>ERZ1292640.963-Hain-H43-02um-R1-963-length-23857-cov-7_pt1 | contig 21702 bp, 18 predicted proteins | sample MGYA00564404_ERZ1292640 | MGnify/ENA primary metagenome ERZ1292640 (study PRJEB36523, sample SAMEA6512636) | groundwater metagenome | collected 2019-01-08 | study: AquaDiva: Metagenomics assemblies of 32 groundwater samples
TTCAAAGATCAATCAGATGCCCGTTTCGGTTTGATTGTTATTTGATTTGACACGTAGTTTCAATGCGTAGATAAAAAACGGGTCCGGGGGCTTGGACTCGAAGAGTTGCCCGAAGGCATCCCGCCAAGGCGGGATTCGGGGATTTGGTTCTCATACAAAACCCGCGAAACAAGCCAAATTTTTACTCCGCTCTGCGGGATAAAAATTATGCCTGCTCCGGGGCTTGGACTCGAACCAAGATAAATAGATCCAAAATCTATTGTCCTGCCATTAGACGACCCCGGAATGTCAAAACTATTTTTATACTATCAAATTTTATTGTTTTTTTCAAGAACTTGGCGAAGTCCAAAAAAAATAGTATAATGCAGTAATGAAGAAAAAATATTCCAATCCCCTGTTTATTTTTACAACGCTGGTTGTTTTGTTTTTTGCTGTTTCTGTTTTTGCAAAAACAGACCTTTTAATATCCGAGGCAGATATTACTTTTTCCAAGGAGGAAATTTTAGACGGCGACTTAGTAAGAATTTACGCCAGAATATTTAACACTGGAGACGCCGATGTTTCCGGCCAAGCTGTTTTTTCAGACAATAACAAAGAAATGACCAGTCCTCAGTTAATTTCTGTAAGGGCTGATACTTATGACGATGTTTTTATAGATTGGAAAGCCGCGCAAGGCAATCACGATATTAAAGTTTCTGTTATCGGCCTTAATCCTTCAGACGACAATATAGAAAACAACAGCGCTATTAAAAAATCCGTTTTTGTTGATTTGGATTCAGATTCAGATGGCGTTGGAAACGAAAAAGACGCTGACGACGATAACGACGGCCTAAACGACGAAGAAGAAGCTAAAACGGGAACAGACCCTAAAAAATCAGACACAGACGGAGACGGAGTTTCAGACAAGATTGACGCTTTTCCCAAAGACAAAACAGAATCGCGGGATACGGACTCGGACGGATTGGGAGACAACAAGGATTTAGATGACGATGGCGACGGCGTATTTGATGAAGATGAACTTTTTAAATACGGCACCAACCCTTTAAATGTTGATACAGACTCAGATAGTTTTCCAGACAAACAGGAAATAGAAAACGGCACAAACCCGATTAAAGCAGATATAAAAAAACAGGCCCTCTTGCAGGCGTCTTTATTGGATTCTATCATAGGATTTTTTGGAGGAAATAAAAATTATGCCTATTTAGCGGTTGGCATACCGGCCCTATTGATTCTATACTTTTTATTTTTCAGGAGAAAAAGAAGAAAACGATAGGGGTGTGGAATTCAAACACAAATTCTAAATTTAATTCTGTTTGAATTCCACACCCCAAGTAATATCAACAATCGCTAATTCCAAGGGAAGCTGAAGAATGGGGGCGTATTTCATTTTATTTCCCGCTTCAATAAATAACTCCAACATACTTTGGATATTTTTATTGTTTAGGCCGGTTATCTGCGTTTTTATTTTTTCAAGTTCTTTTTCAGAAAGACCGGAGTTTTGTAAATTCAAAAAATCCGGATTTATTTTTAAAAGCAGCGCCTGTCTTAAATAAAAAATTAAGGTCTTGGCAAACTCTTGCAAATCAACGCCGTTGTCTGCCATTGAATTTAAATATATAATTGCCTCTTTGACATTTTTTTGCAAAAGATAATCAATAAACTGCGAAATCTGGCTGACCTCAACAATGCCCAAAAGTTTTTTTATATCTTCCGTTTTTATAGTATTGGCAATTCCCGAAAAGCTAACGCATTCGTCTAAAAGTGATTCAGCGTCGCGGAACGAACCTCTGGCGTTTAAAGCAATCAATGATAAAGCCGTATCCTCAAATTTTATGTTTTCTTTTTTAGAAATGAATTCTAATTTTTTTATAATTTCGACAATTTGCAATCTTTTAAAATCAAACCTTTGGCATCTTGAAACTATGGTTGGCAACATTTTATGAACTTCTGTGGTTGCCAATATAAAAATAGCGTGACTAGGCGGTTCTTCAAGGGTTTTTAGCAAAGCGTTAAAAGCCGATTTGCTCAATTGGTGGCACTCGTCAATGATAAAAATTTTATATTTTGAGCTTATCGGAGTAAATTTAATTCCTTCTATCAGCTCTCTTACATCATCAACTCCAGTATGAGAGGCGCCGTCAATTTCAACCAAATCCATTGATTTGGACTGCATAATTTCCAAACAAGAATTGCATTTATTGCAGGGCTCAAAAGAGGTAACATTTTGACAATTAACGGCCTTGGCAAAAAGCCTGGCTATTGTGGTTTTTCCAGAACCCCTCGGCCCCGTAAATAGATAAGCATGGGAAATTGATTTTGCGGAAATTGAATTAGTTAAAGTTTGAACAATATGTTCTTGTCCTATTATTTCCGAAAAATTCTGCGGCCGATATTTGCGATATAAAACCAAGTTTACCATAATGTATTTTATTTTTTAAATACCATAAATTTATAACCCAGAAAATTCCAAATGGCGGCAACCAGCGCGGCAAAAATTACGCTTAATTTTATCCAGACATCTTCCGGCGCTCCTAATTGCGGACCCATAATTTTTATAAAATAGAAAAAAGCGCCGACATCTATTCCTAATCCTATCACAGTAACAATAATAAACTGAAAAACTTCTTGCCCAATCCCCTCTTTTTCTGTTTTTTCAAAAGTCCAGTGTTTGTTGCCCCAATATTTAATATATGTTGAAATTAAAAATGAGGTTGCCTTAGATATTATCGGACTTATAGGGGCAAGAGAAAGCGAAAAAATCCATACTAAAAATTCAAATAGCTTCAAGTCAATTATAGTAACAAATATACCGACTAAAATGTATTTAGCCGCCTGGAAAACAAATAATAATTTTTTTCCGATTAAATAGGCCAGCCACAAGCAAGCCAAAGAAAAAACCGGCAAGACAAAATACAAAAGCCATTTATAATAACCTATTTCAATGCCGTAGCCTTTTAAAAAATCGTGCGCCAGCCAAGCGAGTATCCTACCGCAAATAAGCGCAAATATTATATCTATTACTTTCATTTCTTTTTATAATTATTTCAGATTATCACAAAAAATTTCTTTTGGAAAGAAGCCCTTAACAAAACATATAATCTTTGATAGTATGTATTAATGAATAAATTTATAGGAGACCTGAAATTATTTCTGGAAAAACTTGACCATTATAGAGATGAAATTCTTTTTGTTTTTATAAAACCCTATTGGCCGAATAAAATTACGCCAAACGCAATAACAACCGCAAGAATTATTATCGGTGTTTTACTGTTCGCCCTATTGTTTTTTTTCAAAATAGAAGATAAAATTTTGATTATATCCCTCTTTCTATTTGGCGCGCTTACAGATATTTTGGACGGCTCAGTTGCCAGAGGTAAAAATATGGTTACTGAGTTAGGCACTATGTTAGACCCAGTTGCTGATAGAATTATAATCATAACCATAGCTGTTTATAGTTTATTTGAACATCATAGATGGTTGCTCTTGGTCTTGCTTTTGACAGAAGTGGTTAACACTTTTGTTTCAATATACTATACAACCAAAAAGGTCTATATTGAATCAAATATCTTTGGCAAAACAAAAATGGTTATGCAGTCATTAGTTTTTGTGGCTATATTAATTGTTTGGCCAAATCTCCCGTCGCAATTTTTTATTGCTCTTTTATGGCTTTCGGTTGTTTTCACGATTTTAAGCATTTTTTTAAAAATAATAGAAATTAGCCCAATTAAAAGAATAAAAATATGATTACTAATAATTTGAAAATATACAACACTCTTTCTGGCAAAAAAGAAAAGTTCAAACCTATTAAAGGCAAAAAAATAAACCTTTTTGTTTGTGGCGTCACTGTCTTTGATTTTTCACATATCGGACACGCCAGAACATATATTCTTTTTGATTCTTTCGTAAAATATTTAAAACAAATTGGTTTCAATGTTTTTTATTTACAAAACATCACAGATTTAGACGACAAAATAATTACCAGAGCCAGAGAAAAAGGAGTTGAACCTAAAAGCTTGGCTTTAGCTTTTGAAAAAGAATATTTAAAAGCAATGAAGGACTTAGGAGTTAACAGCGTTACAAAATATGCCAGAGCAACAAGTTATATTAAAGAAATAATCAGCCAAATAAAAAAGTTGATGGATAAGGGTTATGCTTATAAAATAGACGACGATGGAATTTATTATGATATAAGTAAGTTTAAAAATTACGGAAAACTATCTGGCAGGACCGTGTTGGCGGCCGAAGACTCAGTATCTAGGATTGATTACAGCAAAGATAAAAAAAATAGAGGAGATTTTTGTTTGTGGAAATTTAGACAAGAAGAAGCCGAACTAAGCTGGCCATCTCTATTTGGCAAAGGAAGGCCTGGCTGGCACATTGAGGACACTGCGATTACAGAAAAGTTTTTTGGTTCTCAATATGATATTCACGGCGGAGGAAGAGATCTTATATTCCCCCACCATGAGGCAGAAATTTCGCAAATGGAAGCCATCTCTGGCAAAAAACCTTTTGTAAGATATTGGATGCATACAGGATTTTTAACGGTCAACGGTCAAAAAATGTCAAAATCCCTGGGAAATTTTATGACAATTAGCGATTTTTTGAAGAGATATTCCAGTCAACAATTAAGATTTTTGCTCGTAAAAAATTTATGGCGTTCGCCCATTAATTATTCAGAGTCTATTATGATTGAAGTAAGATTATCCTTAGAAAAAATTGAAGAATTTCTGCGAAAACTCCAAACAAATCCTAAATCCAAAATTTTAAATTCTAAACTTATAAAAGATTTTAAAATCAATTTTTATAAAGAGCTGGACGACGATTTCAACACCCCAAAAGCCTTTGCTGTGATGTTTGAATTTATTAAAAAAATAAACGAACTTTTAGATAAAGATTTAATTTCAAAAAAAGAAGCAGATGAAATTTATAATTTTTTTGAAAAAATAAATAATATTTTTGGAATAATAGATTTTAAAAAAATCAAGAAACCAACGATGCCTCTTGAAATTAAAAAATTAATAAACGCCAGAAAAAAATATCGCAACGAACAAAATTGGCAAAAAGCAGATGAAATTCGTATAGAGATAGAAAAACAAGGTTATTTAGTGGAAGACACAAAAACGGGACAAATTATTAAAAATATTAAGTAAAATGGCAAACAAAAACGAACTGCCAGACAAACTTCCTCCGCAAAATACAGAAGCAGAACAAAGCCTGCTAGGTTGTTTGATGTTGGATAAAGAAGCTATTGTCAAAATTATTGATTCTATAAGAGCCGAAGATTTTTATAAAGACATTCACCAAGAAATTTATCAAGTAATGGCTGACCTTTATGAAAGAACAGAACCAATTGATATTCTTTCGGTATCAGCCCGGTTAAGAGAAAAACAAAAACTTGAAGAAATAGGTGGTTCAGCTTATATTACTTCGCTTATCAACTCTGTCCCCACCGCTACTCATGTTTCAAATTATGCCAAGATAGTGCGGCAAAAAAAAATTTTAAGAGATTTAATTTCAGCTTCGCACGAAATAGGTCTTTCAGCTTTTGATGAAGCGGAAGAAGTCGACATTTTATTGGATAAAGCCGAAAAAACAGTTTTTAATATCGGTCAAAGATCTCTTAATCAAGTTTTTACCCCAATAAAAGAAATATTATCAGATACCTTTGAAAGAATAGATGAACTTTCAAAAAACAAGGGTAAATTGAGAGGTTTGCCAACAGGATTTAAAGACCTGGATAATATTTTAGCCGGGCTTCAAAATTCTGATTTAATTGTTTTGGCCGCCAGACCGTCTATGGGAAAGTCGTCATTTGCCTTAGACATCGCCAGATATGTGGCAGTTTTTGAAAATAAACCAGTTGGTATTTTTAGTTTAGAAATGTCAAAAGACCAGCTAGGAGATAGATTGATTTCCAGCCAAGCAAATATTGACTTGTGGAAATTAAGAAATGGCAGACTTCAAGACGGCTCAGGAGATAATGATTATTCTAGAATCCAACATGCTATAGGAACCCTGTCTGAAGCGCCAATCTATATTGACGACGCAGGCTCCGTAAACGTATTGCAAATGAGGGCTATGGCTAGAAGATTGCAGGCAACCAAGGGTTTGGGATTGTTGATTGTTGATTATTTGCAGTTAATGGAACCTTCTAATAAATTTCAAAGCTCCGTACAGCAAGTTACAGAAATTTCAAGGGCATTAAAAACATTATCAAAAGAATTAAATGTGCCAGTTTTGGCTTTGTCTCAATTATCTCGCGCTGTTGAATCGCGAGTTCCCCAAATTCCAAGATTAGCCGACTTAAGAGAATCGGGCGCCATCGAACAAGACGCTGATGTGGTTTTGTTTATTTATAGAGAAGACAGATATAACGAAAACAGTTTAAAAAAGAATATCGCTGAAATTTTAGTTGCTAAACACAGAAACGGACCTTTGGGAAAAATTGAATTGTATTTTGACGACCAAAGAGTAAGTTTTAGAAACTTAGATAAAGGAGAGTATTCTTCTGAAATAACTGAATAAAATTATAACAATGACAGATTCAATTAAAAAACTTATTGAATTATTTTCTAAGTTCCCTACGGTCGGTCCCAGAACTGCCAGCCGTTTTGTTTTTTATCTAATGAAATTACCGAAAGAAAGAGTTGATGAATTGATAAACGTTGTTCAGGAATTAAAAAATAAAATTAAGTTCTGCGCTTTTTGTTTTAATCCTTTTGAATCATTTAATCCTGTTCAAAATACAGATTTATGTCCTATTTGCCAAAATCCTTTAAGAAATAGACAACTGCTTTGTGTCATTGAAAAAGAAATTGATTTAAGAGCAATTGAAGACACAAAAAAATACAATGGCTTGTATTTTATTTTGGGTGGCACTTTGGCTACGATGAGAAAAGAAGATATCAACAATTTAAGAATTGAAGAATTGATAACGCGCGCGAAAGAGAGAAATTTTTCAGAAATCATAATTGCTTTAAATCCAACACCCGAAGGAAAAACAACGTCTATGTTGGTTGAAAAAACCTTAAAAGAAGCGGTCATCTCGCCTACTTTTAAAATAACACATCTCGCAAAAGGCATACCAGTTGGCGGTGAACTCGAATATGCCGATGAAGAAACTTTGGAATCAGCATTTGAAGGAAGAAAATAAAAAGGCGCCGAGTGAGCGCCTTTTTATTTTCAGTTGTTTTAGTTTAATTTTTCTCTTTCTTTTATTTCGGCAATTTTCGTTTTTAATTTTTTGCCAGCAACGTAATCTCTGTGTTTTATTCTGCGTGAATTAACCCATCCATCAAGACCCAAAATTCCAGATTTAAACAGCCAGATTCCAGCTAAAGCAATTATTAAAGGCAAAAAGAACGAATCGGCCAAAAAATTATTTGTAAGACCAGTTGAGACATCTGTCGCTCCCAATACTTGCGCTCCTAATACTTGTCCTAATTGAAATGTCATATCTTGGCCGTAAACTATTTGACCATTATAATTTTGAGCAACTGCTCTAAAATAATAAACAATTCCAGGAGATAATTCTGCGATGTTTTGATTGAAGGGTCCTGTGTAGCTTGTTGTTTGATGATTTGTTTCGTATCCATTATATCCATAAGATGTTGTGGTTCCCCATTGAAACCACACATAGTTTATATTATTGATATTCGTTCCAGAAAAATAACCATTTAGAGTTGCTTGATTATTATATGTGTTAGTGGCTGAGATAGTTTGTACTGTAATATAATTTTGCTGTTTAGAACAATAACCATTGGCACATGTTTGGTTTGTACCACATGTGTTTTGTAATTGAGCCGTGGTGGAACTATTGCAGCTTGAGTAGGTTGTTCCAGGATTATTACAGGTATATGTTATGTAATTTTCATAAACACTATTGCCCATGCAAAACGCGCCTCCGGCATAGCCATTGGTCCCGCAGTTGTAATTTGAATTGCAGACAATATTTTGAGCAATATTTTGATAAGAACACTGTCCATTATTACAAGTTTGGTTGTATGCACAATCACTCTTTAAACGATTTTCCGTAGAGTTTGAGCAATATGAGTTAGTCGCGCCGGCATTGTTACAGGTGTAAATTGTGTAATTTTGATATATGTTGTTGTTTTGGCAATATGGCGAGCCCGCATAGCCATTGGTTCCGCAGTTGGCATTGGTTGAGCAAGCAATGTTTATATTTTGACACTGTCCATTGGAGCAGGTTTGGTTTCCCGAGCAGTTTAATTTTAATTGAGGAGCGGTTGAATTAGAACAACTTGAGTAAGTTGTTCCAGGATTATTGCAGGTATATGTTTTGTAGTTTTGATAAACATTATTGCCTATGCAAAACGCGCCTCCGGTATATCCATCGGTTCCGCAGTTGGTTTTGGTTGCGCAGACAATAACAAGGGGCTCAGAACATTGTAACGATTTAATATATCTATTATTTTGGCAAGCGTTAATAATTTTAAAATCATTCACAGAGGATTCCCAATAACCAATAGTATTGTTTTCACAACTTCTATAATAATCTGCGCTTAATATTTTACTTACTTTATATCCTTTTAATTGGCATATTTTAGTAGCTGTTACTTCATCGCTTCTAAGCGCCCCTGAGCCAGGCTCGGTATTAGGAATATTTGTATATTGAGGAAAACTATTAACAAAATCTCTTATCTCCCAAGCAGAATTAAAGGTAAAAAAATTAGTGGCATTAACGCTGTTTGCAAAAATCATAACAAAAACCAATGCCGTAAAAACTGCAACTAATAATATAAATAATTTTGATAATGTTTTCATGTTTTAAAATTTAAAAATTAAGTTCGGCGTAAATAACAACTCTTTTCCAATCTTTGCCAGGAGGCCAGCAACTTATTAATACTATCATATTCTCGTAATTTGTCAATCCATTAGAATTTATTTTTTGGCCTTTTTCTATTATTTCTTTTTTTATCACTTGATATGTGTATTTTTTATTGTTTAGAATAAAAAATATTTCATCTCTAAAGCTTAGATTATTTAAGTCATTAAAAACCCAGTCGTATCTCGCCCTTGGCCAATTTGGAGGAGATGAATGCCCCAAAACTACAGTAAGTCCATTTTCTCCTGGCAAAACTGACCCAGGATAAACAACAACTCCTTTATTTAATTCTTTTGCCAAAACTTTTTTGTCTGTGGTCTCTGAAAAAAATATCGGCGCCGAAATATTAATGGCTGGAATTTCTAAAATATTGGTTTTGTCAGAGTAAATAAATTTTACCGGCTCATTAGCATTATTATTTTTAGCATTATTATTTTGAGGATAATTAGAGAAAACAGGAGCAACTGAATACACTCCAGCGCTTTTATAGGGCGTGAAAAAATCATACAATAATCCAGACATTATTTTATAATTAAAGAACCACGAAGTGTCATCCCAATTAAAAATAAAAAAGGCGGTCAGATAAAAACAAATAAAGAATATTAATATTTTTTTTTGTTTTCTATTCACGTCAAATTTTAATGATTAATAAAACTATAATTAAAAACGATTTTACGATCAGGTCTGTGTGCTGAATATTAAAATAAATTATAATATTAAGCAACAAAGCAACGCCAACCAATATTGAAAGTCCGTACGTAGTTGTTTTTAAAATTTTGTCGTATCTATAATATGTAAAATTTAAAAACCTAAGATATAAAGTGTTGCTATTTTCCTTGCCCGCCACTTTCAGAACAGGATATTCTGAACTTTGAGATAGAACTTCTGCCGGTCGATCATTTATTGAAGAAATCTGTTCTGCTGTTTCTGGCGCCCGGACCTGCGTTTGCGTCTTTGCCAGTTGTTGTTTTTTTGGTTGTGTTTGTTTTGCTAAAACTAAAGGACTTGCAAAAAGTTGCACAATTACAGTTGTTTTGCTTCCGCCAAAATTTCCATCTAAAACCGCCATTCCAAATTCTTTATAATTGGGATTTAACATATTTTTTTTATGAGAAGGCGAATTATACCAAGCGTTAAAAACTTCTTCTGAATTTAAAAATCCGATAGCCAAATTCTCGCCAGCGTACTTATAGTTATAACCGCTCTGCAAAAACCAATACCAAGGGGTAATGCCCTGCGGACTCTGATGGGCAAAATAGTTATTTTTTGCCATATCGTGCGCTTTTAGCATGGCCGCTTGGTTAAGTTTTTCATTTTCTGCCAACAGTTGCAGTCCTTTCGCTCCTCTGTTTTGATTAATAGAATTTATCAAAGTGGTTTTTGTAATGTCTGCAAAAAATATATTTTTAGAAAAATTAAAAGAAATTACAGATGTAAATAATTTTAATACAAATAAAAAAACAACAAAATATAGTAAAATTCTGCTTTGTAAAAATTTAGGACGAAAATTGTTTGCCTTAAATGGTATAAATAAAAATTTTATTTGAAGAGCCGTTTTTTTAAAAAATTCCTCTTTTTTTAGTGTATAATTCATATAATTAAGTATACACTAAATTTTTAATAATGTCAACCTAGTATGTCTTACTTATAATATGCTCGGGCCTTAAATCGCAAATCTATATATTGGAGGGTTTTTCTGACGCTGTCCGGAATCTCGTCTTTTAGTAAAAGATTCATTTTCGCTATCTGCAAATCAGTTTCTGAATCTAAATTAAAATAAATTTGCCAGTTTTCCGATGTCTCTATATCCAATCTAAACGGGTTTGAAATCATTGCCGACTTAACATCTATTTGAAAATTATCTTTTAGATTTATTTTAATTTTAGAGATTATATCTATGATATTTTTTTCAACAACTTTTTCGCCCGCAAAAACCTCTTTATTTTCTATTATTTGCCTTACAATAGAAATATTTTCCGGAATTCGTTCTAATATTTTAAAAATTATACCATTTTCGTCTATATAAAAACACTTTTTGTCATTTGTCTGGCAAAAAACAGCAAAAGGGGTTCTCTCTTTTATTTGCAGAATTATTGTTTTCGGAAATTTTTTAAATACTTTTACGTTTTCAATTTGAGGAAATTTATTTAATATATCCTTACTTATTATTTTAGGTCCAGTTAAAAAAATGCTTTTGGAAATTATATTCCAATTGCCTAAAACTATAATTTTTTTATTAACATTATTCCACGCAATGCTTTGAAGAGCCTCGCCTTGAACACTGTTATTTCCCGAGACAATAACGGAATTCACCTGAAATTTTGAGAAAAAAATAAAAAAATGAAAAAATGAAAGTATAATTATTACAGACAAAATAACAATCCAAAAAACAGATCTTTTTAAAAACGATTTTTTATTTTTTAAGCGACGAACCTTATTTTTTACATAATGCCTTCTGTGTTTCATTAATCGGTAGGTCTATTATAGCCCTCTTTTTATTTTTCTTGCTGTTTCTATTATATAATTAAACCAATATTTTGGGGAAATTATATAATCTTGCGTTTTTACATATTCTTTTCTCGCGCCCCCAAATCCTATTTTAAACAATGTCGGTCCAGCCCAAGGATGTTTTGGAAATTTTTCCGGATCAATAAAGCCCCAAAAATCATATAAAGAATAACCTCTTCTTTTAGCTTCTTTTATAGCCTCCCATTGCAATAAATAAGGTATGGAAAACCTGGAAAATTCAACCAATGAAGCTGCCTGATGATAAAATGCAATCCCTGACCAAAAAACAATAAGCGCTCCGGCTGTTATTTTTTCTTTGTACTTTCCGAATAAAAACACAACATCTTTATCTTCGGCAAAAACTTTAAATTCGTTCTCAACAAAATTATCGGAAAAAGAAATAAACTTTTGTCTTTTTGATACTTCCCTATTTAATTTTTGAAAAATTTCAATATCTTTAAAATCACAGCTGCTTTCTATTGTAATATCTTTATTATCTGTTGCTTTTTTTATTAAATATCGCGTTGTCTTGCGCATATTTTTTAAAAGCTCCTCCTCCGAAGGACAAATATCCAGTTTCAAAGTAGCCTCATATGCTGAAGCATTCATCGGAGATTTTTTAAAACCCAAATCTGAAAATATTTTTTTATTGTCTTCGTTGTTTGGTAAAATAGGAGACACTCTTATAAAGCTGGCTTTTTCTTCTTTAGCTTTTTTTTTAAGAATATCAAGCAGTAATTCAAAAATTTCTTTTTTTTCTTTATTGCTTAGTCCTTCTTTAACAACCGGCCCATGGGGCGCGAATAAAAAAATTCCCCTTTTAGCAATTATTTTAATTACTAACGCAACAGAAATTAAATCCCCTCGATTAATTATTCCGAATCTCCAAGTTTTTTTCCCTGTTGCCAAGTTGAAGTCGCCCCAATTCCATGATTGCAAAAATGTTTTTTCCTTGCAGCGCGAACAAAAATCCTCCCACTCTTCTTTGTTTTTTATTTCTTTTATTTCCATTGTTTTAAAAAACTAACTATTCTTTCGGCGTCTTTTTGGGAAATATTTATGTGGGTCGGTAAATTTAACGTTGTTTCGGCTAATTTTTCTGTTGCGGGGCACATTCCTGTTCTATAATGCATTTCGTCTAATTTTGTGTCAAAAGGAGCTATCGGCGTTGTATACCAATCCCCTAGCAATATGTTTTGCTTATGCCATGCCTCATAAATTATTTTATGAGCTTCTGGGTGTTTTACTGTAAAACGCAAAAAAATATTTTTCTTGCCATCGGACTTCGGCGGCAACTGAAATTTTGTACTGCTTAATTGACTATAATAAAAGTCGGCTATTTTTTGGCGATATTCATTAAATTTCTCTAATTTTGAAAATTGTTTTAACGCCAGCACCGCTAAGGCGTTCGGCAAAGCTCGCGGAAAATAATCTGGCCTCTGTCCCCTCTTTTCTTTCCAATGGACTGCTTTTGATAAAATATTAAACCATTGAGACAGCACTAAAAATATTTTTCCTAAATCCAAAAAATTATAAATTGGTAAAATTATATAATTTAACAAAATGGGGTGAAGTAATTGCTGAAATATCCACGCCGAATCTGGCATGCCAAATTCGGTCTGAGCTTGCCGAAGTTCTTTTCCAATTTCGTCATCATTTGTAACTGCCATTCCGCCATAAACAGAAGAAATAATTTTGTCGCGGGAAAAACTAAAAAATGCCGCCTTGCCGAAAGTTCCCACTTTTTGCCCGTTAAATTCAGCCCCCAAAGAATGGGCACAGTCTTCTATTAAAATTAAATTATTCTGTCGCGCAATAAAATCAATTTCTTTCATGTTTGCCGCTAATCCAAACGTATGCTGCACAATTAAAGCCTTGCTGTTTTTTGTTATTTTCTTCTTTAAATCTTCTATGTCAATATTAAAATCGTCTTTATTACAATCTACATAAACCGGTTTTAAATTCAGCCATAGAATTGGATTCGGCACGGCGTTGCAGGTGAAAGCTTGAAGCAAGACCTCTGAGTTTTCCGGTAAATCAAGAGATTTCAATATAGAAAAAAACGAACTTCTTCCGGAATTAAAAGAAATTGCGTATTTTGCTCCGAGATATTTTTTAAATTCTTTTTCTAATTCTTCCATGCCCCTGCCTTGCTTCCACAGCCACGGTCTGATAACTAAATTAAAAGTAAGACGCAAATCATCTTTTTCAACATTAGGCGATAAAGAAATTGAAATCGGTTTAAACATGTAAAAGTTTTGAAATTAATTTTTCCGGCACCCTGCCTTCTAGCAACACTGCGTCCCCTTTTGCGCAAAAAATTGATATTCTTGTTAGTATTTCTTCTGGATTTTCACAAAATACAATATTTTTTTCTTTCATTCCTGATTCAACGGCTCCTTTTTTTATTTCTTTATACATTTCTCTGGTCGTAATTATAGCCAAGTCGCATGTTGCGCCTATTTTTGCGCCTATTTTTCGATGAATTTCCGCCGATTTTACACCTAATTCAATTAAGCATGGCATAATTATAACCTTTTTTTTAGGAAAAATACTTAAATATTCTAAATCCGCAATAACTCCGTCAAAATTGGAAGAATATGAAGAATCTATTATACTAACTCCGTGTTTTCCGTCTTTTAATAACATACCAGACTGTTCTTGTTTTATATTTTTTGCAGCCTTTGTTATTTCATCAAAATTCATACCTAATTGTCTTGCCACTAAAATAGCCGCTAAAATATTTTGAATATTTTGCTTACCGAAAACATTTATATTAAAAGAAGCCATCTCTTTTTCTTTGGTTAAAACAACAAAAGAAACACATTCTCTTTTCACTGTAATTTCGTCTGTCCATATGTCTGAGTCTACTTTATCTTTTTTAAGAGTATAAATTTTTTTTCTTCCGCTAATTGGCGAGTTATTTTTTTTATAAAGATCCAAACAATATTTGTTGTCGCCATTCAAAACTAAAAGTCCATCTTTTGGCAAAGCGTCTGCTAATTCCCCGCCGCCCTCAGCTGAAAGTAAGTTATCCAACGAACCGAAAAGAGCTAGATGTTGTTCATTAATTCCCACAATAATACCAATTTTCGGATTAACAATATCACACAATAACTTTATTCCTCCTTTATTATAAGATCCCATTTCGACCACGAAAACCTCATGGTCTTTATTTAAATTATTTAAAATACATCTTGAAATTCCAATTTCAGAATTTTGATGTTCCTCTGTCTTTAAAACCTTAAACTTATATGAAAGAATTTCAGACAAAAATTCTTTAGTTGAAGTTTTTCCATAACTTCCCGTAATACCGACAACAACAGGTCCGCCGTATATTAATTTTAAATTTTTTATTTTTTTCTTTGCTTTTTTTACAGTATTGTTTCTTGCCAATACCGACAACGGCTGGAACAAAAGAACAATTACGGCAACAATAAACGGAGTTAAAATATCAAAAACTAAAAGATATAAAGAAAACTGTATAATCTCTTTTGTAAATATAAACAAAGCCATCGGGAATAAAATAGCCGTTAAAAAAGAAAACGATAACAAAAAAATTATCTTTTTGGTTAATTTTGGTTTTTTTGTTTTTTTATTAAAAATCGCTCTAAAAAATAAAAATGATTCAATAAAATAAACTAAAAACAAAATCCAGACAAAGACAACGCTGTCTAAAAGAAAAAGCGCAGATAGTAATATTTTAAAATTCTGCAATGGGTTTAAAATTAATTTTTGCCCTTTTTTTGTTTCAAAATGAGTCAAAAAACGGCCAATATGATATTCTTTTAGTTGCCACAAGTAAAGCCAAAAAAGGATATATTTTGACGTTCTGATAAACCAAAGAACGCTTAAAACTAAAAACATATTATAAATTTTCAATTATTTTTTCCGCTAAAATATCGGGCGATTTTTGGTTTAAATTATGGTCGGCGTCGGGAATAATTATTAATTTTGAATTGCTTATTTTTTTGTTTATAAAATGGGCGTTTTCCACCGGCGTAGATTCGTCTTTGTCTCCCCAGATAATAATCGTAGGCGCTTTAATAAAAGACAAATAGCAGGACAGGTCTTCTGATATTGCTTTTAAATAGGTTTCTTTCATTATTCCTTCTACGTAGACATAGTCGCTTTTTTTGATGATAAATTTATAAAAAGCCCTCCTTATCAGCAGATAATAGGGTAAAAAAGAAAAAATCTTTGCAACTTTTGATATTTTAGCCAAAACTTTTTTAATCGCTGTTTTTTTTCTTATACAAGCCGAAGCCGCTAAAAATAATTTGTTTATTTTTTGAGGAGAATTTACAGCAACTTTAACCGCTATCGCTCCGCCAAAGGAATGCCCGAGCAGATAAAAATTTTTCAAATCCAAAATTTTAGCAAATTCTTCCACCCAGCTCACATAACTGTTAAAATTCCACGGCGTTTTTGGCGTTTCGCTTTTGCCAAAACCTGGCATATCGGGAATAATTGTTTTTAACCCTTTTTCCGCCAATAATTCTCCCACCTTCTGCCATCTTTCAGAATTGGATCCCCAGCCATGCAAAATTAAAAAGGGCTCCCCTTCCCCGATAATTTTATAATTAATTTTAATGCCATTTATTATAGTTTCCACAATCTAAAAATTATTTAATCACCTTGAAACCGCAGTATTTTTGTAAAACCTTCGGTATTTTTATTGACCCGTCTTTTTGCTGGCAGTTTTCAATTATTGCAATTAGAATTCTGGGCATTGCAATTGCGGTTCCGTTTAAAGTATGCAGAAATACCGGTTTTCCAGACTTGTCTTTGTATTTAATATTTAATCTTCTTGCCTGAAAATCCGTGCAGTTTGAAGTTGAATGCGTTTCGCGATATTTCTCTTCTGACGGTATCCATGTTTCAATGTCGTATTTTGAAGCCACTGGTCTCCCGAGGTCGCCAGTGCATATATTTACAACTTGATATGGAAGCCCCAATGCCTTCATTAATTTTTCTTCAATTTTCAAAAGTAATTGGTGCTCTTTTTTTGAGTTCTCCGGTTTTGAAAAAATAACCATTTCCAGTTTGTCAAACTGATGAACTCTTAAAATTCCTTTTGTATCTTTGCCATAAGAACCCGCCTCTCTTCTAAAGCAAGTTGAAAAAGCTATATATCTTTTTGGCAACTCTTTTCCTTCTAAAATTTCGTCGGCATACATTGCGATTAACGGTTGTTCTGATGTGCCAGCTAAATACATTTTATCTTCCGTTAAAAAATAAGCTTCTTTTTCATCTGTTGCTTCAAAATATCCAGTTCCCCTTGCCATTTTTTCTTTCAGCATCACTGGCGGAATTACAGGAATAAATCCCTCTTTTTTTGTTATATCCATTACTAAATTTATCAAAGCAAATTCAAGTAATGGTAATTCGTTTTTTAAATATCCGAACCTTGCGCCCGCGACCTTAGCAGCTCTTTCCGTGTCAATTAAATCTAAATCTTTTCCCAACCGCATATAATCTTTCACCTCGAAATTAAATTTAGGCAATTTCCCTATTTTTCTCAAAACAACGTTTTCAGAATCATTTTTTCCAATCGGCACATCATCAAACGGAATATTGGGCAACAAAATTAATAAGTTATTTAATTCTTCTTCAATATTTTTTAAATCCGGCTCTAATTTTTTAAATTTTTCTTTTATTTCCTTTGCTTGAGTTATCAAAACATTATTTTCTTTACCCCCTCTGCTTATTTTATTCTGTTCTGCTTTTAGGTTTTCCAAATTAGTCATTAACTCTCTTTTCTTTTTATCCAATTCTAAAATTTTATCCACATCAACACCTTTGGCCTGCTTGTTTTCGCAGGCCTCTTTAACTTTTTCCGGATTTTCTCTTATAAAATTTATGTCTAACATATTTTAAATTTATATGATTATTGTTTAGGTTTCATTAAAGGGAATATCTGGCAGTCGCGGAGGGGTTTGTCCATTAAAAAGGCGAATAATCTTTCGGAAAAACCAAATCCGCAGGTTGGAGGCATTCCGTGTTCTAACGCCTCAATAAAATCTTTATCATACCTCTGCGCCTCCTGGTCGCCTTTGTCTCTTAGTTTTTGCTGTTGAGAAAATCTTTCGGCTTGGTCAATTGGATCATTAAGCTCTGAATACCCCTTGCCATTTTCAGAGCCGGCTATAATCACCTGGAAACGTTGAACTAATTTTGAATTTTTTTCCATTTTTTTTGCCAATGGCTCCATAACAATCGGAACATTAATTAAAAATCCCGGTCCTTTTATATTTTTTCTGCAATATTTCCATAAATTATCAATAGCCCTTGTCATATTAAATCCTTTCTTGTCGTAATTAATTCCTAATTTATTCAAAGTTTTTTCTATTTCCGGTAAACTATTTTCTGCTATATTAACGCCCGTATATTTTGCTATGGTTGACTGGTAATCATATTTTTCCCATTTTTTACCAAGGTCAACATCAAAGCCGCGAATTTTAAATTTTAATTTTCCAAAAGTTTTTTCAGCGATATATTTATACATTTCTTCAACTAATTTCATTCCCTGCTCGTAATCGGCATAAGCCCAATAAAACTCCATTTGAGTGTAGTCTTGTAAATGTTCCGCGTCCATGCCCTCATTTCTGAATTGCCTGCCTATTTCAAAAGTTTTTTCAAAACCAGCCACCATTAACCGCTTCTGCCATAATTCTCCCATTGAAATACGCAAATAGACATCTATATTCAAAGCATTATGATGCGTTATAAACGGCCTTGCGTCAGCTCCGCCAGGAATGGTTTCTAAAATAGGAGTTTCAACTTCTAAAAAATCCCTTTTTATCAAAAAATCCCTTGTTGAGTTCCAGAACACAGCTTTCTTTTTTATCATATCTCTTACTTCGGGCTTGAACATAATGTCTAGATATTTTTTTCTTAAACATTCTTCAACGTCGCAGAGCTGGTGCCATTTTTCAGGCAGGGGCAACAATGCCTTGGAAAGCATCTTATAATCTTCAGTTTGAATTGTTTTTTCTCCTCTTTGCGTGGTAAAAAGAACTCCTTTTATTTCTATAAAATCAGCTATATCAAAAACGTCTAGAAAAAAATCGTATCCTTTTTTCCCTATTTTATCTTGTTTTATAATCACTTGAATTTTAGCAGAACCGTCATTAATATCTAAAAAGGTAGCTCCCCCGTGGTCTCTTTGAGCCATTATCCTGCCTGCTAAAACAATTTGTTTCTTGGCTTTAGATAACTTAGAAAAATTTTCTAACGCCTCGGCTATTGTATGAGTTCTTTTTGTTTTTGCCGGATAGGCTAAAATCCCAGCGTGTTCAAGCTTTTTTAATTTTTCAATTCTTGTTTTGCGAAGTTCTTCAATAGTTGGCATATTTTTAGCGTAGCGATATATTTTTTATATTATTCTATTTATTATATCAAACTTGACAAATCCCCACAAGCTCTTGACACCAACCTTGGGATATGATAAAATATCTATATATGATATGGGATATATATCTGATATGGGAGAGATAGGGTGATTGGGTTTTGCCCGAAGACAGGGTCTGCGGCGGACTATGTGTCCGGCGTTCCGCCAAGCGCCCTCAAAAGCGCCAGCCAGTGCGAAAGCACAAAGCAGATATCGCTTCCGCCCTATCTATTTTTGCACTTTTAAATGCTGACAGGGAGTTGGTAGGGCTATCGGTGTCCCTTAAACACCGGCGTGCCACGAGATAACTGCGTTCTTAAAAGCCTGTAGGGCTGCGGAACGCAAAAGAACGATGGGGGCCATTCCCTTGATTCGTTTCTCTGGCATAGATTTTGTTTAACCAACTTAACGCACCTTAGCGCGAAGGCCCATTATTGGCCGCCTGTCAATTTATACATGCGCCGCATCTCGTTCAAAAGCCCCGAAACTCCGGAGGCCAACTGAACGAATGCGGCGCTCTTTTTTTACTTGCAGTATTTATAATTTCTGGCAGAATACCCACAAAAATATTTGATAATAATTTTAAAATATACTATAATTTTATTAGTGGCTTGACAAAAATAGCTTATTCTATGGACACATGAATCGGCTATTATGACCCCTTACTTTTTGAAAGGAAATTGTGATGAAGTTGCTCAAAATGTTGTCGTGTGCGACTATTATGGTCGTCGTTTTGGTTTTTTCCCTGTGGCTCGTTGAGGTAAGCACCTCTCCGTTGCTGGATGCCGGTGCTCTTCTGCTCGGCTTAGGAATAGCCCTAGGGATCGTCCCTTTTGCTTGCCGTTTAATCTTGAATTACAAAAGGGATGATAACGATTAAAGCGACCATCGCGTTGCAAGCACGCCCTAAACGCCGTTTCATCTGATACGGCGCTTTTTTATTTTCGCGAAAAATACCATCTTAAAATTTCCTTGGCAACTGGCAAAGTTGCGGCTCTTAAGCTGTCAACATCTTCAATTGTGATTACTAAAACTATTTCCGGATTTTCATAAGGAGCAAAAGCCGAAACCCAGGCGTTATAATAACCTTTGCGAGAAGTTTCAGCAGTGCCCGTTTTTGAGGCAACATGCACCGGTAAATTATTCAGCGACACAGAAGAACCGTAAAGCACGCCGTCCCTCATGCCTTCTTTTATAATTTGTAAATTTTGCGCGTCAATAAAATTATATCTTATAATCTCTGGTTTGAACTCCAAGCCATCAATAATCTTCTGAACAATTTGAGGTTTATATAATGTTCCGCCATTAGCTATGGAACCGTAAGCCATAGCGACTTGCAACGGAGTTACTTTAAGGTCTGATTGTCCGATAGAAAGATTATAAGTATCGCCATCCCACCAAGATTCGTTTTTGGTTTGTTTTTTCCATTCAGGATATGGTATAAAACCTTGAAATTCTCCCGGAATATCAATGTTAGTTTTTTGACCCCAGCCAAAGAGCTCAAGGTATTTTTTAATTCTTGTCGGACCCAATCCCTGCTGGTCGGCATAACCGCCACCCACAGTATAAAAATAAATGTTTGAAGAAACGGCGATAGCTTCTTTCATATCCACCCAACCATGCGGCTCTATACCGCCATATCTCCAAACTATATTAGGATCGTATTGACTGCGAACCTCGATATAACCTTTATCGTTTATTTGTTTATCCGGCGAAATTATTTTTTCCTGCAAAACGCCTGAAGCTATAAACGGTTTTATTGTAGAGCCGGTTGGATACTGCCCCGCTATTGCCCTGTTAAATAAGGGGTTTGCCGAATTGTTTTGTATTTGAGCAAATTCTTCTTGGGAAATGCCTTTTGAAAAAAGATTGTTGTCGTAAGAAGGATAGGAAACCAATGCTAAAACTTGCCCATTATTAGGGTCTATAGCGACAGCCGCTCCCTTTTTTGAACCTATTTTTTCAATTCCCTTTTTTAATTCATCATAAATTCTGTTTTGAAGCTCTGAATCTATAGACAAAACTAAATTTTTTCCAGATTCCGGTTCTGATAATATTTTTTCTCCAAATTTTATGCCTACGGCGTTTTTTTCTTCTTTTAATTTGCCGGGCATCCCTCGCAAAAACTCTTCATAAGATTTTTCAACTCCTTGTTTGCCAATGTAATCATTAACCGCATAGTTGCTAACATTATCTAGCTCGGTTTGATTTATTCTGCCGGTATATCCCAGTATATGCGAAAAAGATTCGCTAAAAGTATAGTCCCTCGCGGTATTTCTTTCTATTCGGCACCCCGGAAATTCATTGATTCTTGTTTCTAAAATAAGTAGGTTTTCGTGAGAAATATTTTGAGAAATTAAAATTTGCGACTCTGTTGACTCTTCAATTTCTTTTTTTAAAATTTCAGGATTTTTACCTACGATAATAGCGATATCTTCTATCTTTTCAACCGCCCCAGTCACAAAAGAGTTAAAATTTCTTCTATCGCAAAGTAAATCAAAAATTGGCGAATTTAAAACGAGCTTTTTTAAATTTCTATCATAGATTATTCCTCTCTCTGATCTTATTAAACTAAATTTTCCTTTGTTATTTTGCGCGGAGTTGTAAAGTTTTTTACCATCTATTATTTGCCAATAAAAAATTTTAACAAAAAAAATTAATGAAAATAATAAAAAAATAATAAACAACGCATAAATTACTCTTTCTTTCAAAAGCACTTCTAATTTTTTTTCTGAAAAACCCAGGTTTTCTTCTTTTTTTTTCGCTAAATTATCTAAAAAAATTTCATGAGTTTCTATATTTCCCTCTGAGTTTTTAACCTTATATTTGTTTTTTAAACTCATATAATCTTGTAAAAGCAAAATTAACGCTTCGCGTTATTTAACAGAGTGAATATTTTGTAAATATAAAACCAGAATTTTTAAAACTCATATAATTTTAGTATTTTAAAAATATA
>ERZ1292640.1171-Hain-H43-02um-R1-1171-length-21677-cov-6_pt1 | contig 21677 bp, 20 predicted proteins | sample MGYA00564404_ERZ1292640 | MGnify/ENA primary metagenome ERZ1292640 (study PRJEB36523, sample SAMEA6512636) | groundwater metagenome | collected 2019-01-08 | study: AquaDiva: Metagenomics assemblies of 32 groundwater samples
CGCAGTGAGTCTGGCACCAGTACCTAAGGTCAATTATTTTGTTCAGCCAGGGGTTAATGTCCCGTTTGAAGTCAAACCTACCAGCACTACTGCCGGTGTGACCGGCTTCAAGAGCCCCGATAATCTGGCAAAAGGCCATGATGGCAAGTTGTGGATTGTTGAGGACAACGATAACAGCGATATCTGGGTTGCTTTACCCGATGAGGATGGAGATGGTTACAGTGACGGCGTGTATCTGTTTGCTTCCCTGAAAGACAAGCCAGCGGAAGGCACCGGCATCTATTTTGGCAAGGATCCACACACTTTGTTTGTCAATGTTCAGCATTCTGGAACGGGTAATGACAAGACCATGGTCATTACCAGAATAAGCGATTAGATCTAACGATAGATTTCATCATACAAAGTAGTAAACAAAAACTTTCTTAAGGAGTTTTGCTCATGAAAACCATCAATATTTTTATCATCGCAGCAGTGTATGTCAGCCTCGTCTTATTAAGCATTGCCTACAGCATTGTATTTTCTGAGTCCGAGATAGATTGGTTTTTTTCAGAGATCAATCTTGGATTTCACCTCTATTTTGGCTATCTCCTGCTGAGCATTATCTGTAGCAGGCCAAAAAACCAGATGCAATATTTTCAAGGAAACATGTTGCATAGAAAAAACCGACAAGTTCATAACAGCGAGATATACGAATATTAATAAGCAAGTTGTAATTTAATCTTTGCTTAATGATATATCCAAGAAATCTTTTAGGATTCTGGTTTTCCTGATAATTATCTACGATCCTCCCAATCTGTGTAGATAAACCGCTTAACCCAAGCGCTTCTTTGGTTGGAAGTGTCACAACGATCCGGGAGATCGTGGGCGTGTTGAATTGGGTTCTATGTTTGCTGTGTTTCATTATCTCCTAAAACCGCACCTCCCGGTCAGCTAACTGCTGGCAGTCGTTGGGAGGATTCCTTCGAACAAATAGGCTTGTCATCATCCTGTCATATCAACTGACTAACTGTTTCTGTCTGATTCAATTTCCATTTCTTGAGTTGTTGTAGATTACCCTTAAATTAAGGCGCAATTTCAGGGCGATTGATCACAATCCATGCTAAGCCTCTCAGCAACTATAGGTATGTACTGATTGCATGACATTTATCCGTAATAATTATTTCATATTACTTTGCTATAACTCTGTGGAAACATTTTTCCACAGAGTTACTTTATGGATGTCGGAGTCAATAAAATTTTTCCTGATAATGCAGTTGAATGTGCTTCAACACCTGAATCCAGCCGTGACGAGATATTCTTGCAACTCACCAAAATTATCGAGCAGCGTCAGCTAACCCCGAACTTCCAGCCCATTATTTCCATGTCAACAGGTGAGATCTTCGCCTATGAAGGATTGATTCGCGGACCATCCAACAGCCCGCTGCATTCACCACTCAGCTTGTTTAAAGCGGCTGGGCAATTTGGATTGTTGCTGGAATTAGAGCGGCTGTGCCGCCAAGTTACGCTGGAAGCTTTTGTTCAACTAAAACTCATCGGCAAGCTGTTCCTGAACGTAAGTCCTGAGTGTCTGCTCGAACCAAACTTCAGGAACGGAGAAACCCTGGACTACATGCGCTCGATTGGCTTAGAGCCGCATCGTGTGGTCATCGAGTTAACTGAAAACCAACCTACCTACGACTATTCCCTGTTGCTTGAGGCTGTGCGGCATTATCGCTCTATGGGATTGGAAATTGCCATTGATGATCTAGGCGAAGGATTTTCCAGTCTGCGTCTATGGTTCGAACTCAGACCTGAATATGTCAAAGTCGATCAGCACTTCATCCAGAACATTAACCAGGATTCGGTCAAACTACAGTTCGTGCGATCCATCCAGCAAATCGCGGAAAACTCGAATACCCAGATCATTGCAGAGGGCATCGAAACCCATGCTGAGTTTATGATTATCAAGGATCTGGGTATCTTGTTTGGGCAAGGTTATTACATTGCCCGCCCCAATGCCATTCCCGCTACCACCGTATCGGCAGACGCTGCCAATAGCTTGCATCAAAATGAAATCTTAGTTTATCCGCGAAAAAATATAGCTATTCAGAAAACTTTGGCTACCATGAAGCTGCTGATTCCGGTATCTCCGGTCGTGCCTGAAATGGATAACACTGAGGCCTATCGCCGCTTCAGCGAAGATCCGGCTCTGGAGTCCCTCCCGGTAGTCAAGCAGGGTATTCCGCTTGGGATTATTACCCGCAACAAGTTGATTGAAGGTTTTGCGCAACCTTACTGGCGGGAACTGTATGGCAAGAAATCCTGCACGCAATTTATGGATCCATCGCCTTTGGTAGTGGATAAGCACATCAGCCTGCAAGAGTTGAGTAATGCGGTTGTAGCTGCCGGGCAGCGTCATTTGTCGAATGGTTTCATCGTCACTGGCCAGGGTGAGTATCTCGGTATCGGCACCGGTCACGACCTGATGCGCGCGATTACCCAGATGCAGATCAGCGCAGCGCGCTATGCCAATCCGCTCACCTTGTTGCCGGGGAATGTGCCGATTGACGAACATATTGACCGTCTGCTGGAAAGCCAGGTTGGTTTCTGTGTGTGCTATTGTGACCTGGATGCATTCAAGCCATTCAATGATATTTATGGCTATCGCAAGGGTGATGAAATCATTCAGGCTACCGGCCATATCCTGTCGCAAGCGTGCGACCCGGCGCGGGATTTTATCGGACATATCGGTGGAGATGATTTCATCATTTTGTTCCAAAGTCATGACTGGGAGCTTCGTTGCCGTGATGCACTGACGAACTTCGCGCGTGAGGTCGTACACTTTTTCAAGCCAGCCCATTGCGATCGTGGTGGATATTATTCGATTGACCGCAAGGGACAGAGCGAATTTCATTCACTCGTTACACTCTCTATCGGCGCAGTCTTGGTTAATCCGGGAATATTTGGTTCACATCATGAAATTTCGGCTATTGCAGCAATCGCCAAACATCAGGCAAAACGCATGCCTGGAAACAGCCTGTTCATCGAACGGCGAGAGCAATACTCGCCACAAATAGATCTGATCGGTTCGGTTTGATGAACGCAATAGTATCTGATTTGATGTTGATCTGGGTTTTAATTGATAAACATAGCGATCAGTTCTTCATGACGCAATAGTCGCTAAATAGGTACAATACCAGCCATCGGCGGTCACTGCATCGCTTAATCGTTATTGGCCTAGACATGTCAACCCTATCACTGGATCCTTCCCAACTACGCATTACCATTGACCCGGCTTCACTGGGCTTTTCGGATACTTCGGAATTACTGCAATATCCGTTGTCATGGATTGGCCAGGAGCGGGCTGAAATGGCCACCCGGTTTGGTTTGGGCATGACGCAGCCGGATTATCATTTGTTCGTGTTGGGAGAAGTCGGGTCTGGCCGGTCTTCTTTGCTGCAACAGGCAATGATCGCCGCAGCGGCTGGCCGGTCAACGCCCCCGGATTTGTGTTATCTCTATAATTTTATGACGCCTGAGAAACCGCTGGCTTTGCATTTGCCTGCCGGACAAGGGCGTTTGTTGCGTCAATCCTTGATGCAACTGGCGAAATCGCTACCGGCGGAAATCACGCAATGCCTGAGCGGACAGGATTTCAAGATCAAGAGTGAGCGTGTCGAGAAAAAATTCAGAGCCGAAGTAACCAAAGCTTACACAAAACTGGACAGGTTCGCTGAATCGCGCCATTTCACGATTCATCGTGAAGATGAGCAAATTGTTTTTACTTTGTTAGATGAAAAAGGTGAGATTCTTACCGAAGAAAGCTTGCTGAAACTGCCCAAGCAACGCAGAACCGAAATAGATCTGGCGGAACAGGAATTGCGCGATGCGATTATTCTCTATTTTGAGGAAGTGAAGGGCGTAGAGAAAGAAAAGGATATGGCGCTGGCTACATTGAAAAGCCGCATCGTGCAGCCATTATTGAATCTTGCCTTCAAGAAAATACAGGATGGTTTGCAGAAACAGCTAAAAAACAATGCCCAGCTTAAGATTTATTTTGACCAGGTGGAATTGGATATTCTCGACAATCTGATCCTGTTTGAAACGAACAATGTTGATGAAGAAAAACGGCAAACAGCATTGAATCAGATTTTCTCCCGCTATCAGATTAATCTGGTGGTGGACAATGCGGATTTGCAGGGAGCGCCCGTAGTGATTGAGGACAATCCCTTGCCGCATACCTTGTTTGGCAGTATTGATTACCAGTTTGAGAATGGGAAACTGAAAACCGATTTTATGCGCATACATGCAGGCAGCTTGCTCAAAGCGCATGGCGGATTTCTCATGCTGCATCTGAGCGATTTGCTGGTGGATGGCCAGTTATGGGTCAAGCTGCGGCGTTTTTTGCGCAGCAAACGGCTGCAAATTGAAGAATCCGGCTCAGCATTGACATCCAATGCTCCCGTATCGCTCGAACCTGAGGCGGTGGAGATTAATGTCAAGATTATCCTGATCGGTTCACGGGAAGAATATTATGCATTGCAGGAAATCGATCCTGAGTTTATGCGGCGCTTTCGCGTGAAAGTGGATTTCGCTGAAAGCTTTATGGCAAGCGCGGAGACTTATCGGGCATCGGCTATTTTTGTGGCGCATGCTTGCGATGTTTCGAAACTGCCGCATTTTTCTGCGGAGGCGGTAGCGCGCTTACTGGAAGAATCCCATCGCGAAGTGGGGGATCAAAAACGCCAGAGCGCCATCCTTGCCCGAACCGAGATGCTGGTGCTGGAGAGCGCCGCATTATGCAATGCCCGCGCCGGACATTGGGTGGAGGTGGCGGACATCACCGCCGCCCTGCAAGCACGCACTTTGCGCCACAACTATCCGGATCTGCGCCTGCAGGAATCCATTATCGAGGGCGAAGTATCCATTGCATTAGAAGGCGCCAGAGTGGGGCAACTCAATGCGCTGACGCAGATCGATTTGGGAGACCATAGTTTCGGCACGCCGGTGCGTGTCACCGCGCGCACTTTTGCGGGAGAGGATGGCGTACTCAATATTGCCCGCGAAGTTGAAATGTCCGGTCCGATTCATGATAAAGGCATGCTGATATTGCAAAACTACTTGACGGCATTGTTTGCCCATATTGCGCCGCTTGCGTTCAGTGCATCGATTGTGTTTGAGCAGGAATATAACAGCATTGAGGGCGATTCCGCTTCCTGCGCTGAGTTTTATGTGTTGCTGTCATCCCTGGCGGAATTGCCGCTAAAACAAAGCATCGCGGTGACAGGCGCATTGAATCAGTACGGCGAAGTGCTGCCGGTCGGCGGGATCAATGACAAGATTGAAGGCTATTTCAAGCTGTGTGAAAAAACCGGTTTAAACGGTGAGCAGGGCGTTTTGATTCCTCATCTTAATAGGCAGCATCTGATGCTGGATCACAAAATCAGGGAGGCCGTTGAAAAAGGCTTGTTTGCGATTTACACCATGGAACACGTCACGCAAGGACTGGAATTACTCACCGGTCTCCCGGCGGGAGTCACCGAACAGAGCCGGACAATAGGCTATTCACCGGATACTGTTTTGGGAAGCGCACAAAGAGCATTGCTGGTTTCCCGCCGCGCTTGTCAGATGACGCAGCACCCTAAAACAGAACACCGGCGGCTGCCGTCACGCACGGAAAAATAGCCGCTGCCCATGATGATAGCGAAAGAATCCGCCTGTTTATGAATTCCTCGGCAAGAATGTCCGCCCAGCAGCAGCGTTACAAGGATGTGCGCAAAGTGACGCTGATCGGATCGGCGCTGGACTTTATGCTGGGTATCGCAAAAATTGCGGTGGGAGGGTTGGCCAATTCTCAGGCGCTGATTGCCGATGGCATCCATTCCTTTTCGGATTTGCTGACCGATTTCATGGTGCTCTATGCCGCCAAACATTCCCACAAAGCAGCCGATGAGGACCATCCCTATGGGCATGGCCGGATTGAGACATTGGCCACCGTCAGCCTGGGGATCGTACTGATCATTATCGCATTGGGCATTGCCTACAGCTCGATTCAACGGCTCAGTGATCCCGGTATCCTATTGGATCTCAGTACATTAGCATTGCTGGTTGCGCTCATATCCGTGATTTCCAAGGAGTGGATTTATCGCTATACGATCGCTGCCGCGCGGCGCTTGCGCTCGGATATGTTGATGGCCAATGCATGGCACAGCCGCTCCGATGCTTTCTCATCCATTGTGGTGGTGCTGGGTATTGCCGGGGTCATGTTGGGCTATCCTTATCTGGATGCTGTGGCTGCCGTAGTTGTGGCGGCCATGATCGCCAAGATTGGTTTTGACCTGGTTCGCTCCAGCACGCGGGAATTGATTGATACCGCGCTGGATCCAGAAAAAATAAAAACAATCCAAAAACATATTCATGCGGTCAGTGGCGTGCGTTCTGCGCATACGCTCAGATCCCGCAAGAGCGCGGGCGATGCCTTCGTGGACGTGCATATCCAGGTCGATCCCCGTCTAAGCGTGTCGGAAGGCCACCAGATCGGGGATGCCGTGCGGCGGCGCTTAATGAGCCACGTGGATGAGGTGACGGACGTTACCGTGCATATCGACCCGGAGAATGATGAAACCGGCTCACCCTGCAATGACCTGCCTTCCCGTGAAAAAGTCATCGCTGAGTTAAAACAGCGCTGGCCACAATTGCCGGCGGCGGCTGTTGAAGCCGTCACGTTGCATTATCTGTCCGGTGAGATTGATGTTGAACTGGATCTGCCTATTGATATTCTGCAAAACACCGCTGACGCAAAACACCTGGTACAGGAACTCAAACAAGCGATTGCATCGCTGCCGTATATCAGCGATGTGCAGGTGCGGTTCAGGGCTTAATGCGTTATTAGTCTGAGCTGTCAGCCTGTTAAGACCTCTCGCTTGGTTTACAAACGGCGACATGCTTTATCAGACCATCCGGGGTAAAGTAAATCCGCTCCAATCCTTGCCGTTGCACCCGCTCGCCTGAAGACGCATCCATTCCCGTCATGACGAAATCAAATTCAGCGCCGTTATCTTCAATCGGACGGTATTCCGGCACTTCCCAATGCGCATCAGGGAAGCGGATGAAGAAATCCGTCATCATGGCATGGATGGCCGTGCTGCCTTTATATTCGCCGAAGTAGGCGGAATGATAGGTGGCGTCGCCGGCGAACAAAGGTTTAATATGCGGGAGATCATGCGCGTTGGACAAAGCGACATAGTTCTTTGCCCGCTCAATGGCTTCTTTTTTACTCATTGGCGGATACTGATTTGGATTCTTCACGGGTAAAAATCCACTCATCATGGCTGCTGGCGCGTTCGTCAAACCGATAACCCGCAAGATCGAAATGCTTGATGTCTTCAGGGCGGGTCAGTTTATTTTGAGTGATGTAGCGGCTCATCAGACCGCGGGCTTTCTTAGCGAAGAAACTGATGATCTTGTAAACGCCGTTTTTCTGGTCTTTAAAAACAGGCGTGATGATCCGGGCATTGAGTGAACGGGTCTGGATGGATTTAAAATACTCCTGGGAAGCCAGATTGATCAGGATGTCAGATTTCTGGTTCTTCAGATCCTGATTGAGCGATTGCGTGATGGTATCCCCCCAGAATTCATACAGATCATTGCCGCGTGGATTCTTGAACTGGGTGCCCATTTCCAGCCGGTAGGCCTGCATAAGATCCAACGGGCGCAACACACCGTACAATCCGGACAGGATGCGCAGATGATCCTGAGCAAACGACAATTCGGCAGCCGTCAGTGTGTCCGCATCCAATTCTGTGTAAACATCTCCCTTGAAAGCGAATACCGCCTGTTTGGCGTTTCCCGGAGTGAACGGACGCTTCCATGCGTAATAACGGTTTGAATTCAGAACCGCGAGCTTGGGGCTGATCGACATCAGTTGGCCGACTTGATCCGGCTCCAATTTTCTGAGTGCATCGATCAGTTGCGCCGAATCATCCAGAAAATCAGGCAGGGTGTGTTCCTGGGTGTTCGGGGGAGACTCGAAATCCAGCGTTTTGGCCGGTGAAATAACAATGATCATATGTTTTTACCCTGAAATATAAAAAATATTATCAGATTTGATGTGGAATAATCGAATAATGGTTAGCGGTTGCTTTTTAATTTGTTATCTTCCGGGATGGGAAGTCACGCAATGTCACCGTAAGTATTGAGAAGCTCAGTGATGGCAAGCTTGCAGTTCAAGGATCGACACAGTATACGGAGAAACTGGGGCTAACCGTACAAACGGCTACGGCTGATCTGGCCGGACAATTCGATGTCAAACCGGGTGAGGGGGTGATCGTCACCGAGGTGGAGCCCGGCTCAATTGCTGCCATGGCGGGTATTAGCCGAGGCGCGGTGATTCTGGAAATTAACCGCAAACCGGTTAACTCTTCCACTGAGTTCAAACAAGCCATTAAAAAGATTTCCGCAGATAAACAGATCTTGTTGTTGATCAGGGCAAATGATGGGGCGCGTTATGTGGTGTTGAGCTGGCGCTGATCGGATTTGGCCGCTACCTCTGGCGACCTGTTCGCGGCAAGGTAATTCGGGTTGAAGGGTCGGCTACTGTGTGCGATGCCGCATTTGGGTAATGATGTGCTGGTCGCCGCAACGCATTTGATCACCCAGTTACAAACCATCGTCAGACGCCAGATTGATCCCGCCGTGGTCAGCGTCACGCAAGTGCATGGCGGCAACACCTGGAATGCGCTGCCGGATTCGGCTGACTTATTACCGGCTCTAAAATAATCGAACAAGCATAGACAATTATGCATAACGGATCAAGGTTAGTGTTTGAATTAAACAACCCGCACGAAATGTTGCATGATTACTTCCTTCGGAAATTCCGAATGGGGTTGTTTTGCCGTTTCTTGAAGTGTGCGAGCATTTTTCATTTATCGCGACCCCTAATGCCGCAAGAACAATTATTCTTGGTTATAGACCTGAACATCCCGCTGGAATTTATTTTTAACAAACTTACCGGACTTATCGCCATACATTTATTTCCTGGTTCGGGTATAGATAGCCACGCCAACCCGGTCAATATGCGCGATCAGCTCGGTATTCTCAAGCTGGCGGTATTGCGATAAATCGACGGAGTAAGGCAGCATCAGATCGTCAATCTGGTCTTCAATCTGCATGAATTCAGCGAACGAAATCGCGCCGCCTTTGATGGTCAGATCGATATCGGAGCCTGCGCGGTAATTTCCTTTGACGCGTGAGCCGTAAATCAGCACCGAATCAATGGCGTCATGCCGCGCAAATACGCTGTTGAGTTTTTCCAATGTGGCAGGTGGCAAACCAAACGGGCGCTCCTCGGTCATGGCTGGTATTTTTCCATTTCCATTTTCAACGCGGCGAACAATGGATAGTAACTGTGAATGATCACATCCACCAATTGCTCGGCAGTGCGCTCATCGTAGGTGTGCGAAGAGATATTGCGGCTCTGTATCATGGCCATCCACTGTTCGCCATCCTGAATCAGCTCAACCTTGAATGCTTCACGGGTCGCGTCTTTTGAACCTTTGATATTTTGATTGCCCTGATCCCGCAAAAAATCCTTCAACATATTCCAGGCTAATTCATGCGTGAATTCGAACGCCTGAATAACACCCTGCTTTTCCAGTTGGCTGAGTGCGCGTTGATTACTGAGATCAACAGCACTTCGCAGTTGCAGCAATGCTTTTTGGTAATTGGCAAAACGCTGCTGCCAGCGGATATCAGGATCGTTCATTTGGATTTACTTTAGGCTCAAGCCTTAATTGTTATCAATTAATTTGTCGTGATCAAATTTACCGTTAAACTTAGCGGCGATGACCGGTGCAAATGACGAGGACGATCAATTACTCATCATGAACTTCATCCACCATAGGATAGTAGCTCATGCTTTACAGTTTCCCAATCGAGAATTGGATCTGCTGGATTACGCAAGACTTCTGCAGGCTTCAGTTGCAAACTCAACGAAACTTCGGCCATTGACTGGGATTACGAGCATCATGTAATACAGCTAAAACATACACCAAATCCTGCCGCACGGCATAAAACAGGCCATAAGGAAAACGAGGAAGAAACGCGCGATGCACTTTGGGAATTACTTCTGCATAAAGCATAGGCGCTTGTTCCAGACGTTTAAGCTGTAACGCTATTGCAGCAACAAACTCTTCACCCAGACCAGGATTCTGCATTTCATACCACGTTCGAGCTTCTCCAATTTCCCGCAATGCCCGTGCGGAAAATTTCAGACGGAACGCCATGAACCATCATTCAGATGTGATTTGACTTGCTCCCATGAAAATCCGGCATCCGGGTTTTCTTCGAATTCCGCCAAACGGGCCTCAAGTTCGGCTTTTAGCTCTGGTGATATTTCAACAGCTTCCGGTACGGCTGCGACACTATCCCAAATGAGCTCAACGAGACGAATTCGCTCCTGCACCGGTAATTGAAGAATGTCGGAAATGGAAATATTTTTCATAGTAATGATTGTACGCTATAAAGATATTACTACCACAAGCAATTGTTTAGATGAAAGTTATCTTGTTGTTATCTGACGGCCTGTAGGTTGGGGTGAGCTTGTAAACCCCAACTTTTCACCGTTCGCCATAACCGCTTTCACCGTTGCTATCGATGCCACCGCCCCAATCATTTGCAATGATCCCAGCTTTGATATACCGGTGAATGCTCGAATAAGGCCATTCGCTTGCTTGGCTGACGTGGCCATGCTTTACCGGATTGTAATGCACGTAATCGACATGCCGTTCAAAATCCGCGTCATCGCGGATCAAATGCTCCCAATACCTGCGCTGCCAAATGCCGCGTTCTCCTTTGGAAATCCGGCTTGCGCTGCGGCGTTCGTTGATGGCGATACGACGCGAGAAACCGGATTTGATCAGCATCCACCGGGTGGCAAAATCCGCATCGTCCAGCGGTAAAGTCCATATCGCATGCAAATGATCCGGCAAAACGACGAAGGCATCAATGTGAAAGGGATGCCGCTGTTTTACCGTTTTGACAGCCTCGCGCAAAATTTCCACATGATCCGATAACAAGCGCAGGTGACGTTGCGCAAGATTTACCGTAAAGAAATAGCTTCCGCCTTTTACATCGGCACGCCTGTATCGCATGACTGATCATTTCCTTGTTTACGATATTAACGTTTGTCGTTTATGTTGGGGTTCGCGGGCTCACCCCAACCTACCGTGCTAACGTCCAAATTAGGCTTCCACCGGTAGAATGCACCAATTCTTTTCTCCAAGACATTTTTGGGCTGTTGCTTGAAATGTCCTAATATACGATTCCTCTTCGCTCAAGTCGACCAGAAACTTAATGGACGCTAGCCTGAAGGTAACTGTGTAGTCTCCAGAGGGCGAAATGTATGGTGGCCACACGCAATTGGAATAGTGATTGTCGTCACTCGATGTAATCAAAACGTGGCGATCGCCTTCGCCATGCTTAACGAAACGCCGAACCGAGAAAAATGCTGGACTTCGAGCAAGCTGCGCACCTAAAAAGTACGCCAGGGATGAGAAGGCGATTTTCGTGATGCCTCGTAGGAACTTTCGATTCTGTCCGAATGGAACATCGAAGCTGATTCTTGCGAGATTTCCGTCATGCGTGAATGTGGCACGAATATCACGCTTTGATCCCCTGTAGGGAGCTAAGCGCGATCCATCATGCGCCGTAACGGGCACCGGGTCCATATTGAAGGAAATCGCAGGGCCATCTTTCTCAATGGTGCCCACTACGTTTCCTCGACTGCGAACGGCCGGTGGGCGCCCTTTCTTTCTTGGTACGCCAGCCATAAACGCTCGAAAGTCGAATTCATCAATCACAGCGCTATCTAGGTCTGCAAGCCCGTTGTTGCACTTCCTACATACGACAGTACCCGGAAGAACGAAACCTGGCGGGCAACCAAGCGCTTCAGGGATGATGTGTTCCTCATCCTTTCCATCAGCATGCTGAAGGCACCAAATGCAAATATCAGAGGACATGGAGAGGCCTAACGTAGAGCTAACCGGACACCAGAATGCGCAGCATTTTGGTGGTCCGAGTTGAGCGCCATGTTAAATCCATGGCAGAGTTGCTCCGTCTGGAATAAGAAGGCGAATACTGTTGCCTTCAGTAATTGAAAAAGTTCTTGGAGCGAACAGTCGCGGGGTTATTGGAAAATATGACTCGTCTTTGCTGTGGTACAACAACAAAAGCACAAGCAGACCAGCAACAGAATCAAGAACATTTTTGAGACTTGCTCGATCAAAGTGCGTATGCCGCTGGTGTTTCACTTTGTTGTTACCCTGCCACCAGTCTGGTGGTGTTTTTGGTGTTGCCCAGTTTGCCCATGGGTGAAAGGATAAACCAAAACGAGGCATATCTACTTGCGCGCTGGGAAGCATAGGGAGCGCTTGAATGAGAACCTGTTGGTAGATGTTGATGCTTTCGGCTTTACGCTGTTTATCAATCGTGGCACAGATGGCCTTTGCAACAACATCGACCTCAGCAGCGGCGGTCATTAGCAATCTAGCCAATTCGATTGAATATACAGATTCATTGTTTTCTGAGAATTCAATCCATCGTGATAGCACCAGCAAGTCATCCTCAAGACATGAGAAATAATTCAAGTGCGGGGAAGCGGATTTGTGTTGAATGGCCACAGGAGTATTCCTCGGGCTTAACTAAAATTAGACGTCCGAAATGACGCAAGAGAATACGTCAAGAATAGAACTTACTTCGGAAATTAACATGCTACCCCCTTCCTATTCATGAAAATGCGTCAATTCATTTTTTAATATAGCATACTCTGTCGGTTTCGTAAGCCGGTGGAGAAGGCTATTCTCAACCATTCACCCCCAACTTCTGCATCAACTCCCTAACCCGCATCACCCGCTTATTCACATCCGCAATCTGCACCTGAATTTTCAAACGATCCGGGCCAGAGAGCGAATACTCACGGCTGCTTTGAATCAGTTTGATGATTTCCGCCGGATTCACCGGCGGATTGGGAATAAACTGGATCAGGATACTTTCCGCGCTGGCGTCGATGCGGGTAATGCCGAGCGGTTTAGCGGCGATGCGCAGGCGGTGGCAATCGAGTAATGCACGCGCTGGATTGGGCAGCAGGCCGAAGCGGTCGACCAGTTCACGTTGCATGTCGTCGAGTTGCTCGTCATCAATGCAATTGGCCATGCGCTTGTACAGCACCAACCGCTCGTGAATGTCGTGGCAATAATCTTCCGGCAGTAAAGCCGGGACATGAAGATTGATTTCGGTCGCAACGCCTAATGGGTGCTGCATATCCGGCTCGCGCCCTTCTTTCAGGGATTTGATGGCTGTATCCAGCATGGAATTGTACAAGCTGAAGCCGATTTCCTGCATCTCTCCACTTTGTGATTCACTCAAGACTGCACCGGCGCCGCGAATTTCCAGGTCATGCATGGCGAGATAAAAGCCTGAGCCGAGTTCTTCCATGGCTTGAATGGCTTCCAGGCGCTTTTTAGCGAGCGATCCGAGCGCTTCTTCGCCCGGTGTCAGCAGGTAAGCGTAAGCCTGGTGATGCGAGCGGCCCACCCGGCCGCGTAACTGATGCAATTGCGCCAGGCCAAACTTATGCGCATTGTTGATGATGATGGTGTTGGCGCTGGGGATATCAATGCCGGTTTCGATGATGGTGGTGCACAACAGGATATTAAAACGCTGCTGATAAAAATCCCGCATGACATGCTCCAGGTCGCGTTCCGGCATTTGTCCGTGAGCGACATTAATGCGCGCTTCGGGTAGCAGACCGGACAGTTTTTCGTACATGAGCTGAATCGTATTGACTTCGTTGTGCAGAAAATAGATTTGTCCGCCGCGTTTCAGTTCACGCAAGCAGGCTTCACGGATGATGCCCATGGAAAAACTGCTGACAAAGGTTTTGATGGCCAGGCGGCGTTGGGGGGCTGTGGCGATGATGGAAAAATCACGCAAGCCTTCCAGTGACATGGCCAATGTGCGCGGAATGGGCGTGGCGGTGAGCGTCAGCACGTCTACTTCCGCGCGCAATTTTTTAAGCTGTTCTTTCTGCCGCACGCCGAAACGGTGTTCTTCATCGATAATGACCAGGCCCAGATTCTTGAATTGAACATCTTTCTGCAACAATTTGTGCGTGCCGATAATAATGTCGATTTCCCCTTTGGCCAGGCCGGCTAACGCCAGAGTTTGTTCCTTGGCGGAACGGAAGCGCGACAGTTCGGCAATTTTGACCGGCCATTGATCGGCAATCAGGCCGAAGCGATCGGAGAAATTATGGAAATGCTGCTCAGCCAGCAGCGTGGTAGGCACCAGAACCGCGACCTGTTTGCCATCGGCTACCGCAATAAAAGCGGCGCGTAAGGCTACCTCGGTCTTGCCGAATCCGACATCGCCGCAAATCAGCCGGTCCATCGGCTTCCCGGAAGTTAAATCTTCAATGACGGCCTTGATGGCTGCAGCCTGATCCGCTGTTTCCTCAAAACCAAATCCTTCGGCAAAAGCATCGTAATCATGCGGCCTGAGACCAAACGCATGGCCTTCACGGGCTGCGCGCTGGGCATATAGATTAAGTAGCTCCGCCGCTGTGTCGCGCACCTGCTGCATGGCTTTGCGCTTGGCTTTGTCCCATTGGCTGCTGCCCAGCTTGTGCAATGGCGCGGATTCCGGCGCCGCGCCGCTGTATCGCCCAATCAGATAAAGCTGTGAAACGGGTACGTACAGTTTGTCGCCGCCTTCATATTCGAGTGACAAAAATTCACTCAACTCGCCAGGTTCACCTTCACCCGCATCCATGCTGACCAGACCCAGATAACGGCCGATGCCATGCTGTTCATGCACCACCGGATCACCCGGTTTGATTTCTGACAGATCACGCAGAATATTATCGGTCGATGTGGTCTTGCGCGATTCGCGTTCACGCCGTCCATACACATGCGTCGAATACAGTTCGCTCTCGGTGATGAAAGCAAGTTGTGCCTGTTCCAGTATAAAACCGGTGTGCAGGGGCGCAACGGTCAGCATAAAGGGTTGAGAGCTGTTCAGAAACAGTGCGTAATCCTGACAGCTATCCGGGTGCAGATCATACTGATTCAGGTACTCAGCGATCAATTCACGCCTTCCCATACTTTCCGCCAGCAACAGGATGCGTCCACCCGATTGGGTGAAACGAGTCACAAATGCAGTCAGTTTTTCCAGCGGATTTCCCGCGTGCCGGTTAACCTGGACAGAGGGCAACAGGCTGGTTGATTTTACCGCAGCCAGCTTGAGATCCTGCCCATTGGACAAGATTTCAATACGCGCATAGGGTTTTAACCTGCCAAAGAAGCTATCACTGGATAGGAACAACTCATGCGGCGGCAGCAAGGGCCGATCCATATCAGCGCGTAACAGTCGATAGCGGGATTGGGTATCGCGCCAAAATTCGTCAATGACGGGACGGACATCCTGATGCAGACAGAGCAGCGTATTTTCCGGCAAATAATCAAATAAGGTTGCAGTCTGTTCAAAGAACAGCGGCAGATAATATTCGATACCGGCGGGTGTCAGCCCTTTGCTGATATCTTTGTAGATTTGTTTTTTGGAGGGATCGCCCTCGAATTTCTCGCGGAAATTACCCCGGAAGCAGGTGCGTCCGGCTTCATCCAATGGAAATTCACGCGCAGGCAACAGGCGGATTTCGTTGACCGGATAAATGCTACGCTGGGTATCGACATCGAAGGTGCGGATGGTGTCTATTTCGTTGTCCAGCAAATCGATACGATAAGGCAGCGGACTGCCCATCGGAAACAAGTCGATCAGCCCTCCCCGCACGCTGTATTCTCCCGGCGAGAACACTTGTGTGACATGCGAATAGCCAGCCAGGGTCAGTTGGCTGCGCAATCCGGCCAGATCCAGCACAGAACCTTGTTTAAGGAAAAAAGTATGGGCGGCGAGATACTCGCGTGGCAGCATGCGATAGAGTGCCGTGGTCAATGGCACGATCAGCACATCGCAGGCGCCATTCATTAGCTGGTAGAGTGCGGCCAGCCGTTCTGAAACGAGATCATGGTGCGGTGAGAAAGTATCATAAGGAAGGGTTTCCCAATCCGGGAGCAGATGTGCTTTTAATTCAGGTGCAAAGTAAGGGATCTCTTCCAATAATCTTTGCGCATCCAGCGCATTGGCGGTGATGATAGTGACGGGTTTTGCCTGTTGGGCCAGTTGCGCGAGAAACAGCGAGTCGCTTGAGCCGTCAAAATCAGCGTAGCGTAACAGGGTGCCGGGTGTGGGTAGAATGTGTTGTTGCATTTTATAGTGTTAGTCTGGCAGTGCTAAAAAATGATTCGGTCAAAAGACTAACCCTAAGCTAAAAGCCGGATATTATAAGCCAGTTTTGTGCCATCTTCTGATCTGCCTCAGTCGCATTGGCGGCCAATTTTTTTAAAAACGTAAAAAGACCAATATCTGTCGTAGAATATAAATCCTTGATCAAGAAAGCAGCCTGTTTGCCGGATTAACCTGAGTGATTTCATGAAATCGAATATGTTACCGCTGGAGAGAAGATTTGTCCTGTTCATAGTCATGCTGATTGCAATTGCCTGTTTCGCCGGACCGGCTTTTGCACAAGGTGTTTCTCCCGCATTGCTGACTCTGGAGAATAAACAAAGAATTGAGCTGGCTGTCCGGCGATATGCCATCGATAAACCGTTTCTTATGGCAACAATCCACTGGCTCCGGGATCTTGCCAAGAACTCCAGGGAACCAGCGGTCATTGCTCAGCTTTCCCGCCTCGAATTTATGAATGCCCAACTCGAAATGGACAAGAACAGGCGTATTCAACTGTTTGAGAATTGTGTTGCAATCGCCGATCATGCGCTTGCGCTGGACGCGAATGATATCGGCGGTCTTTATTGGAAAGCCGCCGCAATGGGAAAACTGGCTAAAGATACCGGTATATTGAATGCGCTTAGAATGCTCCGGCCGATGGAGAAAATGTTATTGAGAGTGGTCGCGCTGGATGAAAAGTATGAGGATGCCGGCGGGCATAGGGCATTGGGCCGTATGTACTACAAACTGCCGGGATTCCCGATCAGTTTTGGCAGTAACCAGAAAGCGCTGACCCATCTTAAACGGGCGCATGAGCTCTTTCCAAACGATATCATTACGCGGGCTTTTTATGCTGAAGTGCTGTATGACGAAGGCAGGAAAGAAGAAGCCCGCAAACACGCGGATTTTGTGCTGGTAACACCGGTTGATGAAGAAGATGCGCTTGAGTTTGCTGAATATGCCGATATTGCATTGGATATTGTCAGAAAAACCGGTGGTGCAGAAATTAAATTGGGGAATTTCTAGTCATAGCGTGGTTTGGTACAAATACGATACGAATTATTTTCGGGTTTCTCATGATGAACTTATCGAATATGCGCGTAATCGACATTCAAAACTTCCTTAAAAGGTGTCTCAGAAGTGCAACTTTCTGATTGTTATCACAGGAGCAAACTATGCTTGTCAGCGAATTAATGAGTGCCAAACTGGTTACGATTGAAATGGATGATAAGTTATCCGTTGTAAAAGAAATATTTGAGAGGATAGACATTCACCATTTACTGGTTATCGAGGAAAAGAAAGTGTTCGGAGTTGTTTCAGACCGGGATCTCTACAAGGCATTGAGTCCCAGTATCGGAACGATGACAGAAACACCCAAGGATGCGGCCACATTAAACAAACGCGTTTATCAAATCATGAGCCGTAAACCCGTTGTGCTGGGGCCCGATGCGACTATTGAGGAAGCCATTGATGCATTCAATCACCATACTATTTCATGTATTCCGATCGTCGACCATGAAATGAAACCGCTTGGAATTATTACTATCAGGGATATTCTAAAGGCCTTGGGTGAGAAGAGAGGGATTCTTTCCGATTAAACTTAAAAGAGCACCAGCGCCAGACCGATGCCACCAGCCGTTGCAAACATGCCCGAGATGCACTGTTTGGCCAATAAAGAATTGCCGATAAAGAAGATGAGTCCCAGCTTGAAGCCAATGTTGGAGAGTATCCCGAGAGAGATGGCCGTCACCGTTTCAGTGGCTTCCAGTTTGCCCAGTTCATACAAACGCAAGCTCGATAGCGTAATGGCATCAACATCCGTCAGACCGGAGACCAGGGCAACCGCATACAACCCGCTGCTGCCGGCAATATCGGATAGCCAGGCTGCGAAAAACAGAACGGCGCCATAGATGAGACCGAACGCCGCTGCCGTGCGAATTTCGGTTGGATTCTTGATCTCCGGCACGGGCAATTCGTTTTGTTGATTCAATTGATACCACCAATAAGCAGCGACGCCTGATCCGAGTAGAAAACCACTGCCTAAAACGGGTAACAACTGCGGCAATATGGAAGGAGAAGCCACCGCGCTGATGATAGCCAGACGGATCAGCACGGTCAGATTGGCAATCAGAATAACGACTACCGCAAGGGGTATAAAGTTCTGGCTTTCAACGCTGCGGCGGGCGTACACCAGTGTGGTGGCGGTACTGGAAACCAATCCGCCGAATAAGCCCAATACCGCGCTATGCCGCTGACCGATGAGCTGAAGCGCCACATAACCCGCCAGGCTTACGCCTGAGATCAGTACCACCATTAACCAGATCTGATAGGGATTGATCGCCTCATAAAACCCGTAATTCTTGTCCGGCAGGATGGGGAGAATGATAAAAGTCAGCACGGCAAACTGAAGCACGGAAATTAAATCCCGCCGGCTCAGCTTTTGGGTGATGCCGTGCAGTTCCGTCTTGAAGTACAGTAATGCCGTAGTAATAATGGCCAGCATGATGGCCAGCGTGTCGTTGCCATACCAGACGGCGGCTCCCAGGCCATAGCAGATAAGAATAGCGGCTACCGTGGTGGTGCCGGGATCTACCGTGTCATCTTTTGCACGAAAATACGCCGCAATCGTCATAAAACCGACAATGAGCAGGCCTCCCAGCAGTAACCAGGGCATGTTTGCTTTTTCGGATAGCATGGCGGCCAGCGTGCCAAATAGCGCCACCAGCGCAAATGTTCTGAGTCCCGCGCGGGAACCTGGGCTGCGTTCGCGTTCCAGCCCGATGAGCAGGCCAATCGCAAGACTGGTCACAAAATGGGGTAGTGCGGCGAGTTCTCCATCCAGCATGAATTCAGTGTTCATGGTTGTTCACCTGGGTTATTCGGTTCAGACCAATGCTCAAGCAGGAATTGTAACGTCGTTTTGCCATTATATTCATTGATCTGCAGCCGATAAACCGCATCGATACAATCAGGTAATGGATCATTATGGAAAAACAAAATGCCATCGTAAGATTCATCCGATTTCTGCGGTGTCTGGTCTTTGATAGGGGCATCCTGCAGTTTTCTTAATTTCAGCTTTAAGTGCTTTTCCCCCACTATACGCTGGCTTTCCACGTAGAACCGGGCATTGAATGCGGGTTGGGGAAAACCTTGCCCCCACACTTGCTGATTGAGATATTCCGCCAGTTCCATATTGATTTCGGATACATCCAGATCGCCATCCGTTTCAATCACGCGCGTCAGATCGGCCAGTGTCAGCAGGGTCTGTGCCACCTGCTCAAACACATCGCAGAATTTTTCAAAGCGATGGGTGTTGATCGTTAGCCCGGCTGCGGCTGCGTGACCGCCGAATTTGAGGATCAGTTCAGGATGCCGCTTGGCAACCAGATCCAGCGCATCGCGCAGGTGAAAACCGTTGATCGACCGCCCGGAACCTTTGATTTCACCATCATTGCCGGGTGCGAAGATAATGACCGGACGGTGGTATTTATCCTTGATGCGCGAAGCGAGGATGCCGATGACGCCCTGATGCCAATCGTGATCAAACAGGCAGATGCTGTAAGCAGACTGTATTTCCGGTTGCCGGGTTTTCAGCAGGTCTTCCAGTTTGAGTAATGCGCTTTCCTGCATGGTGGATTCGATTTCACGGCGTTGCCGGTTCAGTTCATCCAGTTGTTGGGCAATTTGCAGCGCACGAGCTTCATTATCGGTAATCAGGCATTCAATGCCCAGTGACATGTCATCCAGACGTCCGGCTGCATTCAAACGAGGCCCCAGCATAAAACCCAGGTCATAAGTCGAGATTTGCTGATAATCCCGTCGCGACACTTGCAACAACGCATTGATGCCAGCACAACCCCGTCCTTTGCGGACACGCTGCAACCCTTGTTGTACCAGAATGCGATTGTTGTTATCCAGTTTGACCACATCTGCGACCGTTCCTAATGCGACCAGGTCGAGAAAGCTGGCGAGATTGGGTTCCTGGCCAGTCGTGGTGAAGACGCCGCGCTGACGTAACTCAGCCCGTAGCGCCAGCATCAGATAGAAAATAACGCCCACACCCGCAATGTTTTTGCTGGGAAAAGGACAATCCGGTTGATTGGGGTTAATGATGGCGGTTGCAGCAGGCAATGTATCGCCGGGCAGATGATGATCGGTAATCAATACTTGCATGCCCAGCCGGTTGGCTTCGGACACGCCCTCAACGCTGGCAATGCCATTATCGACGGTGAGCAGGATATCCGGCTGTTTGGCGGCATGCGCAAGCTGTACGATTTCCGGGGTCAATCCATAGCCGAATTCAAAGCGGTTAGGCACCAGATAATCAACTGTCGCGCCCAATTTCCGCAAAATACGGATGCCGACGGCACAGGCTGTAGCGCCATCGGAATCATAATCCGCCACAATCAGCAGGCGTTTTTTTGCCGCGATGGCATCGGCCAGCAGGGCTGCCATCGAGGTAATATTCTTGAATTGCCCGAACGGAATCAGGTGCGCTAATTCGGTTTCAAGCTGGACAGTATTCTCAATGCCTCGTGCGGCATAAATACGCGCCAATACGGGAGATAATCCACATCCGCTGAGTGTTTTGAAAGTATCGGCATTATAGGAGCGGGCAGTAATTTTAGGCATATACCAGGCAATAGGCAGGTAATTCCGTACAGTGAGCGAGTGGCTTACTCGGGAAGGGCTTCGGGTGCTACTGTGATTTTCTCAACCTTGAGCATATGCAAGCGGCGGCTGTCGGCGCGTTGTACGGTAAATTTAAAGTGATCGATCATGACCGATTCATCACGGACCGGTAAACGGCCAAACTTGTTGAGTACCAAACCGCCGATCGTGTCGTAGTCATCGTTGCTGAAGTTTGCGCCGAGCACTTCATTGAAGTTGCCGATCTCGGTAATAGCCTTGACCCGGTACTGTCCATCCGATTCCATGACGATATTGTCTTCTTCTTCATTAAAATCGTATTCGTCTTCAATTTCCCCGACAATTTGTTCGAGCACATCCTCAATCGTCACCAGACCGGCCACGCCACCATATTCATTGACGACTATCGCCATGTGATTGCGATTGCTGCGGAAATCCTTCAGCAGAACATTCAGCCGTTTGGATTCCGGGATGAATACGGCCGGTCGCAACATGTCGCGGATATTGAATTCTTCCTCACCGGCGTAATAGCGCAACAGGTCTTTTGCCAGCATGATGCCGATAATGTTGTCTTCGCTGCCTTCAGTGACCGGAAAACGTGAATGTGCGGCTTCAATCACAAAGGGGATGAATTTATCGGGCGTTTCACTGATATCGACGACATCCATTTGCGAGCGCGGCACCATGATATCGCGCGCCTGCATTTCAGA
>ERZ1292640.1174-Hain-H43-02um-R1-1174-length-21657-cov-5_pt1 | contig 21657 bp, 19 predicted proteins | sample MGYA00564404_ERZ1292640 | MGnify/ENA primary metagenome ERZ1292640 (study PRJEB36523, sample SAMEA6512636) | groundwater metagenome | collected 2019-01-08 | study: AquaDiva: Metagenomics assemblies of 32 groundwater samples
AGCGATGTCACGTACGAGCTCACTTCGAAGACGATTCAGGAGACGGGACACTCGGAGCCCCCTGCCCGACTCATCAGAGTTAGGACGCAATCGAAGATACCGCCGGAATGGGCGGAGAAGCTGGATGGGATTCTCAGCAGGAGCACGGGATACGATCACCTCATTGCTTATCGCAAGCAGATCGACAAGCCATTGCCCCTGGGTTATCTTGAAGAGTACTCGACACGCGCTGTTGCTGAGCACGCTGTGATGCTCGCGATGGCGCTACTGAGGAAACTCCCGCAGCAGATGCGACAATTTCCAGCTTTCGATCGTGATGGGCTCACAGGGACCGAGTGTTTTGGAAAGGACCTTCTCGTAGTGGGTGTGGGAAGAATCGGCGGAGAGATTGTGAAGATTGCCCGTGGCCTCGGCTTCACTGTGAGGGGTGTAGACATCGTGCCCGATAAGCCCGATGTCACGTACGTCTCCAAGCACGACGGAATCCCGTGGGCGGATGTTATCGTATGCGCAATGAATCTCACGGACGAGAACAGGGGATACTTCGGTTACGATTTGCTGAGGAGCGCGAAAAGAGGCTGCATCTTCGTCAACATCGCTCGCGGGGAGCACTCGGCACTCAGCGAGTTGAGGCGCCTGCTCCAAGAGCGACATCTCGCCGGACTTGGCCTCGACGTGTTCGAGGATGAGGGTAATCTTGCCACTGCTCTGCGGAATCCTGGAGTGGAAAAATCTCCTGCCGTTCAGGTCGTCAACGATCTTCTTTCACATCCCAACGTCTTACTCACCCCTCACAACGCCTTCAACTCTTACGAGGCTCTCCAGCGCAAAGCCGCGATGAGCGTGGAGCAGATCAGGCATTTCCTGAAGCATCGGGATTTTGTTTGGAAAGTGGAGTAGCTGGTCTGACTCTCAATTTGCGTCTTAGGGAAGGGTTCTCTAGATTCTGGCTGACGTAGTCTGAGCTGCACGAACATCTCAAGATTTCAATGGGTCCACATGGTAGACATAGTAAATGAGCTGAGAGCAGACGCTGTTCTTAGGCGAAAAATCCAGAAAAAACTACCACAACTCTTTCATATCGCAGAGCTTGAGAGCTCACGCGCTGGAAAGATTGGAATGGAGGTTGGCTCAGTCCGAGAACGGATTCTCGTGGCTCTGTTCATCTACAAATTCGGAGCAGAAAATGTGGACACGGAAATCCCGATTACAGAATCAGAAGTGGATGTGAAGGTACAAGGGATGCCGATTTCCATCAAGACCCTCACGAGCCATGGATTCGCAGGAGTTAAACTTGTCTGGACGGTTGACGAGCAGAGTGCGCTGCAATTCAGCCATCATTACGCTCCAAGATCCGATATGCTGTTTATACAGATTAACTGGGAAAACCACGGAGGTTTTTACTATATTCCTTTAGGAACTCAGAGGGAGATTTTTGGCACATTGGGCAGGGACAGATACATTAAGTTGCCTCGCCTCGGAACAAATCCACGAGGGGTTGAAATCACCGCGGAGGCGTTGGAAGCTTTGGTGAATCATACGCAGACTCTTGCCATAGATATCGAGTGGAGAAGGGAAGATATTCTGTTCAACGCATTCCAACGATGGGTGGAGCATTGGCAACAAGAGTAAAGAATTCAAAAGGTGGCACTGCTACAAGCAGCTTTGGCACGTCAGGAAGGTTTGGCCACGACTCAAGCAGGTTTTACAACTCCAACCTGTACTCGGGTTTTGCGCCCGTGGCAGCTCCAGTCGAGGAAGAGAGAGAGTTCCCTTCGAACCTAGTCAACACGATCATTCTCGGTTCCTCTGAGGATATGAAAGAAATTCCGAATAGCTCTGTCCATTTGATGATTACATCCCCGCCTTACAACGTCACAAAGGAGTACGATGACAACTTGACGCTAAGGGAATACCTTGAGGTTCTTCAAAAGGTGTTCTCAGAAACTTACAGGGTTCTGGTCAATGGCGGGAGAGCGTGCGTGAATCTCGCAAATGTGGGAAGGAAACCTTATATAGCCCTTTCGGACCTTGTCTCGCAGATGATGGTCAACATTGGTTTCAATATGCGCGGTGAGGTTATTTGGAACAAAGGCTCCAGCGCGGGGGTTTCGATGGCGTGGGGTAGCTTTCAATCGGCATCAAATCCCGTCCTTCGCGATGTTCATGAATACATCCTCATCTTTTCAAAAGGCGAGTATGGTAGAGCATCAACAGAAAAGGTGAGCACAATAACCCGTGAGCAGTTCATGGAGTGGACCAAGTCGATCTGGACAATGCCCACAGAGTCAGCAAAGCGTGTGGGCCATCCTGCTCCATTTCCGGAGGAGTTGCCTTATCGGCTCATCCAACTCTATTGCTACAAAGACGATATCATTCTTGATCCATTCATGGGAAGTGGCACGACAGCGGTGGCAGCGTTGAAGGCAGAAAGAAGATACATCGGTTACGACGTGGACAAAGAATACGTGAAGCTCGCTGAGAGACGGCTTCGTGCATACAAGACCCAGGAGAAACTCGACTTCTGACGGGCGACGGTCCGCATATCAGCATTTGGTTGCACAAGAACTGACATCAATTGAAAAGGCGTCGACTAGACGCCTTTTGTGTTTTCTCGTACCATTTGAGTTCCTTGCTTGCCCTGGAAGGCTGTCATCAAGGTCACTTGAACTCACGACGCGCCGCCCAGCGCAAAGCCGCGATGAGCGTGGAGCAGATCATGTATTTCCTGAAACACCGCCAGTTTTTGTGGAAGGTGGAGTAATCGGTAGGTAGAACTCCGACTTCTGACCGCGCTCGCTCCAGCGAGAAGTCGGAGTTCTTCATATGGAACCTTCAGAAGGTCTACTAAAGCGCACTGAGAGCCTTCGGAAGGTTTCGGCTCTCCTAGGCCTGACCGCTTGGCTTGGGTGTTTCTTCCTTGCCCGGCACGAACCTGGCAATCACGAGCCCGGCAAGGAAGAACCCGGCGACCGCATCCACAAGCTCCGCAAACGTGAACGCATTGCTGAATGCGTACCAGTTCCACTGAGGCAGACTGAACGCCACAAATCCCGCCAATCCAACGCACAGGCTCAACAGTACGCGATTCCAGTAAGGTATCTGCACTCTGGCAAGAACAATTCCGATGAAAAGCGCTGCAAGCATGTCCGTGATGAGCTGGAAGGCAAAGTAGAGAGGATACGAACCCATTGGTCCAAGCCGAACCGAAGCCAGCATGAAGGGGCCGTTCATCATCTGGTCTTCGGCCCTCTTGTTTGCAGCATCGAATTCTTCCTGAGTCATCCCACTCGTGCGCTCAGTCATGTTTGGCAAGAAATACACACCCGAGCTTGGCGCGTTGGCGATAATTGCCTGCGTGATCGCATCCTGATCCTGGAACTTCAAGAGCGCGCTGTTCGAAAAGGGAAGTAGCATGTGAGAGATGGCTCCCCAAAGAAAAAAGGCTATCCCTCCGAGGACCGTCGCAAGAATGATGTTCTTGGCTGACATAGAGTTGCTCCTTGTTTGATTGTTGATGAGAATGGAATAATGGTCTCGTACGTCAAGTCTCGTCGCGGAAGATTGATCGTTCTCTCCAGGGGATTTTGCGGCAACCAGTCACCCTCTCAGCCGGACGCGCGTTCTTCGCGCCGGAGGTCGTGAGCGCTTCCGTGTCTCCCCGTTCGAGCAGCATCAGCACTTCATTAGTACCGCCAGCTCGTGGTGTCGGCTCCGGGGGGAGCGCTCGTACGGATTCTTTCCAGGATTTTCGGCGCGTGAATCTGATGATACATCAATCGCGAAATCCAGATCGGATGAGCATGATCGCCGTTCCAACAATGTTCGGCCAGACACTCGTAGTCCACTTCGGCATCGGCAGGGGGATCCTTCAGATCTCTCAGCACAGTTTCGATTAAATGGACAGCATTGTTCAGATAGAAGTTATCGAGTTCTCCGACGTAAATGTGAATCTTCCCCCGGAGCTTTGGACCCAATCTTGCCCAATCGCGCCGCAGGATGTAGCTGAGATCGTAGTTCTCCCGCCAGTACTCTGTCACATTCTTGTCGATCTTGCCGGTCAGCTTGTCCCAAATCGGTTTCGGATATCCGTCGTTGCCCACCGGCGAGTAGACCGCCTGCCAGATGTCCCATTGCCCGCCCGAGCGAGCGTTGTCTCCGAGCACCAGCTCAAGCCGGTTCGCTTCCTCCATCGTGGTTGTCACTTCATTGAGGTAGTTCCGCAAACCCGGTCGAGGAGTGCTCTTCCACTGGCTCTCCATGGTGTATGCATTCGTATGCTCGTAGATGTTTACCACGGTATAGGCACGAAAGTCGATCGGATCAGGACACGCGGCCCAGCAGCCATTGAACTCATCGGGATAGAAGACCTGTGCGGCGAGGGCCTCCCAGCCGCCGGTTGAGCCGCCGTAGAGGAATCTCGCCCAGCCCTGACCGATGCAACGGAATTGCTTCTCGATGTATGGGATGAGCTCATACATGATCGCATCGCCATAGGGGCCGAGGTTGGCGGAGTTGACTGCATACGAATCATCGTAATACGGATTGGCGTGCTGGATTTCGATCTTGACGAAGCGCGGGAAGGTCGAGCTTGTCCAGTCTTGATACAGCTTGTAGGCATACTCCTGCTGGATTTTGTTGTAACCGTGAATCCGAAAGCGCTCGCTGTAGTCGGGCTTCAGAGTGGTGTCGGGTGGAGTCTCCCGCCATCCGCCGAACGTGTAGGGGAAATGTCCGTGGTTGATGACGAGCGGGTAGCGTGCATTCGGATGCTCGTCGAAGCCATACGGCAGCAAAACGCACGCGCCAAGGTACATATCGCGACCCCAGAATTTCGAAAGCCTCTCGCTCTTGATCCTGACGTGCTTGACAAACTTCGTGTCCTTCGGCGGTTCAATGGGCGGGATCTCCTTATCGAGCGTAATGCCAATCGTCTGGTTGCGTGCAGGATCAATGAGTACTTTCTTCGGTGTGCTATAGAGGTTGCCCGGCGCGCGGCTCCACTGCTGACCTTCGCCGCGGTCCATCGGCAGCTTCACGACGTGGCCATCCGCGCGCAGGAATGTTTCATACTTGTGGAGCAACGCCTGCACCCAATACTCGCCTCGAGGTATACCACTCAGCGATTTCTTTGGATAACCAAGCACCTTCATGTCGATCACCGCTTGCAGACCGGCTCTCCAGCCAGTCACATTGATGCCGAAGATCTGCTGTGTGTTTGGGCCGTCGCTGATCTGAAATCGTGGCTCGCGCGCACTATCCGCAGAGATCATGAGCAGCACGCGCCCGTCGAAGGGCGCCGCACTCCGTTCTCTGGGGAAAGAGATTGAGAAAAGCAACTGACATCGTGCAGGTTGAGTGGGGAACGCGGTGAGAAGTATCAGCGCTATGGGGAAGAGATGAATCGTGAACTTGTGATTCATGATCGGTACCCTTTCTGGGCCTGTGCCTGTGAGTTCCGTGAACTATTCCCATGCACGATCGGTGCCCACTTGTGTTCGCAGGCGACGATATCAAGGGGCAATGAGACTTGCTTCTTCTGATTCGACCCGAACGTCAGTGAATTTCGCTGCAGGATATTTCTGAGGGCTAGTGTCTCGACTCACAATTTCGTTGAATAAATGCCGAGTCTGAAATGGCGCATTTCCGCTCAGAATGGCACACAATGGCAGCCAACCTATTCAAACTATCTGTGAGACTCGACACTAGTTTGCCTTTCGCACGAAGAGCCAATGCGAGAACGCAATGGCAGTCGTCAATACGATCACGATGAGTTCAGTGATTCCCATCGCGGAAACAGGGAAGAGCGAGACGAGTATTCCGAGTACAGCAACACCGCTCCCCATGGGAAGACGAAATGCATCCGCGTCGGGTTTCTCTCTGCGGAGTTTCAACACGGCGGCGCAAACGGCGCCGTAGGTCAGGAGGCGGGCCGCGGCGGAAATAGATGCATTCCACTGGAAACTGCCTGCCACAGCAAGCCCCCCATACAAGAAGTGCAAATACAGCGATCGAGACGTGGGGGGATTTGAATTTCGGATGCACAAGGCCGAAGAGCTTCGGGAAGTCCCCGCGTTCAGCGAATGCGTAGGTCAGACGGGGCACATTGAGCATTGCCGCCGAAATATAGCCAAACACCGAAATCAGAGCGCCGATCGTAATGAGTGCGGCACCCGCGCTCCCGATGAAAACGTGCGCAGCGGTCGCAAGAGGTCTGTTTGTGCTGTTAGGGTCGGTCAGTGTTCCGACAACCACGACCTGAACGAGGACATACACAATAGTGACCGTAATGAGCGCGGTGAAGAGAGCGAACGGTGTATCACGCCTCGGATTCTTGACCTCCCCCATCGGCATAAGAGCAGCCTCGAAGCCGCCGTAGGCGAAGACAAGCAGCAAAACCGACTTGAGCCAATCGGCTGAGGCGGGTTCCGACGGTTGAGGTGGCGAAGATCGCGCCAGGAAAACAAGCCCCAGGCAGATGAAGATGAGCAGTGGAAGAAGCTTTGCCACAGTGAAAACGTTGCTCGTGGTCGTTCCGCTGCGAACTCCGCGATAATTCACAAATGCGAGCAGACCGATGATCGCGGTCAGCAAAGCAATACGCGGGACCGGTGACGACGCCGCTGGCCAGAACTCAGCGAAGTAGTTCACGAAGAGGTTTGCGTTGGCGGCCGATGCCGTCAGACGGACGAGCCATGTCAGCCAGCCCACCTCGAGGCCAACGAATCTCCCGAACGATTCACGTGCATAGACGTACGGACCGCCCGGCTCGCGAAACTGCGATCCAACCTCAGCGAAGCACGCGATGATGATGCCGATGCCGACTGCTCCAAGCAGGACAGCGTACGGGCTCGCCGAGCCCATCAATCCCGCCAAGACAGACGGCAGGCCGAAAACGCCGCTTCCGATAATCGAATTGATGACGAGGGCTACGAGACTCCATCGCCCGATTGCGCGAACTAAAGCCACAGGTTGCTCTGCAGTCATGGGCTCCTCGATGTTCTTGGAATCGTCATCTCAATTTGGTCGCAAAAAGGTAAGTGATTTCGAGCCTCGATGCAACGTCGGAGGTTAGATTCTTGGATTCACAAGATACGTTTGACGATCGCAGGCTCGTCAAGCGTTCATTCGTTCACGCTGGCGTCGAGGCGTCGGTGTGTGGCGGGGTCATAGTTGACCTGAACAAGCAGCTCACGCGAGTTATCGGATTGGTTCATTAGAAGCAGCACGAATTAATGCAAGGCGGCTGCGCGGTAAAGGCAACCGAGATAATAATGAAAGTCGAATCGTGAATGAAGAATGACGAAGTTGTGTCACCCCTGCAAGCCCGAAGTGCTGCGCCGGAATGGGAGCCAGAGGAGCCAGAAGAAGGCGAGGGCCAGCAGATCGCCGACGAGCAAGTAGATGGGCCACGGACCCATGTAGTCCAGCAACGAAGCCTCGATTGGCTTCTCGCAGATGTAGAAGAAGTTAGTTCTGAAAATGTAATTGAAGAGTCCGATGAAGCCTGCATAGATGTGCAAGAAAAGAAGCGCGCGCCAATGCGAGCCTTTCCCGGGCCTCAGGAGCCTACGCCACGTCAAGAATAGGATTGTGGTAATGATGACGCCGTGTGCGAACAAGAAACGAAGCGTTAAGTATGAAAGCGCGGGCGTCGAGACTTCCGGTGTCAGCAGCGCCATTGTTGTGCCCGCGAGCCCCCAGTAGTAAATCAGCTCGAAGGCCCAGGGCTTGACCGTGAATGCTGTGTAGATTGTCAGCCAGAGAACGACATCGCAGAGATGGAGAGGGAGACTGTACGGAAATGCGAACCAGCCCTGCTGCACGTAGTAGCCATACCACGCTAATTCGTTGATCAGAATGATCAAGCCCAGGGTAATGCGGATGGATCGCGCGCGCTGTGCGTTGTCTCGAGACCACCGAGCGAGAACGGCTGCGCTCAGCGGCACAAGCGCAATGATGACGAGGTGTGGGAAGCTGAAGAGTTGGAATGGTTCTGTCGCCATCGGATCGGTCGAGTCTCGAAATCAACGAAGCTAATCTAAGCCAATTCGATGAACTCCGCAAGTTGTTTGACCCCCTGCTCGTCCCGTCGAAGTCCGTCTCGACTTTGTCGAGACTTCGATCCGACACTAGAAGCCTGGTTGAAAACATCACCACGAAGGCACCCCGCCCGAACGACCCAGCCCGACAGACTTGTCGGTCTGGCGGGCGTTCGGTCGGGCGGGAAAGTCACGAACTGATAGAATTTTTTTGGTCTTTGTTTCGATTCTCTTGATAGCTTGGTGACTTTGTGGTTCAATTTTTTTTGCGGGTGGTTTTCGACCGAGTTTCTAGGTCGGATCGGGCGAGACTCGCGTCCCCCCGTTCGTAAGACGGGGCGAAGCGGCTCAAGCGAAGTATCTGTAGACGCAACAGCTGGACTTGTGGTCCGGCTCTCGCGCTTCTGACGGCGTGGGAGTTGACTTCAGAGATTGAAGTACAGTTTGTACTCAAACGGATGCGGCATGGTCCCGATCGATGTAATCTCCTCCTGCTTGATCTTCACCCACTGGTCGAGCAACTCGTCGGAGAAGATGTTTTCGCGTTTGAGGAAATCGTTGTCCAGGGCGAGCGCATCGAGCGCTTCTGCGAGATTGCGGGGAAGGAAACGCACTTGATTTTTTGACAAGTTCTCAACGTTCCCGTCAATCGGTCCGAATCCCTCTTTGACGGGATCGATTTCATTCACGACACCATCAATGCCCGCAAGGAGCATCGCTGATAGGCCGAGGTACGGATTTGCCGTTGCGTCGGGAGGACGGTACTCAAATCTCGTTTCCTCGGGATTGTTGATGTACTTTGGGATGCGAATGGCCGACGATCTATTGCCCATACCGTAGGTGAGCGCGACGGGTGCTTCGAAACCCGGCACAAGGCGCTTATACGAATTCGTGCTCGGATTCGTAAAAGCCGAGAGCGCTGCTCCGTGCTTCAGTAAGCCCCCGATGAAATACTTCGCTAGCGGACTCAGGTTACCGTATTCTCCTTTTCTGTAGAACGCGTTTTTATCATTCTTGGTGAGATAGAAGTGAAGATGCAAGCCGTTGCCCGATTGCTGGTACATCGGCTTCGGCATGAAGGTCACGTAGAGGTCTTTCTGGTGAGCGAAATTGAAGAGGGCATACTTCACGGTGATGATATTGTCGGCTGTGGTCAACAGGTCGTTGAAATATGTCTCAATCTCCTGCTGACCCCGCTCGCCGGTCTCGTGATGATGATACTTCACGCTGATGCCGAACTGCTTCAACAGCTTGCACGCCTCGTCGCGGAAATCGTCATACACGTCAAACGGGTTGACAGCGTGGTAAGCATTCCTGAAGAACTCTTCGGCGTGCTCAACTTCATAGAACGAAGCGGAGGTGCGAGTGTCAAACCGGACCTTCGAGAAGATGTAGAATTCAAATTCCGGGCCCCACCACGATTTGTCGACATTGATGGTCCTCTTCAAAACGTCTTCAACTCGCTTAGCCAACTGCCTACCGTCCTGCGAAAACGCCGTTCTGCTGTGGTCCGCAAGAAAGATGTTGGCGTAGAAGCTCAAGGTCGGTTCGGTCCGGAACGGATCAATCACCGCAGTGCCGAGATCAGGGATAAGAATCATATCGCTGTTCTCAACCTTTCGGAATCCATAGCTCGAGCCATCGAAGCCGACGCCCTCGCTGATGAGCTTCGTAAGAATGTTCGGGAACACTGGAAGAGAGATGTGGTGAAGATAGCCGGTGAGATCGATGCATTTCAGATCGATGATCTCAATCTTGTTCTTCTTGATGATGGCGTTGCAGTTCTGCAGTTGGCGCGTGTCCATACGATGACTCCGTTCGAAATCCGATCGTCGAGAAGGGTGCTGCGAGCAACTACTTCATTCCCACCTTTACATTGCCGAGGCCTTTCTTCTTCATCAAGCCCTCAATCTCATTGACTGACTTAGGGGCATCGGCGGAAACCACTCGAACGCCATGCTCGGTAACCAACACGTCATCCTCAATGCGAATCCCGATGTTCCAGTACTTCTTGTCGCAGGGGCTTCCTTCAGGGATGTAGATGCCAGGCTCAACTGTAAGGATCATTCCCGGCGTCAAGGGTTTGCCGAACATCCCAACATCGTGCACGTCCAGACCGATGCCGTGACTTATTCCATGAATGTAATATCGGCGCGCTTCGGTCTTGTCTTTGATGATGCCGAGCTTCGACAGGCCGTCGGAGATTACCTCGATGGCCTTCTGGCTGGACGCGCTGCCCAATTCGCCCGGCTTGAGTTCCTTGATAGCTTCCTCCTGCGCTTTCAGAACGATTTCATAGATCGCTCGCTGAGCGGGCGTGAAGGTGCCGCTCACGGGGATGGTACGCGTGACATCCGCCGAGTATCCTTGGTATTCTGCGCCTAGGTCCATCACCACAACATCGTCGCTCTTCATCTGTTGCCTGTTCGCGTCATAATGGAGAATGCAAGAATTCGGGCCGGAGCCGACGATCGAAGGGAACCCCGGATACTCAGCGCCGTTCTTTGTGAAGCAGTATTCGATCACAGCCTGGAGCTCGTATTCATACATCCCCGGCTCACAGCTCTTCATGGCCTCGATGTGAGCAGCGACGGTTGCGTCAATGGCTTTCTGAAGGAGCACAATCTCCGTCGCGGATTTGACTGCGCGCATTTCCCCAACGGCGCCGTAGAGCGTCTTGAATTCCAGACCGGGAAACGCGGCTTCCAGCTCGTTCTTCACCTCACGCGACATGATGTAGCGTTTTTCCATCAACGGATCATACGCGAGGTCGGGAATACTCGGCATGTAATACAGGATTTTCTTCCCCGCGAGCACACGTCGCACAAAGCTCTGAAGCTCAGTGTTCGGGAGAACGATATCAAATCCGAGCTCAGCTTTTGCTCCTTCTGGTCCCAGACTCTCGCCTGATGCGCTGCGTTGTTTGGGTCGAATGAAAAACACCTCCCTTGCGGTCGTGATGCTGTCGACCTGCACGCCGTCGGGGGCAAGCAGGAGAAAACTCCTAGGCTCTTTGCAGCCGCTCAGATACAGGAAGTTGCTCTCCTGCCTGTAGAGGTAATTCACATCGTTGGATCGATTGTCTGGATCGTTCGCTTTGAAGACGGCGATGGAGTTCGGCTCCATCTTGGTAAGCAGCATCGCTCGACGCTGCTTGTACTCGTTCGGTTTGATGCCATCGATGTTGTCATGAGCCTCTTTCGTCTGGGCGAAGAGGAGGATGCTCGACTGAAATGCGGTTGCGACGAGAAGGAGCATCAGCAACCGGTTGGAGTGCAGTCTGTCCATAGGATTCCCTTTGCGCGAGAGTACGAGCTACAAGTTCAAGATGAGGGAGAATGTCGTTGTCTTGGCTTACTGAAGAAGGCTCATTTTTGTCTTCTGGCTCGTCGTGCTTGTCTGCGTAAAGACCTGTTCGCCTGTTCCGGACGTCGTTGTTTCAGTTTCGCTTGACTGCTCAATGGCGACCAGAACTCCTTCCTTTGGCGCGAAGTAGGCAATGCCTTTTGACTTTGTCGTCCCGTCCAATACGATTTCCATCCCTTGGATCGTCCCGGTTCCGTATTGGGATGCCGTGCCCTCAATCGAGATCTTCAAACAGTCGTACGATCCGACCGTTTCCATGCCAACGACTTTGAGCTCCGAGATAGGCTTTGTGATGATTTGCAGCGTCATTCGGGTTACAGTGTCCGCACGCGTAACCTTCCAGCTGTCGCCAACACCCACTTCCTGTTCGGGGAGTTCAAGGAGGATCCTTCGGAATAGGTCGGTCGGGCTGAAGCCAGATAGAGGCGACATTGGTGGTAGTTTCGGCAGAGAATCAATGGGAGCAAGGCTCAGCGTCTTGCCGAGCGGGCTGAAGGTAATCCTCACCCGCTTGCCAAAGAATTGGCTGGGAACCAAAGCAGTGTCTTTCATCTGCGGGGAATCGACGCTGAACTTGGCGTCGTCCAATTTCGCTGAACATGTAAACTCGCCTTCCTTGCCCAATTCGTCTACAGACAATGAGAAACCCATGGTCCCTCCTGAAGTGGACTTCATGTCTTGTCCCATCATCTGCATTGCGGTCTTGGTGTCGATTGCCAGCGTGTACTTGTATGTGGCTCCTTTGGTCATATGATACCGAAGCTTCTCTCCGGCGGAGCTGTACGAAACGATCGCAACGAAGAGCAGGAAGGTGCCGAGCAGCTTCTGGGTAGTGCGGAACATTGGTGTACTCCTTATGAGATATGATAACTGTGAATTATCTGATGGAAAGAGCTCGGGGCCATAATATGAGGATTTTTTTCCTGAGAAAGGAAAGAGTATGTAGTCCCTTGTTGGATGGTGGCATGGTAGTTGTAACAATCTACGATTCCCAACGTAGCAGGTTGCATTCCCTTCAGGAGTTCCAATAATGAGAAGCCGGATCAATGTCCGGCTCTCGTATCCTGTGTTCCGACTCGATGTGCCTTATTGCACTATGGTGACGCGGGGAGCAATCCAGTCGCTCATCGTCTCCAAAAACCCAGGCACGAATTCCTTCTTGAGTGACATATACTCGCTCGGGCTCCCCGTTCTTGCGGTTAGATAGAGGTGGTTGGCATTCGGGAATACCTTAAACACGTAGTCCTTGCTCTTCCCCTTCTTGAACGCGAGTTCCATTGCTTGCTTATTGAACTCAGCAGGCACCTGCAAATCAAGCTCACCGAACAAAGCGAGAAGAGGACACTGAACCTGGGCGAGCGCGGGAGCTGGATCGTAGTTCACAAAATATTTGAACCATGGCGTCTGAACTTGCATGATCTGTCCATCAACCCTCGTCTTCAGATACTCATCTGCATTCGCGATCGCTTTGCGTTGTTCGGGTTTCATCCGATCAAGCCCTGATCGAGCTTCTTTGAGAATCTCATCCCGGAAGACTCCCACGTCTTTCCCTTCTCGAACCGCGGTGTAGATCTTTCTGTTGATCTCCAACGCCCGTTTGATGTCGGCTTCACTTGTGCTGTCGGCCCGCATGATGAGTTCCGATTGAGCCAGAAGAATTTGAAAGCCATCTACACCGGGGCTGGACATAAGAATGACGAACGCGACGTCCTTCCAGCGCGTGGCGGCTATCGGCGCGACGAGGCCGCCTTCGCTGTGTCCGCATAAGCCAATCTGTTTGGAATTGATATCGGGGCGACTCTGCAAATACTTCACCGCTGCCACCACGTCATTTGCGAACTCGCTCGTGGTTGATTGCATGGTGTTGCCGCTGGAACCACCAACACCCCGGTCATCGTACCGCAGAACGGCGATTCCTTTTCGTGTGAAATGATCGGCGATCATCTTGAACGGCTTGAATCCGAACAACTCCTCGTCTCGATTCTGCGGGCCGCTTCCCGTGATCAACACCACTGCCGGGTGCCGACCCTCTTTCGGCGGAATCGTTAGGGTGCCGGCCAATCTCAAGGTGTCATTGTAGAACACGATCTCTTCTTGCTTGTAGGGGACAGCTTCTTCCGGGGTCTTCTCTTCCTTTGCAGGTTCGCCGCGCTTCAGACGGAATGAGCCTGTGACTCCAGCCTGGGAAAAACTGCCGGTAATGGAATCCTGTTTCAGCTCACCGTCGAACACCGCCAATCCCGGCCCCGCGGGAAGCTCGAAGTGTACTTTGGGATGATCAAGAATGACGTACTTGAGATTGAGGGCTCGAGCGTTCTGCTGGGGAATGTCGATCGTCGCTTTCAATTGGTTCGCGACGCTCTTGAACTGAACGACGATCCCAAGCGACTGTCCCATAATGTCAATCGCACCGCTCCACGTCCCGATCAATGATCTGAGGTGAGGGGGAGCCTCGGCAACGGACTGTACCTTGGCCGCCTCACCGCGTTTCAGCTCAAATATACCGGTGACCCCAGCCTGCCTGAATTCGCCGGAGATCAGATTCTCTTTCATTACACCATCAAACACCGCCAAGCCTGGACCCGCAGGCAGTTCAAAATGCACGTTGGGATGTTGTTGGCGTACGTTTGTCAACTTCAAACCCTTTGCATTCTGTTGTGGGATGTCAATCGTAGCAGTGGAATCGTTTCGGAACTCAACAGCAATTGTCAACTCCTGCCCCATGATCTGGATCGCACCTTCCCACGTTCCTGTCAGCGACTGCTGAGCCGGAAGGAAAGAACGGGAGAGAAGGAGAAGAAGGATAGTGAAATGCCTTCTCATAAAGGAAGCCTCATGATATGTTAGATCAACAAGGACCCATGCAACGTCCGGACCTCTACCATGATACGATTTCTGTCGCAAAAATTCACCCGGACAACAATGACGTATCACCTGCGCTGGAGATTTGCACGAAAGTGTACCAACATAACAAAAAAAGGCCGGATTGCTCACCCGACCTTTTCCGTCGACTTCATGCGGTGCTCTCATCACTCTTGTTTCATTTTCCTCGCGGCGACGAAGTAGAAAATAATGAGTGCGAAACCGCCAAAGATGAGCATGCTTGCGAGATAGATTGAGTCGTGAAAGCCGTACGATTGATCGAGCCAATTTCCCACCAGCGAACCGATGCCGACGAACATCGCAAGCAATCCCCATTTCAAGCTCGAAAGCGGGCTTGTCTTGAACAGCGCCTGGGCTGATGTTCCTTTGAAATCAGCGGGGCTGACCCCTTTTTCGATCATCGCAAGACGCTCCTTATGCCTGGTTTCGACCCACCTCCAAACGACCAGACCGGTCGAACCAAACACGACCAAGAGAATAAGGAATGGTTCCATTTCTCTAGCTCCTTTCTTTAACCTGGTGAATTGACGTTGTCTCAGCCCTTTGGTATCTTTGACCTGAGTTTTGTGGCAAAGGTTTCAAGTGGCGTCCGCCGGACTCTGTAACCTTTGCGCTTTCTGCGGGGTCTAAAGAAATGCAAGGCCTTGCTCACGAGAATAATGCCCAAACCTGATCAGGAAATCATTCGGCGCATTCTGGCCGGGGAGAAACGCGCCTTCGGAGAGCTTGTTGATCGTCACAAAGACAAGGCGATGACTCTCGCGCTGCGGATGCTCAAGAACAGGGAAGATGCGGAAGAAGCCCTGCAGGATGCCTTTGTTCGAGCATTTCACGCGCTGCCGCGGTTTGAATGGAAGGCAAGCTTTTCCACCTGGTTCTATCGGATTGTATACAATGTCTGCGCTACAGCGCTGGGCAAGAAATGGGGAGGCGTTCACATCTCTCTCGACGAAGAAGATGAACAGAACCTTGATGTACCGAGCGAGGGTGCTCCACCGGACGTTGAGTATGAATCGAAAGAATTCCAGTTGAGTGTGATGGAAGAGGTTAAGAAATTGCCAGAGATGTACGCCGCAGTCTTCACGCTGTTCTTCGTGCAGGATATGAGTTATGAACAGATCGTGGAAGTCACGGGCCTGCCGCCCGGAACGGTGAAGGTCCGCCTGTTTCGTGCAAGAACCATGCTCCGGAGCGCAGTTGCAAAGCGTCTTGGGATTAGGAAAGAGATCGCCGTATAGTATCAAGAAGGAGTCACCAGTTGAGGAGCCTTTCAATGAACCATCTTACCACCAAAGAGATTCTGCAGTATGTGGACGGGACCATCCTGAACGGAGAACGCACGCGCGTGGTTGATCACCTCGAGGTGTGCGCCCGTTGCAGGAAGGAGCTGGAATTCCAGCGAGCTCTGGGACGGATCGCGCGACAGACGCCGCTTGAGACAGCATCAACACAACTTAAGGAGCGGGTCATGGAGCGCGTTGTGCCGGGCAAACAGCATCCGTGGCTTCAGAAAGTCATTAACAATCTCGGCAATGTCCTCGCGATGGCAGTTGTGCTGGGTATTCTCGGCTATGCCCTCTCCACACCAACGGCCTGGAAATCGCCGGAGCAACCAGCGGTTATCACCGACGTGTTGAAGACATACTCCGACCTCTACGGACAGGCACAGCAGTACCTCAAGACTCAATCTGCAAAAATGCAAAGCACGAGAGTCTCAACTTCTTCGACGGGTTCAGAGAGACTGATCCTCCTTACGTTTCTCTCGCTCATCATCCTGATTGCAATTGATGGTCTGGTCGTTCGAACAATAATGAGGGCGCGACTGTAAAGAAGAGTTCAACCAGCTTTTTTCGCGGGCGTTTGCCGGTGGCAAGCGCCCGTTTTTATTTTTTTGGCCATGGTTTTTTCGACTTTTCTTTGACTCCTTTTTCCTCTATATTGATGCACCAGTTTTTCGTCTCACGCGGCATTCGGATCGCGGTGGAAGAATGCCTGGTCCAAAGCAAAGGATACCTTGTTGTCGAAACGACTCAACATCTTCTTTATCGGTGATATCAACGGAAAACCGGGTGTCACGTTGACGGCGAACTTGCTGAAGCAGTATGCAAAGAAGTATGAGATTGATTTCTGCATAGCGAATGGAGAGAACGTGAATGAGGGGAAGAGCATTATGGAGCACGAGGCGAAAGAGCTCTTCGATATGGGGATTCACGTCATCACAACGGGTAATCACGTTTGGGACCGCTGGCAGGTCAAGTCGCTCCTTGCGAACGAGCGAAACGTCTTGCGCCCGCTGAACTATCCGAAAGAGAATCCCGGCTACGGTTATGTGGTGTATGACCTGAAGGACAAGGGTCGGGTGGGCGTCATCAATCTTCAAGGTCGGACCTATATGCAGCCGATCGATGATCCGTTTAAGTCTGCTGACTGGGCGATCAGCAAGATTGCCAATGAAACGAAAATCATCGTGATTGACATGCACGCTGAAGCGACGGCCGAGAAGATGGCGCTGGCATGGCATCTCGAGGGGCGGGTCAGCGCTATTGTGGGCACGCATACGCACATTCCGACAGCAGATGCAAGAATTCTCCCCAAGGGGACTGCGTACATCACCGATGTCGGGATGACAGGGCCGTACGATTCTGTCATCGGGATGAAGAAAGAGATCGCCATCAAGCGCTTCCAACATCAAATCCCGTATAAGTTTGAGCTTGCCCAGCACGACGTTCGCTTCTGCGCAGTGTATTTTCAGGTGGAGGTTGAGACGGGAAAAGCCACCAAGATCGAACAGGTGATTTTCCCCGCGTTCTCTTAGCAGCTCGCCCGGGTGCAGATTCGAATTGTGGTAGATTTAATCTCATCACAGGTTTCACACACTTCTCAAGCGACGATTTCCCTTTCTCATGTCAATTCTCCCCCATGCCCGCACAGATCATTGATGGTAAGAAAATCGCCGAAGACATCAGGCGCGAGGTAAAAGAAGAGGCAGCGCGACTCAAGGCATCGAGCGGGATCACTCCGGGACTCGCGTTTATTCTTGTTGGAGAAAATCCTGCGTCGGAGTCCTATGTTAAGATGAAAGGAAAAGCCTGCGAAGAGGTGGGATTTTACTCTGTGACGGAGAGGATGACCGCCGAGACGTCCGAGGAAGTGTTGCTGCAGAAAGTTAGAGAGTTCAATCAAGACCCACGCATCCACGGGCTACTTGTTCAACTCCCGCTCCCCAAACACATCAGTGAACACAAGGTGATCGAGCAGATCAATCCGAAAAAGGATGTTGATGGTTTTCATCCTGTCAATGTTGGGAAGCTGGTGATTGGCGAAGAATGCTTTCGACCGTGCACACCCGCGGGAATTCAAGAACTTCTTGTCCGGAGCGGTCATGATCCTGCAGGAAAGCACGTCGTCGTCGTCGGCCGGAGCAACATCGTCGGCAAACCGATTGCGAATATCCTGCTTCAGAAGCAGGGGGGTGCGAATGCGGTTGTCACGGTAGCGCACACCGGAGCGAAGGATCTCTCCATCTACACCAGGACTGCGGATATCCTCATCGCAGCCATCGGCAAAGCGGAAGTCATCACCGGAGCGATGTTGAAGGAGGGGGTGGTGGTGATCGACGTCGGCGTTAACCGGATTGATGATCCGACTGCCAAGAACGGTTATCGACTCGTTGGCGATGTCCATTTTGAATCCGCCAGAAAGATAGCCAAAGCCATCACGCCGGTTCCTGGCGGCGTCGGCCCGATGACGATTGCCATGCTCCTCAAGAATACGTTACAAGCCGCGAAAGCAACCATCCAACCGTAACAACCCGCCGAATGGCTCACACGGACGAAGCATGACCAAGCGCCGGCTCATTGTCATGCTCTATGCTTTCTTCATTGCAGGCGCGCTCGTGCATACCCTCCGATTGCTCCCGCTGATCATGATCTTGTTCACGCCGGTCATGATTGTTACGGTTGCGGTTGCAGCGTTTGCTCTGACGTATCAGATCAGCGCAAAGAGTGTTGCAGCAGGAGCCGCGGTATTAGTGCTGACGTTTCTGTGTGAGACCTCAGGCGTCAATCTGGGATTTCCATTTGGGGACTACGCCTACACCAACCTGTTAGGACCAAAGGTGCTGGATGTACCCCTCGTTCTGCCCTTTGCGTGGCTCGGTGTTCTCGTGCCGAGCTGGATTGCCTCCGGTCTCTTCCTGAAATACAAAAACGTCGTTGTTGCTTCCGTGGTTGTGACGGTTTCTGATGCCGTGTTGGAATTCGCAGCGGACACGCTCGATCTGTGGCATTGGAAGGGAGGCCTTCCTACGGAGCTGAATTACATCAGCTGGTTTGTCATCTCGTATTTTTCCCTCTCGCTCCTAAAGAAGTACGCCATAGAAAAAGAATCCAATCCTCTTGTTGCTCGCCTTCTCGTTTGCCAACTGCTGTACTTTTTCCTCACAGACGTCGGAATGCGTTTTGTCCTTCCTCAATCATAGTTAGTTCATACTGAAAAATTGCCACAAAGTCTCCAAGGCACAAAGAAAAGTCAACCATTTAAATCTTTCAATGTGTTCTTGGTGACTTCGTGCCTTCGTGGTAGGACTTTTTCATCGAGAACTAGTTACCAGGTTGAATGAACAGAAAGATCCTGTTCGAGCAAACGGTAACGGCTGGAGATTTCGAGAGCCGCTTCAACGCGCACCGGCGCAGCATCTACGGGATTTTATCCAATAACAGATGCGAGGCGTTGTTGCGACCGCAGAACAGAGTGAAGGAAATCAAGGGCAATACCTCTTTGGCGGCGCAGAGCACGCAGGGGGATGGAAGCCGCTGGTGATCTTTAAGGGAGACTGGCGGCGGAACTTTGCGCGACGGATTTGAAGTAGCTCGCGGCTATGCCTGCTGAGGGCTTTCTGTCGGAGGAGCTGGGACTTCTTTCTTTCGCACAAATGCCCCGACGATGAGTGACACTACCAATCCCGTTGCGAGAGTTCCGATGAAACCAGAGAGCGCTTGGATAAACGGTGTCTGCATCTGTGCTTGGGTGTCGAGAGCCGTCTTGATATCACCTTCAGACATCCCCTGAGTTCTCAGAACTTCCTCGCCCATCTTGCGAAGATCGTTGAAGTACTCGGGAAACACAACAGTCGTGAACAGCATTGAACCGAGAAAGATGATCACTCCGCCAACGAGCGACATCAGCGTCCCGGCACTCACCTGTCCCCAGTAGCTCTTGCCTTCTCGGGCCGTCAGTCGAAGTCCCCAAACCAACACGCCGATCTGGATGAGGATCACAACCCAGAACAAGTTCAAAAGTGTGGGATGTTTGTACCAGCCCGTGAGTCCCATGATGAACGTCCACAATACCACGAGAATGCCAAGAGCAATGCCCGCTTTGGGAATGGGTTTCATTGATGTCTCCTTTCTGTGGTTTTATTCGAAATTCTTGTCCCGCGGCCAGATCTTTGCCACGGTCACTTTGAGGTTTTCCTTTGGCTGCCGGCAGAGAAAGACCGGGCGATTGTTCTCGTAGGGCATACAATAGCCACACTGTATCGTGGCTGGTTGTTCCACCTGATCAAAGTACTGCAGCAGATCTTCGCGCCTGCCGCCGATAACAATCAAAACTTCGTATTCCTTCGTTCCATACCCCCATATCCAATAACTGTTGTGAGGTGAGATCACAGGTGGCAGCTCATATTTTTGACTGTAGTATTCAACCGCTCCGGCCCTTCCGTAGTTCCTTCCCCAAAAAACCGTCTTTGCCCTTTCCTCGGGTGTGAGCGAGGTATAGATCTTTGATATTGTCGCGGCCATGCTCTCCCAGCCAAACATATCGGCATAGAACTGGTGGAGTTCAGAGAGCTCCTTGCTTTCGCTCGACTGTGGCTTCATGCCGATGATGTTTGTGTACTCGATGTACGTTTTCACCGGCAGGAATGGAAGCGTGATTGGGGCCGTGAGGATTCCCCCGACAACGATGAGAATGGGGAGCGCAAATCTGATCCGTTTCCACTGCTTTCGCTCGGAGAGTTTCTCGATTTGAATGCCGCCCGCGGCAAACAGCGCGGCGTAGGCGGAAGCGAGATATTCAGGCTTGCTGTGGATGTTGGCGATAAGGATCAAGAAGGTGACAACGAAGATGATGCCGAGCATCTTGTATGTTTTCCCTCGCTCATCGAAGAAGAAAAAGAAGAGACCCGCAAGCCAAACAGGAATGGTGAACGGATGGATCAGCATAAACTGACCAAGAATGAAATCGATTGGCGTCAATCCCGAATATTTCTGACTCGTGGCATTCCTGATGAATTCCAGATGCGCAAAGTCGTATCGTATGTTCCAGATGATGTAGGGAAGAAAGATGACGAATGCCAGAAGAGCCGCAGCGTAGGGCCATCGCGTTTTCAAGTCTACTCGGTGCTTGGTAGCGATCAGCGCGACAAACAACCCGGCCGCAAACCATCCCATGCTGATCTTGTTGAGAAGGCCCAAACCGATGATTACTCCCAGAATCATCCAATGCTGCGGCTTGTTCTCCTCGATGATGAGAATCAGGACGTACGAGCCAAGAGCCCAAAGGAGCAAATCGAAGCAATTCATGGAATAGATCGTGTCCATTCCGAGATGAATCGGCGAAACGATCACAGCTAGGCACGCGAGCGCAACGGCGAGCGTGCCTCCTCCGAGTCTGCGAGCCATAAGGCCTGTGATGAAGACGGTCATCGCGCCGGCAAGGGCAGGGAGGAGGCGCAAAGTGAACAGGGAATCTCCGAACAGGAATCGATTGGACGCGAGAATGTAAATCGACAGCGGAGGCTGGTCCACGTAGCCGAGATCAATATGGCTTGCGCACGCTAGATAGTAGAGCTCGTCACGAAAGATACCATAGCTCGCAAACGCATTCGTAAGCAAATGGATCAGCAGCTTGACCATTGCGAGCGTCGCGAGAACAATCAGCGTTGATCGGTTAGATTGTTCTTTGTCGAATGACGAGTCCATGTGCTCGACTTCCTTTTGGATTGTGGGAACAATTCACGACGTCAGCCTAACAATGGGCGACGCTCAAACGGTGGACCTCAAGTTCAGGAGTCAAGGGGGATGGTACAACGTCCACGGATGAATTCCATTCCGCCCGTCCGACTGATGAAAGAGGCTGGATCTATACCGTTGATGGATTCCTGGTGAACAGCTTTACGGTATCGTCCTGCACAAGAACCCAGATGGAGTACACTGCCAACGCGGTACCGATCGGGAAGTTGATGAGATCGAGCGCTGAGACGATCAGGATGAGAATCCTCGCCCATTCCTTACGCTTGAGCAATCCGATGCCTCCGATGATGCCCGGGATGCAGATCACAAAGAAAAAGATGCTCGCGATGGTG
>ERZ1292640.1175-Hain-H43-02um-R1-1175-length-21655-cov-9_pt1 | contig 21655 bp, 16 predicted proteins | sample MGYA00564404_ERZ1292640 | MGnify/ENA primary metagenome ERZ1292640 (study PRJEB36523, sample SAMEA6512636) | groundwater metagenome | collected 2019-01-08 | study: AquaDiva: Metagenomics assemblies of 32 groundwater samples
AACTGCTCAAGGGCGACTTCACCGAGCAGGTCTCCACCGGCATGGACAACTGGACGATGCGCCAGCCGCTGGGCGTGGTGGCCGGCATCACGCCGTTCAACTTCCCCGTGATGGTGCCGATGTGGATGTTCCCGGTGGCGATTGCCACGGGCAACACCTTCATCCTCAAGCCCAGTCCGATCGACCCCTCGCCCGCGCTCTTCATGGCCGACCTGCTCAAGAAAGCCGGCCTGCCCGACGGCGTCTTCAACGTGGTGCAGGGCGACAAGGAAGCCGTGGACGCGCTGCTGGCCCACCACGACGTGAAAGCCATCAGCTTCGTCGGCTCGACGCCGATCGCCAACTACATCTACGAAACCGGCGCCCGCAACGGCAAGCGCGTGCAGGCCCTGGGCGGCGCCAAGAACCACATGGTGGTAATGCCCGACGCCGATCTGGACCAGGCCGTGGACGGCCTGATCGGCGCCGCTTACGGTTCGGCCGGCGAGCGCTGCATGGCCATCTCGGTGGCGGTGCTGGTGGGCGACGTGGCCGACAAGATCATGCCCAAGCTGATCGAACGCACCAAGGCGCTCAAGGTCAAGAACGGCATGGAGCTGGACGCCGAGATGGGCCCGATCGTCACCGGCATCGCGCACCAGCGCATCACGGGCTACATCGAGCACGGCGCCAAGGAAGGCGCCCAGCTGCTGGTCGACGGCCGCACGTTCAAGGGCAAGGCTGCCGGCGCCGGCTGCGACAACGGCTTCTGGATGGGCGGCACGCTGTTCGACCACGTGACGCCGGAGATGAAGATCTACAAGGAAGAGATTTTCGGCCCGGTGCTGTCGTGCGTACGCGTGCCCGATTTCGCCACCGCCGTGCAGCTGATCAACGACCACGAGTTCGGCAACGGCGTCTCCTGCTACACACGCGACGGCCATGTGGCGCGCGAATTCGGCCACCGCATTCAGGTCGGCATGGTCGGCATCAACGTGCCGATCCCGGTGCCCATGGCCTGGCACGGCTTCGGCGGCTGGAAGCGTTCGCTGTTCGGCGACATGCACGCCTACGGCGAAGAGGGTGTGCGTTTCTACACCAAGCAGAAGTCCATCATGCAGCGCTGGCCCGAGAGCACGCCTAAGGGGGCCGAGTTCGCGATGCCCACAAGTAAGTAAGCCCCCTGAGTCGGCCTGGCGGCCGCCTTCCCCCCAGGGGGACGTCACCAGCGGCCCGGCAGAGCCGGTTCCGCGGTGGCTTACGATCAAGGCACTTCATTCCAACAGCTCACGGCTGCGAAAGAAAAACAATGAGCGAGACCAAGATGAGCCAGATACAAAACGCCTTCGCGCAGCCACCGCGGAACCGGCCTCGCCGGGCCGCTGGTGACGCCCCCTTGAGGGGGATGCAGCTGCAGGCCGCTTCGGGGGGAAGCCATGTCTGACACCACCTTCGACTACATCATCGTCGGTGCCGGCACCGCCGGCTGCCTGCTGGCCAACCGCCTGAGCATGGATGCCAGCAAGCGCGTGCTGCTGATCGAAGCCGGGCGCCGGGATGACTACTACTGGATCCACATCCCGATCGGTTATCTGCACTGCATCGGCAACCCGCGCACCGACTGGCTCTACACCACCGAACCCTCGGCGGGCCTGAATGGCCGCACGCTGCGCTACCCGCGCGGCAAGACGCTGGGCGGCTGCTCCAGCATCAACGGCATGATCTACATGCGCGGCCAGTCGCGCGACTACGACCAGTGGGCCGATCTGACCGGCGACGACAGTTGGCGCTGGGAACAGGTGCTGCCCTACTTCAAACAGCATGAGGACTACTACAAAGGGGCCGATGCGCTGCACGGCGCCAAGGGCGTGCCGACCGAACTGCTGGCCCTCAAGGGCGACACGGGTGACGCCGGGGCCGACCTCTACCGCAAGCTGATGCGCCACCACCAGACCGGTGGTGAATGGCGCATTGAAAAGCAGCGCCTGAGCTGGGACGTGCTCGACGCCTTCGCCCAAGCTGCCGTGCAGGCCGGCATTCCCGCCACCGAGGACTTCAACCGCGGCAACAATGAAGGCGTGGGCTACTTCGAGGTCAACCAGAAGAAGGGCTTTCGCTGGAACACCGCCAATGCCTTCTTGCGTCCCAAATGTTACGGCCGGCCCAATTTCGAGATGTGGACCTCGGCACAGGTGGACCGCCTCGTGTTCGAGACCCAGCCCGATGGCAGCCAGCGCTGCTGCGGCGTGCAGGTCTGGACCGGGCAGGAGTTGGTGACCGCCACCGCCAAGCGTGAAGTGGTGCTGTCGGCCGGCAGCATCGGTTCGCCGCAGATTCTGCAACTCTCCGGCATCGGCCCGTCATCGCTGCTGCAACAGCATGGCATACCCGTGGTGCATGAGTTGCCGGGCGTCGGCGCCAACCTGCAGGACCACCTGCAGATCCGCTCGGTCTACAAGGTCGAGGGCGTCAAGACGCTCAACACCCTGGCCAGTTCCTGGTGGGGCAAGGCCAAGATCGGGCTGGAGTACGCCGTCAAGCGCAGCGGGCCGATGAGCATGGCACCCAGCCAGCTCGGGGCCTTCACGCGCAGCGACCCGGCCCAGCCCTGGCCCAACATCGAATACCACGTGCAGCCGCTCTCGCTCGACGCCTTCGGCGAGCCGCTGCACGACTTCAACGCATTCACCGCCAGCGTGTGCAACCTGAACCCGACCAGTCGCGGCACGGTGCAGATCCGCAGCAACCGTTTCGAGGATGCGCCGGCCATCGCGCCCAACTACCTGAGCACGCCGGAGGACCGCAAGGTGGCGGCCGACTCGCTGCGCGTGACGCGCCGCATCGTGGCGCAGCCGGCACTGGCCAAGTACAAGCCGCAGGAATTCAAACCCGGCGTGCAGTACCAGAGCGACGAGGAGCTGGCCCGGCTGGCCGGCGACATCGGCTCCACCATCTTCCACCCGGTCGGCACCACCAAGATGGGCCGCGTGGATGATCCGATGGCGGTGGTCGACGCCCAGCTTCGCGTGCGCGGCATCCAGGGCCTGCGTGTGGTCGATGCCGGCGTCATGCCCACCATCACCAGCGGCAATACCAATTCGCCGGTGCTGATGATGGCGGAAAAGGCCGCGCGCTGGATCATCGAGGACGCCAACCGGGGCTAGAAAACGGCCCCCAAACGGCCATGTCCCGAATGAGGGAAAACCCGGAGTTGCCGCCCCACACGGCAGAGTAAACTCACGCCACTCACCAGCCGGCTGCCATGGCACCGGGCACGGGAGGAGCCGAGGAAGACACCCGATAAACCCAACAAGATTCGCACCATCCAGAGCAGATGGGATTTACAAGGCACCGGTCAACCCGGTGCCTTTTTGTTTTCCGGACAAAATCCAAGCTCCGCTCTAGTCAAACAAGCATTCATAGCTCCTGTTTCGATAGCATTTCGCGATCTGGAGCGCATACGAAAATCAGAACATGGAACTCCTGCTGGTGTCGCTGGCCTCGCTGCTGGCCGGATTTGTCGATTCAATCGTGGGCGGCGGCGGCCTGGTTCTGGTGCCTGCGCTGTTCGCCACCTTCCCCAATGCCCATGCCGCCACCCTGTTCGGCACCAACAAATCCGCCTCGGTCTGGGGTACGGCCTTCGCCTCCTGGCAGTACAGCCGCCATGTCGAGATGCGCTGGGGCGCCATGCTGCCGGCCATCGCCCTGAGCTTTCTCGGTGCGTTTGCCGGCGCCTGGGTCGTCACCCTGGTCTCGCCGCAATTCCTGCGCAAACTGCTGCCGCTGATCCTGCTGGGTGTGCTGCTCTACACCCTGGTGAAGAAGGAACTGGGGCACACCCATGCACCGCGCTTCTCGGGTCGACAGGAGTTGCTGGCCGCCGGCGTGGTCGGCCTGAGCATCGGGTTTTACGACGGCTTCTTCGGCCCCGGCACCGGCAGCTTCTTCATCTTCCTGCTGGTGCGCTGGCTGGGTTACGACTTCCTGCACGCCTCGGCCGGTGCCAAGCTGCTGAACCTGGCGAGCAACGTCGCGGCCATCATCCTGTTCGCGCTCAAGGGCCATGTCTGGTGGCATTTCGCGCTGCCCCTGGCGCTGGCCAATGTGGCCGGCAGCCTGCTGGGCACGCGGCTGGCACTCCGGCATGGCACCGGCTTCGTGCGCGGGGTCTTCATCCTGGTGGTGGGTGCGCTGATCCTCAAGACCGGCTTTGACGCCTTCTTCCGTCAGGGGGTCTGAGCTGCCGGCAGCGCCCGACCCTTGGGCGGCCATGCCACCTCAGGGGCTGAGCGTGGTTTACCGATCGGAACGCCTGCCCGCCCGAGCTTGACGGCCGTCAGGTCTTCTTCGCTCGGGTACTGGCCCAGCAGCCAGTAGTCGAACACGCGCCGCGCAATCGGGGCGGCATGCTCGGCGCCGAAGCCGACGTTCTCCACCACCACCGCCAGCGCGATCTTCGGGTCGTCCGCCGGGGCGAAGGCCATGTACAGCGCGTGGTCGCGCTGGTGTTCCTCCATCTTGGCCGCGTTGTACTTCTCCTTCTGCCCAATGGTGACGGCTTGCGCGGTGCCGGTCTTGCCGCCGCTCACATAGCCGGCACCGGAGAACACGCGCGCCGAGGTGCCTTCCTGCGTGACACCGACCAGCGCCCGCCGCACGACGGCCACGTGCTCCGGCGCATAGCCCAGGCTCTGCGCCGGTTTCGGCACCACCGGCACCTTGGCATGGCTGACGGCATCCTGCGTGGCGATGACCAGCTGCGGCGTGTGCTTGATGCCGCCATTGACCAGCGTGGCGGTGGCCGAGGCCAGTTGCAGCATGGTGAAGGTGTTGTAGCCCTGGCCGATGCCGAGCGAAATCGTCTCGCCGGCATACCACTTCTGCTGTTCGGGCTTCTTGTAGGTCTTGCGTTTCCAGGCCTGGCTGGGCAGCACACCGCGCACCTCGCCCTGGATGTCGATGCCGGTGTACTGGCCGAAGCCGAGCGGCGCCATGAAGTCATGGATGACATCGACACCGAGTTCGTTGGCCAGCGAGTAGTAGTAGACGTTGCTCGACTTGACGATGCTGCGGTACATGTCGACCGGCCCCAGGCCGTGGTCGCCGTGGCTGCGGAAGACGTGGCCGCCAAAGGCCCAGGAGCCGGCGTCGTTGATGATGGTGGAGGGCGAACGCTTGCCGGTCTGCAAGGCCGCCATGGCCATGAAGGGCTTGTAGGTGGAGCCGGGCGGGTAGGTGCCGCGCAGGGCCCGGTTCAACAACGGCTTGTTGAGCGACTCGTTGAGTTCCTGCCAGCTGTCACTGTCGATGCCTTCGACGAACAGGTTGGGGTCGAAGGTGGGCTTGCTGACGAAGGCCAGCACCTGACCGGTTTTCGGATCGAGTGCGACCAGCGCACCCCGGCGCTCGCCGTAGATTTCCTCGATCAGGTTCTGCAGCTTGATGTCGATCGACAGCTGCACGGTGTTGCCCGGCGTGGCCGGGTGGCTGGCGAGCTTGCGCACGGCGCGACCGCCGGCCGAGGTCTCGACCTGCTCGACCCCGGTCAGACCGTGCAGCTCCTTCTCGAAGCTCTGCTCGACGCCGAGCTTGCCGATGTACTCGGTGCCCCGGTAGTTGGCCACATCTTCGTCAGACCACTCCTCGATCACTTTCTTCTCGGCCTGGTTGATGCGACCGATGTAACCGATCACATGGCTGGCCAGTTCGCCCCAGGGGTAGTTGCGGAACAGCCGCGCCTTGATCTCGACGCCGGGAAAGCGGAAGCGCTGCGCCGCGAACTTGGCCACCTCCTCGTCGGTCAGGCGGGTGCGGATCGGCAAGGACTCGATGCCCTTGGTCTCTTCGCGCAATTTCTTGAACCGGCGACGGTCGCGCGGCGTGATGTCCAGCACCTTGGACAGCTCTTCGATGGTCTGCTCGACGCTGTCGACCTTGGAGGGCGTGATCTCCAGCGTGTAGGCCGAGTAGTTGGTCGCCAGCACGATGCCGTTGCGGTCGAGGATCAGGCCGCGGTTGGGCACCACCGGCACGATGGCGGTGCGGTTGCTCTCGGCCTGTTCGCTCAGGTCGCCGTGCCGCACCACCTGCAGGTAGACCAGCCGCATCGCCAGCAGTGCGAAACAGCTCAGCACGACAATCGTCACCGCCAGCACACGGGCGCGAAAGCGTGTCAGGTCGGCTTCAACGTTGCGCAGTTCAGTCATCGCATCCAGTCAGCGTCACGCAGCGCGTGCAAAACCACCACGAAGCCTCACAGCGGCCGGTTGGCATCGGGATCGGGCGCACGCCGCTGCGGCAGCAGCAGCAGCACCGTGATCAGCGGCCACAGCAAGGCCTCGAGCAGCGGCGCCAGCAGAATCAGGAAACCGGGGAAGGCCCCGCCCACCATCATGCGCACCGCCAGTTCCACCGCATGGGCGGCGACCAGCAGCGGCAGCACCTGCAGCGCCTGCTGCGGCACGCTAAACCAGAGCAGCCGGCGATGGATGGTGATGGCAAAGAAGCTCAGCACCGTGTAGGCCAGGGCATGCTGGCCCAGCACGCTGCTCTGATGCACGTCGACCAGCAGACCGAACACGAAGGCCGCGCCCACGCCGATACGCAGCGGCTGGTGCACGCTCCAGAACACCAGCACCAGCGCCAGCACATCCGGCGTCCAGGCAGCACGCCCCCACAGTCCCATGTTCTGCAGCATGTTGACCACAAAGGCCATCACCAGGCTGCTCCAGATGAACAGCGGATTGGCGGGCAGCAGCAGCTGCTGACCGGGGCGCATGATCATTTGTGCTTGCCCTTCTTGCCGGCATCCGGCGTGGCTTCAGACGGCGGCATGGCCGGGATCTGGCTCGACACCGGCTGCAACACCATCACGTGCGCAGCACCGGCAGCCAGGGCAACGGGCGTGCAATAGATGCGCGCGAAGGCCGATTCGACGCGGCGCTCCACCTTTTCGATGCGCGCCACCGGCAGCCCTGCCGGATAGACGCCGTCGACACCGCTGGTGGTCAGCAAGTCGCCGGCCTGCACGTCGGCATTGGCGGCCATGAAGCGCAGCTCCAACGCCCCGGCATGCGCGCCGGGGTCGCCGAAGGCCACGGCACGTGCGCCGGTACGGGCATTGAGCACCGGAATGGCCTGATCGCGGTCGGTCACCAGCGTCACCTCGCTGACCAGCGGATAGACGCGGGTGACCTGGCCCAGGACGCCGGACTCATCCAGCACCGGCGAGCCGGCACTCACGCCGCTCATCAGCCCCTTGTCGATGACGACCTTGCGCGTGTAGGGATCGGCGGCGTCATACAGCACCTGCGCCGCCTGGCCGGTGGTGGCGAAACGCTCGCGCAGCACCAGCAGCTGGCGCAGGCGGCTGTTTTCCAGCATCAACTGCTCGACCTGGTTGGCGCGCTGGGACTGCAGACCCAGCTTCTGCCGGGCCGCTTCCTGCGCCGACTGGGCGGATTGCAGCGATTCAAAATAGCGGCTGCCGGCTTCGGTCCAGAGCACCGGCCGCATGACCAGCCACTGCAGCGGATAGAGCGCGGTGGCGACGATCATGCGCAAGGGCTGGGTCAGCGCAAAGCGCGTGTCGGCCACCATCAGAAACAGCGCCAGGGCGCTGAAGACGATGAGCTTGGAAAAGGCTGACGCGCCCTGTCGGAAGAAGGGCGGCGGGTTCCTGTCCAGCGTACCGAGGGGCATCGCTGTACCTGTGGCTTATTCGCTGGTGAAGATGCTGCCCAGACGCTCCATGCGCTCCAGTGCGATGCCGCAGCCGCGCACCACGCAGGTCAGCGGGTCTTCGGCCACCAGCACCGGCAGGCCGGTCTCCTCGGACAGCAGGCGGTCCAGGTCGCGCAGCAGAGCGCCACCACCGGTCAGCATCATGCCGCGGTCGGCGATGTCGGCACCGAGTTCCGGCGGCGTCTGTTCCAGCGCGTTCTTGACGGCCGATACGATGCTGTTGAGCGGATCGGTCAGCGCTTCCAGGATCTCGTTGGAGGAAATGGTGAAACTGCGCGGCACGCCCTCGCTGAGGTTGCGGCCACGCACTTCCATTTCCCGGACCTCGCTGCCGGGGAAAGCGGAGCCGATGTTCTTCTTGATCGCCTCGGCGGTGGGCTCGCCGATCAGCATGCCGTAGTTGCGGCGGATGTAGTTGATGATGGCATCGTCGAAGCGGTCGCCGCCGACGCGCACACTGCCCTTGTAGACCATGCCGCCGAGCGAGATCACACCCACCTCGGTGGTGCCGCCGCCGATGTCCACCACCATCGAGCCGCTGGCCTCGGAGACCGGCAGGCCGGCACCGATGGCGGCAGCCATCGGCTCTTCGATCAGGTAGACCTCGCTGGCACCGGCACCGAGTGCCGATTCGCGGATGGCACGGCGTTCGACCTGGGTCGAGCCGCAGGGCACGCAGATGATGATGCGCGGGCTGGGCTTGAACATGCCGCGCGGCAGCACCATCTTGATGAACTGCTTGAGCATCTGCTCGGTGACAGTGAAGTCGGCAATCACGCCGTCCTTCATCGGGCGGATGGCCTCGATATTGCCCGGGACCTTGCCGAGCATGGCCTTGGCCTCATGGCCGACGGCCTGAATGGTCTTCTTGCCCTGGGGGCCGCCTTCGTGGCGGATGGCCACCACCGAGGGCTCGTTCAGCACGATGCCCTTGTCGCGGGCCACAATCAGGGTGTTGGCGGTACCCAGGTCGATCGCCAGATCGGTGGAAAAGTACCGACGGAAAGCTCCAAGCATTACATGTCCTCTCTGCAGGTATGGCGAACGCTTCGGCCCGCCATCACCGGATTACGGTTCAAAAATCGTCCCAGACGCCCCAATTCCCGCGAAATGACAAGTAGGGCGCCAAAGGCGGGATAATACCCTATCCCCTGTGAATAACCCGGCTGTACGCCCCCGGATTTCGGGGCGCTTTACACACGGTTTCAACCCCTGTCTGCCATGTCACTCACATCCGCCGATATTGCGCGCATCGCCAACCTCGCCCGCCTGGAACTCCGGCCCGAGGAGAGCGAGCGCATGCTTGCCCAGATTAACGGTTTTTTCGACATCGTGGAGAAGATGCGCGCGGTCGACACCCGCGGCATCGAGCCGCTGGCCCACCCGATGGCCACGGTGTCTGAAGTCGCGCTTCGCCTGCGCGAAGACACCGTGAGCGAGCCGAACAACCGCGAAGCCAACCAGCAGAGTGCCCCCGCCGTCGAGCGCGGCCTGTTCCTGGTGCCCAAAGTGATCGAGTAAGACATGACGCAAGCCTCCACCGACCTGCACCAGCTTTCCGTGGCCGAACTGGCCCGGCAACTGCGTGCGCGCAAGCTCTCGGCCGTCGAGACTGCGCAGCATTTCCTCACGCGCATCCGCCGCCATGAAGCCCTGGGCGCCTTCGTTGACGTGAATGAAGAAACCACGCTGGCCCAGGCCCGTGCCGCCGATGCCGCCCTGGCCGCCGGCAGCGCCGGGCTGCTGGCTGGCGTGCCGATCGCGCACAAGGACATCTTCGTCACCAAGGACTTCGTCACCACTGCCGGCTCCAGGATGCTGGCCGGCTACCGCTCGCCCTTCGACGCCACCGTGGTCACGCGACTGGCCGCCCAAGGCGCCGTGACGCTGGGCAAACTCAGCTGCGACGAATTCGCCATGGGCTCGGCCAACGAGAACGTGGCCGTGCCGGCCATCGGCCACAGCGCGCCCGAGCCGGTGCGCAACCCCTGGGACACCAGCCGCATTCCCGGCGGCTCCTCCGGCGGCAGCGCCGCCGCCGTGGCGGCACGCCTGGCCCCAGCCGCCAGCGGCACCGACACCGGCGGCTCGATCCGCCAGCCCGCCTCGTTCTGCGGCATCACCGGCATCAAGCCGACCTACGGCCGCGCCTCGCGCTACGGCATGGTCGCCTACGCCTCCAGTCTGGACCAGGCCGGCCCGATGGCGCGCAGCGCCGAAGACTGCGCCCTGCTGCTGTCGGCCATGTGCGGCCCCGACCCGGACCACGACTCGACCTCGCTTGACGCCCCGACCGAGGACTTCACCCGCTCGCTGAACGACAAGCTCGACGGCCTGCGCATCGGCATCCCGAAGGAGTTTTTCGGCGAGGGCTTGGCGGCCGATGTGCGCGCCGCGGTCGATGCCGCGCTGAAGGAATACGAAAAACTCGGCGCCAGGCTGGTGCCGATCTCGCTGCCGCGCACCGAGCTGTCGATTCCCGTGTACTACATCATCGCGCCGGCGGAGGCCAGCTCCAATCTGTCGCGCTTCGACGGCGTCAAGTTCGGCCACCGGACCAAGGACTACACCGACCTGCTCGACATGTACAAGAAGACGCGCACCGAGGGCTTCGGCGACGAGGTCAAGCGCCGCATCATGATCGGCACCTATGTGCTGTCGCACGGCTACTACGACGCCTACTACCTGCAGGCGCAGAAGATCCGGCGCATGATTTCCGACGACTTCCAGCAGGCCTTCCAGCAGTGCGACGTGATCGCCGGCCCGGCGGCGCCCACGGTGGCCTGGAAGATCGGCGAGAAGGCCGACGACCCGGTAGCCAACTACCTGGCCGACATCTTCACCCTGCCGGCCTCGCTGGCCGGCCTGCCGGGCATGAGCGTGCCGGCCGGTTTCGGTGCGAACGACATGCCGGTCGGCCTGCAGCTGATCGGCAACTACCTGCAAGAAGGCAAGCTGCTGAGTGTGGCGCACCAGTTGCAGCAGGCCACCGATTTTCACCTCCGCACCCCGGGAGGCTTCTGACATGAGCACACCCAAGTTAGTCCAGGGTTATGAAGTCGTGATCGGCTTCGAAACCCATGCCCAGCTGTCCACAAACAGCAAGATCTTCAGCCGCGCCTCGGTCGCCTTCGGTGCCAAACCCAACACCCAGGCCTGCGCGGTGGACCTGGCCCTGCCCGGCACGCTGCCGGTGATGAACCAGGGCGCCGTCGAGCGTGCCATCCAGTTCGGCCTGGCGATCGGCTCGCACATTGCACCGAAAAGCATCTTCGCGCGCAAGAACTACTTCTACCCCGACCTGCCCAAGGGCTACCAGATCAGTCAGTTCGAGATCCCGGTGGTGCAGGGCGGCGAGGTGTCGTTCTTCCTCGGCGACGAGAAGAAGACCGTGCGCCTGGTGCGCGCCCACCTGGAAGAAGACGCCGGCAAGTCGCTGCACGAGGACTTTATCGGTCAGTCCGGCATCGACCTGAACCGCGCCGGCACGCCGCTGCTGGAAATCGTGACCGAGCCCGACATGCGCTCCAGCGAGGAGGCCGTGGCCTACGCCAAGGAGCTGCACAAGATCGTCACCTGGATCGGCATCTGCGACGGCAACATGCAGGAAGGCAGCTTCCGCTGCGACGCCAACGTCTCGGTGCGCAAGCCGGGCGGCGAATTAGGTACGCGGCGCGAGATCAAGAACCTGAACAGCTTCAAGTTCATGCAGCAGGCCATCGACTACGAGGTGCGCTGGCAGATCGAGCAGATCGAGGACGGCCATGCCATCCAGCAGGCCACCGTGCTGTTCGACCCCGATACCGGCGAGACGCGCGCCATGCGCACCAAGGAAGACGCCGCCGACTACCGCTACTTCCCCGACCCGGATCTGCCGCCGCTGGTGATTGCCTCCGACTGGATCGAGCGCGTGCGCAGCGAACTGCCTGAGCTGCCGCGTGCGATGGCACAGCGCTTTGTGGCCGATTACGGCCTGCCCGAGTACGACGCCACCACGCTGACGCAGAGCAAGGCCATGGCGACCTACTTCGAGACCACGGCCCAGGCCTGCAAACAGGCCAAGCTGGCCAGCAACTGGATCATGGGCGAGGTTTCGCGCCGCCTGAACGCTGGTGAGATCGGCATCGAGCAGGCACCCGTGAGCGCGGCACAACTGGCCGCGCTGATCACCCGCATCGCCGATGGCACCATTTCCAACAACGCCGGCCGGCAGGTGTTCGACGCGCTGTGGAGTGGCGAAGGCACGGACGTGGATGCACTCATCGAAGTCAAGGGCCTGAAGCAGATGAGCGACAGCGGCGCGCTGGAGAAGATCATCGACGAGGTGATTGCCGCCAACCCCGACAACGTGGCGCAGTTCAAGGCCGGCAAGGACAAGGCCTTCAATGCCCTGGTCGGCCAGGTCATGAAAGCCAGCAAGGGCAAGGCCAACCCGCAACAGGTCAATGACTTGCTGCGCAGCAAGCTGGGCTGAAGACGCGCGTCAGCGAGCCTGGCCGGCCGATGGCGACTGCGCCCAGAAAGGCATCAGGCGCGCCCGTTCGGCGTCGAAGCGCGCGTTGACGCGAGCACTCTCGGCGTCCTGCTCGGCAATGAAACGCTTTTGCACCGCCTGGTTGCGGGTGTTTTCATCGAACTGGCGGCGCAGGGCCTGCGGTGCCTTGGCCGGGTCCTTCTGGTAGAACTCCAGTTCGGCCTGCAGGGCCTCGCGCTGACGCACCAGTTCAGCCATGCGGTTGAGGGCGGCTTGTCGCACCAGCGCGATCTGGGCCAGCGCTTCGGTTCGCTCCTGGTCATGCGCCGTCTGGTTCGGATAGCGCACCATCAGGGCGCGCTCGCGCCGCAGGTCTTCGGACCGGCGGGCTTGCGCCTCAGCTTCGCGGCGCTGGCGCAGTTCCAGCTCGGCGCGCTCCTTCACACTCAGCGGCGGGCCGACGGTGGCGCGAACCGTGCCACTCGGGTTGAGCAGGCGCTGCTCGCGGTCTGCACATTCTGCGATGGAGCGATCCGAGGTGCGCTGACGCCCCTGGGCATCCGTGCAGGAGTAGATCGACGGGGTTTGCGCCCGCCCGTCGCCCAGCACCCCCATCAGCAGCGCGCCGATGAGCGCGCCCCCTGCAGCTCTGCCCATGTTCAGCCTTCATTCACGCCATAACGCTGCCGGTAAGCCAGTACGCGCTGATGGTCGGCCGCCAAACCGGCGCTGCTGTGTTTTTCCAGATACTGCAGCAAATCCGCCAGCTTCGCAATCGCGCCCACCTGCAGCCCCAAGCGCTGGCGCACGTATTGCACCGCGCTGTAGGGCACATCCTGGCCGTTCTCGGTCGCCATTTCCTGCCGGTCCAGCGCAATCACCACGGCATGCGGCTTGGCGCCGGCCGCTTCGATGATGGCGATCGACTCGCGTGCCGCCGTGCCGGCCGACATCACGTCATCGACGATCAGCACCCGCCCCTTGAGCGGCGCCCCCACCAGCGTGCCGCCCTCGCCATGGTCCTTGGCCTCCTTGCGGTTGTAGGCAAAGGGCACATTGCGTCCGCGCCGCGCCAGCTCGACCGCCAGCGCCGCGCCGAGCGGAATACCCTTGTAGGCCGGGCCGAAGATCATGTCGAACTCGATGCCGGAATCGATGACGCGCTGCGCATAGAATTCGGCCAGACGCCCGAGTTTGGCGCCGTCGTCGAACAGGCCCGCATTGAAGAAATACGGGGACAGGCGGCCCGCCTTGGTCTTGAATTCACCAAAACGCAGCACACCGCAATCGACCGCAAACTGCACGAAATCCTGGGCCAGCCTGTCCTGCCCCGCTGTTGATGCCACACCTTCCGACATGGGAAATTCCTTGTTCAAATTAAGCAGCCTCAACCTCAACGGCATCCGTTCCGCCACCAGCAAGGGGCTTGAAGCCTGGCTCGATACCACCAGACCGGATTGTATTTGCGTACAGGAGGTCAAGGCCCAGGCCGCCGATGTAGCGGGCCGCTTCGAGAGTCTGGCCGGCCTGCGCGGCCACTTCCACTTCGCCGAGAAAAAAGGCTATTCGGGCGTCGGCATCTACAGCCGGCATGAGCCCAGCGAGGTGCGCATCGGCTACGGCTCGCCCGAATTCGACGCCGAAGGCCGTTATGTCGAGCTGCGTTTCGACACGCCGCAACGCAAACTTTCCTTCATCAGCTGCTACTTTCCGAGCGGCTCTTCGGGCGAGGAGCGCCAGCAGGCCAAATTCCGCTTTCTCGCCGAGATCTACCCCCACCTGCTCCAGCTGAAACAGGAACGCGGCTTCATCCTCTGCGGCGACGTCAACATTGCACACCGGGAGATTGACCTCAAAAACTGGAAAGGCAACCTGAAAAACTCCGGCTTTCTGCCCGAAGAGCGCGCCTGGATGACCCGGCTGCTGGATGAGGCCGGCATGGTGGACGTCCACCGCACGCTGCAGCCCGAGGCCAGCGGCGAGGCCTACACCTGGTGGAGCAACCGGGGCCAGGCCTATGCCAAGAACGTGGGCTGGCGCATCGACTATCACCTGGCGTCGCCTGCCCTGGCCGAGAAAGCCCGGACCGTCAGCGTCTACAAGGAACAGAAGTTCTCTGACCATGCCCCGTTGACCGTGGAGTACGACCTCAAGCTCTGAGAGAACTTGACGCGCCCAAAGCCAGCGCCACCAGCAGATGGCTTCCGGCTGCCATGCCGTCAATCACGGCGCAGGCGGACAAGAGAGCCCGCACGGTAGTGTGCCCTGCGCCGCTGCCCAGGGCATACGACTGGCCCGCTTGATTGACGGTGAACCCGGAATCGGGAAACAATGGCACGATGTTGGGAGTGTTCAAACGCAATCGGCCGCACCAGTTCAGCAGCACGCAGGTATCCAGCGGCTTTCAGGACACCGCGGTATCCCAGTCTGCATGGCGACGCGACTTCCTGCGTCTATGGCTGCTGGCGCTGGGCGCTCTGCTACTGATTGGCGGCCTCACCGCCTACTCTCTGGTGGCGGAACGTCAGGCCATCGAGGCACGCGAGCGTGAACGCCTGGCCAGCCAAGCCCAGATCATCCACGAGAGCCTGGCTCGCCAGTTCGACTCCATCAACCGCGCACTGGTCAATATCCGCGACGAATGGCCTGCGTCGCAACAGCAGCCCGGCGACATCATCCCGCGCCTCAAGGCTTTCGTCGATGCCATGCCGGGCGTGCGCGGCATGTTCATACTGGACGCCACCGGCGCACTGCGCGCCTCCAACTTCACCGAACTCATCGGGAACGATCTCCGTGATCGCGCCTATTTCCAGGCGGCGCTGAACCACCCAAGCCCTGACACGCTCTACCTCAGCCCGCCCTTTCGAACCGCGCTCGACGTCTGGAGCGTCAATCTGGTCCGCATGATGCCCGGCCCCAGAGGCGAATTCGCCGGCATCGTGGCCGCCACGCTGGATCCCGAAGAACTCCAGATCGTGTTGCGCTCGATCAACTATGCCGGCGACATGTGGTCGGGGCTGGCGCATGGTGACGGACTTCAGATCCTGATCGAACCCGATCGGCCCGACCTGGAGGGTCTGAATCTGGCACAGCCCGGTTCTTTCTTTTCCCGGCACAGGGACAGCGGCCTGCCGGCCAATGTGCTGACCGGCAGAGTCCATGCCACCGGCGAATACCGCATGATGGCCACGCGCACCATCCAACCGCCGGAACTGCACATGGACAAGCCGCTGGTGCTGGCCATCGGCCGCGACCTGCACGCGCTTTACGCACCCTGGCAACGGGATGTGTGGATACGTGGCGTCCTGCTGGGCCTGCTGGCGTTGAGCAGCGCGACCGGCCTGTATCTGCTGCAACGACGCAAGCTCCGGAGCATGTACCAGATCAGCCGCGTCCAGGCCGCCTTGCGCCAGAAAATCGAGGAGCAGGATCTCTACTTTGAAATCGCCTTGAACCCGGTGTGCGTCATCGACCTTCACGGCCGCTTCGTCAAGCTCAATTCGGTGTGGGAGACCGTGCTCGGCTATCCGCTGTCCGAACTGGAAGGCGCCTCCTTCCTCGACTTCGTGCACCCCGAAGACCTCGACATCACCCATGCCGCGCTGAACCAGTTGACCATGAAGCGCAAGGTATCCAGGTTCATCAACCGTTACCGCCATCGTGACGGCAGTTACCGCGAGATCGAGTGGCAAGCCGCGCCGCACGGCGATCTGATCTTCGCCGATGCGCGCGACGTCACCCAGGAGCGTCGCCACCAGACAGCCCTGCTGGAGCTCAATGCGCAACTCCAGTCGCAAAGTGAAACACTGCGCTCGCTGGCCTTCCTCGACGGCCTGACCGGCGTGGCCAACCGGCGGCGCTTCGACGAAAAACTGCAGACCGAATGGCGCCAGTGCCTGCGCAGTCAGGCGCCGCTGGCGCTGCTGCTGTTCGACGTCGATCTTTTCAAACTGTATAACGACCACTACGGCCACCAGGCCGGCGATGCCTGTTTGCAGGCTGTTGCAATGGCCATGCGCGAGCGGCTCGGGCGCCCGCATGATCTGCTGGCGCGTTACGGCGGCGAGGAGTTCGTCTGCTTGCTGCCCGACACCGACCAGGCCGGCGCCGAGGCCAAAGCCGACGAACTTCGCCTGGCAGTGATGGCGTTGGACATCCCGCACGATGAGTCGCCGGCCGCGCGTGTGGTCACCGTCAGCGTCGGGATCGTCTCGTGGATCCCGCGGGAAGACACGACACCCGAACAGCTGCTGCTTGCAGCCGATGCGGCCCTGTATGAAGCCAAGACGCGTGGACGCAACCGGGTGTGCGGTGCACCGCCGGCACCAGCGCCCGCGACGGGGAGCGCACCGGCAGTCGATGACAGCCACTAGCGGCTGCCGGCTCAGGCCGGCCGCAGCGCCTGTTCGGCAAACAACGGCAGATCGGCAAACTCGCTGGCCGGGCAGGGGCGCGCGAAGTGATAGCCCTGCAGTACATCGACACCCAGCTCTCGCAACACGCGCGCCGTGTTCTCGTCTTCCACGCCTTCAGCCACCGTGCGCAAACGCAGCGCCTGCGCCAGGCTGACGATGCCCTGGGTCATGCGCAGGCCTTCCACGGTGTGCACGCGGCGCACGAAGGAAATGTCGATCTTGAGTTCGCCGATCGGCAACTCGTGCAGCTGTGACAAGGAGGCATAGCCCGTGCCAAAGTCATCAATGGCCAGGGTAAAGCCGGCGCGCGAGAGCTGGCGCAGCCGGTCCTCGGCAAATTCCACATCCATCAGCGCCACCGACTCCGTCACTTCCAGAACCAGGCTGCCCGGATCGAGTTCGTAACGCTCGACATCGGCCAACAACATGAGCATGAAGTCGGAGGCGAACAGCTGCCGCTTGGAAATATTGATGGCCAGCGTCAGTTTGGGATGCGTCTGACGCCATTCCCGGAACTGCTCGAATGCCTGGCGTCGCACCAGATGCCCGAGCTCACCGATCAGGCCCAGGTTCTCCGCCATCGGAATAAAGCTTCCGGGCGAAATCCAGCCCAGGTCCGAGTCGTACCAGCGCGCCAGCGCTTCGACGCCGATCAACTGCGGGCGGCCATCGGCGCGGAGAGAGGCCGCCACCTGCGGCTGATACCAGACGGCAATGCGGTGGTCACGGATGGCCTGGGCCAGCCGGGTCTGGATATAAAGCTCTTTCTTGCCCAGCCCCTTGCTCGACATGTCGGCGAACAGCTGGAAGTTGTTGCGGCCCTGTGACTTGGCGTAGAACATGGCCCGGTCGGCCTGGGCCAGCAGGCTGTCGATGTCGCCGCTGCTCTCGTCATCCGGATAGACCGCAATGCCCATGCTGAAGGTGGCATTGACAGCCAGACCATCGAGCATGACGGTCTGGCGCATGGCTTCCACCATCTTCTGCGCCACATGATGGACGGCATCGGCCGCCGTCAGATCCGGCAGCAGCACCACGAACTCATCGCCACCCCAGCGCGCCAGCGTGTCGCCATCGCGCAGGCAGTTCTTGAGCAGCTGGGACAGTGCCAACAGCAGGGCGTCCCCGGCCTTGTGGCCATAGGCGTCGTTGATGTTCTTGAAGTGATCGAGATCGATGAAGCACACGCCCACGCGGTTGCCGGTGCGCGAGGCCTGCTGGATGGCCTGCTTGATGCGGTCCTCCAGCAACACGCGGTTGGGCAGGCTGGTCAGGGCATCATGCAGCGCCATGTAGGTGATGTGCCGCTCCTGCAGGTAGCTCTTGGTGATGTCGCGCAGCACGCCACGCGCGCCGGTCACCTCGCCATCATCGTCGCGCTCGACCACGAAGCGGCACTCCAGCCACTGCTCCGGGCGGGCATGGGTCTGGAAGCGATAGCGTCCCCGGAATTCGTCTTTCTGTCCCGACACCAGCCCCACGAGATGCAGTTCGAAGGCACTGCGATCCTCGTCGTGCACATGCGCCAGCAGGCTGGTATCGGCCATGGGCGCCGTGCCGACCAGCAGCCACCAGCCGCTGTTGGCACCCAGGATGCGGCCGCGCCGATCGAGCTCGAGCACCGCCTCCTCCAGCAAGTCCAGGGTACGAACAAAGGAGTGCTGCTCGGCCGCACGAATCTTTTCCTTGCTCAGCGCCTCATGCAGGGCATCGAAAGGCTGATGCACGCTGTCGACGAAGACCACGCGATAGATGAAATAGAAGCTGACAATCTTGTAGACATGGCCCGAGGCATTCACCAGATCCGTCACGCTCTCGTAACGCGCAAAGAACAACTCGGACAGCGCCGCGATGGCTGCCGCCGCGAACAGATCCGCCGCATTGAAATCCGCCCCGCGCAGTGACTGGCGGTAGAACAACCAGGCCGCGCTACCGTAGACCGCCACCAGCAGGTATTCGAGCCTGACCTTGAGTGGCGTCAGCCCCTGGCCCGGGGCAAAAAACACCGGCACCAGGTCCGGCCGGAGCAGGATCACCCAGTACACCAGCACCACATAGGCCAGCACGGCCGCCATGAGCGCATGCCGCGTATACGGGTTCTTCAGGGGTTGCCAGGAACGCAGGGCGATGGCCAACAGGCCCACGGCCACCAGCAGGCGCGCGGGCAGCCAGAAGCTGATGGCTTTGCCCGGGCTGGAGGGCGTGACCAGATCGGGCATGCCCGTATAGGACAGGGTGTGTCCAAAATCGAGCAACCCTGCACCGAACAGCACCACCCCCAGCAAGGCGATATTGCCCGGCCGCTCTTCTGAATAGGCATGCCAGGCAATGCCAAAGCCCAGCATGGCCACGATGATGGCGACCACCTCCAGCGTGGTGTGCAATGTCAGGAACTGCTTGGCAGGCAAGTCCGCATCCAGCACGCCTGCCCACAGCAGGGAGCTGAGCAGCGCCATCGCGACCACCCCGGTCAGGGCCAGTCGCCGTCTTTTTTCCTGGGTGCCGGGCGACATCATCGGTACCGTTGACTGCATCAATACTCCCTGCGTATTCTTACTTTTTGACTGGCTGGTGCAAGCGCCTGACGCGCGTTCGACTCCGGCCTGGACAGGAGAGCGTTGAGAACGACCCCATGATCGATGGCTGCATGCACAGCATAACCCTGGATTGTTACGGAATGTATAGTTCCCTACGCAAAGGGTAAACCCCGAAATTCAGCTCCCATGCTTCATTACCAAACCATCCCTGTCACCGCCTTCCAGCAAAACTGTTCCATCGTCTGGTGCGACGGGACCATGAAAGCCGCCATCATCGACCCCGGCGGCGATCTCGATGTGCTGCTCGACGTCATTCAGAAACTGGGCGTCACACTGGAACAGATCTGGCTGACGCACGCCCACATCGACCATGCGGGCGGCACGGCAGAACTCTCGCAAAAACTGGGCCTGCCCATCATCGGACCGCATCCGGGCGACCAGTTCTGGATCGACGGCCTGCCACTGCAGGGCCAGCGCTTCGGCCTGCCGCACGCCGAAGCGTTCACGCCCACGCGCTGGCTGCATGACTGCGACACCGTCAGCATCGGCCACTGCACCTTGCAGGTGCGTCACTGCCCGGGCCACACGCCGGGCCACGTGGTGTTTCACGCACCGGAGATCCAGCGGGCGTTTGTCGGCGACGTGCTGTTTGCCGGCTCGATCGGCCGCACCGACTTCCCGCAGGGCAACCACGAGCAGCTGATTGCCAGCATCACGCAGCGCCTGTGGCCCATGGGCGATGACACGGTGTTCATTCCGGGCCATGGGCCGGAAAGCACCTTCGGCCGCGAACGGAAAACCAACCCGTTTGTCGGCGGAACCTAAGCCCTCGGCGTCACTCAAGCTGCCTTGCACTGCCGGGCAGTTCAGGCGCAGGACGCCGTGGAACCAGCAACGCCTTAGCCACCGGCGTCGCCCCCTTGAGGGGCTTAGTCTCTGGCGCAGTCACCATGCGAGCCACACGCCGTGGGCGAGAGTCGGGGGTGTTACTTTATTGCCCGCTCGTACAGCGGCAATACACGGGGCAGGTTTTTCTCGATATCGGCAATGCGCGTCTTGCCGGAAGGGTGGGTGGACAGCCATTGCGGCGGTCCGCCCTTGTTGGCCGCGCTCATCTTCTGCCACAGCGTGACACCGGCGCGCGGATCGAAGCCGGCGCGCGCCGCCAGCTCCATGCCGACCAGATCGGCCTCCGATTCGTCCTCACGGCTGAATTCCAGCGTCAGCAGGTTGGCACCGCCGCGTGCCAGCGTATCGGTCAGGCGCGGGTCGATGCCGAAGATGCCGGCCGCCAGCACGCCGCCGATGCGTGCCGCACCCTGCGTCACCGCACTCTTGCCCATGCGTTCGCGGGCGTGCTCGCGCAAGGCGTGGGCCACCTCATGTCCCATGACCATCGCCACCTCGTCGTCGCTGAGCTGGAGTTTGTCGAGGATGCCGGTGTAGAAGGCGATCTTGCCGCCCGGCATGCAGAAGGCGTTGATCTGGGACGAGCCGATCAGGTTGACCTCCCATTGCCAGTCGCGGGCACGCGGGTTCCAGGCCAGGGCCTGCGGAATGATCTTGCGCGCAATGGTGCGCAGACGCTGCAGTTGCGGATGTTCACGCGGCGCCAGTGCATTCTTGGCGCGTGCCTGGGCCAGCAGCTGGCTGTACTGCTGCCCGGCACTGCTCTCCACCTCCTCGGCCGGCACCAGTTTGCTGAAGGCCGAGTTCTTGCCCACCTCCACACCTTCGCGCGCCAGCGCCGGCAGCGCGAGCAGTGCCAGCGGCAGCAGACCGCCCACCAGCCAGCGGCTGGGTTGACGCAACAGGTTCAAGGTTTCACGTTTCGGCATGGCTAGGGCAGTGCAAGGCAGCGCTTATTATTCCCGCATGAGCCCAAATGCCGCTGAAACCAGCCAAATCAAGACCTCCTGGCTTGCCTCCCTGCGTGTCTACCTCGAAGCCCCAACCCTGCGCATGCTGGTGCTGGGTTTTTCCGCCGGCCTGCCGCTGTTGCTGGTATTGGGCACCCTGAGTTTCCGGCTGCGCGAAGCAGGGGTCGACCGCAGCACCATCGGCTACCTGAGTTGGGTCGGTCTGGCCTACGCCTTCAAGTGGGTGTGGGCACCGCTGGTGGACCGGCTGCCGCTGCCGGGGCTGACCCACTGGCTCGGCTTGCGCCGCAGTTGGCTGCTGCTGGCGCAAGCCGTCATCATGATCGGCCTGGCCGGCATGGCGTTCAACGACCCGCGCCTTGGACTGGAGCCGCTGGTGTGGTGCGCACTGCTGGTAGCCGTCGGCTCGGCCACGCAGGACATCGCGCTGGACGCTTTCCGCATTGAATCGGCGGGCGCCGAACGCCAGGCCGCACTGGCTGCGGCCTACCAGACCGGCTACCGGCTGGCCATGATCTGGGCCGGCGCCGGCGTGCTGTGGATCGCAGCGCGCGCCGAGGTGGCGCCCGCCGTGGGCCAGGCCGTGGCCGCCTACCAGAACGGCGCCTGGCAGGCGGCCTACCT
>ERZ1292640.1019-Hain-H43-02um-R1-1019-length-23383-cov-11_pt1 | contig 21653 bp, 23 predicted proteins | sample MGYA00564404_ERZ1292640 | MGnify/ENA primary metagenome ERZ1292640 (study PRJEB36523, sample SAMEA6512636) | groundwater metagenome | collected 2019-01-08 | study: AquaDiva: Metagenomics assemblies of 32 groundwater samples
ATCCCCCGGATCTTCGCCAGCTCGCCGTAGGAGAGCCCGTCCACGTACCGGAGCGCCAGGAGCAGCCGCGCCTCCGTCGGCACCTTTTCCAGGGCGCGCCGCAGATCCAGGTGCTGTGCCGGTTTCTCTGACGACCGCCCCGCCTCAGGCGCCTCGACCGCGAGCCCGGCGCCCTTTCGCCGCCTCAGCTCGTCCACGCAGACGTTCGTCAGGACCCGGTAGAGCCACGTCGAGACCTGCCAGCGCGCGTCGTACGTGTCCGACCGGAGATAGCAGTTCAGAAACGCCCGCTGGACCGCGTCCTCGGCGTCGGCCCGGTTCCTCAAAAGTCGGTGGGCCACGGTAAAGAGGCGGTCCTGGTAGCGGCCGACCAGCTCGCCGAACGCCGACTCGTCGCCCCAGGCGACGCGCTCGATCAGCGCGCGGTCGTCAGGCGCCAAGGGAGGCCTCGAGGCTCTCGCGCGCGGCGTCGGGCAGCGGAGTCGGGCGCTCCTGCTCGTCGATCCACACCTGGGCCGACTCCCCCTCCGCCACCAGGACGCCGTCGGCCTCGCGCCGGACCTCGTAGGTCAGAGAAAAGCTCCGCTGCCTGACCTCGCGCGTCCTCACCGTCACCAGGAGGGTGTCGCCGTAGTAGGCCGGCGCCTTGTACCGGCAGCTGGTCTCGGCGATGGCGATGGAGTGGCGAGGGCTGTCCCCCGGGGCGTAGGTCGGCAGAAAGCCCAGCCGCGCGATGTGCGCGAGCCGGGCTTGCTCGAAGTACTGAAAAAACACCGCGTTATTGACGTGGCGCTGGCCGTCCAGGTCCGTGGAGCGCACCGCGATCGGGAAGACGGTTTCCATACGGATCTCTCGCTAGGTTATACGGTGCGCGCGGGCGAAGCGGGTGGACACCCCCCTCACCTTTATCCTCTCCCCCGATGGGGGAGAGGGCAGGGTGAGGGGGCTAGAGCTTGACGCCGGCCTTGTTCCAATCGTCCAGGAACTTCTTGAGCCCGATGTCGGTGAGCGGGTGCTTCGTGAGCTGCTCCAGGACGGCAAACGGAATGGTGGCGACGTGGGCCCCCGCCAGGGCGGCGTCGACCACGTGAAGAGGATTCCGGATGGAAGCAGCCAGCACCTGAGTCTTGAACCCGTAATTGGCGTAGATCAAGAGGATCTGACGGATCAGATCCATCCCAACGTGAGAGATGTCGTCCAGCCGGCCCAGGAAGGGGCTGATGTACGTCGCCCCGGCCTTCGCCGACAGGAGCGCCTGGCTCGCCGAGAAGCAGAGCGTCTGGTTGACCTTGATTCCTTCACCGGTCAGGCGCTTGACAGCCTTCAGCCCATCCTTGGTGAGCGGGCACTTGACTACGACGTTGGGGGCGATCTGGGCCAGCTCCTTGCCCTCTTTGACCATGCCCTCGAAGTCCGTCGCCACCACCTCGAGACTGACCGGGCCGGGGACGATGGAGCAGATCTCCTCCACGAGGGGCCGGAAGGGCCGCTTCTCCTTGGCGATCAGGGACGGGTTGGTCGTGCAGCCGTCCAGGATCCCCATGGCCACGCCTTCCTTGAGCTCGCTGACGCTGGCCGTGTCGAGGAAAATCTTCATGCGTTAGGCCTCCTCTATTGACTCGGGCCTCGCCTCGTGGCTGGCTCGCCTGCGGCCGAGCCGAAGCCCCTCGGCTCGAACTGCTCGATGCGCACGGCGGTGCCCGAACGGACTTTCTTGAAGGCCTTCGGATCGCCGATGAGCCGGCCGAAGACGTTGACGGGGCTGGCGGGACGGATCTCCTCCCCCTGGCTGGCCGGCGTCGGGCCGAAGAAGACGCAGAACGCGCTGCCGGGCGGCCAGTAGCCGAGGTCGCCCATCGCCACCACGTCCTTGGGGAGCTCTTCCTTGAGGTGGACGGGGATGGCGAAGTAGATCTCGTCTCCCCAGGTCTCGGCTTTCGCGGTGAGCGGGAGGGCGTCCCAGATGGCCTGAGCGGTCTTCGAGCCGTCCAGGCGCGCTTCGGCCGAGACCGTCCCCGCCGTGATCCGGATCTTCCGTTCCGCCATCCTGCTGTTTACTCGGTCCTCGCCTCGTCGCTGGCGCCGGCGGTGAGGCTGCGGCCGCCGAAGCGCCTCGGCTCGAATATCTACTCGGGCCTCGCCTCGTCGCTGGCGCCGGCGGTGAAGCTGCCGGCGCCGAAGCGCCTCGGCTCGAACTCCAGCGTAGCCGCAGGGGCGGACCCTGTCAAGAAATCAGCGCTGAATGGGGAATTCTGAGACCGAACGTATCAGGGGGGTGCTTGATCTCTCCCGCCATCCCACACGAGCGCGCCACCCGACGCGACATACTGGGCCGTTGTCGGCCCGGGATGCGGGAGTGTTACCTTGTGAAACCTCTGTCGCCGCCAGCGTTGGTAGGCGACTTCTCCCTTCAGCCACCGTGACCCGCGCACACCGAGCCAGACCAGCAACCCGCAGGCACCAGCCCCCGCAGCAACCAGGCGCGCCTTATTGAGAGTATTGTTCCCGTTGCGCTGTGCCATCACTGCCTCACCGCGAGGGCAATGATGAGGGCGGAGAGAAGAAAGCAGGCGAAGAGAATCAAGGCATCGCGGAGGTCTTCCAGGTCACGTGATGTCCCGAGAGATCCCATGGTAATGCCTGTTCATATCGACGCATCATTCGTGCCAGTATTGTTCAGCAATCAATCCAGGCACATACGAGACCGACCTGTTATCGGCATTTCCATCCATGTGCAACAGAATACCCAGTTTGCCGAGGGCGATTCAGAGGGGGGTTAGCTGAAGACCGTCGCGAGTTCCCGCGTGGGGAACACGGCTATCACACCACTTAGCCGGATCATGGTGAGGATCGCGAGCAACTCTCCGCACATCGCGCAGATGCGGAGCTCGCCTCCGGCCCCGCGGGCTCGTGTCGCGGCCGTCGCCAATTCGCCCCAGACGACGCTATCAACGTAGGCCACACGCTCCATGTCCACGACGAGCCGGGTATTCCCCTTGGCGAGGAGATCTTCGAGTGTTCGTTTCAACTCCGCCCCCGATGCCGCATTCAAGTCCCCATCGGGAACCACGACGGCGGCCCGATCCGTGGGCATGACTTCGACATGCATTCCTGCAATGGCCGAAGGCGTTGAGCCCAGCAGCGTCCCAGCCGTTTGCATCACCGGTGTTCCTTTTTCTTTTTCTGCGTTCTGAATTCTTTGGCCTCGAGCTGCTCGAGAAACTCCTTCCAGGGCCCGGAAAGCTTGTCTTTACTGGGAAGCTGAAGAGTTTCGAGTCCAAGTCGCTCAAGCAACGCCCGCCAATGGTCATTTTCAGAACGGTCGTCTTGATCGTCCCCCGGCATGATGAACGCCCCCTCCCTTGGAAGGTCTAGCGTCATGTGGAGCAATGGTGATGCCACACGGGTGCCTTCGAAAAGTTCCCATTTATCAAGGAGCTTCAGGGGATCGGACTGGAAGACGTCTAGGCGCGGAAGGACAAATCACGGCATGGTGTGACAAGCTGTGTCAGGTGGCCTCGGCACGCCCGAGGCGGCTCCGGTAGGCGGCGAGGCGCTCTTCGACGGCGGCGCGTAACGGAATGGCGCCCACGCCAATCCCCTCCACGCTCAGCGCGGCCGCGCAGGCGGCGAACTGGGCAGCCTCCCAGGGATTTCCGTGACGCTGGTAGTCGATGAGAAAGGCGGCGGCGAAGACGTCCCCGGCCCCGGTCGGATCCACCTCGTCGGCCGGCTCCGCCTCGATGAAGTAGCGCTCACCGCTGACGAAGAGGTGGGCGCCGCGGCTCCCGACCGTGATGACCCCGATCGGGATCTGCTGGAACCACTCCACGACTTCCTCCTCGAAGGGGCCCACGTCCTCCTCGCTCAGGAAGAGCGCCTGGACGTGAGGGAGTACCAGGGTGGCGTCCTCCCACAGAGCGGGGCTGATCACGCCGCCGGCGCCCCGCGCGCGGAGCCAGCCCTGGGCCGCGGCCCCCACCGCCCCCTCGGTGAATTCGGCCGCCAGGTACGGGTCCACCTCGTTGGCGTCCGGGCCGAGGAGGGCGAGGTCCGCCGCCTTCCACGCCGGGGGCAGGTGGCCGATCTCGAGGTCCTCGGCCCGGCCCAGCAGGGTCAGCCGGCGCCCCTCCCGGCCGGTCTCGTGCCTGAAGACGGTGGTCTTCGGCGACGGAACGTGCGCCAGCTCGAGGTCCGGGGGAAAGAGGCCTCGGGGAAAGTCGGGACCGAAGCTCGTCACGAGGCCGACGGAGCAGCCGAGGCGGTGGGCGGTGAGCGCCGCGTAGAGGGCAGTGCCGCCGGGCCGGACGTCCTCGCCGAAGCGGTCGAGCGTCACGTGCCCCACGGCGACGAACTCGGGCGTCACTCTTCGTCCGGCGGCTCGGCAAGAAAGGCCTCGAGCCGCGACGGGTTGTTGATCCGCAGCTTCTCCTCAACGGCACTCCGCACGTGGGCGAGGACGCGCTGCCGCCACGGGCCGGCATCGGCCAGCCCCTGCCGGATCCGTTCGCACAACTCCAGGTTGGCCTCCAGAACGCACCGCCGCAGCAGCGCGGGGTCGACGGGTGGCTCCTCTCGGGAAAGGCCCAGAAGCTCCTGCAGCGCACCCAGCTCGGCGCGCAGCCTCCCCTCCTCATCCGGCACCTCGCGCTCGAGCATGCGGAGAACATTGATTGCGATCAGCGTTTGGTACTTCAAGCGCGGGTCGGTGAGGCTCGGAAGAATCTCCCGCTCGAGCAGGTCACGCATCGCCTGGAGCAACTCAAGCGCGGTCGGTCGATCCTGCATGGATGATCAGAACCGCCTCAAGAAGCGCAGCAGCTCCCACTCCACCTCGGCGCAGTGGCGGCCGATGCTCGCCAGTTCGAGGCTGCGCTCGGCCCCCGAGAGATGCCGGTAGGCCTGCCCGAGCGTGACGATCGCCCAGCGGAAGTTGCCGAACACCTCCCAGTACAGCGCCCCGTCGGGGTCGAGCCGCTGGCCGCCCGCGCCGGCATAGGCATCGAAGAACCGCTGCCTCGGTCCGAGCCCCCGCGCGCCCGGGCTATCGACGCAGCGCCAGAACCGCATGCAGACCCACCCGAGGTCCTCACCAGGATCCCCGAGATGGGAGAGCTCCCAGTCCAGCACCGCGCTCAGGCCGTGCCCCGGATCGACGACGAAATTGCCCAGCCGGTAATCCCCGTGCACGACCACCGTGCGCTCGGACGGTGGCACGCGCCCCCCAAGCCAGCGCAGCGCCAGCTCGAGGGCCGGATGCGGCTCGCCGATCTGGCGCAGCGTGCTCTCGAGGTCCGCGAGCTGCGCTTCGGCCGGCGTCTTCCCGGCCGCCGGGCGGGACAGGCACCCGAGCGCGTCGGTCGGAACGGCGTGGATCCGGGCGAGCTCCTCGCCGATCTGCTCGAGCAGGTGGGCGCGAGCGCGCTCGAAGGCCGGATCCTGCATGAGGCGGCGCGCGAGCGTTTCTCCCTCGACGCGCTCGACGATCAGACCGGGCGCGACCCCCGACGCGTCGCCTGGCGGAACCCGCCAGTAGGGCTTGGGGACGCGGACGCCGGCGCCGTGCATCACCGACAGAACCCGAAACTCATCCTCGCGGGAGAGACGGCTCCCGAGGGGAGCCCCACCACGGTCCTGGAGGTAGATCAAGCGGTGAGAGCCGGCCAGCGGGCCCGACGGGACGTCGAGGTCCACCGCCCAGGCGTGTCGCATGGTGCCGCCGGGCAACGGCGAGAGCGCAATGATCGAAACGGCCGAGTCGGCCCGGCACCCGATGAAGCGCTCGAGCCCGGTCCGCAGGCCATCCACGCGCGCCGACTCAGACGAGCGTCTGTCCCCCATCCACCACGACGACGGAGCCGGTCATGAAGCTCGACGCCTCGGACGCGAGGAACACCACCATCGGCGCCAGCTCCTTCGGGTCGCCGAGGCGCTGCATGGGGATCGCCTGCTGAACGACCGCCTGCCCCTTCGGGGTGGCGAAAAAGGTCTCGTTCATCGGCGTCCTGAAATACCCCGGGCAGAGCGCGTTCACCTGGACGTTGTGCCGGGCCAGCTCGAGCGCCATCACCCGCGTGAGCTGGATGAGCGCCGCCTTGCTCACGCAGTACGGGCCGAGCCGCGACACGGGCGCCAGCCCGGCGATGGAGGCGACGTTGATGATCCGGCCCTGCCGGCGCTCGACCATCCCGCGCGCCACGGCCCGCGCCAGGAGCGCCGGCCCCAGCAGGTTGACCGCGAGCGCCTCCTCCCACTCCTGGCGCGCGACATCCAGGACCGGCTTCTCGGCCCCCGAAATCCCGGCGTTGTTGACGAGGACGTCGATCCGCCCGAAGGCCCGGGTCGCGCCCTCGACCAGCGCCTCGATGTCGCGGGCCTCCCGCATGTCGGTGCGGAAGGCTTCAGCCCGGACCCCGTGCTTGGCCGCCGCCTCCGCCGTGAGCCGGAGGTCGTCCACGCTGCGGGCCGCCAGGGCGAGATCGGCCCCGGCCTCGGCCAGCGCGAGGGCGAAGGCCCGCCCGAGCCCGCGGCTGGCCCCCGTCACGAGCGCGACGGTCCCCCTGAGGTCGCGGCGCATCGCCGTCAGTGGGCGGCCGGGCCCGCCGCGTCGCGGCGCTTGTAAATGTGGAGGGTGCAGGAGCCGTCCGGCCGCGAGGGATTCTCAAGCACCCACTGAGGCCGGCCGAACCATTCGCGGGGCGCCACGTCGTTCCAGATGGGGCAGTGCGAGCAGTACACGGGCAGCCGCTCCTGCCCCGCCATCAGGGGCCCCCGGCTTTCGACGAACGGGAGCGCCCCGGGGCCGGAGTACGCCCCGGCCAGCCGCAGGCGGCCGCCGCTGCCGCACGGCGTCTGCACGATCGTGAACTTCTCCCCGTCCTCCGTGACCTCGACACGTCCCATGTGCTGCTTCAGGAGGAAGAGCGTGGCCCGGGCGAAGTCGGCGGCGGGGAGCCGCTCCCACTGCTCGAAGCCCCGGCGCTGGCCCTTGGCGGTGGCGCGGTGGAACCGATAGAGTTCCTCGGGACCGAACTGGGTCAGCACGTAGCCGAACACCTCGGCCATGAAGCGGATCAGCCGGTCGTGAAGCGGCAGGTACTCGTCTCGTTCCTTCCGGTCGATGAGGGCGTGGGCGCGCTGAGTCTCTCGGGCGTCAATCGCCTCGATGACCTCGTTCGCCCGCAGCGCCTGTTCGCGCGAGAAGAGACGCTCGGCCTCGGTCAGCAGGTGGGCGGTGGAGGCCAATTCTCCCTGGATGCCTGCCTTGCCGGATAAGCCTGGCACTTCCACGCTCGCCCCCCAGGCCCGCCGGACGAGCGCCAGCATGTCGTCCCTGAAGCGGTGGAGAAGTTTCTCGAGCGCTTCCCCGGCCGGCTCGCGGTCAGACGCGGCGCGGCGCGCGACCGTCTCGCCCAGCAGATCGAGCAGGATCCGGATAGTGATCCCGAGCCCCTTCACCATCAGGGCGTATTCCTTCTCGAGGCTCCGGGCCTGGCCGTCCCCCTCGAGGGCCAGCCGGCGAGCGCCGTCCAGGTCGCCGGCGTCCAGCGCCGCGCGGATCCGATCCGAGAGCCGCCACCCCCACTCCGCGAGCGGCCGTGCCGCCTCCCGACTCATGTCCAGCGCCGGAACTCGTGCTCGGCGATCTTGACCTTGTGGATCTCGTCCGCCCCGTCCCCGAGGCGCAGGATGCGCGCGTACCGCCACATCGCCGCCAGGGGGACGTCGTCGGTCACGCCCAGGGCGCCGTGGACCTGGATCGCGCGGTCAAGGACGCGGCAGGCCGTCTGGGCGCAGAGCACCTTCGCCATCGAGATCTCGGGCCACGCGTCCTTCTTCCCGGCGGTGTCCATCTTCCAGGCCGCATGGAGCACCATCAGGCGCGCGGCGTCGACCTCGATTCGGGACTTCGCGACGAAGTCCTGGACCATCTGCTTCTCGCCAAGGGGGCCGCCCACGACGATGCGCGCCTTGGCGCGCCGGGCCATCATCTCGACGGCGCGATCGGACATGCCCACGGCCCGCATGCAGTGATGGATGCGCCCCGGCCCCAGCCGGGCCTGCGAGACGGCGAACCCTTCGCCCTCTCCGCCCAGGAGATCACTCGCCGGCACCCGGACCTTGTCGAACGTCACCTCGCACTCGCCGGAACTGCTGATGGCGCCGTACACCGGCACCGCCCGCACGACCGTGACACCCGGGCGATCCCTCGGCACGAGGAAGAGGCTCACGCGCCGGTGCCGCGGCGCGTTCGGGTCCGTGACCGCCACGACGATGAAGACCGCGGCGTGCATGGCCCCGGTCGTGAACCATTTCCGGCCTGTGATCACATACGAGGAGCCATCCCGGACGGCGGTCGTCTGCATCTGCGTCGGATCCGAGCCGGCCGCCATCGGCTCAGTCATGGAGAAGCCGCTCCGGATCCGGCCGTCGAGCAGGGGCTCCAGCCACTGCTTCTTCTGGGCCTCGGTCCCGAACTGGGCCAGGATTTCCATGTTTCCCGTGTCGGGCGCCGAGCAGTTGAACACCTCCGACGCCCAGAGGACGCGTCCCATCACTTCGGCGAGCGGGGCGTATTCGAGGTTCGTCAACCCCGCGCCGTACGCGCGATCGGGCAGGAAGAGGTTCCACAGGCCGGCGTCCTTCGCCTTGGCCTTCAGCTCCTCCAGGATCTTCGGCCGGTGGTGCCGATCGCCCGACGCCTCGATCTGCTCCCCGTACGTCCGCTCGTTCGGGTAGACGAACCGCTCCATGAAGTCCGCCAGCTTCTGGCGGAGCGCGCTGACCTTCGCGGTGGGGGCAAAGTCCATAGACGCCGCCTCACATCATCGTCAGGCCACCCGAGACCGACAGGGTCTGGCCTGTGATGAAGCCGGCGTCGTCGGAGGCGAAGAAGATCACCGCCGGCGGCAGGTCCTCGGGCTGGCCGAGCCGGCCGAAGGGGATCACCCGCTTGAGGCTCTCGGCCAGCTTCGGGTTCTCCGCCGTCACCGTGGCGAAGAGCGGCGTGTCCGTCGGCCCGGGACAGACGCAGTTGACGTTGATCCGGTGGCGGGCCAGCTCCCGCGCCATCGTCTTGGTGAAGGCGATGATCCCGCCCTTGGCCGCCGAGTACACCGCCTCGCCCGTGGAGCCGACCCGCCCCGCGTCGGAGGCGATGCTCACGATCTTCCCGTACCCGTTCTTGATCATCTCGTCCAGCACGGCGCGCGTGCAGATGATGGGCCCCTTGAGGTTGATGGCCAGGACCTTGTCCCAGGTCTCCTCCGTGGACTTGATGAACGGCTCCACCTTGTCCCAGCCGGCGTTGTTGACGAGGATGTGGACGGTCCCCCACCGCTTGATCACGTCGGCCACCATCGCGTCGATCTGGGCCTTCTTCGTGATGTCGGCCTTGTAGGGGTGCGCCTGGCCGCCCTCCTTCTGGATCTCCTTGACGGTCTCCTGGGCGCCCACCTCGTTGAGGTCCACCACCGCGACCCTGGCGCCCTCCCGCACCATCGCGAGCGCGATGGCCCGCCCGATCCCGCTGCCCGAGCCCGTGACGATCGCCACCTTGTCCTTGAGCCTCATGGCTAGAGCTCCTCTTATGACGTTGAACGAGTTCTCACAACTGGTAGACGTGCCGGGCCGAGAACCGAGTCTAGAGCTCCATTTCTTTGGCGATGATTTCCTTCATGATTTCCGACGTCCCTCCGCCGATCGGGAAGAGCCTCACGTCCCTGGCGAAGCGCTCGATCGGGTACTCGCGCATGTACCCGTAGCCGCCGTGGATCTGGACGCAATCGTAGGCCACGCGGTTGGCCATCTCGGCCGTGAAGAGCTTGACCATGGAGATCTCCTTCACGGCCTCCTCACGGTTCTGGTACTTGACGCACGCGGCGTAGGTCAGCCAGCGTCCGGCCTCGATGAGCGTCGCCAGGTCGGCCAGCTTGTGGCGAATCACCTGCTTCCCCGTCAGAGGGCCGCCGAAGGCCTGCCGCTGGCGCGCGTAGGCGATCGTGTCCTCCACGGCCCGGTCGCACATGGCGACGCTGTGGAGGCCGGCGACCAGCCGCTCGCGCTGGAAGATGCGCATCACCTCGTAGAAACCCTTGCCCTCCTGCCCCAGGAGGTTCTCGGCAGGGACCGCCACGTCCTGGAACGCCAGCTCCGCGGTGTCGGAGGCCCGCATCCCCATCTTGTCCAGCTTCCGGCTGACGATGAACCCGGGGGTCTCCCGCTCCACGAGGAACATGGAGATCCCGCGGTGGCGCTTGTCCGCGTCGCCCGCCTCGAGCCGGGCCGCCACAAAGTAGAGGTCCGCCATCACGCCGTTGGTGATGAACATCTTGGAGCCATTCAGGACGTAGTGGTCGCCCTCCTTCCTGGCGCGGGTGCGGATCGCCGCCACGTCGGAGCCGCCCCCGGCCTCGGTCACGGCGATGGCGGAGAGCTTTTCGCCCCGGCAGATGGCGGGCAGGTACTTCTCCTTGAGCGCCTCGCTGCCGGTGTAATAGAGGTGGGGGGAGGCCATGTCCGTGTGGACGCCGACGGCCATGGCGAGCGAGCCGCAGCGCGAGTGCCCCAGCTCCTCGCAGAGCACCGCCGTGGTAAGGAAGTCGGCCCCCGCGCCCCCGTACTTCTCGTCGTACTCAACGCCGAGGAAGCCCAACTCGCCCATGCGCGGCCAGATGGACTTCGGGATCTGACCGGCCGTCTCCCACTCCTCGATGTGCGGCGCGACCTCCTTGTCCACGAAGCCCCGGACCGCCGCCCGGAACATCTCGTGCTCCTCGTTAAAGATCTTCACCGCGCCTCCCCCCCCTCACCTTGATCCTCTCCCCCAGTGGGGGAGAGGGTAGGGTGCGGGGCTAATCCCATTTTCTTTGGTCGTCGATCTTCTTGGCGCCCTCCGGGATCGAGCCATTGGGGACGACCTCGACGGCGCCCCGGAGCTTCATGACGTCGCGGATGGTCCCCTCCAGCGCCAGCGTGACCGCCCCGGCCTGCACGCCCTCGGCCAACTCCACGCGGAACGTCATCACGTCCTGATGGTCCTTGCGGGTCACGACCACCTGGTGGCGAGCGATCCCTTTGACCTTCACCGCCACTTCATCGGCCTGCCGCGGGTGGATAAACATCCCGCGCACCTTGGTGACCTCGTCGGCGCGTCCCCGCCAGCCGAGCATCCGAGCCGAGGTCCTGCCGCACGGACAGCGAGCATCGTCGATGACTGTGAGGTCTCCCGTGCCGAACCTGATCATCGGATAGGTATGATGGTTCACGGTGGCGACCAGCTCGCCGATCTGGCCGTTGGGGAGCGGCTCCCCGCTCTGAGGATCGCACACCTGGACGATCGCCTCCTCCACCAGGTGCATCCCGCTCTTCTCGACGCACTCGTACGCCACAAGGCCCAGGTCCGCCGTGCCGAACCCCTGCCGCGTCATGATGCCGTGCTGCTCCTCGAACGCGCGGCGGAGGGACTCCGGGAGCGCCTCGGCGCCCACCTGGGCGACCTGGAAGGGCAGCCGCCCGGCCCCCATCTCCCCGGCGCGCTTGAGGACCGTCATCAGAAAGCTCGGCGTGCCGACGAAGCCCGTCGCCCCCACGGCCTTGGCGATGCCGACCTGCGTGTCCGTGTTCCCCACACCCGTCGGGATCGCCGTGCATCCGATCAGGTTGAGCGCCTCGTCCACCATGTGGGCGGCGGGCGTGAGGTGGTAGGCGAAAGTATTGAGCACGATGTCGCCGGGACGGAAGCCGCCGGCGTAGAGGCCGGCCTCGAAGTGCCAGCCCCCGACCTCCGGCCCCATGGGCTCATAGATGGGGCCGGGCGAGACGAAGATGCGGCGGATCTGCTTCATGGGGACCGTGCAGAAGCCGCCGAACGGCGGATCGGCCTTCTGCAGATCGGGCATGGCGCCCTTCTTGATGACGGGGAGGCGGCTGAGCGACGCGAGGCTCCCCAGATCCTTCGGCCCGAGCCGCGCCGCTTCCATCCGCCTCCGGACGCCCGGCGCCCGCTCCCACGCGAGCTCGATCAGCCGCCCAAGCCACTGGTCCTGGTACCGCCGGCGCGCGGCGGCGGACATGGCCTCCTTCTCACGGTCCCAGTAGCCCGAGCGTCGGTCCACCGTGGTCATCAGCACCCTCCGGAGCCCCCTCCGAGGTAGCGGGTTCTACCATCCCGACGCGGGGCGGATCGCGCTTGACGGCCTGGACGCCGCCGAAGGCCTTCGAGACCCCGGCAATCTCGAGCTGCGTCACCGCGCCTCCGCTGCCTTACTTTTTGGGGAAGATGCCCTCGAAGACGACAATGGCGTTTCCCCCGGGGCCGGAGAACATCGCCGTCCCCTCCGACACCTTGATCTTGTACTCGAAATCGCCAATCTTCTCCCACCACATCTTCACGACATCCGGGCCCTTGAGCCCGAGCGCCTGGACCCGGAAGCCCGAGGTCACCGCGAGGGTGCCCGGAACAATGAGCGAATCGAGCACGCTCACCACGCGGATCTGGTTGCTGGCGTTTGCGGGGATGTGCATGGTTTCGTACGCGGTGGGAGTATTCAGCGGGAAGAATTCCCCGGGCTTGCCCTCGAAGGAGTAGGTGAACTTCAGCTCATCCAGCGTGACGGTCCCCCCCGTGGGGTTCGTGACGTTGAAGACGAAGGCCAGCACCAGCGGCACCCGGGCCGGAGGCGGGGCGTACCCGAAGTAGCTGGCCACCTCGACCCGCTCCAGCTCCACCTTGGGCGCGTTTGGGCCACTGGATTCGATCGGCGCCGAGGCGCACCCGCCCAGGATGGCGGCCGCGATCACGATCCCTGCCAGATGCATTGTGAGGCGACTCATGATTCGTCCTCCTCCATCGGAAGGTTCAGGAAACCCACCGTTTTCGCCGTTTATAGTGCTTGATGGCCCGAAAGCTCTTGCGCGTGCCGAGGTCGGTCAGGCCCAGATAGAAGTCGCGGATGTCCGGGTTCTCCCTGAGCTTCTCGGAGTCGCCGTCCATCACCACCCGGCCGGTCTCAAGCACGTAGGCGTACCGCGCCACCGAGAGCGCGAGCTTCGCGTTCTGTTCCACCAGCAGGATCGGAATGCCCTCTTTCTGGTTGAGTCGCGTGAGGATCTCGAAAATCTCCTTGATCAGGAGCGGTGCCAGCCCCATGGACGGCTCGTCCAGGAGGAGGAGCTTGGGACCGGCCATCAGGGCCCGGCCGATCACGGTCATCTGCTGCTCGCCGCCGCTGATGAAGCCCGCTATCACCCCGCGCCGATCCTGGAGCCGCGGGAAATAGTGGTACACCATCTCCAGCCCGTTGGCGATGGCTCCACGGTCATTCCTGAGGTGCCCGCCGACCTTTAGGTTTTGCTCTACGCTCAGGTGCTCGAAGACTCGGCGCCCCTCGATGACCTGGATGATCCCCATCCGGGCGATCTCCTCGGCCGACTTTCGGTCGATCGGCTCGCCCAAAAATTCGATGGAGCCCTCGGCCACCCGGCCGTTCTCGTGCTTCAGCAGCCCGGAGATGGCCTTCAGCGTGGTGCTCTTGCCGGCCCCGTTGGCGCCGAGCAACGCCACGATCCCGTGCGGGGGCACCTCGAGGGACACCCCCTTCAGGGCGAGGATGACCTCCTGGTAGAGCACCTCGATGTTGTTAACCTTGAGCATCCATCAATACCCGAACCATTCGCCATCCCACTCCTTGGCCCACCTCGCCTTCAGATCCACCTGCTTCACCAGCTCGAACTTCCCCCCCTTGATCCGGTAAACCGGGATCACCGACCCGGTCCGGTGATCGGTGGCCGTCAGCGTGACGGGGGGCAGCCCGAGGCCGGGGGTCCACCCCCTGAGGGTCTCGAACGCCTCTTTGAGCCCGGGACCGGTGAGCTTGCCTGCCTTGTCGGCGCGCCGCATGCCTTCGGCCATCATGAGCACCTGCGCCCAGGACTGGACGGTGCGGATCAACCGGGCCTCCTGGGCCACGCCCGGGTTGAGCTTCTTCGCGTACTCCACGACCTTGTCCATGAGCGGGACCTTGTCGCCGTAGTAGGCGGTGACGGCGAGCCCCATTACCCCCTCGGCGGCGGGGCCGGCGAGCCGGACCAGGCCTTCGTCGAACCCCCAGTTGTTGACGATGTGATCGGCGCCCAGCCCCAGGGCCTGGGCATCCTTGATGGTGGCAGCAACCGACATGGTGGTGTTGCCGTGCCAGGCCAGGTGCGGCCTGAAGCCCTTGGCCGTCAGCACCTGGCTCTTGGTGTCAAGCGCCACGAGCGACACGTCTTGGTCAGGGCCCACCTCGAAGCCCAGGAGCTCGGCGTGGTTCTTCAGCGCCTTGATCGGGGCGCTCGCGTATGGCGTCGGGAAACCGTAGAACATCACGACCCGGGGCTTCTCGCCCTTGGACCGAGCCTCCCGGAAGCGCGGGTCCTTCATCCAGACCTCGTCGAACCAAACGGTCATGGCGGCGCGGGCGTTGGAGGAGTAGTCGGTGCCGTAGACAAAGTTATAGGGAGCGGTTTTCGGGTCGGTGAGCTTCGCCGCGAACGAATGCGAGAGGTACGGGATCCGGTCCCTGCCCACCGTGGGGGAGAGCGCCTCAGTGTCGCCGGTTCCCCACCCGAGCACTCCCGCGACCTTGTCGAAGTCCCTGAAGCGCTTATACGTGGTGATCGCCTCCGGCACGCGGTAGCCGTAGTCGTAGAGGTAGAGCCGGATCCTTTTGCCGTTGATCCCACCGGTGTCGTTCACGTACTGGACGGCCTCGCGAATCCCCAGGGCGATGTCCTTCCCCACGTCGGAGGTGGGGCCTGTCAGGTCGTTCAGCGAGCCCAGCTTGATATCCTGGGCCCAGCCGGTTCCGGCGACGACCGGGAGGGCTAGGGCCAGCGCTACCATCCAGAGCACGAGTCGCCTCATGTCACGCCTCCTTTTTTCGGCTAGTACGCAAAAGGCCAGAGGTTCAAGTAGTTCTTGATCTGCTGCCAGCGGTAGGCGAGCCCCCGGGGCTCGTACAGCAGGAAAAGCACGATCGCCAGGCCAAAGGCGGCCTCCTTCACGTAGAGGAACCGCTCGCTCAGCGCGGGGTAGAACTCCGAGAGCGGGATGATGGCGAATTTGAGCAGCTCCAGGATCCCCGTGACGAAGATCGAACCGAACACGACCCCGTGAAGACTGCCGATCCCGCCGATCAGGATCACCCCCACGAGCCAGAGTCCCCAGGAGAGCTGAAAGTGCTCCGGGCTCACGAAGAGGAGCGAGGGGATCCACACCGCGCCGGCGACCCCGGCCAGCACGCCCGCCGCGAAGAAGGCCAGGAGCTTGTAGTAGACCACGTTGAGGCCCATGGTCTCGGCCGCGATGTCGTTGTCGCGGATCGCGATCCAGGCGCGGCCGACCCGCGTGCGAAGCAGGTTGGCCATCCCCGCCAGGCAGAGGATCGTCAGGATCACGGCCAGGTAGTACACCTCGATTTCGCTGTCCACCGGCCAGCCGGCAATGGTGATCGTGCCTGGCGGGAGGGAGAAGTAGTGCTCGCGCCCCCCGACCCGGCTCACGTAGTGCGTGATGATGAAGTCCACGGTGATGAACTGGGCCGCCATGGTGGTCATGATCTGGTAGAAGCCCTTGATCCGGGCCGACGGCAGGCCGAACACCACCGACCAGAGCCCGGCCAGCAGGCAGCCGAGCACCGCCGCCACCGGGTACGGCAGGCCCCAGAAGAGGACGCCCATCGCCGTGGTGTAGGCGCCCACGGCGATGAATGCGGCGTGGCCGAAGGTGATCTGGCCGCAGTAGCCGATCAGGAGCTGGACCCCGAGGGCGCCGAGGATCGTGTAGAGCGTGATGTTGGCCACGGACACCACGTACAGGTTGGCGTAAAGCGGCAGGGTGAAGACGAAGAGCAAGAGGAGGGCCATCTTGCCACGGACAAAGCCGGTCTGCCACCAGGCGTGGGTGGCGGCGTACGTCTCGTGGTACACCCCGCTCGGTAAGTACACCTAGACTCTCTCGATCTTGACCCAGCCCCACAGGCCGTAGGGGCGGAAGAGGAGGATGATCACCATGAATGCGAACGGGGCGATCTCCTTGACGCCGCCCTGGGTCAGCTTGCCGACATAGGCGTCGGACAGGTTCTGGAGCACGCCGATCACGAGGCCGCCGACGATCGCGCCGGGGACGGAGTTGAGGCCGCCCAGCACCACAGCAGGGAGCACCAGGAGCCCCAGGTATCCCACCGAGATGTTGAGACCGTTGATGTTCCCCAGGAGCGTTCCCCCGACGCCTGCGGCCATGAAGGCGATGGCCCAGGCCAGCGCGTACACCCGCTTGGCCGACACGCCCAGGGAGAGGGCGGCCATCTCGTCGTCGGCGGTGGCCTGCATGGAGAGGCCCCAGCGGCTCTGCTGGAAGAACCAGACAAAAACTACCAGCAGGACGATCGCCGCCACGAAGCTCCAGATGTACACCTGCCCGAAGACCATCCCGAAGAAGCGGAGCGGCTCCCGCGGGAAGACCGGCGGGGTGAAGACCACCGTGTCGGTTCCCCAGATGAACCCGACGAGCGCGCGGAAGAAAAACGAGAGCCCCACCGTGATCATGATGACCGCGAGGATCGGCTCGCCGATCATCCGGCGCAGGAAGAGCCGCTCGGTCGCCAGGCCGAGGATGAAGCCGGTGACCAGCGTGGCGACGAGCGCGAGGGGGAACGGAAACCCCCACTGGTAATAGGTCAGGCAGACGTACGCCCCGATCAGCGTGAGCTCGCCCATGGCGAGGTTCAGGACGCCGGAGCACTTGTAGATGAGCGTCCAGCCCAGGGCCACCAGGGCGTAGATGGAGCCGACCATGATTCCCGAGAGCACGAGCTCCAGCAGGATCGCCATCACGCCGCCTCCACCACCCGGAGCGTGTGCTTGCTGCGCGAGGTCCGGCCGTCCTCGTAGGTGACGGTGGTCTCCAGGTGGATTTCCGGGGCCCCCGAGTAGAGCCCCTCCACGATATCCTGGTAGCGCTCCTCCAGGAACGCCCGCCTGAGCTTCCTCGTTCGGGTGAGTTCTTCATCGTCGGCGTCAAATTCCTTATGCAGGTTCACGAAGCGCTGGATCCGCGCCGCCGAGGGGAGGCTCTTGTTGACGTGGAGAACGGCCCCTCGCACCAGGGTCTGCACCTCCGGCTTCTGCGAGAGCTCCGGGTAGCTCGTGTACGGGATGTGGTTGTCCTCGGCCCACTTGCCGACGACGCCGGCGTCGATGCAGATCACGGCGGTGACGGCCTGGCGCTTGTCCCCGAGGATCCAGGCGTCCTTGATGTAGGGGCTGAACTTGAGCCGGGTTTCGAGATATTGGGGGGAGAAGCGGCTCGCGTCGGCCAGCGTCATCACGTCCTTGCGCCGGTCGAAAACGACCAGGTGCCCCCGGTCGTCGATGAACCCGATGTCGCCCGAGTGCAGCCAGCCGTCCCTCAGCGTCTCCACCGTCGCGTCAGGGTTCTTGTAATACCCCTTGAACACGCAGGGGCTCTTGGACAGGATCTCCCCGTCGGGGGCGATCCGGACCTCGGTCTCGGGAATCGGCGTTCCCACCGTGTCGTAGCGGACGTCGCCGTCCCGGTGGACCACCGAGATGCCGGCGATCTCGGTCTGCCCATAGATCTGCTTGAGGTTCACGCCGATCGAATGGAAGAAGCGCAGGTGGTCGGGCCCCAGCGCGGCGCCGCCGGTGTAGGCGTGGCGGATCCGCGCGAGCCCGAGGTGGTCGCGGAGCTTCCTCAGCACCAGCAGGTCCGCGAGCTGGCGCGTCAGCCGCAAGACGGCGGGACGGGGCCGGTCCGCGAACGCCAGATCCACGACCCGCCCGCCCACCCCCATGGCCCACTGGTACACGGCCCGCTTGAGCCGGGGCGCGTCCAGCACCTTCACCTGCACCGTGCGGACCATCTGCTCGTAGATGCGGGGAGGCGAGAAGAGCACCTGGGGGGCGATCTCGCGGATGTCGCGCTGGACGGTCTCGGGGTCCTCGGGAAAGTTGAGCGTGAAGCCGGCCATGAGGCCGCAGGAGATGGACATCATCTGCTCCCCGATCCACGAGAAGGGCAGGAACGAGACGAAATCGTCCCGCTCCTTGCAGGGGTCCACGGCCAGCATGTTCTGCCCCATCTTGAGCATGTTCCGGTGGGTCAGGAGCGCCCCCTTGGGCTGGGCCGTGGTGCCGGAGGTGTAAAAGAGCAGAGCCACGTCGTCGGGCCGGCCCCGGGCGACCATCCGCTCGAACGCCTCGGGGTCTCTGGCGTCCAGCTCCCGCCCCAGGCGGTGAACCTCGGCGAGGCTCGTGAGAGACGGGTCGTCGTAGCCGCGCATCCCCTTCGGGTCGTCCCAGATGATCCGATCCAGTTTGGGACAGCGCGGCTTGATGGCCAGGCCCTTGTCCACCTCCTGCTGTCCTTCGCCCACCAGGAAGCGGGCGTCCGAGTGGTCCACGACGTACTGGACCTCGTCGATCAGCGCGTCCTGGTAGAGCCAGACGACGAGCCCGCCGAGCGCGAGCGTCGCCATCTCGGCCCAGAGCCCCTCGGGCCGGTTGTGGCCGATGAGGGCCACCTTGTCGCCCCTGCCAAGCCCCAGCGCAGTGAACCCCAGGGCCAGGAGGCGCACTTCTTCCAGATAGCGGCCCCAGGTGATCGGCCGCCAGACGCCGAACTCCTTCTCCCGCATGGCGACTTTCCCGTCGCCGTAGTAGCGCGCCGTCTCCACCAGGAGCTTGGGGAGGGTCAGCTCCGGCGTGATCTCCACCCGGCGGGCCGGCTCAGCGCCGCGACGTGAAGACATCCGCTTCCTCTCCCAGGTATGCCTGGTGGACCAGCTGATCGGCCTGGATCTGCTCGGGCGTTCCCTCGGCGATCTTCTCCCCGAAGTTCAGCACCGCCACGCGGTGGGAGATGTCCATGACGACCCCCATGTCGTGCTCCACCAGGAGGCAGGTCACCCGCCAGCGCTCCTCCTCGTTGATGTCGATGATGAAGCGGGCGATGTCCTCCACCTCCTCCAGGTTGAGCCCGGCCATCGGCTCGTCCAGGAGGAGCAGTTTCGGGCCGAGGGCGAGCGCCCGTCCGAGCTCCACCCGCTTCTGGAGGCCGTACGGGAGCATGCCCACCACCCGGTCGCGGAGGTGTGTCATCTCCAGGAAGTCGATGATCTCCCGCTCGATGAACTCGCGGTGCTCGATCTCCTCGTGGGCCGCCTTCCCCAGGTACGCTGCCCCCGAGAGCAGCCCGGCCTTCATGTGCAGGTGCCGGCCGAGCCGGATGTTGTCCAGCACCGTCATGCCGCTGAACAGCTCAATCTTCTGGAAGGTGCGGGAGATCCCGAGCGCGGCGCGCTGGTAGGGCTTGAAGCCGGCCAGGTCCTTTCCCTCGAAGCGGATGCGGCCCTGCTGGGGGTAGTACAGACCGTTGATGCAGTTCAGGCACACGGTCTTGCCCGCCCCGTTGGGCCCGATGACGGAAAAGATCTCGCCGCGGCGGACCTCGAATCCCACCCTCCTGAGCGCCTTCACGCCGCCGAAGGCCAGGTGAACGTCTTCGACCTGAAGAATGGAGTCAGCCATCACGACAGCCACCGCTTGCGGCGGTGGTAGTGCTTGACGTCCCGGTAGCTCTTCCGCTGGCCGACCCCGCTGAGCCCCAGGTAGAACTCCTTGATGTCTTCGTTCTCGCTGATCGTCCTGGCGTCGCCGTCGAGAACGATCCGCCCATTTTCCATGACGTAGGCGTACTGGGCGACCCGCAGCGCCATGGCGACGTTCTGCTCCGCCAGCAGGACGGCCACCTTCTCCTCCCGGTTGAGCCGGCTGACGATCTCGAAGATCTCCTGCACCAGCATCGGCGCCAGCCCCATGGAGGGCTCGTCGAGCAGCATGAGCTTGGGGCGCGCCATGAGGGCGCGCCCGATGACCAACATCTGCTGCTCGCCGCCCGAGATGTAGCCGGCCCGGACGGGGCGCCGCGCCGCCAGCTTGGGGAAGTAGCTGTACACGAGGTCCAGGTCCCGCTTGAGGGACTGGCCGTTGCCCCGCGTGTAGGCGCCGGTGAGGAGGTTTTCCTCGACGGTGAGGTGCTCGAAGACGTGGCGCCCCTCCATGACCTGGACGATCCCCCGCCTGACCACCTCGGACGGGTTTCTCCGGTGGATGGGCTCCCCCTGGAACTCGATGCTTCCCTTCGTCACCTCCCCCCGCTCCGTGCGGAGCAGCCCCGAGATGGCCTTCAGCGTGGTGCTCTTGCCGGCGCCGTTGGCCCCGAGGAGGGCGACGATGCCCCCCCCGGGGACCTGGAGCGACACCCCCTTCAGCACGAGGATCACGTGGTCGTAGATGACCTCGACGTTGTTGACGGACAGCAGCGATCCGGCGTGCCCGCTCACGGCGCTCACCTCGTGCCCTACCCCTCCTTCGCGCAGTCGCGCATCGTGTAGCCGAGCTTCTTTGCTTCTTCCACGGCGGCCGCCTCGAGCTTCGGACGCACCACCTCGCGCATCGGCTCGATCCAGTCGGATACGAGGGTCCACTTCTTGCCGTCCCACTGCTGGACGGCCGCCTTGCCGTTGCTCTCGTGGTTCTCGCAGGTCACCTTGAGCGGCTGCATCATGCCCTTCATGCCGAGCTCCTCGAGCCGCTTCTCGGTGAGATTCAGGTTCTCGAAGCCCCAGCGGACCTGCTCCCCGGTAAGCGGCTTGTTGCCGAACTTGGCCATGGCCGTGCGGACCGCCTCCGTGTTCAGCATGGCGTTGATCATGCCGCGGTTGTGGTAGACCTCGCCCATCAGCTCGCGCTTTGTCGCGCCCTTCCCCTTGTCGTAGAGGTACTTGACGGCGTCCTGGTGCACCTTGAAGCCTGGCCCGGCCGCGTGGAACGTCATCGATCTGAAGCCCTTCGCCCCGTCGCCCGCAGCCACGACGTCGGACTCGCTCCCCGACCACCAGTTCCCGACCAGGTGGTCCATCTTGTACCCGATGTCCGCAGCCTCTTTCACGGCCACCTGATTCATCACGCCCCAGCCGGAGAGATAGATCCAGTCGGGGTTGAGCCGCCGCACCTGGAGCCACGTGGCCTTCTGCTCCTGGCCGGGGTGGTCCACTGCGAGCAGCGTCAGCTCGAACCCGAGCTGCCGGGCCAGGGTCTCGAGGACCGGGTTCGCTTCCCTGCCGTAGGGGCTGTTGTGGTAGATGTGGGCGATCTTCTTGGCCTTGAGCTTGTCCATCCCGCCTTCCTGCTGGCCCACGTACTTGACGAAGGCCGAGGCCTGGCTCCAGTAGGTCATCGGGAAGTTGAAGACCCAGGCGAACCAGCGGCCGTCGGCGGCGGCGGTCATCCCGTAGCCCATCGAGTGCATGACGATCTTGTCCACCGGCGCCTTGGGGATGAGCTGGTAGGTGATGCCGGTCGAGAACGGGTTGACGAGAACCGCGCCCTTGCCCTTCAACCGCTCATAGCACTCGACGCCCTGCTTTGTGTCGTACTGCATCTCGCATTCTTCGAAGACGATCTTGACGCCGTTGATTCCCTTGTCGCGCTCGTTGAGAAGGTTGAAGTAGTCGTTGAAGCCGTCCGCGTTCGGGATGCCGCTCGGCGCGTACGGCCCGGTCCGGTACACGAGCAGCGGGATGAAGATG
>ERZ1292640.1178-Hain-H43-02um-R1-1178-length-21617-cov-6_pt1 | contig 21617 bp, 26 predicted proteins | sample MGYA00564404_ERZ1292640 | MGnify/ENA primary metagenome ERZ1292640 (study PRJEB36523, sample SAMEA6512636) | groundwater metagenome | collected 2019-01-08 | study: AquaDiva: Metagenomics assemblies of 32 groundwater samples
TCCAAACGCGGGGTTTCCCGGAAAATGAATCCAAAAAAATGGTGGTGGAAGGCTTCATGGCGCCAGTTATCCGCCAGATGCGCCAACGGGATGTTGAAATCACGCTAAAAGCACTCTTTGAACTGAAATGGGAAGGTTTGGGCGCCTCATCCCTGGAAGCAAAGAAAAAGGAAATCGAATCCCAGATGCCTGCGGAGGATGGCAAATCCAAAGACATATTTGAAGGCCATTACAAATATCGTTGAAAATCAGAGTTTTGAGCCGATAATTTTTTCGAATTCCTCCTTGGAATATAATTTTTGCTTACCTGATTTTATTTCACTCAAAATTCTTTTTGCCTCCCGTAAATCCTCAAACTCTTCTCTATCTCCCATGAAGCATCACAATAGTATAAAACCAAACCCATAATAAAGGGGAATTGGGCGAAACCTAATGCTTTAGTTAAGGGCAAAATTTCCTCATCATGAGAAGGGTGATTATCATGTTTGATCCAATGAAGATTAAATCCGACTTTCCAACACTTAGCCGCAAAGTCAATGGCAAGCCGCTTGTGTACCTGGATTCCACGGCAACTGCCCAACGCCCCTTGCAGGTAATTTCCGCGATGGATGATTACTACAACAATTACAATGCGAGCGTGCACCGCGGCATCTATTCTATTTCCGAGGAAGCAACAGATAAGTACGAAAAAGCGCGCGAAAGGATCGCCAAATTCATCAATGCAAAACCCCAGGAAATCATTTTTACAAAGAATGCAACTGAATCCCTGAATTTGGTTTCTTACGCTTATGGTGATGCAAACGTCTCCTCAACTGATACCATTCTTTCCACCCAAATGGAGCACCACTCCAACATGATACCTTGGCAGCAGCTCTCGAAACGGAAGGGTGCAAAACTCAATTATGTGATGGTTGACCAGGAGGGCTTCCTCAAAATGAATGAATATGATGCCCTCTTGCAAAAAAAGCCCAAAATCGCCGCTTTCACACACGCATCTAATGTTCTTGGCACAATAAACCCGGTTAAGGAAATGGTGAAAAAGGCGCATGATGCCGGCGCTGCAGCCGTAGTTGATGGCGCTCAATCCGCTCCTCATTTGAAAGTCGATGTCAAGGATATGGGCTGTGATTTTTTTGCATTCTCAGGGCACAAGATGCTTGGGCCAACTGGCATTGGAGTGCTCTATGGAAAGGAAGAAATTTTGAACAAGATGGGGCCTTTCCTCACTGGTGGCTCGATGATTAAGGAGGTAACTTTGGAAAACTCCAAATGGGCAGACATACCGGCAAAATTTGAGGCCGGAACTCCCGCGATTGCAGAAGCAATTGGTTTGGGCGCCGCCGTAGACTATCTTAACAAGCTAGGAATGCAAGATGTACGTGCTCATGAAATCGAGCTTACCAATTACGCCCTAACCCGACTAACCGAATTCAAGGGCATCCGTATTTTTGGCCCCAAGGATGCCACCAAAAAAGAAGGCGTTCTCGCATTTTCCCTTGAGGGCGTGCACCCGCATGATGCCGCATCCCTGCTTGATGAGCAAGGTGTTGCCGTCCGTGCCGGCCACCATTGCGCCCATCCACTCATGATGTACTACAATGTTCCGGCGACTTTGCGTGCAAGTGTCTATGTATACAACGATAAATCCGACATTGATAAACTTGTGGAAGCGCTGAAAGTGGTGGAGCAGGTGCTGAAGAAATAGGCGATTGAATGGGAATAATAGAGATTAAAAATCCGGCCGAGTTCAAAAAGCTTATTGGGGGAAAGGAGCCCGTAATAGTTAAATTCTCCGCTGATTGGTGCGGGGATTGCAGGACGCTTCGGCCTCATTTCGAAGGATCCGTTCCGGAATTGGAATCGGCAGGCATGGTGGTCGCAAGATTCAGTCTATCTGCAGAAAGGCGCGAAATTGACGGCAGGAAAAAAGCCATTTTTCCAACTCCCGAACACGAGCAAATCCGGGCTCAATATGCGCCTGCTGGCTTTCCTACAGTTGCGCTCATAAGAGAAGGCCGGGTTATCGCATCGAGTGTGGAAGATACAAAAAGAAGCTTTAGGCATTTCGTGCAATTGGCTCTGCAAAAGGCAAAGTGAATAAAATGGACATCTACCGCGAGAACGTGCTGGACCATTACAGGAACCCGCGCAATTTTGGCAAGATGGATAATCCGGATGCCAAATTCCACGATTCCAATCCCCTTTGCGGAGATGAAATCGAAATTCAATTGAAAATCTCCGGCGGAAAAGTTACGGAAGTCAAATTCCAAGGGCAGGGTTGCGCCATTTCGCAGGCTTCTGCTTCCATTCTCACAGAAAAACTAATCGGGATGAGTTTGGAGGATGCAATGAAGCTCGAAAAGGAGCAAATCACTGAATGGCTCGGAACCGATTTGACTCCCAGCCGGCTCAAATGCGCTCTCCTCTCACTTATGGTTGCAAAAGCGGCAATTGATGAGTTTGAAAAGAAAGACTGATCTTATGCCCAATTTTTTCGGAAAATCAATCCCTCGCTACTCAACCATACTGATGGATCCGAAAGTTGCTGCTTTTGCCAGGGAAAAACTTTCCTTGATTTACCGATCTCTTGGAGCAAGGGGGAAAAAGAAAATCGGGAAATTAACGGAGGAGACCATCCGGCTTGCAATGGCCCATAGTGAGCCAGTTTATGAGCGGCATGCAAGGTCAATGCTCGAATCTGCAAAGTTGGTCGATAGGATTGATGATAGCCTGAAGGGCCGCTCCAGGGAGATTTTCTCCCAGGTCAATCAGCACCTTCCTGATGGGAAAGTCCTTGACAATGGCTGCGGCGATGGCAATGTGGGCGCCCTTCTCCAAAGGTGGGATCCCCACAGCCGATCGGTTTATCTTACGGATGTTTACAGGCACGAAAATATTTCGGGTCTTGAGAATGCCGGCCTTAGGTTCAGCCATATCCGGCAAGGGGGCATACTGCCTTTCGATAAGGGATATTTTGATGGAATGCTCCTTGCAGCTGTGCTCCACCATTCCGACAATCCTTCCAAAGTATTAATGGAGGCATCAAGGGTTCTGAAAAAAGGCGGCAGGCTCGTTGTTATCGAATCAGTCCATGGCATCCAACCGGGGCATCTCAAGTCCAAGCGGGAACAAAAGCTTGCAGCAAGTTATACTGCCCTCTCCAAGGAGCAGCAACGGCGGGCTAGTATATTCTTTGACCACCTATATAACCGGATTTTCCATTATTCGGAGGACCCGGCTGGCAAGGTTAATCTTCCCCATAATCTATCCACCCCAAAGGATTGGAGCAAATTCTTCGAAAAGCACGGCTTTAGGGAAATAAAAGTTGAGCACAACGGCTTTGACCATCTGCCGGCAATTGAATACCATACGCTCCATGTGCTTGAGAAAGGTTAATACGTGTGAAAACTAGCTGGTAAATTCAATCTAAAATCAGTATAAATAAAAAAATAAAGAAAAAAGGCGAGATCACGCCTTTCCAATGATCTTGTACATCTTGCAGCCGCACTTGACACAAACTCCTTTAGCAGCCTTCATGCCATTCTTCATGACTACTTCCTTGACATCCTTCATTTCACGTTCTGCTTTTTCCCTCATGCATCTTCCCTTAACCATATAACTCTCACCTCACTCGTAAACAGTTTGAAATACTACATGCAAAGGCGTTTATAAAGCAGTAGCCAAACATAGGTGGTTTGATTATTGCTTATTTTTTTGCATTTTTTGGTGCGCTAGCAAGGTCAAAAAGGGATTTTGAGGGCATAGTTTGAATTATAATTCCTTACGTTGATCGCCGATGGCAAGTTCGTTAATAGCCTTTTTAAATCTTGTTTGATTTAATGAAGGAGCTATGTTGGAAGCACAACCCAAGCCAATTTGGCTTAAAATCAGGCCGCCCACCACACAAAAATTTGAGAGCATAAAGGGCACTTTAGCCGGGCTCAAATTGCACACTGTATGCGAAGAAGCGCATTGCCCCAATATTTCCGAATGCTGGAGCGGAGGGACTGCTACTTTCATGGTGCTTGGCGATGTTTGCACCAGAGGATGCCGTTTTTGCAATGTCCGCAAAGGAAGGGTTGGCGCTCCACTAGACCCGCTTGAACCCCAAAAACTTGCCCAGGCAGTCAAGGAATGGGGCCTTTCATACGTTGTTGTGACTTCAGTTGACCGTGACGATCTCCCAGATCAGGGCGCAGCTCATTTTGCGGAATGTATTGCTGAATTGCGTAAAGTTCCTGTGTTAACTGAAGTCCTAATTGGCGATTTCCGCGGAAACAAGGATCTCGTTAAAGTTATTGCCGATGCCAAGCCAAGCGTGATTGCCCACAATGTCGAAACAGTTGAGCGGCTGCAAAAATATGCCCGCGACTTTAGGGCAAATTACCACCAATCCATTGAGCTCTTAAGGGAGGTCAAGCGCATTGATCCATCCATTTTCACTAAAACCTCCATAATGCTGGGTTTGGGGGAAAAAGATGGGGAAGTGCTCAAAACACTTGATGATTTGCGCGATGCCAGCATTGATGTTGTCACATTCGGCCAATATTTGCGCCCCTCCATTTTGCACCTTCCGGTTTCTGAATATGTTACGCCCGAAAAATTCGAATGGTTCAATGAGCGTGCAAGGGAGCGCGGCTTCCTGTATGTTGCCGGCGGGCCATTTGTGCGCTCCTCCTACAAAGCCGGCGAACTTTTCATAAAAGGTGTGATTGACAAGGGTGTGGCAAGGCCAACTCCTTTGATTGAAAATACGCTTATTGTGGGGGGTAATTTGCACCAAGCTCCAATTGATGGCAATTCCAAGCAGCCCTTAATTGGCGCCACAATTCCTGCTCCAAACAATCCAATCAATAGCGCTTCAACAATTTAGGTGACCAAAATTATGCCAATAAAAACCGTTGCGGAATTCAAAGTCATGCACATGCAGATTCTGGATGAAACCGGAAAAGCGGATGCTTCCCTGGAGCCGAAATTAACTCCAGATCAACTCAAGGAGATGTACCGCCTCATGGTCCTTGCGCGCGCATACGACCGCAAATGCATGAAACTCCAACGCCAAGGAAGAATGTATACTTACATACCGGTTGAAGGCCAGGAAGCGTGCCAGATTGGAAGCATCGCAGCGCTCCAAAAGGAGGATTGGATGGTCCCGGCATTCCGTGAAACCGCCGCCTACATTGCAAAGGGCATCCCCCTCAAAACACTTTGCCTTTACTGGATGGGAAATGAGCGCGGAAATTCCGCTCCAAAGGATGTCAATGCATTCCCTGTTTCCATTCCCGTCGGCTCCCAAATGCTCCATGCGGTTGGCATCGGCTGGGCCGCCAAATTGAAAGGCCACAAAACCCTTGCAATCACCTATTTTGGGGATGGCGCAACCTCGGAGGGCGATTTCTATGAAGCGATCAATTTTGCGGGCGTTTTCAAAACCAACACGATTTTCCTTTGCCAAAATAACGGCTGGGCAATTTCCGTTCCAAGGAGCAAGCAGACTGTTGCGCAAACCCTAGCGCAAAAGGGCATTGCCGCTGGAATCACATTCCTTCAGGTTGATGGGATGGATGTGCTTGCCGTTTACAAGGCAACTTTGGATGCTGCGGATCGCGCCCGGCGCGGTGAAGGCCCAACCCTCATTGAATGCCTAACGTACCGTTTAGGCCCCCACAGCACCTCGGATGATCCAAGCAAATACCGCAAGGCTGAGGAGACGGCGGAGTGGCAAAAGAAGGATCCAGTCGAACGGTTCAAGCTCTACTTGAGGGGAAAAGGCATCTGGACGGAGGAATGGGAAGCAAAGCTGCAGGCAGATTCGGATGCAGCAATCGATGCCGCAGTAAAGGATGCGGAAGCCGACAACACGCCAAATCTTGAGGATATGTTCAAGTACGTTTACGCGCAAATGCCCGATTCGCTAAAAGAGCAGATGGAGGAATTGAAGCAAACAGTTGAGGAGAAGAAAAATTCGGAATAATATTTTTATGGTGATGAATATGGCAGCAACAGAAAAAATGACCGTAATCCAGGCAATCAACTCCGCCCTAGCGCAGGAAATGGAACGGAGCAAGGATGTAATCGTGATGGGCGAGGATGTGGGTGTTGATGGCGGAGTGTTCCGTGCAACCGAAGGCCTCTACGCCAAATTCGGCGCAGGCCGCGTTATCGATACCCCCCTTGCTGAATCCGCAATCGCCGGAACCGCAATAGGGATGGCCGCTTACGGATTGCGCCCCGTAATTGAGATGCAGTTCGATGGCTTTACTTATTTTGCGCTGCACCAGCTGATTTTGCATGCCGCAAAGATGCGAAACCGTAGCAGGGGACGGCTAACAACGCCTGTTGTTGTTCGCGCACCATTTGGAGGGGGCATCCGCGCCCTTGAGCTCCACTGCGAACCAATTGAAATCTCATTCGTAAATACCGCCGGAATCAAGGTTGTTTGCCCTTCCAATCCATACGATGCAAAAGGCCTTCTTGCAGCGGCAATCCGCGATCCCGATCCCACGCTTTTCCTAGAGCCCAAACGCATCTACCGTGCCTTCAAGGAGGAAGTGCCGCTTGAACCCTATGTTGTTGAAATGGAAAAAGCCAAAATCCAGCGGGAAGGGTCCGATGTCACAATAATTTCATACGGTGCCATGGTCCGAACCTGCCTTCAAGCCGCCGAAACCCTAAGCAAGGAAGTCAGCTGCGAAGTTGTTGACCTGCGCACGCTTTCCCCAATTGATGAAAAAACAATTCTTGATTCCGCGAGGAAAACCGGTAGGGTGGTTATTGCCCACGAAGCACCAAAAACCGGAGGCCTTGCCGGAGAGATCGCGGCAATCATTGCCGAAAAGGCGATGATGAACCTCCAAGCGCCAATCCAAAGGGTTACTGCGCCGGATACGCCAGTACCGCTTGCAAAGCTCGAGGAGTTCTACCTCCCGGATGAATTCAGGATTGTGAAGGCGGCAAGGAAGGCGATGACATTCTAGGCATTGTTCTCAAAGCGTGAATGCATTATTCACACTCTGCGGATGGGTTTATCCCCCAACCGCTCATCTTTTAACAATAATTAGATTATCTTTCTGTGATGGAATTATGGCAATCAATTTCAAGTTTCCGGACGTTGGCGAAGGCATCCATGAGGGCAAGCTGGTGAAATGGCTCGTGAAGGAAGGTGATGCGATCAAGGAGGATGCGGTGTTTGCGGAAGTTGAAACGGATAAGGCGGTGGTAGAAATCCCTTCCCCAAAAACCGGATTCATTCTTAAAACTTATTTCAAGGAGGGCGATGTGATCAATGTCGGCCAGACGCTTGTTACGATTGGGGAGAAAGGGGAGCCAATCCCAGTTGAGGAGGTCAAAGCAACGCCCCAAAAACCAGCGGCAATTCAAAGCACTTCACCAAATCAATCTGCAGCCAGTTCGGCCCAATCCGCAACTCAAATGGGCGCCCAATCAGCGGCCCAAGTTGCGCCCGCCGGCAACATTATTGCAACTCCCTTTGTCCGTATGAAGGCAAAGGAGCTAAATGTTGATTTATCGCAAGTGAAAGGAAGCGGGCCTGCAGGCAGGATAATGCCAGAAGATGTTGAGAAATTCTCAAAAGAGGGAAAAGGCGCAGGTGGTGGCGCAGGGTCTGGCTCAGCTGCAAGTGGAAAAATCACAGCATCATCCGTACCAATTCAGTTAGCACAGTATGCAGTCCCACCATTGCAAACCGACTTCTCCCAATTCGGGGCAATCGAGAAGGTCAAAATTTCCGGCATCCGAAAGCGCACATCCGAGGTGATGAGCCGCTCGAAGAGGACTGCTGCCCATGTCACCCATTTTGATGAGGCCGACATTACCGATCTGGCGCAGTTAAGAGAGAATTTGAAAAAGGCGGGCGAACAAAAAGGTGTGAAAGTGACATTCCTTCCATTCATTGTTAAGGCGGTTGTTTCCGCCCTAAAAGAGCACCCGGCATTCAACAGCTCCTTTGATGAAGCAAATGATGAAATCATCCTCAAGAAATACTACAACATCGGAATTGCCGTCGACACTCCCGATGGGCTTGTTGTTCCTTCGATCCATGCCGCTGACAAAAAAGACATTTTCCAGCTCTCAGCCGAAATCATGCGCATCGCAACAGATGCAAAGGAAAGAAAGATGAGGCTGGATGATTTAAAGGGCGGCTCGTTCACAATAACAAACATCGGAAGCATCGGCGGCGAGTATTTCACGCCCATAATTTACTATCCCGAAGTCGCAATTTTGGGGATTGGCAAAATCCGTGACAAACCGGTTGCAAAGAATGGCAAGGTCATAATTCGAAAAATGCTTGCGCTCTCCCTTTCCTTTGACCACCGGATAATTGATGGCGCGCAGGCCGCAAGGTTTGTCAATGACATCATTTCGCTCCTGGAAACCCCCTCAAGCCTCCAATAGGGAAAATATAATTGAATTGTAAGGCTGGAATATCGGGCAAGCGCTTGTTCATTCCGGCAATCCTGACCCTCTATATAAAAAAATATTCATAAATTAGGTGAAAAAACTTATGGTCGTTGGCGAAGTTGCAGTAGAAACCCAAGTTGTTGTGATTGGCGGAGGGCCCGGAGGTTATGTGTGTGCAATCCGTTTGGCGCAATTAGGAAAGCAAGTAATGCTAGTTGAAAAAGACCCTCTTGGAATGGGCGGCATTTGCCTAAACCACGGCTGCATCCCCTCAAAAGCGCTGATCCATGTAAGTTCGCTTGCGGATTCATCAAAGCACATGGCTGACATTGGCATCAGTGTGGAAAATATCCATGTCGACATGAAAAAAATGCAGCTTTGGAAAACAGGGGTCGTGACAAACCTTCGCAAAGGGGTCGAAAACCTCTGCAAGCAAAACGGCGTTGAGGTGGTTTTCGGGGAGGCGCATTTTGAAAGCAACCGCCGCATCGGGATTGCCGGAAACCATGATGTAGCTGCAATCGAATTCCAGCAGGCAGTTGTTGCAACCGGAAGCGTACCAATTGAAATCCCTTCCTTAAAATTCAACGGAAACACCATTATCAGCTCAACCGAGGCCCTCCAACTAGATGTAATCCCAAAGGACCTCCTAGTGATTGGCACTGGCTACAACGGGATAGAAATGGGCACAATGCTAGCAAAGCTAGGGAGCAAGGTCAAAATGCTCGAGAAAGGACCTAAAATACTCCCTGGCGTTGAGGCGGAGGTTTCCTCAATAGTAGAGCGCAGGCTAAAAGAATTAGGGGTTGAAATTTACCTTAACTGCATGGCCGAATCATACGGGGAACAAAACGGCAAACTATCCATAAAAGCCATTCAGGAAGGAAAACAAATCGAACTTATCGCCGATAAAGTTTTGGTGGTTATTGGAAGGAAGCCAAATGTGGAAAGCCTTCGTTTAATGAATACCAAAGCTGCCCTTGACGAGAAGGGCTTCATCAAAGTCAATGAAAAAATGCAATCCCTTGATCCGCGGATTTATGCCATTGGTGATGTAGCAGGAAATCCCATGCTTGCGCACAAGGCCTTCATGGAAGGAAAGCTTGCAGCGCAGGTAATATCGGGTGATGAATCCGCATTCCACAGCAGGGCGGTACCAGCTGTCATATTTTCCGATCCGGAAATCGCATATGTTGGCCTAATGGAAAAAGAGGCCCTTGAAAAGGGGGTAAAAGTAAAGGTTGGGAAATTTCCCTTCCGTGCACTTGGCAGGGCAGCAACAATGGAGAGTCCAATTGGCTTTGTCAAGGTTGTTGCAGATTTCGATTCGGATGTCTTGCTTGGCGTTGAAGTGGTCGGCCCAAATGCATCCGACCTGATCTCCGAAGCGTCCCTTGCAATCGAGATGGGCGCAAGGCTCGAGGATTTAGCCCTGACAATCCATCCCCACCCCACACTTCCCGAAGGCTTGATGGAAGCCGCGGAAGTTGCGATGGGCAAGGCGATACATTTCTATTCGAAGAAAAGCTGATTTGGGAAATGCAACTGCTGCCTAATTTTGCGAAATCGAATGGAGCTATCCCATAGAATGGGTTTTATTTTCCTTTTGCCTCTTTATTTGCATGCCAAAGGAAGGGAAGATCAGCTACAATGCCAGCAAGCGCGTTCTCATGATTCCTTTCCTTGCACTTTCTGACCATCTCCGGAATGATTTGCTAAATATTGAACATCTTCAGGCTCATCATTCCGTGCAGGAAAGAGTCAAGGCTGATCCGCTGATTAGGATTTTTTGTGCGAAGGTCGCCATGGGGGCTTACCTCCATAATGATGCGGAGCCCATCATAAGAAAAGGCCAGGACTCCGGGGTCGATGTGGAATTTACCCAGTTGATCAACCGGGCATGGCGATATGGCGGCCGGCTAGGCCATCTTGAGCGCTTCAGTTCTGCTGCAGCAAACCAACCCCATATTTGGGTAAAAATGCCAAAACGCGGAAGATACGTAAGACTCCACCTTTCCAAGCCTGTTGAATCGGACCTAAAAATAGAATTGGGGAAATTGGCCCAAGATCGCCTTGCTTTCAGGAAACATCTAAGTGAATTAATGTTCGGCTAGTCACCTTTGGAAATTCCACTCCGTTGTCTTGTATTTCTTTTCCGAAAGCTCCTTTGCCCTAATCAGCTCCCGCTCGCTCCAACTGCCAAACTCAATTGTTTTCCCGAAAGTGAAAGCATCCAGCATTGCCTTGTATGCGATATTCTTATCGGCTATTCCCGCCCTCTTCAAGCTAGTTACCCGCTCTTCAACAGAAGCAATCATCTTATCCGAAATCTTCTCCTTGGAAACCTTCAATACCAAAAACATCTTCCGGACATCCAAATCAAAAAGCAATGTCCCATGCTGCAAAAGCACGCCCTGCCTTCTTGTCTGCGCATTCCCCGATACCTTTTTCCCATCCAAAATGATGTCGTTGATGGGCTTGAATTCTGCCTTCAGGTTCATTAATGCAAGCGCATCGACAATCCAGCCGCAGATGGTTTTGTATGATGCGATTATGTCCTTTGCGAAGAAAATTTCCGGTGCAATCACCGAATATGTAATTTCCCCTTCCGTATCATGGAAAACCGCCCCTCCTCCCGTTCTCCTTCTTACAACATCGATTCCCGAATTCCTGCACTCCTCCAAATTGACCTCGTCGGTGATGGATTGATGGTATCCGATAGAAACCGCCGATGGGGTCCAGCCATAAAAGCGGATGGTTGGTTGAACTATTCCTGCAGCTACCGCCTCCGAGCATGCCTCATCAAGGGCCATGTTCATGAAGGCATCGTGCGATTCGAATTGAATTACCCTCCATTTCATATGTTATTTTACACCATAATTATGATTTTTCTCCTTCAGGGACGTTAATTCCACCTTGCGCTTTTACATTCGGATCAGGCTTGCCTAGCACTTCACCTTCTTTTGCTTTTTTCACGCATTCCAAAAATGCACCCGCAAGCGCCTGCGGTGTGATGCCAATCATCTGAATCCCCTGGGAGTTGGTTATTTCCGAAATATTTGCGGCAATTTTTTCCGGTTCATCCCCAATTCCGGTAACTAACAAAGTTTTTTCTATAATCTGCAAGGAATCCTCCGGGTGGATGAAAAAATCGCCAGTTATTTTAACCGATTTGACTCGCTCGCCGCTCTCGCTAAGCTCAAGTTCCATCCTTAGCAGTTTTCCCCCTTCCACCTTTGCTGTTATTTTCGATCTATATTCTGACATCTATAGCACCAATTTGAATTTGCCAATCGCAACAATTCCGAGCTATCATCTCCAAAAAATTTTCATTTCAACATCTTCGCAGCATCGTTCGCCTCACAAATTACCTCCCGGAGCGGCACTTTTTTTGCCTTTGCAATCCTTGCGCAATCATCGTATTCCGGGGTAACTGTCCTGATCCCCCCATATTCGCTTATTTTTACAGGCACTATCCCATATTTTGTATTAACCTTTACAATTTTGCGCGGCAGCTTGAGCCTTTGCGCATCCAATACCCTAACTCCAATTGTTGTTGTCTCCTCCATCAGGATTCCGGCCATTTTTTCCACATCCTTAACTACGCAAATCACGCTCACCTTTATTGCAGGCCGTCCCTTTTTCATGATGATGTTTTGCAAATGTGCATCAAGCGCCCCTTCATCCATTAGCCTTTCAAGCAGATACTCGTAAACCTGAGGGTTCATATCGTCGATGTTGGCTTCAATGAGTTTAACCCCATCCCTTTCCATTTTTTTTATTCACTTTTTTTCCCCGATTGTCGCTTTGAGGACATTCGGGTGCTTGAATTCGATATCCCCCGCCCCATACCCTTCCTTGATGATATTCATTTGGGGCTTAGCAAATTTCCTCACATAATATTTTACAATTGATGCCCCAGTTGGCGTGACCATTTCCCCCTCCCCCTCAAAATATGTCGGAATTCCTTTTAATATCTCCCTAGTTGCCGGCGCTGGTATTTGGTATTCCACTCCATGAATCCTCGCCTTCCCATGCCCCACATTTAATTTTGAGCAAAATACCTGTGAAATTCCCATCTCATTTACTGCAATCGCAGCTCCCACAATATCCACGATGGAATCAATCCCTCCAACCTCGTGGAATGTCACTTCAGAAAGAGCTTTTTTCCCATGCACCTGCATTTCCGCCTTTGCAAGTATAGAGAATATTCCTAGCGCATCCTCCTTTACTTTTGCTTCAAGCTTGCTTTCCTTTATCAATTCCGCAATATTTGTATATTTCATATGCGGATTTGCTGCCTCACGCTCCAAAATCACGCTGAATTTTGTTGACCAAATCCCTTTCTTTGAAACCCGCTGCGCCTTTAGCCTATAGTCCTCGACATCCATCTTGCCTAGTTCCAAGCTGAGCTTTTCAAAATTAAGCCCGGCATCAACCATCGCGCCAAGGAACATGTCGCCGGCAATCCCGGAGAAGCAGTCGAGGTATAGGATTTTCATATTTATCATTATTTTTGATTAGCCGGAGTTGAAGCATATGCCCCTTGCAATTCCGTCAATTTTCGCTATTATTTGTTTATTACGCTCGCAAAATATCCCGCGCCAAACCCATTATCTATGTTCACAACCACTACTCCCGGAGCGCACGAATTTAGCATGGTAAGGAGCGGGGCAATCCCCTGGAAACTGGCGCCGTATCCTACTGAAGTAGGAACCGCAATCACCGGCTTATCCGTCAATCCGCCGACAACCGAGGCAAGCGCGCCTTCCATCCCGGCGACCACAATAACAATGCTTGCCTCCTTCAATTTGTGCGAATTGGAAAGCAGCCGATGGATCCCTGCAACCCCAACATCATAGAGCCGTTCCACCTTATTACCCATCACTTCGGCGGTAATGGCGGCTTCTTCCGCAACTGGAATATCTGAGGTTCCTCCGGTTGCAATGAGGATTTTTCCACTTTTTGGATGCATTTTTTCCTGAATGAGGTAAATTGCGCCAGCCCGTTCATCAAATTGCGCCTTTTTTGCAATTTTTCTCACCAATTGGAACATTTTCAAATTTGCCCTTGTCGCAAGCACATTGTGCCCCTTCTTTGCAAGCGCCCTAAATATTTCGGCAACCTGCAAATGTGTTTTCCCCTTGCAGAAAATTACCTCCGGATAACCCTTTCGAGAGGTGCGCTCGTGATCCACCTTCGAGAACCCCAGATCTTCGTATGAGTGATCGTGATGCTTTACCATAATTCTAGTTCCTCTTCGCCCTTTTTCCATGTTGCCCTGCTTTGCTCAATTCTTCTCCTTTTTCAGCGTTATGGCTTCGTTCATCCTGCCGGATTTGAAGCCGCGCAAATCAAGTTCCACAAACTCGAATCCAAGAGTGCGGAAATGGGAATTGATTTTTTCATAATTTTCCGTGATGATCCCAAATTCACTGCTCTCAACTTCAATCCTTGCCATCTTTTCCAAATATCTTACTCTCAAATTGCCCTTCACTCCCAATTCCCGGAGGAAAGTTTCGCCCTTGTCAACCATCCTAAGCCCCTTCAAAGTGATTATTGTCCCGTATGGGAATCTGGAGGATAGGCAAGGGGAAGAGGGTTTGTCCCAATTCGGAAGCCCCATCCCCTTTGCAATTTCCCGGATTTCATTTTTTGTAATTCCGGCATCCTTTAGTGGAGAAATAATCAAATGCTCCTTTGCGGCCTTCATTCCGGGCCTGTAATCTCCCACGTCATCTGCATTTAACCCGTCCAGAATGTAGCCAATTCCCCTCTCCTTAGCCACCACTTGCAATTTATCATACAATTCCGTTTTGCAAAAATAGCACCTGTTGATGGGGTTGCTTGCATAATTCTCATCCTCCATTTCCTGGGTGAATATGATCTCGTGGTTTGCCCCCATTTCCGCGGCTAGAGATTTGGTTTCCTCCAATTCGCTTTCCGCCAAGGAGGGAGAGGAAGCGGTTATGGCCAGCGCATTCCTTCCCAAAACTTCCGTCGCCACTTTAAGCACGAGCGTGCTATCCACTCCGCCGGAGAAGGCGACGATTACTTTTCCCATTTTTTTTATTTCAGAGCGCATCTGAATTAACTTTTCATTCGTTTCCATCCCTTTCCCCCGAAGAATGACGCGGGGAGGTTTCTAAAAGGTTGCGAAAATGGTGGAATCGTGCCATTCAATTTTATTATTAAGCAAACGTTATTATTTCCTCTGCGGGGGAATATATCCATGACGTCTACGGGAGCTCCCAGGGTAGAAGTGGAGAAAAGAATTGGCGAAATCCTAACGCGTGATCCCACTACACCGACTGCCGATCCAGCACTATCCTCGTGGTATAAAAGAGCGCTGCTCAGCCGCGGAGAAAATGGCAAAAGCTTTTACGGATACGGCTCTTGGGGAATGTATCGCTGGGAAGTATTCAGAAGCCATCCTGGCAGATCCCAACTTGCCCACATGGATGAAACGGGACTCCTTCATCGCATAAATCAATTGGCATCCAAACTACCCCCCGGGAGCTTTAGGGGCCCAAATAAAAACACCGAACTCGATCCAAAACTTGCCGAGCTTTTGGACAAACCGGAAGGAGTTGACAAGTTGCTTGCCCAGTTAAGGCATGGCATCATTACCGAGGACCACGTTCAGGTGGTGCTTCTTAGGCACTTCTATAATCTAAGTCATGCTGCAATAAATACCTTGATTCCTCCAGTTGATGCAGAAAAGCGAACATCCGCGGGTGTATTGCAAAAATACGCCACTAAAGCACTAAGGAAAACCGGCGTCATTTAATTGCTATTTACCCAATAAAGCGTAATTTCCCCCTATTTAAGAGCTAAAGTTAAGCGGAAGGTATATATACTCCTTGTGGGAGAATTTATATTACTAACTGATGATTCCGGCTAAACTTAACGTTACTCGGATGCATCCATCTTTTGGGGATATGATTGAAGTTCAAAACGCTGAATGCAACTGCGAATGGCAATCTGCTCCTCACTTCAAAGGAGGCAAAACCGGTTGGCAGGAAAATGCAGCTTTTCCTTAATGGGAAGTTTGTTGGTGATATTTTCGATACAATAGGCCGGGTTGATAGGCCCTTTTACCTGGCAAAACCCAAGGGCGATCCAAAATTGCTTGTTGGGAAGGAACTTGAAGGAAAATAAATGGAGCGAATTGGTTTATTTTTCGGAATGGAATCAGAAGAAAGGTTTGCAAATAAAAATTTGGTTATTTTAGCAATTCAGCAAAAAAATCATAAACAAATGGAATCGCTTTTCAAAAGGAAAACCTTTCCTGAACTTAGGTGAAACAACATGGAATGTCCCGAATGCCACAGCACAAAGATGCGCAAAGACCCCGGTAGGGGGGAACTCATGTGCGCCCAATGCGGTCTAGTTATAGAAGAATCGCTCATGCATGAAGGCCCCGAATGGAGGGCTTTTGATGCCGAGCAGCGTGCCAGCAGGGCCCGTACCGGAGCTCCCTTGAAGTATATGTCCCCAAACAAGGGCTTGGTTACAGAAATCGACCAATATAACCGCGACATTAGGGGAGGCAAGATTTTGCCATCCCAGCAAGCTCAACTCTACCGCATGCGCAAATGGCACAAGCGCGCGTCCATTAGCAACTCAATTGAACGCAACCTAGCGATTGCACTAACGGAAATGAACCGTGTGGCTGCCCATCTTGGATTGGAAGAATCCATTAGGGAAAGCTCCGCCCTTCTTTACCGCAAGTGCGTTGAAAAGGGCTTGATCCGCGGCAGGCAAATCGAATCAGTCGTATCGGCTGTGATTTACGCCATTTGCAGGCAATACGGAATCCCAAGGACTCTTGATGAGATCGCAGTGATCGCTGAAATCCCCAAAAAGGAAATCGGAAGGACTTACCGCTTAATCACCCAGGAACTAGAGCTCAAGGTGCCTCTTACGAACCCCCGCTTTTACATTAGCAGGTTCGTTACAGCACTTCGTTTGTCTGGTGAAACCCAGCAAAAGGCCAATGAGATATTGAATCAGGCACTCAAGAAAGGCCTGATCTCCGGAAGGGGCCCGATGGGTGTTGCGGCAGCTGCGGTTTACATCGCATCCGTATCCACCGGCGAGCGAAGGACCCAAAAGGAGGTCGCGGATGTTGCTGGAGTTACCGAGGTTACGATCCGGAACCGATACCGCGAGCTCAAGAAGGCGCTTGGACTGGATATTGCGATCTAGAGGGGGAGCGAACAATCCGCTCAAGGGGGATCCTTCCCCCGACGCGGATGGATATTGCGATCTAGATCCTTTCTTTTTTATTTTTTATTTTTCTTTCCCTTTTCTGATTCTATTCTTTCTTCTTTTCAAGGTATTTTCTCAAAAGGGCTATTTCCTCATCGATATGGTGCGCTCCTACCGAATCCCTTCCGCTTTTAGAAAGCATTTTTTGCCTTCCAAGTGTTGAGGCTGCATGATAAATCATCCCGTCAAACCCCGTTTTTTTGAGATGTTCAAGTGCAATTAATTCCAATCTTGAGGCTAGTCTCCTTCTGGCGAGGTATCTTGTGGTTTCAAGTCCTAATCTTTCATATGGGTGGAATGATATGCCTAGCAAGTTGCTATATGGTGTCTTTTCAAAATTAATGAACCCCGCAGTTCGCTTCTTCTCGAATGGCAAAAACATTGCCCACGCTGCTTTGTCCCCAATGAACATTGCCTCAGGCTCCTTTTGACTATCCTTTAATGCAATTACACGAAAAACATGGCGAGTGCGCTCTTCGGTATGTTCCAATAGGAATCCGGAATTTTTTACTGTCATGCAATTTTTTCAATGCCGGATATTTATATCCCTTTAGCCCTTATTCTGGTTGATAAAAAATGATGCTCGAAACCGAAATCAAGCTCAGGGTGAAGGATCCCAAGAAGATTCGCGAAAAGCTAAGGGCAGCTGGCGCCCTCCACACCAAAACAGCCAAGCAGGTGGATGGCATCTTCGATTATCCGGATGGCAGGATGAAAAAGAAGGGGGAGGTCATGCGCCTTCGCGTTCTGATCCCGATCTGGCCGGATGGGGAGCGGATTGCAATTGTAACACGCAAGGGCAAAAAAAGAGGTAAAGGCGCTGTAAAGGTCCGCACCGAAAATGAATTTGAAACTGATGATTTGAAGGGCGCACTTGAAGAGCTAAAAGAGCAAGGACTCGAAAAAAAGCTCGAATACATGAAGCAAACCGAATTCTGGACTCTGGGCAAAATCAAGGTCACCCTCGACCATTTCCCGCATTTTCCGGAGCTTGGCTATTTCCTGGAGCTTGAAGCTAGTTTGAAGGAAATCGAAAAGGGAATGAAGCTCCTCTCCCTTAGCAAAAAGGATGCGGTCAAGGAGACGTATCCGGAGATGATGTGGAAAATCCTAAATAAGAAAAAATAGTTAAAATCTATTTGCATGAAAAGGAGCAAGTATATTCCGTTGCGCCCTCCATAGTTTGGCTTACCGAGAAAGTGCAACGATAATTATCTAGTACTTGGGGATTGGCTGTCAAATATTCAGAACAAGCCATCAGGTCATTTGCGCCAGCGCTCTGACATATCTCAAATCTGCTGAAACATTCAACCCCTGCGGCAGCCTCGCAAACAGCCTTGCAGCCAACCCCAAGCGGCACGCTTTCTAGCCTTTCGCCTATGAAGGCAGGCTCATTTGGAATGGGTTTGGTTTTGAAAATGTAAAATGCGGCGACTAGCAGAACGATGCCTGCAATAATAATTATGAGTGCCGTATTTTTGTCTAAAGCCCGCATTTCTTCTTCACCTTCTCCCACAGGTTCTCATCATAAACTCGGATGAACTTCCCCGGGATCTTGCTCTTGTAAATCTCAATTGATTTCACATCCTCATCAATCTGGCCATCCACGGAAATCATGATTTGGCGGTCAAGCGGTTCCACATAGAAGTGAGTTTCAGCCGGGAAAACAATTGGATGATTAAGTGGGGAAAGTGGGCAAATGGGAGTAAGTGTGATGCTCTCAATTGTGGGGTAAATAATGGGCCCCCCTGCGGATAGCGAATAGGCAGTTGATCCGGTGGGAGTGGAAAAGAGCACCCCGTTTGCCGAGAACATGTCCTTTAACATATCCGATGTGACTTTCAATGTCACCAATCTGGAAACATTTTTTGCATGAACCGCTATTTCGTTCATGGCATCCGCAATCTTTCCATCGTAATTAACTGTTAATTTCATCCTCTCCTCGATTTTGAATTTCCCCTCCAAAAAGAGCTTAAGGCCCTCCTGGAATGTGTTTTCCTCGAGATTTGCAAGAAATCCCACCATTCCTGTGTTAATTTCAAGCTTTGGAATTCCCGGGTAGGTCAATTCCGCATTAAGGTAAGTGCCATCCCCCCCAACAAGAAGGATTGCTTCTGCTTTTTTGCGGAATTCCTTCTCCTCCAAATGATCCTTAAGCCCCAAATACCTGGCGCTTGCCTTATCGAAAAAAAGCTCGAAACCATGCTCCTCCTTTTGCCCCTCCAAATATGCAATCGCTTCCTTGGCAACACGCGCCGCGTGCTCGGTCCGCTTTGTCACAAATCCAATTTTCTTGAATTTCATATTGATAACCCCAAAAGATGATTTTACCAAATCGCCACTAAATTTTTATTCCTCCCGATTTTCCATGCGCCAATCCTTCCTTTCGTGCCAGCCAATTCTTTTTACGCTTCTTCAAAACCCTTCCCGTTTAGTAAGGCGCCGATATTTTTCACAAGTTCCGAAATTTTTATCCGTTTTTGGGCCGCCGTATCCCTCTCCCGGACTGTTACCGTCCCATCCTTCATTGTATCATAATCAATCGTGACGCAAAATGGCGTTCCCACCTCATCTTGCCTTGCATACCTCCTCCCAATGCTTCCGGATTCATCAATTTCAGCTGCGAATTTTGGCTTAAGCAGGGAAAATACCTCCCTTCCCTTTTCCGCAAGCCCGTCCTTTTTCATAAGCGGGAAAACAGCCACCTGCACGGGCGCGATTTTGGCGGAAAGATGAAGGATGTTCTTTTTCTCCTCAATTGTTGAAATGGCATTTTGGCTTGGAGAGGCGGTGGTAGTTGCATGTGATCCATCCTTGCCTAATTCGCCAATTGCCTTTTGGCCATTTGCATTTGCCACAATTGTGGTTTCCTTCCCTTCCTTGATTTCAACCTTTTCCTCAAATGCATCAAGCAGCACGGTTAGAATTGCCCGCTCCAGCCCAAATGAGGGCTCAATTACAAACGGCAGCACTTTGGTTTTGCTGGCCTCATCAAAATAGGCCAGATCCTTTTTGCTCTCCGACATATGCCGCTTCAAATCGTAGTCCCCCCTGTTTGCAATACCGGAAAGTTCCTTCCATCCCCAGGGGTAATTGTACTCAATATCCCACGTTTCCGATGAATAATGCGAAAGCTCGGCCTTAACGTGCTCCCTTAATCTAAGATTTTCCTTCCTAATTCCTAGCGATAGGAACCATTTGTACGCCTGCAAAATCAGGTACGCGTGCCATTTGTTCCCGATCACCTTCTTATCCACAAGCTCCTTAATTGTGAATTTCCTCCCCGCCGTTTGCTTTTCATCCTGCATAGTTGCCCTCAAAACCGAAAACTCAAGCGACAAATCCTCCAATCCAAGATATTGGCATTCATCCATCTTTTTGGGGTTTATGAAATACTCGATTTCCATCTGTGAAAATTCCCTGCACCTAAAAACGAAATTACGGGGCGAAATCTCGTTGCGGAAAGCCTTCCCTATCTGGGCAATCCCAAATGGCAATTGCTTTCTTGATGTGAACTGCACCGACCGGAAATTTGTGAATATCATCTGCGCGGTTTCCGGCCTCAAATATGCCGCAGCGCTTTCCTCCTCGCTTGCGCCAACGTGCGTTTTGAACATCAAATTGAATGGCTTGGCAACCTCCAAATCGCCCTTGCACTTCTCGCACTTAAGTTTGTGCTGCGAAAGCAATGAATTGATTGCCTCTAGGGACATGCCATCCACCGAAAGCTTCAATTCATCCTCAATTAGCTGGTCCGCCCGGAACCTGCTGTGGCATTTTCCGCATTCAATCAATGGATCCGTAAATTCCTTTAAATGGCCTGATGCATTCCAAACCTGCGGGGAGGAAATGATTGCGCCATCCATCCCAACAATATCTTCCCTGCTTAGGACAAAAAAATCCCACCAACTGCCTTCAATTTTTCGCTTTAATGCAGTTCCATAGTGCCCAAAATCAAAAAATCCCGCAAACGTGCCATAGATCTCCCCGCTTGGAAAGATGAAACCCCGCCTCGCCAGTAGGGATACGACTTTTTCCATCCGGCTATCCTTATGCATAAAATCGGCTATCTCATTTGCGTTTTTGATGTTTTAAATAGTATCTTCATGCAAGGAGCTTCCTTGCCTCGCCCACCAGGTACAAAGAGCCGGTAATCAGGACCATCCCATCCCTGCCAGCGTCCCTGCTTGCGTAGGCAATAGCGGCCAGTAAATCCGGTTCGATTTTTATATTTCCACCCGTTGCCCTGTTTTCTTTCCCACCGGGGTTTTTACCCAGGCTTTTTGCCAATTCTTCCGGCTTTGCCGATCTATCATTTTTCGTCCTTGTGAACACAATCCCGTCTGCAAGCGGCGAAATCAATTTGATCATTTTCCCATATTCCTTATCCGCCATTATTCCAATCACCAAAACCAATTTCCCCCTTCTTTTAAGGAAAATCCCCTCAAGCGCATTTTTCAATTTCGCCATCCCATCCAAATTGTGCGCCCCATCCAGCAATATTTTGGGCTTTCCCGGCATGATTTCAAGCCTGCCTGGCCATTTTGTATTTTTAAGCCCGCCAATTATTGCGGAATTGGGTATTTCCCAGCCCCTTTTACGCAAAGCAAGCGCGCTGGCAACCGCAAGCGCCGCATTTTCCAGCTGATGCATTCCTACGAGGGGCGTTTTCAACCTTTTTAGTGAAAATGCCCCTTCCCGATAATCGAATATTCCGCCTTTTTCAAAAACGCTCCCGTTACTGATTTCAAAATCACTTCCCTGCAAATGAAGCCTTGCGCCCATTTCCTTGCATCTCCTTTCAATCACCGAAATTGCCCTCTTCTTTCCCCCTGCGCAAACAACATCTGATCCCCGCTTGATTATTCCCGCCTTTTCGGATGCGATTTTTCCAATCGAATTCCCCAAATTTTCCATATGGT
>ERZ1292640.1179-Hain-H43-02um-R1-1179-length-21609-cov-20_pt1 | contig 21609 bp, 16 predicted proteins | sample MGYA00564404_ERZ1292640 | MGnify/ENA primary metagenome ERZ1292640 (study PRJEB36523, sample SAMEA6512636) | groundwater metagenome | collected 2019-01-08 | study: AquaDiva: Metagenomics assemblies of 32 groundwater samples
TCGACGATATCCGCCTGGTGCAGGGCGCCATCGGCCGGGCCCTGCCGCCACCCGCGACGCCGGCGCCGGACCCGCAGACCGTGACCCGGGTCGCGGCTCGCGCTGCGGTGGTCGAGGATCCCGCCCTCAGGGCGGCGCTCACCCGCCTCGGCGCGCGCCTCGCCAGCCGGCGCGGCGTTCTGGCGGGAGCGTTGAGTGCCTTGTTCGTGGCGGATGATCTCCGCGCGCAGGAGATGACGCGCGCCAAGCTGCTCGATCCGTTGCCCGGCGATCACATCCTGGGCGACCCGAAGGCGCCCAACACGCTGATCGACTACGCCTCGTTCACCTGCCCGCACTGCGCCACTTTCTACATCGCGGTGCTGCCCACCCTGCGGCGCGACTGGATCGACACCGGCCGGCTCCGGCTGATCCACCGTCACTTTCCGTCGGATATCTATGCCACGCGGGCCGCACAGCTTGCCGAATGCGTTCCCCCGGACCGGTTCTACGCCACCTGCGATGCCCTGTTCCGGGGCCAGGTCGAGTGGATGACGGCTCCCGATCCCCTGGTCGACATGGTGACCGTGCTGGCGCCCCAGGGTGTGACCCCGGAGAACGCCCAGGCCTGCTTCGCCAACGACCGCGCTTTGGACAAAGTCGTGGCCGATGTGCAGTCCGGCCAGGCGCTCGGGGTCAGCGCGACGCCGACCCTGTTCATCAACGAGGAAAACTACGCGAATCCCGGCGGCATGGACGCCATCGCAGCGATTTTACGCCAAGTGGGACGGTAATCGTTTGACTCCCCACAGGTGAAATTCCCAAGATGTAGTGGAGAGGAAGACGGCAATGAGGAATATCTTGATTGTCGCCGGTGGCGTCGTGGCGGTGGCTGCGATCGTGGCGGGCGTCTATTTCGGCACGCGCCCCCCGGCGGCAGGCCCGGCGCCGGTTGCCGTGGCGGCGACGCCTGACAAGGCCTCCCTCATGGCCGTCCAGCCGGGCGACCACGTCCTGGGTGACCCCAAGGCCCCCGTCACCATCATCGAATATGCCTCCCTCACCTGCTCGCACTGCGCCCACTTCCACACCCAGATCCTGCCCGATCTCAAGAAGAAGTGGATCGACACCGGCAAGGTGAAGCTGGTCTACCGCGACTTCCCGCTCGACCAGGTCGCGGTGAAGGCGGGCCAGATCGCCGAATGCGCCGGCAAGGACCGCTATTTCGGCGTCCTCGACATCATCTTCCGCGGCCAGCCACAGTGGGCGACGGCCGCCGATCCGATCGCCGATCTCGCCAAGCCGCTCCGCATCGCGGGCCTGGGCGAGGCCGAGATCAAGGCCTGCCTCGCCAACGACGCCATGATGGCCGCCGTCCTCAACGATTATCGCAGCGGCGAGGCGCTCGGCGTCAATGCAACGCCCACCCTGTTCATTGGTGGTGAGCTCTATCGCGGGTCGCGCTCGATCGAGGATCTCGACGGCGCGCTCGGCAAACTCGTCAAGTAGTCACAGCAAGCGTGGTGTAGATGGTCCAGTTCGACAAGCTCCGGCTCTCCGGCTTCAAGTCCTTCGTCGACCCGACGGAACTCGTCATCGAGTCTGGCATGACCGGCATCGTCGGCCCCAACGGCTGCGGCAAGTCGAATCTCGTCGAAGCGCTGAAGTGGGTGATGGGCGAGACTTCGGCCAAGCAGATGCGCGGCAGCGAGATGGAGGACGTCATCTTCGCCGGTGCCGGCACCCGTCCGGCCCGCAACATTGCCGAGGTGATGCTGTCGCTCGACAACAAGACGCGCACCGCGCCTGCCATGGTGAACGATACCGACCAGCTCGACGTCGTGCGCCGCATCGAGCGTGGCCACGGTTCGGCCTATTCGGTGAACGGCCGGGAGATCCGCGCCCGCGACGTGCAGACGCTGTTTGCCGATGCCGCGACCGGATCGCGCTCGACGGCGATGGTGAGCCAGGGCCGCATCGGCACGATCATCAACGCCAAGCCGGCCGACCGCCGCACCATCATCGACGAGGCCGCCGGCATTACCGGCCTCTATGCCCGCCGGCACGAGGCCGAGCTGCGCCTGCGCGCCGCCGAGCAGAACCTGGCGCGCGTGCAGGACGTGCTTGTCGCGCTCGAGGAGCAGCACAAGGGCCTCAAGCGCCAGGCGCGCCAGGCCAGCCGCTATCGCAACCTCTCGGATCATATTCGCCGCGCCGAAGCCGCGGTGTTGGCGCTGAAGCTCGCCAGTGCGGAGAGCGACCTCGCCAACTCGGGCGAACGCCTGCGCGAGGCCGAGGCCCTGGTGGCCGATCTCACGCGCCTGGTGGGCCTTGCCACCACGGCGCAGGCCGAAGCCGCGACCTCGCTGCCGCCGCTGCGCAACGACGAAGCCGCCGCTGCTGCGGCCCTTCAGCGCCTGCGCGTGGCGCACGATGCGCTCACCGCCGAAGCCGAGCGCGTGGCGCAGGCCCAGCAGGAGGCCGAAACCCGCCTGCGGCAGACGGATTCCGATCTTGAGCGCGAACGCGGTCGCAAGGGCGATGCCGAAGCCGCGACCGCCGATCTCGACGGCCAGCGCGGCCGACTGGAGCAGGAGCAGGTGGGCGAAGAGGATCGCGCGACCGCTGCCCGCGAGGCCCGCGATGCCGCCCAGACCGATACCGCCACGGCCGAGGCCGAGCACGACCGCCTGACCCGGCAGATTGCCGACGACGAGGCACTGCGCCAGAGCGTCGGTCGCGAGATCGCCGAGTTGCAAGCCCGGCTGCGCCGGATGTCGGTGCGGTGCGACGAAGTCGCCGCGCAGCGGCACCAGATCGAAACCGAACTCGCCGGCCTGCCAGCCCTGGCCGAGGTCGAGGCCGCGCTCGAAGCCGCCCGCACGGCCTTCGAGGCGGCCCGCCGCGAGGGCCAGGAGGCGATCGAGAACGCCCGCGAGGCGGCCCGCTACGAATCGGATGCGGCGCGGATGGCGGTGGCCAAGGCCGAAGCCGAGCGCATCGACATGGAACGCGCGCGCGCAGCAGAGCGTCAAGCGGCCGAGGCGAGCCACGCCACGGCCGCCGAGATCGTGCAAAAGACCAATGCGCGGCTGACCAAGCTTCGGGCGGAAGAGGCGGGTGTCGCCGCGGCGCTGAAGTCGGCGGCCGACTCGCTCTGGCCACCGCTGCTCGATGCGCTCACCGTCGAGCCCGGTTTCGAGAAGGCGCTGGGTGCTTCGTTCGGTGACGAACTCGAGGCGTCGTCGGACCGCGGCGCACCGGTTCATTGGCTGCCGCTGGAGCCGCTGGCCGACGCGCCGGTGCTGCCGGAAGGGGCGACGCCGCTCGGTGCGCACGTTGCGGCGCTGCCGGAGCTTGCGCGCCGCATCGCCTTCATCGGCCTCGTTGCCGACGACGTCACCGGCGAGACGCTGCAGCCGGCGCTGAAGCCCGGCCAGCAACTCGTCACGCGTGAAGGCGCGGTGTGGCGCTGGGATGGATACACGATGCGCGCCGGCGCCCCCTCGACGGCCGCAGTACGTCTCAGCCAGCGCAACCGGCTGGCGGAGATCCGCCAGCAGATCGACGCCGTCGTCGTCGAACAAGAGGCCGAACAGGTCCGTGTCGATGCCGAGACGGTCTGGCTTACCGCCGCCCGCGACGCCGAACGGACCTGCGTCGAGCAGGCCCGCCAGAACGAGCGCGACGTGGCCGCGGTCGCACGGCGCAAGACCGAGGACGCGGGCGAGGCGACCCGCGCGGCTGAACGCGCCGCGCAGACCGCCATCACTGCCGCTGAGCGCGCGGCGACCGCGGCGCGCGATCGGCACACCGAGGTGGCGCGCCGCACCGACCAGCTGCGCACGCGGCTGACTGGCATCGAGCAGGCACAGGTCGAGATCGCGCGCGATATTGCCGACGCCGAGATGCGCCGCACCTTCCGCGAAGCGCGGCTGTCGGCGATTTCCGACACCCAGGCCGACCGGGTCGAAGCCGGCACGCTGCGTGTACGCATCGCCGAGCTGCGCTCCGCCCTGGTCGATGCCGAAGGCACCTGCGACCGCCTCGCCCGCGAGGCAGCGATGCGCGCGGAGCGTCTGGGCCAGATCGCCCAGGAACACGCCGGCTGGAGCAAGCGCCTGGCCGACGCCGACGGACAGATCCTCGAACTCGATGCCCGTCGCGAGCAGATCGCCGGCGCCATCGCCGAGCTGGAAGCCAAGCCCGCCGAGATCGAGACCAAGCGCGAAGCGCTGGCCGACGAGATCGGCAAGGCCGAGATCAACCGTCAGCAGGCGGCAGACCGGTTGGCTGTCGGCGAAACGCGGCTGGCCGAGGCCGACAAGGCGCTGCGCCAAGCCGAGGGCGAGCTGGCCGGCGCGCGCGAAAGCCGTGTGCGGCGCGAGGGCCAGGTCGAACAGGCGACCAAGGATCGAGAGGGCGTGGTCGAGCGCATCGTCGAGCGGCTGCGTTGCGAGCCCGACGGCGTGCTCGCCTTGGCGGAGGTCCAGTCACTGGAGGAGCTGCCGGAGATCGAGAAGGCCGAGCATCGTCTCGAGCGGTTGGTCCACGAGCGCGAGACCATGGGCGCGGTCAATCTGCGGGCCGAGGAGGAAGCCAACGAACTGGAGCAGCAGATCACCGGCATGACGGCCGAACGCGATGACCTGGTCGCCGCCATCGGCCGCCTGCGCCAGGGCATCCAGAGCCTCAATCGCGAGGGCCGCGAACGCTTCCTTGTCGCCTTCGAACAGGTGAGCGGCCACTTCCAGCAGCTCTTCACCAAGCTGTTCGGCGGCGGCAAGGCGGAACTCCGCCTCACCGAATCGGAGGATCCGCTCGAGGCGGGCCTCGAAATCCACGCCAGCCCGCCGGGAAAGAAGCTGCAGGTGATGTCGCTGCTGTCCGGTGGCGAACAGGCTTTGACCGCTCTGTCGCTGTTGTTCGCCGTGTTCATGACCAACCCGGCGCCGATCTGCGTGCTGGACGAGGTGGACGCCCCGCTGGACGACCTCAACGTCGAACGCTTCTGCGGCTTGGTGAACGACATCGCCGGCCGCACCGATACGCGCTTCCTGATCATCACCCACCATCGCGTCACCATGGCGCGCATGGACCGGTTGTACGGCGTCACGATGGCCGAGCAGGGCGTTTCCCAGCTCGTCTCGGTCAACCTGCAGGAAGCCGACCGCATGGTCGCCTGAGTTCAATAAGCAACAAGACTTCTTCCTCTCAAATCGACTGGGGCGCCGGCTTGGCCTAGCTGGCGCCCTTCTCTTTGGAGGGGCGGGGATGTAGTGTTCCGGCATGCCGGATGCCTTGTCTTCCAACGTTATTGACGTGATCGAACTGACGCGCGCACTGGTGCGCTGCGAGAGCGTGACGCCGCGCGAGGCGGGTGCGCTCGACCTGCTCGAATGCACGCTGACCCCGCTCGGCTTCCGGTGCGAGCGCATGGATTTCACCCAGGCGGGCACCGACGACGTCGCCAACCTCTATGCCCGGGTGGGTAAAGGCGGCCGGCATTTCTGCTTCGCCGGCCATTCCGACGTGGTGCCGGTGGGCGATCTCTCGTCCTGGACCATCGGTCCGTTCGCGGCGGAGCTTTCGGCCGGCTACCTGTTTGGCCGGGGTGCCGCCGACATGAAGGGCGCGATCGCGGCCTTCACCGAGGCCGCGGCACGGTTCATGGCCAAGCGTGGCCGCGACTTCGACGGCTCGATCAGCCTTTTGATCACCGGCGACGAGGAAGGGCCCGCCGTCAACGGCACGGTCAAGATGCTGCAACGCCTGGCCGAACGCGGCGAGACGATCGATGCTTGCGTGGTCGGCGAGCCGACCAGCTCGATGCGCTTCGGCGACATGATCAAGATCGGCCGTCGCGGCAGCATGACCGTCGACATGGTGGTGCGCGGCATCCAAGGCCATGTCGCCTATCCGGAGCGGCTCGACAACGCCGTTCACCGGCTGTCGGCGCTGATCGAGGCGCTGGTGCGCGAATCGATCGACCAGGGCAGCACCCATTTCCAGCCGACATCGCTGCAGTTCACCACCGTCGATGTCGGCAACAAGGCGACCAACATCGCGCCGGGCATGGCCAAGGCGCGGTTCAACACACGCTTCAACGATCTCTGGACATCCAAGACGCTGCTCGCCTACCTCACGGAACGTCTTGAGCGCGCCAACGCAGCGCTGGGCGGCAACGGCACGTTCGACCTCACCTACGAGGTCTCGGGCGAGTCGTTCTACACGCCCCCGGGACCGCTCAGCGAGCTGGTGGCCGGCGCCATCCGTGACGTGGCCGGCGTCGAGGCCGAACTGTCGACCACGGGCGGCACGTCGGATGCCCGCTTCATCCGCGCCTACTGCCCGGTGCTGGAATTCGGGCTGGTCGGCGAGAGCATGCACAAGGTCGACGAGAAGAGCGCAGTCGCCGATCTCAAGACGCTCGTCCGCGTCTACGAGACGGTGCTCGACCGTTTCTTCGCGGCCTGAAGGCCCGCCGTGCTCAGCGCTGCCGAGATCGCCCGCGGCCTGAAGGGTGCGCTGGCCTTCCTGTGGCGCGATCCCGCGGCGCCAACCTATTTCGACAATACGACGGAAGCCTGCCTGCGCTCGTTCCGCGTCATGGTGCTGGTGGCGCCGCTCCAGGCCATCCTTTTGCTGGTCCGCTACTCAGATGTCACGACAGTGGCCGACGAGATGGAGATCTTCGTCGTCGAGACGCTGAGCTATGTCGTCGAATGGCTGCTGTTTCCGGTGGTCTTCCACGAGATCGCGCGCCGTCAGGGCTGGCTCGACCGTTACGCCCGCTACATCGGGGCACTCAACTGGATCAACCTTCCGGGCATGATCCTGGCCGTGGTGTTCGTGCCGCTCGCCCATCTGGCACCGACGGCGATCGGCGATCTGGTCAGTATCGGGTTGCAGGGGCTGTTCTTCTACTGGTTCCTCGTCACCACGCGACAGGTGCTGGGCGGCGGCTGGTTGTTCTCGGCCATGCTGCTGGTCGTGAGCTGGGTGCCGCTAGCCTTCATTTCATTCCTCGTCGCTCGCTATCTCGGCGTCGCTGTCGCCGTCGTCCCCTAAGTCGTAGCGAACTTCCATCAGGCAGAGGCCTTGTGGCGGTGCCGTCGGGCCGGCCCGGGTGCGGTCGCAGGCCGCCAGCGCCTCCTCGACGTCGCGCCGGGACCACTGGCCGCGTCCCACCAGCCTGAGCGTTCCGACGAGAATGCGCACCTGGTTGTGCAGGAACGAACGCGCGCCGACGTCGATCCATATCTCGTCGCCCTCGCGCGTCACCTGGAGCAAGTCGAGCGTCTTTATCGACGATGCCGCCTGGCAGGCGGTCGAGCGGAAGCTGTTGAAGTCGTGATGGCCCTGCAGGACGGCGGCGGCGTCGATCATCGCCGCCAGATCGAGCCGCGCCGGCACGTGCCAGACATGGCCGCGATCGAGGGTGGGCGGCGCCCGGCGATTGAGGATCCGGTAACGATAGCGCCGCCACGTCGCCGAGAAGCGCGCGTGGAAGTCCGCTGGCGCGATCTCGACCGAGGGCAGGGCGATCGGGTTGGGCTTGAGATGGTAGTTGAGCGCGGCCTGCACCTTGTCGGGCGCCATGGCGTTCGCGAGATCGAAATGCGCGACCTGGCCCAGGGCGTGGACGCCGGAATCGGTGCGCCCCGCGCCCTGCACCGATACGCGCTCGCCGCTCATGGCGAAGATCGCCTCTTCCAGCAGGGCCTGGATCGTGGGCCCATTGGGTTGGCGCTGCCAGCCGACGAACGGGCCGCCATCGTACTCGACGATGAGCTTGTAGCGCGGCACGGCGTCAGCCGCCGGGCTTGGACGGCGGCAGCGACATGACGGCGGGTGGTGGCAGCACCGTGCCGGCCGCCAGCGCAAAGCCGCGCAGGAAAGCATCGGCAGGTTGCGCCGATCGGCCGGGCCGCTGGAGTTGCAGGAGCTTGAGCCCGCCCACGCCGCAGGCCACCACGGGAAAGCCGTCGCGTCCGACGACGAGCACGCCCGGCGCGCCGGCGGCCAAGGCAAGGCCCGCCGCCAAGACCTTGATGTGCCCGCCGCCGTTCTCCTTCGGCCCTTCGAACCACGTGCCGGGCCAAGGATGGAAGGCGCGGACCTTGCGCTCGAGCTCGGCCGCCGGCCGGCGCCAGTCGAGCGCGCCTTCTTCCTTGCCGAGCTTGTGGGCGTAAGTGACGCCTTCCTCGGGTTGCGGCACCGGCTCGATCGTATTCCGCATCAAACCGTCGAGGGTCGACACGATGAGCCGCGCGCCCAGTTCCGCCAAACGATCATGCACCGTCTCGGCGGTATCGGCAGCGGAGATCGGCGTGCGCTCCGCCAGCAACATGGGTCCGGTGTCGAGGCCCTCGTCCATGCGCATCGTGGTGACGCCGGTCTCGCGGTCGCCACTCAGAATGGCGCGATGGATGGGCGCCGCACCGCGCCAGCGCGGCAGCAGCGAGCCATGGATGTTGATGCAGCCCAACACCGGGGCATCGAGAAAGTTCTTCGGCAGGATATGGCCGTAGGACACCACCACCGCGGCATCGAGGTCGAGCGCCTTGAAGGTCTGCGCTTCCTCTTCGCTTTTGAGGCTCTTGGGCGAGAACACGGCGAGCCCGAGTGCGAGGGCTGTTTCGTGCACCGGTGTGCGCCGCTCCTGCTGGCCACGCCCGGCGGGCTTGGGCGCGCGGGTATAGACCGCGACCACGTCATGGCCGGCTTCGACCAGTGCCTTGAGTGCCGGCACGGCGAAAGCGGAAGTGCCGAGAAATGCGATCTTCATTGCCGCACCTTATAGGCACGCGCGCGCCGGTGAGCTAGTTATGCCGGCAGAATGGACTCCAGTTCCCCCTCTGTCGGGGCCCCTCAAATCATGAAGAAGGGACCACTCGCCAACCTTGCCGCCCGCCGCGCGGCAGGAGAGATCCATGCCGACCCTGTGCAGGAGCGCGTCGTGGAGCGACTCCAGGCCGTGTACGACCAGCTGACCGCGATGTCGGTGCATCCGGTGAAGCCCGGCCTGCTGGCGCGACTGGGGCTCGGCCGTGCGGCCAAGCCGCCGGCGGGACCGCACGGCCTCTACATCTGGGGGCCGGTCGGCCGCGGCAAGTCGATGCTCATGGACCTGTTCTTCGCCGATGCGCCGGTGACCAAGAAGAGGCGTGTCCACTTCCACGAATTCATGCTCGAGGTCCAGGAGCGCCTGCATCGCCGCCGCGAGAAGCTCGCCGCCGAGGGCGCGCCACCCGAAGCCGACACCATCGTCCCGATTGCTCGCGAGATCGCTGCTGAAACGCGCCTGCTGTGTTTCGACGAATTCCAGGTCACGAACATCGCCGACGCGATGATCCTCGCGCGCCTGTTCGAGACGCTGTTCGACGAAGGCATCACGGTGATCGCCACCTCCAACCGCAAGCCCGACGAACTCTACAAGGACGGCCTGCAGCGCGACCGCTTCCTGCCCTTCATCGACCTGGTCGATCAGCGCCTCGAAATTCTCGAGCTGGGCGGCGACCAGGACTACCGCATGAACCGGCTGCGCAACTTCGACGTCTACCTGACGCCGCTCGGCGCCTGGGCCAACGCCAAGCTGGACGAGGCGTTCCGGGCGCTCGCCGCCGGCGCCGACGGCGAGCCGCGTATCCTGCGCACCCAGGGTCGCGACGTGGAAATCCCGAGGGCGGCACCCGGCGTTGCCATGGCGCACTATCTCGACTGGTGTGCCAAGCCGATGGGCGCGGCGGATTTCATCTGCATCGCCGACAACTTCCACACCGTCATCATGGCCGAAATTCCCAAGATGGGGCCAGACAGCCAGGACAAGGCGGTCCGCTTCATCACCATGATCGACGAGTTTTATGAGAAGAAGGTGAAGTTCATCTGCTCGGCGGCCACGGCGCCCGCTGGGCTCTATGTCGACGGCGACGGCTCCTTCGAATTCCAGCGCACGGTGTCGCGGCTCATGGAGATGCAGAGCCCGGAATACATGACGCTCGATCACATCGCCTAGGCTCTCCGGCCCTTTACTCTCCGGCCCACTACTCTCCGGATTGTGATTGTGGCTCGCGAGGCCGGCAGCCTAGGCTTGCCGCACGTTTTTCTTGAGGAGGCAGAAACATGGACGGCGATCGTATTTCTTTCGACGATAATGTTTCGCGGCGCAAAGCGCTGTTCGGCACCGCGGTGCTCGGCAGCACTTTCGCGCTGGCCGTGCAGCCGGTGCAGGCGCAGACAATGATCATGACGCCGACCGACGGGCTGACGGCGGGCGCCGTGAAGGTGAAGACGAAGGACGGCAAGGAGATGGACGCCTATCGCGCCATGCCGGCCTCGGGGACAGGTTTTGGCACCATCCTGGTCGTACAGGAGATCTGGGGGGTGCATGCGCACATCGCAGACATGTGCCGTCGCTTCGCGAAGGCCGGCTACTACGCCGTCGCGCCCGAACTCTATTTCCGCCAGGGTGATCCCAAGGTGATCCCTGACATTCAGGCCCTGATCCGCGACATCGTCGCCAAGGTGCCGGACGAACAGGTGATGGGCGACCTCGATTCGACGGTTGCTTTTGCCAAGGCCGAGGGCAAGGCCGACACAGCCAAGCTCGGCATCACCGGCTTCTGCTGGGGTGGTCGCATCGTGTGGCTCTACGATGCACACAATCCGGCGGTGAAGGCGGGCGTGGCCTGGTACGGCCCCCTCGCACGGGATGCCGCGCCGCTCACACCCAAGCATCCGGTCGACATCGCGAAGGAGCTCAAGGGGCCAGTTCTCGGCCTTTATGGCGGCGCCGACACCGGCATTCCCATGGCCTCTGTCGAAAAGATGCGCGCCGCTCTCAAGACCGGCAGTCCGGCGGCCATGAAATCGCAGATCGACGTCTATCCGGACACGCCGCACGCCTTCAATGCCGACTACCGCCCGAGCTATCGCAAGGAAGCGGCGGAGGACGGCTGGAAGAAGTGTCTCGCCTGGTTCAAGGCCAATGGCGTGACCTGATCGGCCGATGATCGAAACGGCGGATATAAAGACTCGGCCGGGCCTGACATTCACCACGGATGTCGCGGGGCCCGCCGGCGGACCGCTCGTGCTGCTGCTGCACGGGTTTCCCGAATCGAGACATAGCTGGCGCGAGGCGCTGCCGGCGCTGGCGGGGGCGGGCTATCGGGCGGTGGCGCCCGACCAGCGCGGCTATTCGCTGGGCGCCCGGCCCGATCCCGCTGACCTGTCGAACTATGCCTTCGACAAGCTGATCGACGATGCGATCGAGATCGCCGCGGCCGCCGGCTACGACGGCAAGCGCTTCCACCTCGTCGGTCACGATTGGGGCGGGCAGGTCTCGTGGGGCGTGGCGGGCAAGTATCCGGACCGGCTGGCGTCCCTCACCATTCTCTCGCGACCGCATCCGAGTTCGTTCCGCCGCGCGATCCTGAACGAGGCGGGCGACCAGAAGCATCGCTCGCGGCACCACCGCGCCTTCCTCGAGCCCGAGACCGGCAAGATGCTGCTGGCCGACAATGCGAAGCGCCTGCGTGAAGGGCTGTTCGGCCAAGGCGTCGCCGCGGGTGCTCTCGAAGCGCACCTGTCGGTGCTCGGCAATCCCGCCGCGCTGGAGGCCGCACTTGCCTGGTATCGCTCCAACAAGGGGCTGGCCGCCGATATCGGTACCATCAAGGTGCCGACGCTCTACATCTGGGGGGATGCCGATGCGACCGTCGGCCCGGATGCCGCCCACGGCACCGCCGAGTTCGTGGGTGCGGCCTACGCCATGGAAGTGCTGCCCGGCGTAGGGCATTTCGTCATGGATCAGGCTTCCGCTCGCGCCACGGAACTGCTGCTGGCGCACCTCAAGAAGCATCCGGTCTGAAAAGCCCGCCCGCGTTCTTGCCGGTCCCGGCGAATCGCGCTACCACGCGCCGCCTTCACGAACGGGAGTTTTTCGCATGGCTCGCAAGAAGATCGCGCTGATCGGCGCCGGACAGATTGGCGGTACCCTGGCGCTGCTCGCCGGCCAGAAGGAACTGGGCGACATCGTCCTGTTCGACATTCCCGCCGCCGAGGGCATCGCCAAGGGCAAGGCCCTCGACATCGCCCAGCTCAGCCCGGTCGAAGGCTTCGATGCGAAGTACAGCGGCTCGTCGGACTACAAGGACATCGAGGGCGCTGACGTGGTGATCGTCACCGCGGGCGTTCCGCGCAAGCCCGGCATGACGCGCGACGACCTGGTTGGCATCAACGCCAAGGTCATCGACGCGGTCGGCAAGGGCATCAAGCAGCATGCACCCAACGCCTTCGTCATCGTCATCACCAACCCGCTCGATGCCATGGTCGGGCTGATGCAGGAAGTCACCGGCTTCCCGCCAGCCCGCGTCGTCGGCATGGCGGGCGTTCTCGACAGCGCGCGCTTCCGCTCGTTCCTCGCCGAGGAATTCAACGTCTCGGTCGAGGACGTCACGGCCTTCGTGTTGGGTGGCCACGGCGACACCATGGTGCCGCTGTTGCGCTATTCGACGGTCGGCGGTATCTCCCTGCACGACTTGGTCGACATGGGCTGGACCACCAAGGAGCGGCTCGAACAGATCGTCCAGCGCACCCGCGACGGCGGTGCCGAGATCGTGGCGCTGCTGAAGACTGGCTCGGCCTTCTACGCCCCCGCGGCCTCGGCCATTGCCATGGCGGAGTCCTACCTCAAGGACAAGAAGCGCATGATCCCCTGCGCCGCCATGCTGAACGGCGAATATGGCGTGAAGGGCCTCTATATCGGCGTGCCGGTCGTGATTGGTGCCAAGGGCGTGGAGCGCATCGTCGAGGTCGAGTTCAATGCCGAGGAAAAGGCGATGTTCGACAAGTCGGTGGCGGCCGTCCGGTCGCTGATCGACGCCACCAACAAGATCGTCGGCCGCACCTGATCGGGGCGGTCTCCGACTTTGGTCGAAGGACGCAAAAGGATCATCAGTCCGTCGTTGCCAAGGTGCTGTGGCGCCCATAAAGTGCCGCGGCTATTGGTCAGTTGCGTTTTACAACCAACTTGTTGTGCACGCTTCTTGCACCGCAGTGCAGAGCGATAGGACTCCATGAATATCCACGAATATCAGGCCAAGGTCCTGCTGGCCAAGTTCGCCGTCCCCCTTCTCAAGGGTGGCGTCGCCTATACCAAGGACGAGGCCATGGACGTTGCCCGCAAGCTGGGCAGCTCGGTCACCGTCGTAAAGTCGCAGATCCATGCCGGTGGACGGGGCAAGGGCCGGTTCAAGAACGATCCCGACGGCAAGGGCGGCGTGCGCCTCGCCAAGTCCGTCGACGAGGTCGGCGTCAATGCCGCCGCCATGCTTGGTCACGAACTGGTAACCAAGCAGACCGGACCGACTGGCAAGACGGTCAAGCGCCTCTACATCGAGGAAGGCTGCGACATCAAACGCGAACTCTACCTCTCGATGCTGGTCGACCGAGCCGCGGGCCGGATCGCCATCGTCGCCTCGACCGAAGGCGGCATGGATATCGAGACGGTGGCGCACGACACGCCGGAGAAGATCGTTACCCAGACGATCGACCCCGCCGCCGGATTCCAGGGTTATCAGGGCCGCAAGATCGCCTTTGCGCTCGGGCTTGCCGGCAAGCAGGTCGGTGCCTTCGTGGCGCTCCTCGGCAATCTTTATCGCGCCTTCACCGAACTCGACTGCTCGCTGATCGAGATCAACCCGCTCGTGGTCACGGCGGCGGGCGCCGTGATCGCGCTCGACGCCAAGATGACCTTCGACGACAACGCACTCTACCGGCATGCCGAGCTGGAGGCGCTGCGCGACCTCGACGAGGAGGATCCGGCCGAGACCGAGGCCGGCAAGTACGCGCTGAACTACGTCAAGCTCGACGGCCAGATCGGCTGCATGGTGAACGGCGCGGGCCTCGCCATGGCCACCATGGACATCATCAAGCTCTACGGCTCGGCGCCCGCCAACTTCCTCGATGTCGGCGGTGGCGCCACCAAGGAGCGCGTCACCGCTGCGTTCAAGATCATCCTCAAGGATTCCAACGTCGAGGGCATTCTGGTCAACATCTTCGGCGGCATCATGCGCTGCGACGTGATCGCCGAAGGCGTGGTCGCCGCGGCACGCGAAGTGAACCTGCACGTGCCGCTGGTGGTGCGGCTGGAAGGCACCAACGTCGAACTCGGCAAGAAGATCCTGAAGGAGTCGGGACTGAAAATAACCTCGGCCGAGAACCTGGCTGACGCGGCCGAGAAGATCGTCAAGGCTGTCAAGGAGGCCAACTGATGGCCGTGCTGGTCGACAAGAATACCAAGGTCATCTGCCAGGGCTTCACCGGCTCGCAGGGCACCTTCCATTCTGAGCAGGCGATCGCCTACGGCACCAAGATGGTGGGTGGCGTGACCCCCGGCAAAGGCGGCACCACCCATCTCGACCTGCCGGTGTTCGACACCGTGGCCGAGGCGGTGGCCAAGACCGGCGCCACCGCGAGCGTGATCTACGTGCCGGCACCCTATGCCGCCGACTCGATCCTGGAAGCCGTCGATGCCGAGATCCCGCTGGTGGTGTGCATCACCGAGGGCATCCCGGTGCTCGACATGGTCAAGGTCAAGAGGGCGCTCACGGGTTCGAAATCGCGCCTGATCGGGCCCAACTGCCCCGGCGTCATCACGCCCGGCGAGTGCAAGATCGGCATCATGCCGGGCCACATCCACAAGCGTGGCAGGATCGGTATCATCTCGCGCTCAGGGACCTTGACCTACGAGGCGGTGGCGCAGACCACGGCCGTGGGGCTGGGCCAGACGACCTGCATCGGCATCGGTGGCGATCCGGTGAACGGCACCAACTTCGTCGAGTGCCTGGAGATGCTGCTGGCCGATCCCGAGACCCAGGGCATCGTCATGATCGGCGAGATCGGTGGCGACGCCGAGGTCAAGGGCGCGGAGTTCATCAAGGCTTCGAAGACCAAGAAGCCGGTCGTCGGCTTCATCGCCGGCCGTACCGCGCCGCCCGGCCGCCGCATGGGCCATGCCGGCGCAGTGATTTCAGGTGGCCATGATACGGCCGAGTTCAAGGTGCAGTTCCTGCGCTCGGCCGGCATCAAGGTGGCGGATTCGCCCGCCGCGCTCGGTGAGGAAATGCTGAAGGCCATGAAAGGCTGACAAGCGGACGGCTGCTCGGCCTTTGCCGGGGCGGCCAGTATCGACAGGCCAAGGAGTACCGGGCCATGAGAGCAGAACAGACGTCGTTCCTGTTCGGCGCCAATGCGCCATTCATTGAAGAGCTTTACGCCCGCTACCAGGGCGATGCGAATTCCGTCGATGGGGATTGGCGCACCTTCTTCGAGGCGCTGGCCGAGGAGAAGGCCGACGTGCTGGCGGAGACCCGTGGTGCCAGCTGGGCGCCCAACGGGGCACGCGTGATCGGGGCGGCCGACGCGGAGGCGCCGCGGCCGGCCGCCAACCGCAACGTGAAGGGCGGCAATGGCGCCGCTGCGATGCCGCTGGCCGGCAAGACCGAAGCCGAGATCCGCGCCGCCGCGCAGGATACGGCGCGCGCGCTGATGCTGATCCGCGCCTACCGCATCCGCGGCCATCTCGAGGCCGATCTCGACCCGCTCGGCCTCGTGCGCCAGGCGCCGCACCGCGAGCTCGATCCGGCGACCTACGGCTTCGGTGACGGCGACTGGGACCGTCCAGTGCTGATCTTCGGCTCGCTGGCGCTGGGCGAGGCCGCGACGCTGCGCCAGATCATGGAGCGCCTGCGCAAGACCTACTGCGGACGCATCGGCGTCGAGTTCATGCACATCTCCGATCCCGACCAGAAGGCGTGGATCCAGGAGCGCATTGAGCATATCGAGAACCATACCGAGTTCACGATCGAGGGCCGCAAGATGATCCTGCAGCGGGTCGTCGAGGCCGAGGGACTGGAGCGCTATCTCGGCGTCAAGTTCGTCGGCACCAAGCGCTTCGGCCTCGACGGCGGCGAGTCGCTGATCCCCGGCATCGAGCAGATCCTGAAGCGCGGCGGCCAGCTCGGCGTGCGCGACGTGGTGATCGGCATGCCCCATCGCGGCCGCCTCAACACCCTCGTGCACGTCATGCACAAGAGCTACACGGCGCTGTTCTCCGAATTCCAGGGCCGTTCCTCGCAGCCCGAGGAAATGCGCGGCTCGGGCGACGTGAAATACCACCTCGGTGCCTCGGCCGACCGCGAATTCGACGGCAATGTGATCCATCTCTCGCTGTCGCCCAACCCCTCGCATCTCGAGGCGGTGAATCCGGTGGTGCTGGGCAAGGCGCGGGCCAAGGAAGACCAGCGCGGCGACCGGGACCGCGCCCAGGTCATGGCGATCCTCATGCACGGCGATGCGGCCTTCGCCGGTCAGGGCCTGGTGGCCGAAAGCCTCGACCTTTCCGATCTCGGCGGCTACCGCATCGGCGGCACCATCCATTTCGTGGTCAACAACCAGATCGGTTTCACGACCCTGCCGACCTTCTCGCGCTCGGGGCCGTATTGCACCGAGATTGCCAAGATCGTGCAGGCGCCGATCCTGCACGTTAACGGCGACGACCCCGAGGCCGTGGTCCATGTTTCGCGTATCGCTACCGAGTTCCGCCAGCACTTCAAGCGCGACATCGTCATCGACATGTTCTGCTATCGCCGTCACGGTCACAACGAGTCGGACGAGCCGATGTTCACCCAGCCGCTGATGTACAAGGAGATCGGCGGACACAAGACGGTGAAGGAAGTCTACGCCGGCCGACTGGAAGCCGAGGGCGTGGTGAGCGCGGCCGACGTCGCGGCGATGGACGCAGCCTTGCGCGAAAAGCTCGACAAGGCGCTGGAGGCGGCCACCAACTACAAGCCCAACAAGGCCGACTGGCTCGAGGGCAAGTGGGCGGGCTTCACCGTCGCGCCGGGCGAGGAGGACCGCAAGGGCGTGACCGCGGTCGATCTCGACCAGCTCCTGGCGGTCGGCCGCGCGATTTCCGAGCCGCCGAAGAATTTCGACCTCAACCGCAAGATCACGCGCCAGCTCCAGGAGAAGCGCAAGACCATCGAGACCGGCCGCGACATCGACTGGGCGACCGGCGAGGCGTTGGCCTGGGGGACGCTGCTGGCTGAAGGCACGCCGGTGCGTCTCAGCGGCCAGGATTCCGGCCGCGGCACCTTCTCGCAACGCCATTCGGTGCTGGTCGACCAGACCACCGAGGCGAAATACATCCCGCTCAACAACGTGGCGCCCGAGCAGGCGCATATCGAGATCATCGACAGCCCGCTGAACGAGGCCGGCGTGCTGGGCTTCGAGTACGGCTATTCGTCGGCCGAGCCCAACGCGCTCGTGCTGTGGGAGGCGCAGTTCGGCGATTTCGCCAACGGCGCGCAGGTCATCATCGACCAGTTCATCTGCTCGGGCGAGAGCAAGTGGCTGCGCATGAACGGTCTCGTCATGCTGCTGCCGCACGGCTACGAGGGGCAGGGGCCGGAGCACAGTTCGGCCCGGCTTGAGCGCTACCTCCAGCTCTCGGCCGAGGACAACTGGCAGGTGGTCAATCCGACGACGCCGGCCAACTATTTCCATGCGCTGCGCCGCCAGATGCGCCGCTCGTTCCGCAAGCCGTTGATCGTCATGACGCCGAAGTCGCTGCTGCGCCACAAGGAGTGCGTGTCGACGTTGGCCGATTTCGGCCCGGGCTCGTCGTTCCGGCGCATCCTGGCCGAGACCGACCAGCTCACCGAGGCAGCCAATGTCCGCCGTGTCGTGCTGTGCTCGGGCAAGGTCTACTTCGATCTCGTGGCCGAGCGCCGCAAGCGCAAGATCGACGACATCGCCATCGTGCGCATCGAGCAGCTCTATCCGTTCCCGTTCAGCCGCCTCGGCGTGCGCCTCGCGCAATATCCCAATGCCGAGGTGGTGTGGTGCCAGGAGGAACCCGAGAACATGGGCGCCTGGCATTTCATCGATCGCCGCATCGAGCGCGCTCTCTCGGGCGCCAACGTGAAGGCCAAGCGCCCGGTCTATATCGGGCGGGCCGAGGCGGCGTCGCCGGCGACGGGTTCGGCCCGCACGCATCTCAAGGAACAGGCCGATCTGGTCGACCGCGCTCTCACGGTTGGTTGAGCGCGGGTAGAGAAGGGGTTTTGAGTCATGTCTGTCGAGATCAAGGTTCCGGCGCTGGGTGAATCGGTCACCGAGGCGACGGTCGCCAAGTGGCTGGTGAAGGTGGGCGATGCGGTGGCGATCGATCAGCCGCTTTGCGAACTCGAAACCGACAAGGTGACGGTCGAGGTCAACGCGTCGGTGGCCGGCAGCATCGCCGATCTCGCCGTCGAGGAAGGCGCCACCATCCAGGTGGGCGCCGTGCTTTGCCATATCGAAGCAGGAGCTGCGGGAGCCGCCGCAGCTGCGCCGAAGCCTGTTGCTGCTACGCCGCCGGCCGTCCCGAAAGCAGCACCGCCGCCGCCAGCCCCAGTGCCGGTACCCGCCGCCGCTCCGCCAGGCGCCAACCTCGCTGCCTCGGGTCCGGCGGCACGCAAGCTCGCCGAGGAGAAGAACGTCCCGGCCGCCGCCATCCAGCCCACCGGCAAGGACGGCCGGGCCACCAAGGAAGACGTGCTGGCAGCCCTCGCCTCGGTCCAGGCGCCGTCAGCGCCGTCGGCCGCGAAGCCCGCCGTTCCCGCCGGCCCGCGCGCGCGCGGCGACCGCGAGGAGCGGGTGCGCATGACGCGTCTGCGCCGCACCATCGCCAATCGCCTCAAGGAGGCGCAGAACACTGCGGCCATGCTCACCACCTTCAACGAGGTGGACATGACCAACGTCATGGCGTTGCGCGAGCGGCTGAAGGAGGATTTCGAGAAGAAGCACGGCGCGCGGCTGGGCTTCATGTCGTTCTTCGTCAAGGCCTGCATCGCCGGCCTGAAGGAACTGCCGTCGGTAAATGCCGAGATCGAGGGCGATGAGCTGGTCTACAAGAACTACTACGACATCGGCGTCGCCGTCGGCACGCCGCAAGGTCTGGTCGTGCCGGTGCTGCGCGATGCCGACGTGCTGGATTTCGCCGGCATCGAGAAGGGCATCGGCGAACTCGGCCGCAAGGCGCGCGACGGCAAGCTCTCGATCGCCGACCTGACAGGCGGCACCTTCACCATCTCCAACGGCGGCGTCTACGGCTCGCTGATGTCGACGCCGATCCTCAATCCGCCGCAATCCGGCATCCTCGGCATGCACAAGATCCAGCAGCGTCCCATGGTGGTGGGCGGCGAGATCAAGGCGCGGCCGATGATGTATCTCGCCATGTCGTACGACCATCGCATCATCGACGGCCGCGAGGCCGTGCTGTTCCTGGTGCGGGTCAAGGAATGCATCGAGGATCCCGAGCGGCTGTTGTTGGGCGTGTGAGGACAGCGTCATGGCCAACGAGACATTCGACCTCGTCGTGATCGGCGCCGGACCCGGCGGCTACGTGGCCGCGATCCGCGCCGCGCAGCTCGGCCTGAAGGTGGCCGTGGTCGAGAAGAACGCGACGCTGGGCGGTACCTGCCTCAATGTCGGCTGCATTCCGTCCAAGGCGCTGCTGCAGTCCTCGCACCTGTTCGAGGAGGCGGGCCACGACCTCGCCGCCCACGGCATCATGGTCGCGGCACCGACGCTCGACTTCGCGCAGATGATGAAGCGCAAAGGCGAGGTGGTGGGCGCCACCACCAAGGGCATCGAGTTCCTGTTCAAGAAGAACAAGATCACTTGGCTGCAGGGCCATGGTCGGATCGAGGCTGGCCGCATCGACGTCGCCGGCAAGGTTTCCGTGCTCGGCCCCGATGGTGCCGTGAAGGCTACGGCCACGGCCAGGAACATCCTGATCGCCGCGGGCTCGGAAGTGACGCCGCTGCCCGGTGTCGTCATCGACGAGAAGAAGGTCGTGTCCTCGACCGGTGCGCTGGAACTCGGCGAAGTACCGAAACGCCTGATCGTGGTCGGGGCCGGAATCATCGGCCTGGAACTGGGCTCGGTGTGGCGGCGTCTGGGCAGCGACGTGACCGTGGTCGAATTCCTCGATCGCATCACGCCGGGCGTCGACGACGAGATCACCAAATTCCTTCAGCGCGCACTCGCCAAGCAGGGCCTGAAGTTCAAGCTCGGCTCGAAGGTGACCAAGGCCGAGACTACCGGCGCCGGCGTCACGCTCACGGTCGAGCCGTCGAAGGGCGGCGCGGCGGAGACGCTGCAGGCCGACGTCGTGCTGGTGGCGATCGGGCGGCGTCCCTACGTGGTGGGCCTCGGCCTCGACAAGGTAGGCGTAAAACTCACCGAGCGCGGCCGCATCGCCGTCGACGCGCACTTCCAGACTTCCGTGCCCGGCATCTACGCCATCGGCGACGTGATCGACGGTCCGATGCTTGCCCACAAGGCGAGCGAGGACGGCATCGCCTGCGTCGAAACGCTGGCCGGCCAGAAGGGCCATGTGAACTGGGATCTCGTACCGTCGGTCGTCTACACCCAGCCCGAGGTGGCCTGGGTCGGCAAGACCGAGGAACAACTCAAGGCGGCGGGCGTTGCCTACAAGATCGGCAAGTATCCTTTCACCGCCGATCCGCGCAGCCGCGCGAACGCGGCGACGGAGGGGTTCGTGAAGGTACTGGCCGACAAGACGACTGACCGCGTGCTGGGCGTGCACATCTTCGGTGCCGAGGCCGGCACCATGATCGCCGAGGCCGCCCTCGCCATGGAGTTCGCGGCCTCGGCCGAGGACATCGGCCGCGTCTGCCACGCCCACCCGACGGTCAACGAGGCACTCAAGGAAGCAGCCCTCGCGGCTTGGGAAAAACCGATTCATTTGTAGGCATTGGATGCGCAAGCCGTTGATGGCGCTGGCGATCGCGGCCTGCCTCGTGATGTCGGTGGTGGGCGGCCTGCTGCCGATCCTGCAGGGCTGGATCTTTTTCGTGCTCGGCCTCTACCTGCTCGCGACCGAGTTCGAGATCGGCCGCGTCTGGGTGAAGGCGGCGCGCCGGCGCTGGCCGTTCCTCAACCGCTGGATCGTTCGCGCCCGCGATCACAAATGGGCGCCGAGCCACCTCAAGGAATTCGAGGATCTGACGGATCCGTGGAAGTGACGTCGGCGCGAGTCCGTCAGCTCTTGCCCGCAAGCCCGTGATAGACCGCCTCGGCGATCGGCAGCAGCTCTTCGCGGCTCGCCGTTGCGGTGACGGCAAAACCGAAGCCCTGGTCGATCCACGCGAAGGTCGCGGCGTCACCCTCCTGCTGGAAGCGGAACGCCGTCTCCGTGCCCGAGGCCGCGCGGACATAGACCGTGAGGCGCCGGCCGCTCGCATCGTCGTACATGAGCTGGGCCGCAGCGGCGGCGCCCGCCGGCAGCAGCCGCCCGCCCATCAGGCGGTAGCCGAAGCGCGACAGATCGGGCGCCGCCAGTGGCCGGCCGAGTCTCTTCGACAGCCACTGCAGCAGGTGCGCCTCCTGGGCCGCACCCACTTCGACCGGATGGGCGACCTCGACCACGAAAGTTCGATAGGCCGCGGTCGCGCCTTGGGCCACGCTGGTGGTCGGCGCCACGGGCGACGATGCGGGTGCGAGGCCGTTGGCGAACCAGCCGCCGGCCGCACCCACGACGAAGATCACGAG
>ERZ1292640.1180-Hain-H43-02um-R1-1180-length-21603-cov-7_pt1 | contig 21603 bp, 16 predicted proteins | sample MGYA00564404_ERZ1292640 | MGnify/ENA primary metagenome ERZ1292640 (study PRJEB36523, sample SAMEA6512636) | groundwater metagenome | collected 2019-01-08 | study: AquaDiva: Metagenomics assemblies of 32 groundwater samples
TGAACTCCCAATAACAACCTGTAGTGTGAGGTGGAGTCAATAGGATACCCAGATACTTCTATACTTTTGAGCAACAGAAGAATCCTTGCGATCAAGCGCTTCTGCCAAATAAGGTAGTGCGTTGGTTCCGATAGTCCTAATCGCTTCTTGCGCAGGGTCATCTTCGTCAAATCCGAGCATCCATTGAGGCACCTTGCCCTTTTGTTCCACTTTGGCCTGTTCTGCCTTGCCCGCTTTCTTGATCCAAGCGCTAATCCGTTTCCCATTGTACTTGGGTTCTAGGCGGGCCAGATCATAGCAAAGCACACCTGCCAGAGCAGCACCAAGGAGCAGAAATAATATTATGTTGCGCTTACCCATGGTCGCTAACTGCCAATCCGCCAAAGTTCAGCTTCACTCTGGCGCAACATCGCCGCCTTTTGCAAAAACTATTTCCTTCCCCGCATCATTCAGTTTGCTGCTTTGGATGACGGCACTGATCGCGGGTTTAGGCATCAAGCTTTGGAAACCCTAATTCGCCGCCAAGCGCCGCGAGATAAACTGCCGGACCAGAGGAATCCGGCATTGGCCCAGAAGCTGCAAAGCCCGCGCGCGATCCGCCGGCACCATCGGCTCAATGGCATACCACAGCATAAGCGGCAGATTCTGGTCCCGCGCATCTTCAGCATGCCCCAGCAAGGCCGTGACAATCGGCCAACGATCTTCCAGCCGCAGCCGTTGCAGCGCGGAGGCCAACGCCAGCCGCACCAGGGGCGATCGATCTGCACGCGCCAATTGTTCGAACTTCCGCAGCACCGGTGGCTCAACTTGGATCGGGGGTGCCGTCTGCCCCTCACACAACAACTGGATGGCCCACCAACGCACGTGCTCGCTCGGATGATCCAGCAGCGACGTCAGCAGAGGCCCGTTCAATCCGCCGGTCACGTGCAACGCCCATAACGCCCGCAGTTTTCGGGTCACGTCCGGATTCTCCTTGAGGATGCCGGCGAGTTTGCCGGGCACTTCGGCGTTCAGTTTTCCTGCGGCCGCCCGCTCCGCCAAAAGCCGCCGGGCGTGACGCACCTGCCAATCATTCCGGTGCAACTGCAATTGAACCAATTCGGCGTCGGTGAGCTTGGCCAGATCGAACTGGCCGCCAGGCTTGGCCCGACCGTATGTAATTTTGTAAATCCGCCCGCTGCTGCGATAAGAGCCGTCGGTATCATGACATTCGCCCAAGTCATTCCAATCGCTCACGAACATGCCGCCGTCGGGCCCGTAACTGATCGTGACGCCTCGAAACCAGGGATCGTTCGCCAGGAGAAACGCCCCGCCATGCCGCCCCACATAGCCGGAACCTTTGCGCTCGAGCCGATCGTAAAGAACTCGATTCCCATGAAGATTGACCATGAAAAGGGCGCCGCGATAATCGCCGGGCCAATTGTCGCCCAAATAAATCCTGGCCCCCGCATGGGAATGCCCGCCGCCCAAGGGATCATTTTCCTTCCCGCCTCGGGCCAGGCGCCAATCCGACCCCGTCCAATGCAGATGGTCCGAGCACGCTTCCATCAGTTCATAGATGCAAGGATTGAAGTCCTCGCCGAACATGCGTTGGTAGTGCGCGCCCGGAATGACGTGCCACAAGTGGCCAATGACGTTATTGGAAAAGAAAGGCTGGCCAAAATCATCGAAATCCAGGCCCCAGGGATTGGTGGTGCCATGCGTGACGGCCTCGAAGACTTTGCGAGAGGGATGATACCGCCAGATGCTGCAACTCAGCCGGGTTCGTTGATCGTCCGGTGTGCCTGGCTTTCCGACCAGCGACGGGGCTGTGATTCCGTGCCGGCCAAACAGCCAGCCGTCTGGCCCCCAGGTCAGGCCATTCACCGTGTTGTGTCCGGCCTGCAAGGTCCAGCCATCCAACACAATCACCGGCGCGCCATCCGGGACGTCGTCGCCATTGGCATCGGGAATGAACAAGAGATTGGGCGCTGAGGTCACCCACACGCCGCCAAAGCCAAGCTGAATCCCGGTCAGGCGCTCGCCTTGGTCCCAAAAGACTTTGCGCTCGTCAAAACGCCCGTCGCCGTCCGTATCCGTGAAGATCAGGATGCGGTCGCTCCTTGTCTTCCACTCCGGATAGGAAAAGCATTCCACCACCCAGAGACGCCCGCGATCATCGAACTCGAACGCGATCGGCTGCAGGACATCCGGCTCGCCCGCGAACAACGTCACTTGAAAACCGTGCGGCACGGTCATTCTCTTGAGCGCCTCCAACGGCGGGAGCGGCCGGTCCTCGGCGCGTTGCGTGTCGATGACACCGGCCGGCAAGGCCGGTCGCTCGGCCTGCAGGGACGGGAGCGCGAGAAAGAAACTACCCAGGACAAGAAACAAACTCATGCTGGCGCGGGTTATAGCAGCTTCGCTGCGGCAAAGTGAAATAGATTCCCCCGCCAAGCGAACCATTATCCACATAGTTACGGGTTAGAGGATTACTTTTTCAAAACGGGCTTGTCCGCGGCCCCAGCGGCGCGGTAGATCGCGGCGGTCTTCTGGAACGATTCCAGTCGGCCGCCAACCAGCGTCAACGGTCGATGGTCACAAGGCGCGGCCCAATGGCCGAAGGGTCTCCCCGGATGCCCCGCCCAGGTGCCTAATTTTCAAATTCTTTACTGTCCAGGGTTCCATCCGACCGTCAAGGACACCGATTTCTGGTGGAATTTCAGCGGCCGGCGCGTCACCAGCTATGCCTGGATGATTCTGCGCGATCCGTGTCCGACCAATTCCCTGCTGCCGGGCAGGACGTTTTTGACGCGCCTGACCGTTCCGATCCCGAGTGAAGTGGAGCTTGCCGCCGACTGCGTGATCTTGGAAGGAACCAACCGCTTCGTAGGCATTCCCACCGATAACGTGCCGTCGGGACATCAGACCAGCCATCTCGTTGGCAAGCGTCCCGCCGGCGGAAATATCCTTTTTACCGATGGCCATGTGGCTTGGCGCAATTTTCGCCAAATGGAGGTTCGACAAATCGCCAATCCTGGGCGGGATTTTCGTTTCTGGTTTTGACCGCAACGTCCGCCAGTCCAGTGCGATCACCGCCGCCGGCCTTTCACCGGGCCTTTGTTCTTCTGAACGTCCTTTTGGCCACGCTCGGCTGGTTTGCCGGCCCGCTTCTCGCCGGTCCGCCGAACTTTGACCTCGTTGGCTTTGCCACCGTGAACGGCCTGGGGCGGAACGGCACCACCGGAGGGGCGGGCGGCGAGCATGTCCACGTCTCGGCGCTGGCCGATCTGGCCAGACATTTGGAGAGCAATCAGACGCTGATGGTCGAAATCCTGAACGACATCGATCTCTCCCCTTTGGCCAACGCCAACGGCGGTTTTCCAGGCGATTATCCGACCGGAGAGATTCTGGTGAACTCGCATAAAACGATCTATTCCAAGAACGGGGCCACCCTCCGGCGCGGCACTTTGCGCATCGGGAAAGGCCCGACCGGGCGGCAAAACATCATCGTTCGCAACCTGAAGTTCCGCGACCTGTGGGTGCTCGATCCGTCCGGTCAATACGACGAATACGGCTGGGATTACATCGGCATTGAAGCCGGCAGCCATCACATCTGGATTGATCATTGCGATTTTGATCGGGCCTACGACGGGATGATCGATCTCAAGGGTGGCGCTGACTTTGTCACCATTTCCTGGAACGTGTTTCGCAACCAGAAAAAATGCAATCTGGTCGGCCACAGCGAGAACACGGCGGCCACCGACCGGGGTCACCTGAACGTTACCCTCCATCACAACTGGTACGACCATGTGGAGGAACGGATGCCGCGGATGCGCTTTGGCAACGCGCACGTGTTCAACCTCTACTGCAACGATCTGGGCGGCAAAGGGATTCAATCCACCACCGAAGCGGCCACGCTCGTGGAAAATGCCTTTTTCGTTCACCCAAGGTCCGGAAGTTATCCCACCGTCGAAGTCAATGGCGGCGGGACCGGCGTGGTCAAGGTGGTCAACAGCGTCATCGTCAACCTGCCGGGAGGGAACGTGGCCTTCCGCCAGTTTGGCGCTTCGACGTTCACATTCAACGCGCCGTTTGCCACGCCCGTGCCGCCTTACTCCTACGCGCTCGATCCCGTGGAGGCTGTGCCCAACATCGTCACGAATCATGCTGGTGTCGGGAAAATCGGCTTTGAATTGTGGCGCCTCGAACAATTCACGCCGGAACAACTCTTGAACACGGCCCTTTCCGGACCGGACGCGGCACCGGCCGGGGATGGAATCGCCAACTGGGTGAAATACGCGCTGGGCTTGCCGCCGTTCGTGGCCGCCACCGGGCCTTTGATGACGTTGCGTTTCGAGAACGGCGACGCAGTGCTTTGTTATCAACGCCCCGCCACAGCCGGCGACGTGACTTATCGCGTCGAAGTGTCCTCGGACCTGGTGAACTGGAGTGGGACTGGCCTCCTCCAGCAGGCGGTCAGCAGCAGCGCCGGGCTGGAAATCTGGGAGGCGTGCTACGCCACCTCCGGCAGTCGTGCGTTGTTCTTCCGCCTAATCCTCCAGCGCTGAAATGAACTGGTTAAGATCCGGGCACGGCGCGGCTGATCCGCACTCGGAGGCTCAGCGGACCTGGGTATCGCGAAATTGCTTGGGCGCCATGCCGGTGGCCTGCTTGAACGCGATGCAGAAGCTGTTGGCGCTCTGGTAGCCGCACAGGCCGGCCAGGACGTCCATTTTCAGATCGGATTCGGCCAGCAACGTTTTGGCGCGCTCGAGGCGCGCCCGGTGCAATTCACGGTCCGGAGGACGGCCCACATACTCCAGAAACGCCTTGTGCAGCCCGCGGCGCGACATGGCCGCCACACCCACCAGGTCCTTGACCGTGATCGGCTTATGGCTGTTCTCCCAGATGAAACGCAGGCATCGGGCCACTCCTTTGTGGCTGATCGCCAACAGGTCGCTGCTCTTGCGTGTGATCAGGCCCGCCGCCGGCACTCGGACCGGTTTCCGGGACACCGGCTTGCCTTTCATCAACTGGTCCAACAAAGCGGCGCCGCGATAGCCCAAAGTCGTCAGGTTCATATCCACGCTCGAGATAGGTGTGTGCATCGCGTCTGGAGCCAGAAGGTTGTTCTCAGCCCCCACGATGGCCACCTCCTCCGGCACGGCGATGCCCGCGCTTTCGCACGATTCGAGCACATTCAACGCTTGTTCGTCGTTGGCGGCAAAAACCGCCAGGGGTTTTGGCGCCGCTTTAATTCGGGCCGCCAGCCAGTCGCGCTTCGTCTGCCACTCTTTCCGGTCTGTGCGATAAGCGGGCGATTGATGCCAGCGGAGCCACTCGCACGAATGGCCGGAGCGTTGCAGCGCCTTGACGAAGCCCTCGCCGCGCTCTTCGTACGACCAGTTGTCGGCCTCGCTATAAAACAGGAAATGAGTGAAGCCGCGGGAAAGAAAATGGTCCGCGACCAGTTCCGCCGCGTGCGCGTGGTCTTCCAACACGAGCGGAAAGCTCAACTGCGGCCGGCGAAAGCTGAAGTCCACGGTCGGCAACTTGGCGCGCCCAACGAATTCGGCCAGATCATCCCCGGCTCCGAGCCAGGCCAGAATGCCATCGCCATCCCACCCCCACGGAATGACTCGCTCGCGCGTGAGGTTGGCGGACAAACGCCAGCCATGTTCCTGCGCGTATTTCTCGATGCCGCGGTGCAGCCGGTAATCGTACCACCCCAGCGCGATCAAAACTCGTTTCTGGCTTCTGGGCATTTCCGCCAGCATAAGCCGCCGGCCGCCGCTTCTCAACCCTTCTGAACAACTTTTGGCCGGGTCACACCCAGCCAAAGCAAGGACCATGCAGCAGAAGGCGAGCGCGAGCGAAAGGGGAGCGCGACCGTCTCGGTCGCTGCCATCGGCGTCCCGCCGATGGCTTCTTCGGCGCAATAACCCAAGGCAACGACCGGTTAAACCAGGCCGCCTTCTGTCGGGCGCAAGGCCAGCCAGTGTGCGAGGCGCGCGCCCCGGGGGCGCGGGCGTCCTCGCCCGTTTGGCGTATCGGAATTGATTGCAGGTACCGTTCTCATCGCGGCCGGTAGTTTTTTTTCACACGCAAAGCGGACAAGATGTCCGCGCTCCCACGATGCAACTGCGTCGTTCCGCTGGAGAAAGCAATGGCGCTGCCTGCCTCCTGTCCTGTCCGGCCCGCGTGCAACTTTTTCAAGGAACTGTGCACAATCAGGTATTTCTCCCTGACCGGCACGACGCTAGACTGGGAGAGCATGAACCCCAAAGCTCAACCCACAGAAGTCTGGTCAAATGGAAATGGTCGTGACCTTCGATGCGCCTTTGACAAAATCCGAATGAAACGACGGCTTCAACTTTCCCTTGCGCTCCTGGCTTGGCTCAGCCTGGCTTGGCCCAGCCGCGCCGCTGTTCTGGTCGATGACACCTGGGCCGACGGAAGCCGTGCGGAGCAGAATCTGCCGGCGGAATCGGCCTGGTTTACCACCTCGGTTGCCAACATGACGGCGAGTCCCGGCAGCCTGAGCGTTGCGAACCTGGCCACCAGCTCCAGTCAATGGACCACCTATTTCACGGAGGCCGGCAGCCCCTCGCAGTTGAACGTCGGCGACACGCTTACCGTCACGATTGCGTTCACGCCCAGCCAGGTGGCGGCGCAGAACTCGTCCCAAAACTGGCGCATTGCCCTGTGCGATTCTTCGGCGGGAGTCCGTCTGGCTGGCGACGGGGGTCCCAATGCGGCCAATTACACCGGCTACGCGCTTTTCGGCAATTTCGGCCAGACGTGGGGCCGCAATAATGGGATCGACCTCAGGAGACGCGCCAACCTCTCGAACAGCGGTCTGTTAACCACCTCCGGAGATTGGACTTCGCTCGGCGGCGGAGGAACGGTCACCGGTGATCCCGCGTTTACCGACGGAGTGCCTTTTACCCTGACGATTTCCGTCACGCGCGACTCGGAATCCTCGGTGACGCTCACAGGCACCTACTCCGGGGGCGACTTGAGCAGCACCTGGACTGCCACGGACGTGAACACGGATACGACGAGCATCTATACCAAGTTCGACAGTGTCATATTCCGGCCGTCCAGAGGTGATGGGACGGCGATGAACTTTGTCTTCACCCGCTTCAAAGTCGAAGGTCCGAGCCCCTTGCCGCCTCCGCCATCGCTGGTCGTTGAACCGCAGGATCGGACGCTGACCGTTGCGGAGACCGCCAGCCTGGGTGTGGCGGCCAGCGGAGGGGCGCCACTCCAGTACCAGTGGTACTTCAACGACGTGAACACGCCTGTGGCGAATGCCAGCAATGCTTCGTTGCTGCTCACGAATATCCAGACGAACCAGGCCGGCGGATATTTCGTCATCGTCAGCAACGATCAGGGCGTGGCCACCAGCAAGGTGGCCATGGTCACGGTCAACCTCCCCGTTTTCACCAGCCCTGGCGTCGTCGTTGACGATATTTGGGAGGATGGCGATCGCGGCAGCGGCAACCCGGTTGTTTCGACGAATAATTCACTCTGGTTTGCCTCCAGTGCCACTTCTCTGTCCGCCGGCGTCGGTTCGATGATGGCCGTGCCTGCCCCGGACACCTCTCGTTTATGGGTCGGTTACTTCACGGAGGACCCTGCTGCGCCCGTGGACATCGCGGTCGGCCACGCCCTCAAAGCCACGCTGGTGTTCACGCCTGGCAATGTGGCCGCTCAGAACACCGGCAGTATCCGCCTTGGCTTGCTGAATTACACCTGGGGTACGCGGCTCTCTGCGGACGATTTTGGCACCGGCAGCACCGGCAGCGGCGTCAACGTCAGGGGATACATGCTGACCCTGAACTTCGGCGACAGCTTTGGCGACAACACCCCGCTGGAAATCCAAGTGCGCAACAACCTGGGCAGCGCCGACCTGATGGGGAACTCCGGTGATTACCTGTCGCTCGGGGCGGGAGCCGGCGGGTCTTTAAATGTTCCGGCGTTCGCCGACGGTACGGAATACACCCTGGAATTCACGGTGCGGAGAACGGCCGAGAGATCGGTTGACATCATGGCAAGAGTCACCGGCGGCGACGTGGACATTTCGCACACCGTCACCGACAGCACCTACGTTTACCGCCGGCTCGACAGCTTCGCCATTCGCGCGAACAGAACCACCGATTCGGCCGAGCAACTCGACATCACCCGATTCAAGGTCGAGGTGCTTCCGGCCCTCACGACACCGATTTCCTTCAGCGAGGTGACCCGGTCTGTTGATGGCAGCGTCAGCCTCACCTTCACCGGACCCTCGGGCCAGGACTACCGGTTGTGGGCCAGCGCCGACCTGGCGCTGCAGCCGGTGACGACGGCCTGGACCTTGCTTTCCGGCGGGACGTTTTCCGATACACCGGTTGTTTTCACCGACCTAGCAGCGGCGCACCCGCGGCGCTTTTACGTCCTTTCCTCTCCTTAAATGTTCTTGTGTCAAATTCGTAACTTCGACTAGATTCCGCCTATGAAACTCCTTTCTCGAATCGCCCTTGCCTTGGCGCTGGTCTGCGGACTTGGTCTGCCTGTCCGCGCACAGATGTTTCTCCACGATACCTGGGCTGACGGCACGCGCAACAACACCGCGTTGCCTGCCGAGTCGGCCTGGTTCTCTTCCGATTCCAGCGGGGCCTCTTTGACGGCTGCGCCCGGTTCCATGACCGCCGCCATCCCCAGCGGGTCCTCTTTGTGGGCCGCCTTTTTCACGCCTGCCGGCAGTCCCGCCAGTTTGGCCGTGGGTGAAACACTCACCGCCAGGGCTGTTTTCACTCCGGCTGGAGTCGCGGCCAATAACACCTCCCGAGGGTTGCGCATCGGCCTTTACAATTTTTCAGATGGCGGAACCCGGATGAGCGCGGATGGATTCTCGACCGGCAGCGGCACCGGAGCGCCGGGCGCCAATGTCCAGGGCTACATGTTGAACATGAACTTCGGCACCACGTTCGGGGTGGACACTCCGCTGCAAATCATGGAGCGCACGGCCGTAAGCAGCATCAACCTCATGGGTGCCAGCGGCGATTTCACGGCCCTGAGTGCGGGGCCTGCCGGCAGTCTGAACGGTCCGGGCTTTACCAGCGGCGTGGAATACACGTTGCAGTTCTCAGTGACGCGAACGGGCGCCGACTCGGTGGACGTCACCACGCGATTTACCGGAGATGGCCTGAACCTATCGCACACGGCCACCGATGCGGCCGGGGCCACTCTTGCCTTCGATGCCTTTGCCATTCGGCCGGCCGGCTCGGCCAGCGTCGCCACGTCGCTGGTCTTCCGCGAATTCGACGTCACCGTGGTTCCTGAGCCGTCCACCTGGGCCATGGTGGTGGTGCAAATGGCTCTGGCCCTCGGCCTGGTTTGGCGCCGCCGCGTCCGCGCTTAGTTGTGGCTATTCGAGAGTCTGGGGAGCGGCACCCGCCCCGGGTGCCGTGGCAGACGCCCTCGTCAATGCACGTCAAGCTATGCTAAAGCGGGCGTAGCGAGGATGCACCGGGGCCAGCGGCAGCCAGAGAAAATCGCGCGTTTTTCTGCCGGACTATTTTCCCCGGGGCGCGCACTCTCGCCTCACGGCGCAACCGCCGGAAGCCAGCACAAGATCGAGTATATGGATGAGTTGACGGGCTTCTTGAACTGGCAGCTTCTGACGACGCTGACGTTGCCCGAGAGTCCCTGCTTGTTCATTGATGCGAGCGCGACCAATTGGCAGCGCCGGTACTATCGGATCTGTTCCCCCTCACCCCTTCCCTCGCCTCCAGTGGGGGAGAGGGCCGGCCGATCCCGACCCGCGCGACGCGGGTGCTACTCCCACCCCTCCCCCCGGGAGAGGGAACCGCACATCTAAAGTGAGAGGCCCGCGCGGGCATATCAACTGCACGTTAGGATTGACACGGAGGGCATGTTTAGCCCGAATGAGTCCTGCCTATGTATTTTGGCAATCGACATAATTCAAACATTCGTCATCCGTGCCTGAAAACCGGCACGCAAGGAATCCTTGTTTTGCTTGTCTTGTTCGCGGCGTGGATGGCCAGGCCGGCGCACGGGCAAACGGTTCTTCCCGACTTAGACCCGAAGGAGGCCGCCGGGGAGCGCCCTTATGAAATGGTCTGGGCCAAGCGCGTGGAGCCCGCCCCGCCCACCGTTCGCTTCGATCAACTGAGCGGCTGGAAAGTGGAGGTGGAAGGCGGCGCGCAAGCCACCTTGCAGGCCAGCCGCGCCCAAAATGTCTGGAACCGTCCCGTGGCCAAGCTGCGCTATCACGGCGAAGGCAAGTCCGACGCGAAACCGCGCCTTGTCCTCACTCCGCCGGAAGCGATCGCGTTGCCGGAAAACGCCGATTCCATCGATATGTGGGTTTATGGCAATCGCTGGGATTGGGAGAATCCACCGGGAACACCGCCGGTCCGCATCGCGCTCCAGCTCCGCGACGGAGAAAACAAGGCGCATGCGGTCGCGGTGGACTCGGTGCGATGGCAGGAATGGTGGCTGATGCACCGGCGGCTGCCGAAAGACCTGCGCGCCCCGGTGCGCCTGGAAAGCCTGGAAATCACCGGCGGCTGGCAAACGGAGTGGCGCGAGATTTTTTTCGATTCCATCCGCTTTTATCACGAGGATTTGCCGCCGCTCCGGTTCCCCCCGCGCCCCAAGCGCAACCTCACGCTTTTTGAAGGGCAATCTGGCGGCGTCAACAGCGGCGCGGACAAACTGCCGTTCCCGGTGCGCGAGGAAACCATCTTGCCAATGCATTTGGGCGGGCAGTTTCTGAACAAGGTCGCCATACTTAAAGACAAATTCCTTTTCCGATATGCCGGGAAGGACTGCACCGTGGTTTATTATTTCGATCCCGCCAAAGGCTTGAGCGGCCTGGAAGCTGAATTGAATTCCACGCCGGTGGGGCGGTTGCTGGAGGGTGCGGCGGCGCGCTTTGCCGGTGGTTCGACCAACGCCCATTTAAAAAACACCCGGCTCCAGCGTGAGATGGTCACCGCCGAGTACGACGACGGTACCATGCTCCGTCTGCAAATCTGGCAAAAGTCGCTCGTGCTGGACGTGACCAATCTCACGAACCAAGCGACGGAACTCGACTTCGGCCTCCTGGCCGCGGTGCAGGAACCGCGCACGGTCTGGGTGCCGTATCTGACCTACGGCAATGGGCCGCACCCGTGCGTCTTGCTTTCCCAAGCCGGCACCAATCACGTTTTCACCTCGATCTGGCTGGATTGGTATCGCTCGAACGGCTCTGAACCTTACGCGGCCGAATCCGCCGGCACCAACACGGCGCGCATCAACGGCGGCGTCCGCTACCATCCGCTCACCGACGGCCGGCGCAATCCGCTCATCGAGCGGGTGTTCCTCACCGTCTCGCCCGTGTTCGAGGAGGTGTTGCCCGTCGTGGCCAACCCGGCCGGCCTGCATGCGGCCCAGGCGGTGGACCGTTTGTGGCAGGAATCGTGGGGGCCGGATGATTTCGATAAACAGATGAAACGGAGCAAAATGCTGCTCGCTTACGGCATCGAAAAGCTCATTCAGTGCAATCATGAGATCGCCTGGCGCGACGGCGGCGAAAGTTTCACGCTGCGCACCCGCGCCGCCCCGAAGAAGGGCGGTGACGCCGCGCTCAAAAAGTATGTCGCCCACCAGCGCGGCCTCGGCTGGCTGGCCGGCCTTTACAGCAATTACACCGATTTCGCGCCCGTGAACGAGTTTTGGAGTCCCGATGGCGTGCAACGCACCTCCGACGGCAACTGGAGGACCGCCTGGCCGCGTTGCTACGCCGAGAAGCCGCTCAAGGCCGTCGAGTACGACGCCTTCCTTGCGCCGCAGATCAAGGAGAAGTACGGTCCCACCAGCGCTTACACCGATGTCCATACGGCGGTCGCGCCGTGGGGCTACAACGATTATGACGCCCGGGTGCCGGGGGCAGGCACGTTCGCGCAAACCTTTTACGCCTATGGCGAGTTGCTGCGCAATGACTCGCGCGTTTATGGCGGCCCCATCTTTTCCGAGGGCACCTATCACTGGCTTTATGCCGGTCTGGCCGACGGCAATTACGCGCTGGCTTATGACGGGCGGCCTCTGGCCAAGGAGCCGTTGCTGCCGGTGTTTGACCTTTACCAGATTCACACCAAGGAATGCGACATCGGCATGGGCTGGACGGCGAACTTTTGCGACGCCATTCCGGACTGGCGCAAACCGGAGAACCTGGACCGCGCCATCGACCGGTTTCTGTTGCACACGCTGGCCTACGGCCACATTGGCTGGCTGGTCGAAGAGGAGCACGGCCTGGCGCGCACTGGCCGCTCCTACTACATGCTCCAGCAGGTGCAGGCGCGCTACGGTTTAAAGGCGCCGGATCATGTCCTCTATTGGGATGGCGCGAAATTGTGCAGCGTCTCCGAGGCGATTGTGCGGGATTTGCCGCGCACCCGCCGGCAGCTCTACGTCGAATATCCGGGCGGGTTGAAGCTCTGGTGCAACGATCATCCGACAGAAATCTGGCGCCTCGATGCCGCCAGAGCCGAAGTGAAGAAACTTTGGAATCCGGATCGGGAGGTGGGACGAAAACCAGGGCTGCCGGAAGCCGGCGCTGGTGTTGCCGAGGGGTTGACTCTTCCTCCGGCGGGCTGGGCGGCCATCCAGGAGAACGATGATTTCATCAGCTTTTCCGCGCTCAAAGGAACCAATAAGGTGGACTACCTGCGCAGTGCCGCTTACACCTATCTGGACGGGCGCGGCGAGTGGCTGGCCACGCCGGAAGCCGCGTCCAACGGCGCGCTCGCCATCCGGCCGCTGGCCAAGAACCAATTGCAGGTCATCCGCATTTCCGGCACGGGCCCCTTCGTCATCGGCCGTCCCTACCAAATGCGCGGCGCGCTCCAGGCCTGCGAGGCCTTTGACGCGGACGGCAACCGTCTTTCGCCTCCGGCGTGGGACCACTCTCCGGGTGAAACCCGCCTCGAACCCGTGGATAAAGCCGTGCAGTACATCCTGCGTTTCCCCAGCCAGCGGTGAACTAAAGCTTCTTAGCCAATCGTTCCGCCAGCCGCTGCAAGGCCGGCGAACGGTCCAGCGGATCGAGATGCACGTCCAGGAGACAAAAACTCTCCGTGTGCGCTTGTGCCTCGCTTAAGGCTTGAACGAGTTGGTCCTCCGTTTCCACGACGAAACCGTGGCCCGCTCCCAGCACCTCTGGCAGCCGATGGTACCGCCACGGCAGCAGGTCGTTGTACGGCCCATCCTGCATGTGCCGCTCGGTGCCATAACCGGCGTTGTTCAGCACAATCACAATCGGGTTGAGCCGGTATCGCACCGCCGTGGACAGTTCCAGGCCGGTCATTTGGAACGCGCCATCCCCCACCAGCACCAGCGGCCGCAACTTGGGATTGGCCAACTGCGCCCCGATTCCTGCCGGCACCCCAAAGCCCATCGACGCATAATAAGCCGGCGCCAGAAACTCGGTGCGATGATGGATAAACAAGTCGGCCGCGCCAAACAAAGCGTCGCCCACGTCGGCCACCACAATCGTGTCGTCTTTCAGAAAAGCGTTGAGCCGTTGGAACAGCCGTTTCACCGTGATCTTGACCCGGCACCGTGGCGTTCTGGGCGGCGCCAAAACTTGCGGCCGGGGAATCTTGGGCGGCGCCCGCCGCCGCCAGCGCGCTTTGAGCAGGCCGCGCACAAAATCCTTAAAGCGCACGTTTTCAAAAATGTGATAGCGAATGGAAAGCTTTTCGCTGGTGGCATAGATCGAGCGGGCCGGATCAAGGTGCGCAGTGTAAATGCCCAGGTTGATATCGGTCATAAACGCCCCCAGCAGCAGCACGCAATCGCTGCTCTCGACATATCGGCGCACGTCTTCGCGGCCCATGGCTCCTTCATAAACACCCAGGTAGAAGGCATGCTGCTCGCCGATCACCGATTTGCCCAGCAACGTGGCCGCCACGGGAATCCGGGTGGCCTCGGCCAGTTGCAGCAGCGCCTCCTGCAGTCCAAACCGGTGCAATTCCACGTCCGCCAGAATGACCGGTTTCCGGGCGGCATTGATCAAGGCCGCCGCTTCGGCCAGCGCCACGCGCAAGGTCTGCGGATCGCTGGCCTCATGAACTTCCCGCGGTTCATGGTGCGGATTGCCGGGCGCGTGGACGAGGTCGCGCGGCAATTCGATGTACACCGGGCGTTTGTAGCGCTGGGCCGCATGCAGGACGCGGTCGATTTCCTGCAGGGCCGTCTGCGGATCGCTCAGCACCGTGGAAGCGACCGTGAGCTGCTCGAAGACCCGCTTTTGCGTATCGAACTCGCGGACTTTATGATGCAGGAGTGGGTTCTTCTCGCGCTCCTTCATGCCCGGGGCGCCGCTGATGATGACCACCGGCGATTTTTCGGCGAAGGCTTCGGCCGTCGTGTTGGCGACCTTCAGCCCGCCGACACAGTAGGTGATGCAGACGGCGCCCAGGCCGCGCACGCGCGCGTAGGCATCGGCGGCGAAGCCAGCCCCTTGTTCATCACAGGTATTGACGATGCGAAGCTTGCTATGCTGGAGCAAATCATAAAAGCCGAGCACGTAGTCACCGGGCACGCCAAAAATGTGGCGCACGCCCTGCGCGTAGAGCCGTTGGATGAGATATTCGCCAATGCCTTTCGCGCTTTTCATGGGATGCGGCTCTGAAAGCAAGGTAGCACCGGCCGGCGCGGGCGCGAAACCTTATTTTGCCTTGGCTTCGTTTCGGACCAGCCGTTGCGCCGCCGCCACGGTGTCAATCTCCGCCGGAGTTTTGTCCGTGCGAATCCGCACGATCCGTGGAAACCGGAGCGCCAGACCGCTCGTATGCCGGTCGCTCGGTTGAATCAAGTCAAAGGCAATTTCCAGGACCGTGTCCGGCTGCACCTCGAAATAACGGCCCTCCTGGCGAATCGCTTTGCCGAGGAAATGCTGGGTCAGCCCGGCGATCTCGGCATCGGTCAGCCCGGTATAGGCTTTGCCGATGGTTTTCAATTGGCCGCTGACTTCATCGCGCACGGCAAACGTATAATCGCTCAACACCGCTTTGCGTTTGCCATGGCCGTATTCGGCGCCGACCACCACGCAATCGAGCGTGGCGCAGGCCTTTTTCAGCTTCAACCAAGCCAGCCCGCGCCGCCCGGGCGTGTAAGCGCTGGCCGGATCCTTGATCATCAAGCCTTCATGGCCGCGGCTGCGGGCGCAGGCCAAGGCCGCTTCGATCTCCGGCGCTGAATGGGCTTGAGTAATCTGCGACAGGCGGAAAGGCGAGGCCCATGCCGCCAGTGATTCCAGCGCGTTCCGGCGTTCGCGCAGCGGCCGGTCCAGGCAACTTTCTCCGTCCTGCCAGAGCAAATCAAAGGCAACGAATTGAACCGGAATCTCCGCGCCCAAGAACAAGTCGCCTTCGCGCCGGCCCAGGCGTTTTTGCAGTTCGGAAAAGGGCAGCGCCTGGCTGCCGTGCATGGCCAGAATTTCGCCATCCAAAACAAAATCCCCGGGCCACGAGCGCGCGGCGTCGGCCAATTCCAGAAAAGTGGGAGTGATCTCCTTCAAATCGCGCGAGTAGAGCGCGACGCGCGCGCCGACCTTGTGCAGTTGCGAGCGGATCCCGTCGTACTTGTCCTCCAGCCAGACGGCGCCGGCGGTCGCTGGGTGAACGCCGGCGTCGGGCGGCGCTCCCGTGTCTTTGGCCTGGCTGGCGGGGGTCTCAAAACTTGAAGTCTCGTTGGATCCCGTTGACAGGTGGCTTGGGCCGCTGCGAATGTGCATCCGTTTCCACACGTCACCGGCGGTTTCCTCGGCGCTGGCCAGCATGTATTTGACGGGCCGGAAGGGCGTGAGCCGTGCCGCTGCCAACTCGCCGCGCCGGGCCAGTTGCGCGGTTTCGCCAATGTTGCCCAGCAGCAGATTGGCCGTCTTGATCTTCGCCAACGGTTCGCTGAAGGCCAGCCCGACGGCTTCTTCGACCAAACCTTCTTTCAGCCCGATCCGCAAATCTCCGGTCAAGATTTTCACCAGGTACTTTCCTTCCAGGGCGGTGGATTGCCGCAAAGCCCGGAGGAGCAGAGGCAGCTTGGCCAAAGGCCCGCGCGCCGCGTGCAACTGGCTGAACAAAGCCTCGGCGGCGGCGATGGAGAGCGTGGCCGTCGAAGCGCCATGCTTCTGCAGAATCTCGGAAGCCGCCTCGCCCAGATCGCTGTGCTTGAGGTAAATCTGGCCAAACTGCGCTTGATCCAGGCTCGCCAGAGCGCACAAGGCGTCGCGAATGAGGGCCCAGCCCAATTGCAGCGATTTGTTTTGGCTGGGCGCAAACGGATGCCCGGCGAACCAGACCGCGGTTGGTGCGAGGCCGGAAGCATCAAGAGTCCGGAAATACCCGGCCAGCAATTGAATCTTCTCCAGCTTCCTGGTCGTGGCCGCAATGCGCGCACAAGTCCCCGCAAATTCGGCAAAAGAAGGCTCTGCCAATGCGGAGGGCGGAGGGCGGAGGGCGGAATGGTCTCTGGTCTGTGGTTTGTGGTCCGTGGTCAGTAGTCCGTGGTCCGTGGTCCGTGGTCCGTGGTCCGCAGTTCCTGCTACTGACCACGGACCACTGACCACGGACGATCTCGACTTTGATCTTATGACATTGGACTTCGGACCAAGCTCACCCAGCGGCAGACCCAATTGCTCCTCTTCACTCAAAGCTTGGGCCTCGCAGCCGAGGTCGCGCAGCGTTTGCGCAAAGTCGGCCGCGAAGCCATGCAACGTATAGACCTTCTTCGGGCTGACCCTCTTGACCATTTCAACCAAGTCCGGAAAGTCCGCGTGATCGCTCAGGGGAAAGGCGGCGTCCGTTTGGTAGCGATACCGGCAACTGGGATCGACCGCCCAACCGGTGAGAATGGCGGTGCGGACCGGTCCCAGGTTTTGGCGCAGCGCCGCGCTCAGCGCGTTGGGCGGGCAGAGCAGAACGCGTCCGGCGGCCGAGACGGGATCATATTTTTCGTAAGGGGGAAAGCGACGGCCAAACTCCTCGTAAATCCGGGTCAGCTTGTCCACCTGTTCATGCAGCATGATCGGCAGGCCGGCGTTCGCCAGCCCGCGCAACATTTCCTGGCTCTTGCCGAGCGAATAGCCCAACAGGACGGGCGTTTCGTCATTGTCGAGAGCTTCGCGGCAAAAGCGGATGACACCTTGCAGCACGTCGGGCGTGGGCGGAAAGCGGTATTCGGGCCGGCCGAACGTTGTTTCCATGATCAAAACGTCCGCCGGCCGCGGCTCGCACGGCTCGGCGGAAAGCCCGGGCTGCAATTTGAAGTCGCCCGTGTAAAGCAACGTCTCGCCCTCGGCTTCGAGATAAGCCATGGCGCTGCCGAGGATATGGCCGGCCGGCAGCAGCGTCAGTTGGCAAGCCCCTTCCTGGCCCGCGAAGGCGGTGGGCTGGTGAAAGGGCAGAACATGCTCCAACCGCTCGCCGCTCAACCGGGCGCGCATCAGCCGGGAGGTCACTTCGCTCAGAATGACTTCACGATGCGCGGCGATGTGATCGGAATGGGCGTGGCTGACGAAAACCTTGTCGGGACCAAGTTGCGGCATCGGCGGATCAAGCCAAAGGCTCAGATTCGGCAGATGCACTCCGCCACGGTGATAAGCAATCGCCAGCGCTGGCATGGCGCGAGTTTAGGCGTTTGGTCCGGCAAGTTCAACTACACAGGAAAGACTTCACAGGAAAGACGGCGCCCAGAACTACTCGGAATCCGCTCTTGACTGCACAGGCCAATCGGCTCAGAAAGTGACTATGTGAAGGAGAAGGAATTTATGAGAACTTTTGCACTCAGTATCGCAGTCGGACTGGTGGCGGTCAGCGCAGTCGGCCAAGGAACGGTGAATTTCGCCAACGTCGGGGTTGGGTTGAATGCTCCGTACTTTTTTATGGATGGCGTAACCAGGTTGGCGGGACCGGAATTCCTAGCGCAGTTGTATGTGGGAAGTGCTGCAAGTGAGAGCGCCCTGACCGCAGTCCCAGGACCAGCACCATTCCTGACGGGAACGGGCGCCGGCTATTTTAACGGGGGAACCAGGTCGCTGCCTGGTTTTGCTCCCGGGAGCAGGCTGTTCTTCCAGGTCCGCATTTGGGCAGCGGTTGGAGGGAATTCATACGATGAGGCTTTGGCGACAGGCAGATTCTCTTTGAAATCAACTGTCTTCCAAATTGGCATGAATCTAGGCGATCCTGTCGGGCCGCCGCAGACTCCGCCTGCGACGCTGCTTGGTTTGACCAGTGCTTCTCTTGTTCCCGAACCCTCCACTATCGCCCTGGGCATCCTCGGTGCCGCTGCTCTCTTGTTCCGTCGCCGCAAATGATTGGGGAGGGACGACTTCCTCGTCGTCCCTGATCTCTCCTGGGCGCTCCCGCCAATCCGAGGACAACCAAAGGAAACTTCCAGCGCGTTCGACTTCCCTTTGAACGTCATCATCCAATTGTCCGCATGGAGGGGAAGAATGGGACGCGGTGGAACGCGTCCCTCCCTGTTTGGAGCCGACGCCTCCATCCGGCGTCCTGAGACTCTTGTTGCGGGACCACCGGCCCATCTGACCCGAGTCCTGCCGGAGACTTTTTCCTTTTGCCTGGGGCTGTTTTCCTTTCACTATCAGCGCGTGGGCATTACGCCGCAGCAATTCGAGCAGATGAAAAACCGCGTCAGCGGCGGCCGGCGAGTGGCGGCGCCGGTTTTGGAAAGGACCGGCCGTCCCGGCGGCAGGACTTCACAAGTCATTCTCGGCGTTGACCCTTCGTTGCGCGGCACGGGCTACGGCGTCATTCGCCAGGCCAAGCCTCATCCGCAGGCGTTGGTTCACGGGACCATTGCGTGTCCTGCCGGCTGGGTGCATTCGCGGTGTCTGCTTCGCATCGCCGAGGTGTTGCGCGAGATCATCCGCCAGCATCGTCCGACGATCTGCGTGGTGGAAGGACTCTTCTTTGCCCAAAACCTTCAGACTGCGCTGATCATGGGTGAGGCGCGCGGAGCCAGTCTGGTGGCGGTGGCGGAAGCCGGCCTGGACATTTACGAGATCGCCCCCCGCAAAGTGAAACAAGCGATTGTCGGCTATGGCGCGGCGCAAAAGCTGGCCGTGGCCAAAATGGTCCAACGCATGTTGGGACTGGCGGAGATGCCCGCTCCTGACGCGGCGGACGCCCTGGCGCTGGCGCTGACGCATGCCCAGGAAAGCGGCCGTTTCGCTTTGACTGCTCCGAAAAAGATATGATCACCTTTCTGCACGGCAAACTGGTGGAAGCGCTGCCGACGCAAGTGACCCTCGAGGTCAACGGCGTCGGCTACGAAGCGCTCATTCCGCTTTCTTCGTACGACAAATTGCCCGCCCCGGGCCACGAGGTGAAGTTGCTCACGCATTTGGCCGTGCGCGAGGATGCGCACGTGCTTTATGGTTTTATGACAGCCCAGGAGCGCGAGCTGTTCCGGATGCTCATCAACACCGTCAGCGGCATCGGCCCGAAGATCGCCTTGAACATCCTGAGCGGGATGAATGTGACGGCCTTTCGCGGCGCGGTGGCCAAGGGCGATGTCAAAGCCCTCTCCCAAATCTCCGGAGTGGGGAAAAAGACTGCTGAGCGCATCGTGGTGGAATTGAGAGACAAAGTGGGGGCGGCGGGCGCTTGGGAAGCCAGCAGCGCCCAGCGGGGATTATCTCCCGCCGATCAAAAGCTCAACGACGCCGTGCTGGCCTTGATGGCGCTGGGCTTCAAACAAGTCGAAGCGCATGACGCCGTCCGGGCTGCGCAGGCCGCGCTGGGGCCTCAAGCCGGCGTGGAAGAACTGGTGCGCGCCAGTCTGAGAAAAGGGGCCGGTTGATCGTGGACCGTCCAGAATCCAAAATCCAGAAGGCAAAGTCTTCCGGCGTGGTGGTGCCGCACCCGGTGACGTGGCACCGGAAAGCAGCCGCTTTCCTCATTTTCAGCTTCCTTCGATTGCTGAATGCGACATTGCGCTACCGATGGCAGGACCAGTCCGGACTGATCGAAGAGGGCGCTCACGAAACGGTGATCTTCTCCATCTGGCACAATCGCCTCGCGCTATCCTTGTTGATCCACCGCAACTATGTGCTGAAGCGGCAGCCCGCCCGCCGCCTAGCCGCCCTGGTCAGCGCGAGCCGGGATGGCGGCCTGCTGGCTCGGGTCCTGGAGCATTTCGGCGTGCAACCGGTCCGTGGCTCGACCAGCCGGCGCGGTCCGCAAGCCTTGCTCGAGCTCACCCGGTGGGCGGAACAAAATTACCATCTGGCCATCACGCCGGACGGTCCGCGCGGTCCTTGTTACGTGGTGCAGGAAGGCATCATCTCACTGGCGCAATTGACGGGGCGGCCCATTGTGCCGGTGTCCTATTATCTGAACTGGAAAATCCGGCCGAAAAGCTGGGATCGCTTTCAAATTCCTTTGCCCTTGGCCCGGGTGGAAGTGGTTTTCGGCCAGCCGATCCGTGTGCCGCGTGACGCAACCGATTCCGAGCGTGAAACGCTGCGCCAGCAGTTGGAGCAGTCGATGAGGGAAATGACGCGGGATTAAATCCAGCCCAACCATCGTCGCGGCAGGAATGAAGCCGGATGAATCGTCAAACAGGATCAGACCTCCTGACCCGCAGCACAGGTTTTTTGTAGTCATGGAATTTTCCTGACACCATCCATAATCATTTGAATTGAAATGCAATGACTTACGTAGAGTAATTGTTCAGGATGATGTCAGGAAGTGGATCACCCAACTTCCACCGGGGTCAGGATTTCTGAGGATATGGCAAGCAGTCTATTCCTTTCGCTCGTCTTTGGAGCCGGGCGGAAAAACAGGGCGGTACTGCTCAAAGCGGCGCAGGACGGCTTGCACGTATTGTTTCGTGCCGGGAAAATCGATTTGTTCGATGAACAAGGCGCTGTTGGTCAGGGCGGCTCCCCGGTTCCAGCGCAGGACATTACTGCGCCCGGCGTTGTAATCGGCCAGCGCATAGGGCAGGGGATTGTCGGTCTGCGCGTAACGGCGCAGGAGCTTGCGCAAGTACCAGGCGCCCGCCAGGGTGTTTTTCCCCGGGTCAAATAATTGCCGGTGGAAAAAGAACCGGATGCGCTCGGCTTCGGCCCATTCGCGAGCCGCCGCTTCGCCGACCTGCATGAGGCCGATCTCACCGGCGCGGCCTTTGGCATTGGGCTTGAACCGGCTTTCGCGCCAAACCACCGCCTTGACCAGGGCCGGGTCCACGCCATAACGGCGCGCGCCCTGAAGGATCACTCCATCCTGGCTGTGCTCCCGCTGCCGGTTAAACCACCAGTACAGAAGGAGCGCATCAACTACCAGGAGCAACGGAAGCAGCCATAACCATTTAAGTTTCACGCTAAAGATTGCCGGACTTTGGCACAGGACGCCGCCTTTGTCCAAGACGCCGCGCGGCCGGTCAGAGGCGCACAGAGCACTTCGCCGCTTTCGGCGGGATAGCTCACAGGAAGAACGGAGGACCTGGAGGAACGTCCGCCCTCACCCCCAGGAGAGAATGCCCCGAAGAAGTCTTCGCGCCTTGCGCCCCTGAACCCGTTCAGGGCGGTAGGGCGCGTCACTC
>ERZ1292640.937-Hain-H43-02um-R1-937-length-24114-cov-5_pt2 | contig 21600 bp, 19 predicted proteins | sample MGYA00564404_ERZ1292640 | MGnify/ENA primary metagenome ERZ1292640 (study PRJEB36523, sample SAMEA6512636) | groundwater metagenome | collected 2019-01-08 | study: AquaDiva: Metagenomics assemblies of 32 groundwater samples
TCCATCCCTATTTTTCTATTTTAATATGCAGTTCTTTTAGTTGCTTCGGCTCAAGCTCCGACGGTGATTCCATCATTAAATCGCGAGCATCCCCTGTCTTGGGAAACGCAATCACTTCGCGGATATTCGGCTCGTTATTTAATAAAGTGACTAAACGATCGAGGCCCCAAGCAATTCCGCCGTGCGGTGGCGCGCCAAAAGAAAATGCTTCGAGCATATGGCCAAAATTTTGAATTATCCGCTCTTCCGAAAATCCCATTACCTCAAAAACAGCCTTGAGACCTTCCGGGGTATGATTCCGAATACTGCCTCCGCCGATTTCTGAACCATTTAGCACAACGTCATACTGACTGGTCAAAATCCCTTCAATGTTTTTACCATTTAACAAATCTTGGTGAAATTCCGGTTTTGCCGCCGAAAAGGGATTGTGGGTGAACGTCCATCCCTCGTCAGTGGTTTTCTCGAAAAACGGAAAATCAATAACCCAACAAAAAGCGAGCAAATTTGGATCATTTTTGTCGATTCGTAAATCCGGCCGGTCGGTATTATACTTCGTCATTGCTTCCGCGTATGACATCCGAGGAAAAGGAATTTCCTGAATTTTCTTTTCGGGATAAAGCGTTCTGACAATAGTGACGAGAAGTTCTTCGTTTAAAGCCATCACATCTTCGCGTTCAACAAAACTCATTTCCAAATCCAATTGGGTAAACTCCGGCTGGCGATCACCCCGGGTGTCTTCATCGCGGAAACAGCGAGCAATTTGAAAATACTTTTCAAGACCCGCCACCATCAAAAGTTGTTTGTATTGCTGGGGCGACTGGGGTAAAGCATAGAATTTCCCATTATAAAGACGCGAGGGCACGACATAATCACGAGCGCCTTCCGGTGTTGATTTGGTTAAAATCGGAGTTTCAATTTCTAGAAATCCCTTGCCATCAAGATAATCGCGGATGAATTTAATTAATCGATGCCGCGTGGCCATGTTTTTAGCCATCCGTTCGCGCCGTAAATCGAGATAACGATATTTCATCCGATGCTCTTCACCGACTTCCAAACCAGTCGTATCAATCGGGAAGGGTGGAGTTTCGGATTTATTTAAAATTTCCAGTTCAATCGGCTCAATCTCAACTTGGCCGGTCGGAATATCGGCATTAACCATTTTTTCCGGTCGGGTATTAATTTTTCCTTTCAAATGAATCACCCACTCCGAACGCAACTGACTGGCCAATTCGTGAATATTTTTATTGGCCGGCGAAAAGACTATCTGGGCAATCCCACTCCGGTCACGAATATCAATAAAAATCAATTTACCGTGATCTCGTCGCGTATGGACCCAGCCACAAACATCCACCGTCTGTCCGACCAAGTCTTTAATATCAACAATAGAAGTCCTTTGCATTTTTATATCTTAACACAAAAATCCGCCGAAACAAGCGGATAAATACAAGATTAGACCAAATAAGAATCGACGGCCATTTTTAGAATTTCCCGTTTTTCCAAAGATTTTTTCCAGATGCTATTTGACCGAGCACCGTTAATGGTAACACCGGGAGTAAAGTTGACAAATTTCTGAAATTTTATGAGGTTTTCTTTTCGACTGATATATATTTCATAATATTTTTCATCTACTCGGTTTTGAATTGTAAACTCTGAAAGAAGCGTGGATACAATCTTCAAAATATTAAGAGAGTGCTGATACCCTCTGATCAGCCGTCTTTTAGCTGAATAAGAGACACAGCCCTCGTCATCAAAAAATGATTTTAGAAAAGAAAGTTTTTCTTTTTCTGACGCATCGAAAATATAGGTTTGTAACTCATCTCTCTTTCTTCGAAGAAACGCCACAATCTCGACATTATGATACGCGACCCTTTTCACACCGCCAGAACTATTATATTTTTTGTAATCAGATACTCCGAGAATTTTATTCATGGATTTTATAATTCCGTTCAAAAGAGTTTCATTTCGATTATAATAAGTACAAGAGCCCCGAGTAATCTGCCCATCAAACAAAAAATGAGCCACAAGATTTACAAAATCTGGGTCCCATTTTTCTGGCTTCTTAAATGTATAACTTTTAACACTTTTCCCTCGGCGAGAATCTGACACTTTCTTTTGAAGTTCCTGAGATATCAAGCGTAATTTATATTTCAACGCATCGGACTTTGGCACTGACTGAATGTGATGAAATATGGTTGTTTTAGAAAGTCCTGTTTTGTTCTGAATTTCAGTTAACGTTAAACCATCTCTCCTCATCTGAATCATCTCACTAATTAAAACTGAAGAATGTCGCATGTGCGCCCGGGAGGACTCGGACCTCCAACAAACGGATTAAAAGTCCGCTGCTCTACCAATTGAGCTACGGGCGCAATCGCATGTTTAACAACTAATATAGCACAAAAATAGACGCCCAACAATCGCTCGATGTGTAATTTTCTCGAAGGTCACTCCGCTTATCTCGTAGCCCTCCATCTCGTCAGAATGCGGACAGAAATTTGGCACCCGTTCCTCCCTTCGGGATTTTCCGGCCTAATTTCTGTTACCCGCATTCTTTCCTCAATGTTCGGTACGAGAAAGAGCGTCGTTTATTCTCGAAAATTACACATCTTCGCTACTCATTCTTTAATGCACAAAATTGAACATATTGTATAAAAACAAAAGCCGTCCTTCTCCACGCATGGGGAGGGACGGTTCGGTAGCCGAACTTGTCCTAGTCGATGATGTAGTACGGCATGCCACCGGGCAGAGCCAACCACATCTCCCTCGGCAACTGGGACTGAACCTTGCCGATCCCAATGCCGAGCTGGAAGAGCTGCTCCATGCGCTGATGAAAGCCCGTCCACTGATTGCCGTGCTTGTCGTTGCAGGCATTCAGGAACGACCATCCGCCACCGCCGGACTTCTTGAACTCGTTGGGAAGCTCGTCCAACATCGCCTCGATCTCGGCCTTGTGGCTTTCCAGACGCTCGGGGTGAAACCCGACGGTCGTGGTAATACCCTCGGCTTTGACGTGCTTGCTGGTATCCTCGCCGTCCTTGAACAGACAGTCCATGAAGACTGCGTTGACCTGCTCGGGGTTGAGTGTTGTTTGCGTGTCCATCTTTACTGTCTCCTTTTAGTTTTGGAATGTACAGTTTTTGAGCCAAAACACCCAGCCACTATTCTATCGTACTAATACTGTTATGTCAAATCAAACGTAATATCCCAAACTAAGCGAGGCCAGAGCCATTTGAAAGACTTCCCGCAGGCCTTTCAAATGGCTCTGGCCGAGCGTCTATTTAGAACCGAGTGCTTCTTCTAGAATCCTTTTCAATTCAGCGGTATCGATTTTCTTGCTGGGGCCACGAGAGTCGTTTTGGTTGGCTAATTTATTTTTGGATTTCTGACTGCGAAAATCGATAGTCGTGGCCATGGGATCGCCATCAAGGAGAGTGTTCAAAGAAACGACGGGCCTAGTTTCTCGGGGCCGAGGTGAATTATTATCTCGGCGACCTGTCTGTGTTGGTGGGCGAGAACCTTGATAGGATGAGCGGGGTGGTGACCCGCCTTCGTTGAAACTTCGGCGAGGCAAGGTCGGTGAGACCGGCCGGCCTGCTGACGAGACTAGTTCTACCGGAGTGGCCCATTGAGCCACGTTTTTTTCCACCTCATCTCGGTTTGAGGCGTAATTAGCGCGCGAGAAAGCAATCACTTCGTCTTGATGAGATTCTTCCATTGACTTCAGTGAATCGCTTGTTCGAGCGGAAAAACCTTTAGAGGTAATGCCGTTGACCATAAGTTTTAAATACATCTCGCGCTTGCCAAGATTAACGATATCGGATGCCATAAAATCCGGAGCATACCACTTTTCCAGAAATTCCGCGTCTTCCGCGCCGACCCTAAAAGTCACGATCGTGCCGACATTGCCGAAAACGGCGTCACGAACCTCTTCTTCCATTTGAGTGATATACTGATGAGCCACAATCAGGCCCAGATGATATTTGCGGGCTTCGGACAAAATATTGGCAAACGATTCGGTCGCAAAATTCTGAAATTCATCAACGTAAAGATAAAAATCACGCCGATCTGGTTCCGGCGTATCCACTCGAGACATCGCCGCCAGTTGAATCTTGGTAATCAGTAAAGCCCCGATAAGACGCGAGGCGTCCTCGCCAATAGCGCCTTTAGATAAATTGACGATAAGAATTTTGCCTTCATCCATGATTTTACGAATATCAAGTTTGGTGCCAACTTGGCCGATAATATTCCGAATAACGTTGTTGGAAGTAAATTGGCCGACTTTGTTTTGAATGGCCGCTGTCGCTTCGGTGGCAAATTTATCGGCGTACTTGGCAAATTCTTCGGTCCAAAAGGCTTTAACAATCGGGTCTTTTAAATTATCCACGACTTTTTTGCGATATTCTTTAGAAGCCATCAAACGATTGATGCCAAGAAGGGTTGAGTCGGGATATTCAAGCAGAGCCAGAATGGTATTGTTTAAAATATATTCCATTCGGCCGGACCAGGCATCCGCTCCCCAGAGTTTTTTAAACACGCCCAAAAGACCGGAGGCGATTAAATGGCGGTATTCGTAATCAACTTTTTCCAAGACGTTAAAAGCGATTGGGTAAGCCAGGTCGGCCGGGTCAAAATAGATGACGTCTTTGATGCGATGCTTGGGGATAAAATTAATCAGCGCTTGAGCGCCATCGCCGTGGGGATCGAGAAAGGCCAGTCCCCGGCCTTCTTCAATATCCTGAATGGCCATGTTTTTTAGAAACTCGGACTTGCCCATCCCGGTCGAACCCAGCACGTACATATGCCGGCGACGATCATCAGTTTTAATACCAAAGCGCTGCTTCTCGTTTCGGAAGTTCGTTTCACCTAGAATAAGGATTTGATTATCAGTCGGCAGCATAAATAAAATTTAAAAAATAAAATCTAAAATCTGTCTGAATTTTTTAGTTTTTAGATTTAATATTTGAGATTTCATACTGTTGGTATCCCCGCCGGCGATTCGCCTTTTTTGGTTTCACTGCGGGGCAGAGACGGAGTTTTGACTCCCACGTCCGGAACGTGAAATATTGTCGTCAGTTCCTCGGTATTCAAAACTAACGGCTTGTCGGGAAAGGAGCGGTTTCGGTAACGGGAATATATTTTTTTCTTGTTTTCCAATGACCGCACCGCCCTATTAAAACCTTTGGTGATATCGGTCGAAATACCGGGTTTAAAACCATTGAGGGCTTGGGTGGAAAATTGCTTGAACGCGCCGGCGATACTGCGCATTCGGCCATCACTGTATTTATCAAGCGGAGCGATATAGACCATTCGAATTCCGGCTTCAAAGGCGAGCTTGGCTGTGCCTCGTTCAATAGTTTTGACCGTTTCCTGAATACCGGGATTGAGTTGGTTAAAAGGTTTTTCTTCTTTTTTCTTTTCTTCTTCTTTTTTCTTCGGTTCTGCTGATTCATAAATGCTACCGACGACAGAATGAGTCCCGCTCTCAATGCCGGTAAAAACCGAACCGACAAAGGTGGTTTCTTTCTTTTCTTCTCGGCCCATCAATTCATCAACGGCCGCTTTGCCCTTTTTAATCCAAGCATCCCCCGTCGAACGAGCTAAAATCTGAATGCCGAAAAATTCAGAAAGACCCATCTGACCTAATGTTTCCGCAACAGGAGCGAGCGGGTCAATGCGCCGGACATCATCTTTGCCCGCGCCTTCTTCCTCAAATTCGGGATAAGTCTTAATCGGAAAAATATCTTCCTTAATGAATATCAGCTCAAGAGCGTTTACGTTGACATCCTCGTAAGACAAGGAGGACGGAAAACGTAGCATATAATCTTCCACCGGAGTTAGCTCTGCTTCAGAATACTGGGCGTAAATTTGGGCCTCCACCAGACTTTTATATTTTTCAATTACTCTGATATATAAATGAATCTCTCCGCCTGACCCGACAATTTCTAGAGCGAGCCAGTCCGGCACTTTGCCCTTAAAATATGCGTCTCGCCATTTTTTGTATTTTTCCCAAAGATTTTTGGGCGGCAAGCCCTGACCGACAACATGAAGACCGGCAAAAATCTGTTCCATGGCTTTAAGACTCTTGTGGGCATCAATGGGAATCCTTAGCTCATAGGTTATCCATTTTAAACCAGCCCTGTAGACCCGTTGATTGTAGTGCTTGAGGGCTTCCAGATAAGCAAATACCAGCGCTAGCGGCGTCCAAATCCACCAATAGGCCACGACAAACCAGAACGCGATGAGAACCGCATTGGCCACATTCGACAAAGCTAGAATAAATAAATCTATCATCCCGTACGAAGTGGCCCCGCTGAGGTCCTCCGGACTCGCGCCTGGGGCGCGAGCGAGACTTCGTACGGGATCACTACCCTAGTATACTACTTTTTGGCCTTAAATTAAAAGGCTATTTCTTGAGGTCATAGGTTCCGTCGGGATTCTTCACGAAAGTCTTGGAATCCTGAAGATTGAGCAAAATGGTATTTTCTTTGACCATGCGCGCATCTTTGACTTTGGCGATAAGAGCGATTCTAGTCATAGGTTTAGTTGAACTCTTCAAAACATCCATCAAAACATCTTTGACAGTCCCGGCGCGATAGCCCCATTCAGACAAGGCGTACATCCCCCGACCAACCAGAATAAAACGGTCGTCTTTGATAAGTTCATTGTGGACGGTCTGGACATTGGCTTTCTTGTTATTGAAACCGGAAGCGTTAATTAAGGAAGCGATATCACTGAAGTGTTGAGGTTTAGTTGACTTCTTAAGAACCAAGAAGGCCTTATCGCGAACACCCTTGGGTTTGATTTCAGACCAAGAGGCCAGACCGACTTCATTAAAGATATTGGAACCAAGATTTTTAGAAATGGCCATCACCAGATTAATATCCGCTTCCGATAGCGGTTTGCCGGTAGTCGAGAAACTGGGCACGTCATGTTTTTGGGCCAAAAAGGCAAAATCGGAATTGGAAACAACGCGATCAACTTTTTCGAGAACCTTAACCAAAGAATCAGCCGTATTAGTAAAGGAAGTCAAAGTGGCATTACTAACTGCCCAGAAAGAATTAAAATCGTCGTTTTCCGGAAGACGAGCCAGTTCGTTGCTTAGTGACAAAAGGAAGACCAACGAGCTATTGTTAACGTTGTCGCTATCGCTCCCGCTAAAAGATTTGAAAAGGTCGCGCTCCTGAATGACACCGCCACGTTCGTTTAAAATATCCCGAGCCAAAACAATATAACGCTTCACGTCCGAATGATCAGCCGCGACAAGACGAAGCTGGGTCAGAGTTGATTCTTCAATCTGGCGGACACGTTCGCGGGTAATACCGTAGGAAGCGCCGATTGATTCAAGAGTCTCCTTTTGGCCTGTTTTCAACCCAAAACGACGGGAGATAATATCCTTATTACGAACCGAAGTGTTTTTAAGCAAATCGGCAACGGTCTTTTTAATATTGACTGCTGTGTTGTTGCCCATAAGTGTCTCTGTTCCTAGGCTTTTGAGGCTTCAGAATGTAGTTATTGAATTATATACTACTTATAAAAAACCGTCAACCAAGTATATCAACATCGGTCTGCCTCCGGCTTTTTCCTATTCGCTTCGCGAATAGGTTACCAATGTTGTATTACTTGGTCAAATGTGGTTAATTTTTTCAGCCACTGGAGGTCCACCCCGCACACAAAGAGGTACCGCCTGACGGCTTCAGAATTTACCTCTTTGTGTGCGGGGTCCACCAGACCAATAAAGGCGAAGCGACGAAAATAGAAGAATAAGCCCCCAAGAAAATACCAATAATCAGCGCTAAAGAAAAGTACTTGATGCTGGCTCCCCCAAAAAAATAAATCGCGAACAATGACAAGAGTACTGTAAAGACCGTGTTCAACGAACGCGTCAACGTCTGCATGACGCTCCGATGGACAAGAGCGCCAAATTCAGATTTGTTGCCCTGCCTACCGGCAGGCAGGCCGCCGCGAATAATGTTTTCGCGAACTCGGTCAAAAATAACGACGGTATCCGACACTGAAAAAACTAGAATAGTCAGGGCCGCGGCTACGAACACCCCCGTCACTTCAATGCCGTAAAAATGCCCCAGAACGGCAAACACCCCTACGGGAATCGCGACATCATGAACTAAAGCGATGATGGCCGCCAAACCCATCACCCAAGGCGAAGTGGTTCGACCCAGCTTTCGAAAAACAAAAGCGATATAAACAATAACGCAAGCAAGCACTAGAAAGATGGCCAGCAAGCTTCTTTGTTTTAATTCATTACCGATAACCGGCCCGACCGAACTGAACTGTTTTTCTTCCAAGCCGGCAGTAGAAAAGGCCGTCTTGAGAGCGTTTAGAGCTTCTTGGTGTTGGGCTTCGCTTAATTCGTGAGCCCTAACAATTAAGCCCGTACCTCCTTCGGGGCTCAATTCAACATCGCCAATCTTAGGCGTTAGAACATTTTGAATCTGATTGATATCAGGTCGATTTTTAAAATTAAGTTCCAGAACGCTTCCCCCTTGAAAATCAACACCCAATTTTAAACCAAACATTCCGACCGCGACAACCGACGACACGACCAGCGAGATCGAGAACCAAAACATGAATTTGTAAATTTTAGGCATAAAATTTTAACGAAAGAGCCAATGTTTTTGCTCAAACCACTTGGTCGTCAAAAGATTTAACATAGTACGAGTAACAACAGTAGCGGTAAATAAACTGGTCAGGACACCGATGCCAAGCGTGAGGGCAAAACCTTTAACAATCGAGCTGGTGGTGGCGTAGAGCACGACCGCCCCAATCAGGGTTGTAACATGACTATCTCGGACTGACAACCAGGCCCGCGAAAAACCTTCGTGCATCGCCACAAACAATGATTTACCTCCCGCCAGCTCCTCTTTCATCCGCGCGAAAATAAGAACATTGGCATCCACGGCCATACCCAATGACAGAATAAAACCGGCGATACCGGCTAGCGTCAACGTCACCGGAATTAGTTTATAAAAAGATAGCACAATCAGAATATAAATAAGCAGGGCCACCACCGAGATAACTCCCGGCAAACGATAAAACAGAACCATAAAGATCGCCACAAAAATCAAACCATAGACTCCGGCTTTCAAACTGCGGGCCAACGAATCTTGACCCAAACTGGCCCCAATCGTCTGTTGACTGACCAGTTGAATTGGCACCGGCAACGCGCCTGAATTCAAACGCTCCACTAAAGTCTTGGCTTCGGCCGGAGTGAAGTTACCGCTAATCACGGCGTGGCCATCCGTAATAGCGCTCTGCACGGTCGGCGTCGAAATCGGCAGGCCGTCCAAATAAATGGCCACGGTCTTTCCGAGATTGGCTTGAGTAATCTGTCCAAAAAGTTTAGCGCCTTGATCGTTTAACTCCAGACTGACTTGGGGAGATAAGGATTGATTATTAAAAGACACTTGGGCCGTTTTCAACCCTGAACCGTTCAAACCTGATGGCTGATAACAGGGGTCAACCCCAAACGCGATTAAAAACTGATTCAAGGTCGCTCCATTCGCCGGCGCGCAGAGTTCCGTCGCGGTTAAGCCTTGAGTCTTATCACCAAGCGTTTTTTTAATAATGGCGTCGCCTTGAACCGTTGGAAGAATCGTTTTAAACTCAAGAAAAGGCGTCTGACCGATTAACTGAATGGCTTGATTAACGTCGTTAATGCCGGCCAAGTCAACAATCAAGCGATCATTGCCGGAAACCTGAACCACCGGTTCCGAGACACCGAACAAATTTACCCGTCGCTCGACGACGTCGCGCACGCCTTGCATCGCGTCGCCGGCCGAACCGGCCACTTTAGACAAATCCGCTTGATAGATTAAATGGGTTCCGCCTAAAAGATCTAGGCCTAAAAGAAACGGCCGAACCGGAATATTAACTTTCAGGATACGCAGTTTTTGAGCGGTTGTATTGATCGCTTGCGGGGCGACAAAAGCCAAGAGAACCAAAGAAGCGACGGCGGTGATAAAAACTTTAGTAAATTTATTCACAAAATATTCAAATCGTTTTACAAAATGATTAAATCACATCACCAAATTTAAAGCAAGCATCTGGATGAGGCCACCCCTCATTTTTTAGACCCTTTACAGAAGATGGGTTAGTATGGTATAATGCAAGCACTGTTTAGGAGGGGTGGCTCTTTGAAAAAACGGTTCTAGTAATAACTCGATTCCGGTCGCCCGAAAAGCGACCAAGGAGAAACCCATGAACCTACTTATTTTCTGTATCTCTTTCTGGGTCGTGGTATGTATCGGCTGTTGGATTTTGATGGCCCATTGGTTTGGGAGCGACTTCTTTTTTCTTCGAGTCGGACGATATTGGCTCGGCATCGGGGCAATGGCCATGTTCACCGCTGTTGCATGGAATTTTACAGAAATCGAGAGTAAGATACCAACGGCGCTTCCGGTTGTTGCTGTGATCATTCTTCTTTGTGGCGGGGGCATATTGCTTGCCCAAGCCTTCGAGCCAGAGGAGAAATGGCAACAACATGAGAACGAAAAACTCGCAAATCGCGACTAGAGAGGAGACGGACCATGTTTTGGGAACAACTTCGTATCGCGTGGTACCAGATGATGAATTGCATGGAGACCATTCCGATAGGATGGTACATCCTCACTTTCATTGTCGGGGTACCGCTCGCCAAGTACTGGATCAAACTTGTTCCAAACGATCGATGGCGATTCGGCGACAAGCTCGAGTAGTCCTGCCCCGCCCGCGACGACGCGCACGACAAGTGCCCGCTCCTCGCGGGCACTTTGTTTTTTATAATAATCACTCCATTTTAAAAACTTTTTCAGAAATTAAAGTAATGGAAGAGATTTTTCTCAATCTGCACGATTGGTAACTATTTCAGGAACTCTGACGCTATTTCTCTGGGTACCGCTCCGAGGATGTCGGGAACGGGTTTTCTGAAAGAAAAGCCGCATGGCCCGACAGGAGTAGCTTCGGGCGGTCAGAGAAATGAGGAAGAGTTGCTAGAAATAGTCCAAGAGGAAGCCTGAGAAAAATCTCTTCCATTACTTTAATCCAACTCCTCTTTAGTCTTCGACGGTTTTTGTTCCACCAACCAATCTTTAATCGTCATCGTGGCGCGGACATCGTCTTCGTTATAGCGAAGAATTTTTTTGATGATGGTGTCACCTGCCCCGACCGAAGCATCGGGGTCGTTCTTTTTTTCCAACCATTCTTTGTACCAGAGGATTGATTCGGCCCCGCCGGCGTGAGAGTCATCCCATTTATAATTGAGGTAGGAACCGACATCTTTGAGCGAATAGAAATAAATTGGCAGAATCGCCGAATCGACCAGCTTCGTGTGCAAATCAATGGTATTTTCTTTAAATTTTTCCACCAGGCTGGCCGGCGCGCCATAACGAGTGACGAGCCGATCAAAAACAAGACGCTCATAGAAAGCGTAGTGATAAATCACGAAATCTTCCAAGCCGGCCAAGTAATCTAAAAACTTCCGCCAAGCTTCGGGTTCATGCTCTTTATCTTTGGCCAAAAAGTATTTATATTCCACGTCCCCTGTTTTGGTATCTTTGATTAAAAATCCCAACAGATAATCAATGTCTGCCAGCGGGTCGGATTCAATATCAAAATAAACCTCATAACGAACGGCGGGAAAATTTGGTTTGCGGATAATCATCGGTTGGCCCGTCGTGAGCGACTTGGCCTGATTAGAAAAACGAATAATTTTATCAAATGGCCAATCTTCTAATTTTTCCTGAAGCTCATCTGGTTTAATCGCCGCCAAAGCATCCACGGTTTTGATACCAATATCGTACAGCCGGCGTTGATCGGCTTGGCTGATTTTATAAATAAGCGAGACATCGTTGCAACCTTGGGTTTCGGCAATGCACAATGAATACCACGGCGTTCGCTTGCAACCGGCTTTCAAAAATGGCGCCGGTTTTTCACCGTTGAGAATTTTTTCAATTTGTTGGCGGGTGAGATGGAACTGATCGATATAATCGGCAATCTTGAATCCCACTTCGTTGCCTTGCGCGTCAATAAGATAGGCTTTGGTTGGACGAACCCCTTGAATTCGTTCCAGAATTAAACTGTAAAAAATTAGCTGAAATTTATATTCGTCTCTCATCTCGAGCGAGTTCTGGACATCATAGACGACATAATAAAAATCGCCGAGATTGGATTGGCCCTCTCTTGCTTCAAGCAAATCGGGCATCCCAACCCAATCTTCGGACATCAAAAGACCATGATAAATATTTTTCCCCTGCTTCATTAATTCGACCGTCGCGATAAAAGCCTCGTCGAGATCTTTAAATAAATCGGGATTAATCTGTTCAAATTTCTTGTGAGTGGCTAGCCCTTTGCCCGCGTCAACCGCTTTACCTTTGTAAATCAAGTCTAACAACGGTGGAATCTCCCGTTTATGCTGACCATCGCCGTAAATGTCATACCAAATCCAATGCGGACACTGAAAAAACTTATAAAAATAATCGCCGTAGAGTTTGGGCTGATTTGTATCTGTGAGCATAATTAGAGTATAGAATCTTTTTGAAAATTAAAAAAGGCCCCATCTGGGGTCTTTTGGGAATGGTCTGACATTGGAACTTGAAAATCCAATGTCAGACCCGGGGTGTGTACTCGGACATATCGCCGATTTCCGAAAGGATGATCAACTGTTCGATTAGACTTTCCATTCGGCATGGCGATAGATGAAGCCTTAATTCCACTTGAACCAGAATTTGTCTAACTCTTTCTCTTGTCAGTCCAACTCTGGAACCCACCTCTTCCAGAGTCCTTCTTTCACAAGAACCATCGTCCAGACCATAATAGGACAGGTAGGCCTGAAAATTGCGAGGGGAGAGTAGTTGCGCCGATTTAAACTTGATCCATTCAATTTCGAACAAGACATGTTCTCGCTCAAATCTGACCTCAATGTGAAGAGAGGTAACACGCGACAAACCGTCTTTCTGGTTTGAAGGGGATGCCAACTCTTCAAAAGAGACGCATCGAGTCGCTCGATCGATAGCGAGTAGTTTTCTTGTCTCAAGAAGCGGGCTCCCGCTCTGGCTGGAAATCTCTTCGTCGCTCGCCTGCCCTGTCGTTCCCAATAAAACTTTCTTCGCGTAACGCAGACGTTCTATTTGAGTAACTAGATAAACAGGTCGCCTGATCGTTCGAGCAGTGTCTCCAATGAGATTAAGCATCTCCCCTTTTATCAATTCGCCAGCATAGCTAGAAAACATAACCCCTCTAGCTATGTCGTATTTTTCAACAGCCTCCACTAATGCAACGCTGCCCTGTTGGACAAGATCGCTGAAATCGACTCCTCTATTTCTGTACTTGTTGGCAAAGAACGAGACGAACCGTAGATTGTGACAAATGAGCCTGTTTCGAAGCTCAAGATCGCGACTTTCCCGATAACGCTTGAAAAACTCGCGCTCTTCGTCCTTATCAAGTGTTGGATAACGACCTAAATCCCGACCATAGAGCTCTTGGAGGTCCAAACCGAGACCATTCCCACCAAGCCCTTCCTTCTCCGAATCAAGCTGATCCGGATCGTCAAAGGCGGGTAAGTAATCCGTGAGTGTGGCTTCCAAAATCTCCGCTTCCGTTACTTCAGGAAGCTCATCGGCATCCGACCAAAAACGTTTTACCATTACAGCCTCCTTCAATCTTCGGCCCGTTATTGGGCGTCAATATTATACATTATATGATATTAAAATCAAGAACAAACCCCCTGTTTTTTGTTTTCCCAGTCCCAGTATTATTTCCATTTCGTACGAAATGGAAATAATACTGGGACCTTTACCTTTTTAATTCAAAAATTTTTAGAAATTCTGCTTCTTTAAAACCGACGGACTCGGCAGTAAGAATATCTACGTAGTCACTGATCTCTAAATAATTCGCGATATCACCAACCTTTTCGTGACAAGGATAAGGAAAAACAAAGACACTTTTCTGCAACATCACGCACCCAAGCAGCTTAAGTCTGTTTCTGAACCGTATTCGCGCAATATGTTTTTCTTGGGGAACGTCAAAAATAATAATTCGCCATTTTTTATCCCATGGACCTCTAGGCAAGTAAACTAAACGCTTATGTAACGACCGTTTCAACCATTGGCGGCCCGGCTGGGTAAATACAAACTGGCCATGGTTAGTATCTTTGATAATGCCTCTTTGTTTTAAATTTTTAAAACCTCTAGAATTATTTAAAAACTTATTATAAGAAAAACCTTTATAGGATGTCCGCATCCAAACATTCGCCAAATCTCCGACCAGTTCTTCGAGACCTTTTATAAATTGTTCAACAAATCCTTTTTTCTCCATGGTATTATTCTATTTCGTACGAAATATATTAAGTTTACTAATTTTTGGTTATTTGTGTTTATTCGTCAACTAATTCAACGCTGGGGGTGGTCTGTCCTGATAGACCGGCCAACTTGGAAGCTTGCTGAACATAAATGCAATGGGGGCAGGGCAGGATGACTTCGGGCGGCGTATCTTGACGGGCAACGACGACGGCTTGTTCAAAAACATTGGCTACCCAGCTTTTGTCGGCCTTGATAGCTTTGAGCGATTCGATGAACGGCAAGGCATTTTGAAACCCCCCACCGGTCTTATCCACTTGATAGAAAACGAAATAGGCTTCGGTATGAGTTTTAAAACCATTGCGGTCAAGGAGATAGGTATAAATATCCATCTGCTTTTGATAATCGTCGTAAATTTTAATCTCTCGCGAGCCGGACGATTTATAATCAATAACAGCCAGTGAATCATCGGCCAGTTGCAAAACGTCGTCCACGGCGCCATAAAGCATCGCGTTTAAATCTTCGTCAAAATACTGCACTCCTTTAAAATTCTCGCGCCAGACGGGCAATTCGGGGCCATTATAGAGCTTGGCATCACCGGCCAAATGTCGAGCCAACACCGGCGGAAGTGTCCCTTCTTTGCGATATTTATCAAATTCTTGCTTCACGAGAAAGTCCACGGCCGAGGACAAGGTGTAGGGAAAACTGGGCGGACGCTTAATCTTGTGGTGAATATCCAACCAAAAACACCGCGGACAATCCTGAAAAAGCTTTAGCCCCGAACGCGATATTTTTAATGATGAAAATTTAATAGGCACTGTTAAAGATTGTATGTGTTATCGTTTCTGGTCTGAACATCAATAATAACAAAGTATGATTTGTCTATTTTATAAATAATTCTGACTCTGCCCTTACGAACACGAAATATATTATTAAAACCTTTGAGCTTTTTCACATCAAATTCCGAGACCTGACCTATTCTAATTAATCTAACGGCACGATCAGCCCACGCCCTTTCTTTAGGCCTAAGTTTAGAGAGTATCTTACTGATTTTGTCCATTATTCTATCTCTTTTTTAGCATCCAAACTTCGTAATGCCTTCAAGAAGTCCTCGGCGGGTATGCCATCTTTTTTTATTTTGGTAAAATCGCCAATTGATTCCCAATGACCTTCATCACCGAACATATCTACAGCTGATATTTTAAAAACCGGCTTTGATCGACGCACAACAATAAATGAACGCCCTTTTTTGGTCTCGTTAATATACTTGTTCATATTTTCCCGTAATTCCTTAAGTCCAAGAATAGAAGTTTTCATATAACCGAAGTTTATCTTAAGATTAACTTATAGTCAAGTTGTCTGTGGATATTTTTAAGACCGTACCTTTAGAAATTGGAGGGTCCCTCTCCACAACAGAACGAATAGAAGAATGAGTAGATCTCTATTTTCTAAGCCATTTTTTATATTTTTCAGCCATGATTTCAAAACTCTTGCTATTATCAGCTATTAATTTTTTACCACTAACCATTCTGATTGTTGCATTTAAATTTATAGTTTTTATGTAAGATTTAACTTTCTGAAGCCGTAGGATTCGTTTCTTGCCCCTCTTGATAATACTTGCAGCCGAAGCAGTCATGTCTTGCAGTATAGGACTGGCACTTAATTTTTTACCTGTCGCAATAATTACGAATTCTTTAAATGTTTTAGAAGACCCAAGTGCCCACACTTTGGCCATTTCCTTACCCACTTTAGGATTATCCACGATATATCCATATTTATTGTAAAAATATTCCCGCCATTGTTCAATTGCAAGTTCGGCTAATCCATAGCCATGATAAGATCCCGAGCTTTCCCACGAATAAATGTGCGGGGTGTTGAGCACAGACAAAGAGTCTTCAGAACGTTCATTGTATTTTTTATAATTCTTTCGAGCAATTTCCATGACGCTTTTGCGATTTAAATCTTTGGCTTCATAAATTTCTCTTTCAAAATTTGAGACGAACATAATTCCGTTTAAACCCAAGGGTCGGAGAGGATTAAGTTTTTTAACTTTTCTTTCAAAAAGATTAAACGAATAAGGTATTCTCTTCGCGCTTAAAGCATAGCGCATCTTCCATTCAATACTCCCAAACATTGAGTCCATGAACATGCTCTGTGTTTCCGCCCAAGCCATAGACATTGGAGCATACTCATGAACGACACAAACATCCTCTTGCTCAATATTAAGCATGTGAGTAGCGTGGCCACCTTCGTGAAACAATGTATGAAGCCCGTCAAAGCCTGATCCAACTTGCCCAAAAACAACATTGCAAGTAAAGTTTGAACTTCCAGCTTTTCTTTTTTGGTTGGTGAATCTAACTAAATTAGGCCAATGGCAAAAACCGTTGTTCCATTTTCCTTTTCGGTCCAGGAGATCAAGCTGGAGTTTAGACCCTTTAAAATCAATGCCAAGTGCCGCAAAAGATTTCCCCCAACGAATTAAGGCCTCATCAAATTGAAAAAATTCATCCTCTTCTTTGGTAAAATCTCCAGACATCATGTAGTTAAAATTCCAGGGTTTGCGCAAGCCGGGCATCTTTTTTTCCAGTTTTTTAATATTTTTTTTCGCATATTTAGTTTTTTCATAAATATCTTTAAAAATTCCAAAAAGTTCTTTTTTGGTCATGCCGTCTTTTCGCTGAACTTTATAATCATAAAAATCGCTATAACCAAGTTGATTCGCGTATTGATTGCGTAATTTGATCATCTTTATGTATTCATCTAAAAAACCAACCGCTAATTTTTCGCGGGCTTCAAAACAGGCTTTTCTTATTTTTTCGTCATCATAAGTTCGGATCATGGTACTCATTTTAACCGCCGAGGCCGACACGAATTTTTTCGTATACGGATCAATATATCCTTCTTGCCGATTGGCCTGTTTCTTTAATAAAGTCGATTCAAGCTCGCTAATTTTATTCTTTAAATGCAAGGCCTCTTTGGGGGATTGATAATGACCAAAGAACGTGAGCCAGAGATTCAAGCGTTCTTTTTCTCGTGGATTGGCTATTTTTAATAATTTGTTAATTTTATCAACAAATTTTGAGTTAGCGCGAAAATTATCTCGCTTTGCTAGCGCTTGATTTTTTTTCTTATCAACCGAATGGTCCCCCATATACGAAATCCAAAAATATCCTTCATATGTTTTATGGAGTTTGTAATATTCCTTGTTGAGCCAATCAAGAAATTGTATGGCTTGTGTTTTTGGTATTCGTTTCATTTTGTATTTATTTTATCGCATAGACGTCAAAATAGGCGCAAAATGTTTTGCGGGCAGAGGCGATGAATAATTTTGATAATTCTTTATGGATATATGGAAATATATTTTTCTGATACCAGTGATTCAGCCAATCGGGAAATATCAAGATTCTTTTAGGAACAGTGACTAGACCTAGACTCGTGATGTCGACGTTGCTGAAATGTTTTAAGAACGCGAATATTTCTTTTTTACTGAAATAGTGAACTGGACCGTTTATCGCACCTTTACCGATTAGACGCAAAAATAATAAATAAATGTTGCCTTGCAAACCTTGCAGATTTGAAGCGTTGGGAAATGAACCGAAAATAAATAGCCGGCCACCAGGTTTTAATGTCCGATATATTTCCATAATTGAACGCTTAGTATCTGTCTTGTTATTATGCAAAAACACCGCGGACAATCCTGAAACAGTTTCAGTCCCGACCTCGATATTTTTAACGATGAAAATTTTGGTGGCATAATTTATTTTGGAGTTATCAATCGTTGATGTTCTTCGGTATTCAATAATCCGCATTTTTTAAATTTTTTGCCCGAACCGCAGGGACATGGTGAATTTCTACCGGTTTTGTCTTCGGCGGTGTTGTAGACCGATTCGGCGCGTTGGGATTCTTTTTCAACAATGGTTTCCCCTTCAAGATTGGCTCGGCCTTCGATAATTTTTACTTTTTCTGGTTGTCTCATGATACTAACTTTGAAAATAGCATCGACGACTTGGGCTTTGATTGAATCCAGAAGCTGGCTGAACATCCGTTGGCCTTCGACTTTGTATTCGGCGAGCGGGTCGCGCTGGCCATAAGCCCGCAAACGGACCGAACCCCGCAAGTATTCCATGGCCGAGATGTGCTCCACCCAAATTTCATCAATCGTACGGAGGAGAACCAATTTTTCAAGCATCCGCATCTGCTCGACGCCCAACTCTTCTTCCCGTTTCACGTAACGCTTGGCCACGTAATCGCGCATAAATTCTTTCACCCCTTCAACATTTCGCGTCTCCGAAAAAACAGTAATCTGTTTAGAAATTTCCGAATCCACGCCAACGACTGTTTCAAAAGAAGCTGTCAGTTCTTTGGTTTCCCATTCATGGTTAGCGGTATGAAATTGAACCACTCGGTCAACATAATCATTCAGATAGTCTTCCACGATTGGCTTAGAACTTTCGGCGAACAAAATCTGCCGGCGCAAACCGTAAATGGTTTCGCGCTGTTTGTTCATCACGTCGTCATATTCAAGAATGTATTTACGAGCGTCAAAATTATAGCCTTCAATTCGAGTTTGGGCTTGCTGAATAGCATTGGAGACAAATCTGTTTTCAATCACATCATCTTCGCCGACTCCCAAACGTTCCATAATGTTTTTGAGGCTGTCGCCGCCAAAACGCTTCACCAGCTCGTCTTCGGTCGAAACAAAGAATTGCGATGAGCCTGGGTCGCCCTGACGACCAGAGCGGCCGCGCAACTGGTCATCAATCCGTCGAGCCTCATGCCGTTCCGTCCCAATAACATGCAGGCCGCCGGTGGCCAAAACTTGTTCTTGCATCGCTTTGTCCGGTGGATTACCGCCGAGAATAATATCAACACCGCGTCCGGCAATGTTCGTGGCGACGGTCACCGAGCCATATCGGCCGGCTTGAGCGTGCAGTTCGGCTTCTTTTTCGTGGTTCTTGGCATTTAACAAAGTGTGAGGCACGCCTTCTTGTTGAAGCATTAAAGACAAATATTCATTTTTATCAATCGAAACCGTCCCCACCAGAACCGGCTGGCCCGTGGCGTTACGAGTTTTAATCTCTTGAACAATCGCCCGAAATTTTCCGGCTTCATTTTTAAAAATCTTGTCGGATAAGTCTTTGCGAACATTGGGCTTATTAGTGGGAACAGTAACCGCCTCAAGTTGATAAACCTTATGAAATTCTTCGGCCGAAGTTTGGGCCGTCCCCGTCATGCCGGCCAGTTTTTTATAGAGACGAAAATAGTTTTGGAAAGTAATCGTCGCGAGAGTGCGAGACTCTTTTTGAATTTTGACCCCTTCTTTGGCTTCCACGGCTTGGTGCAAACCTTCGGACCAACGCCGGCCGGGCATCAATCGGCCCGTAAACTCATCCACGATAATAATTTCGCCGTCTTTTACGACATATTCTTTATCCCGATGAAAAACAACTTGCGCTTTTAGCGCTTGCTCAAGATGGTGGACGTATTTCATCCCGCCTTCGTCATAGATATTTTTCACGCCCAGCAATTGCTCCACTTTTTCGATGCCAACCTCGTTAATTGAGACTGCTTTTTCTTTGATATCGACGACATAATCCTCGCCTTCTGTTAATTTTGGCGCGATTTTGGCAAAGGTCGCGTATAATTCACCGGAATCTTCGTCGGGCGCGGAAATAATCAAGGGTGTCCGGGCTTCGTCAATTAAAATTGAGTCCACTTCATCGACAATCGCAAAATTGTGGCCGCCCTCATCGGCCGAGCGTTGAGACATCTGCTCCACTGAATAGGCCATATTGTCACGCAGATAATCAAAACCATATTCGTTGTTGGTGCCATAGGTGATATCGCAGGCATAGGCCTGTTTGCGCGTAATCGGCCGGAGTAATTCGTGAACGATTTTAAAAGCGCCTTCAGTGTCCTCTTCTTTATCTTCTTCTTTGGTAATATGAGACGCGTCGTACTGATAACTGGCTTCGTGATTGATGGTCGCCACGGTCAAACCCAGAGCGTCATAAATCTGACCCATCCAAGCGCAATCGCGCCGAGCCAGATAGTCGTTGACAGTAACCATATGCACGCCCTTGCCCGCCAAGGCATTTAAATAGACCGGCGCCGTCGCGACGAGAGTCTTACCTTCTCCGGTTTTCATTTCCGTAATCGTCCCGCGATGCAGCGCAACCCCGCCAACAAGCTGAACGTCATAGTGGCGCTGACCCAGCGTGCGTTTAGACGCCTCCCGCACCGCCGCAAAGGCCTCGGGCAACAAATCGTCTAGGATTTCGCCATCAGCCAGACGTTTTTTGAATTCAGCCGTCTTTTCTTTTAATTGCGTATCCGAAAGCCCAACGAATTCTTTTTCTAGGTCATTTATCTTATGGATTATCGACTCCAGGGATGTGATATACCGCTTGTTTGCGTCCCCAAAGATACTAGATAAAAACGCCATAGTTTATGCATTTTATCATACTTCTATCAAAATTACATTTGACAAGCAGTTTATTTACATGCTACCGTAATTACCTGAAACAGGAGGTGCTTGATGAAGAAGGTCTTGATTGTTGAAGATGAAAGGCGCTGGCAAGATCTTTGGCGGCGATGGCTCGACGATAAAGTGGTAATCGTCAGCGCATTTTCTATCGAGGAAGCCGAAGAACAGTTTGCTGCTAATCCTGACATCGTCGCCATAGTCATGGACGCGTGCGTTCCGGGCGATCGACCAACTACACCATCACTCGTACAGAAGCTCAGAAGTACTTTCACGGGTCCAATGATTGCGGCTTCAAGCATGTCGGATTATCGAAGACGACTCCTTGCCGCTGGGTGCGACCATGAATCCGTGAAGGAGGAAGTACCCCAAATGCTTCTCGAAATTCTTGGTCTGTAGCTGTTTTGCCCTACCTGCCCGCAGAAGCCCGCGAGTGCATCCGCACTTCCCGTGCTTCGCGGGCTTCTTAATTTCCCAGATGGTAGAATTTTGAAATGCCTTCGGCAAAAATAGATTCAAAATTCACTACTGGATTAAATCTAAACCAAAAACCTGTCCTTGAGCCCAGTAGTGGAAGGGGCCCCGCGTAGCGGGGAAACTGACGGGACTGGTTTCCCGGGTCTGGGCAAAAGGACAGGTTTTTGGTTTATTTGGCGGACGAGGAATGGTGACCTAATAAAAATTATTTCCGACGAGAAATGCTACGCTCTTTTAACTTTTTGATTTGCAAATGCAATTCGTCGCGAGCTTCGTCGATGGCGGTGCGCAAATCTTTATGGGTTGATTCGCCGCGTAGAAGCGCCCCACCGACTTTTAGATTTACTTCGGCAT
>ERZ1292640.1030-Hain-H43-02um-R1-1030-length-23217-cov-5_pt2 | contig 21591 bp, 16 predicted proteins | sample MGYA00564404_ERZ1292640 | MGnify/ENA primary metagenome ERZ1292640 (study PRJEB36523, sample SAMEA6512636) | groundwater metagenome | collected 2019-01-08 | study: AquaDiva: Metagenomics assemblies of 32 groundwater samples
TCAGCGGCGCCGGCGCCGCCGGCACGGCGACGGCGAAACTGCTCCTCGCCGCCGGCGTCGCCGACATCATTTTGCTTGACCGTGCGGGCGCGATTTATCGTGGGCGTCCCGGGCTGAATGCGCACAAGGCCGAACTGGCGCGGCTCGCCAACCCGCGCAAGATAAAAGGAGGCCTCGCCGAAGCGATGGTTGGCGCCGATGCGTTCATCGGCGTATCGGGTAAGGGACTCCTCCACGCCGGTCACGTGCGTAGCATGGCGCCGCGCGGCATCGTATTTGCGATGGCGAATCCGGACCCGGAGATACTGCCGAGCGAGGCGAAGCGAGCGGGCGCCGCAGTTGTCGCGACCGGCAGGAGCGACTTCCCGAATCAGATAAACAACGCGCTCGTCTTCCCGGGCATCTTCCGCGGCGCTCTGGACAAGGGCGTACGAAGGATAACGCAAGAAACGAAACTTCGCGCCGCCCGCGCGCTCGCGGCGTTGGTGGCGAGGCCCTCTGCCTCGTACATCATTCCCGACCTCCTTGACCCGCGCGTAGTTAAGGCCGTCGCGAAATCGGTGCGCTAATAGGAGAAGGGATTTTCAAGGTCGGCCAGAACGCCAGCGCGAGCGTCATCATCGCGATAGAGATATCGCGGAAGAGAATGTCAATGTCGGCGGGGTTAAAGGCGACGATGGCGAGCAGAATGAGCGACATGAGTGCTGCAGGGATGCGAACATTGCGAGCGAACAAGAGCCAGAGCGCGAGAACGACTTCCACCGCACCGAAAGTATGCAGGAGTACGGGTGCGTCCACCGGGAACCCGAGTTGTGTTGGCAGAATGCGTACGAACGAGGGGATATAGCCGAGCCAGGTAATGGGGTCAACGAGCGCGCGTAGTGGCGGGTACAGGAACGCAAATGCTGCGCCGATGCGCAATAGCATGTGGGCACGCCGCTCGATAGAGTCCATTTGTTATGGCGTTACGGTCACCGATCCGAAGTGCGCGGCATTCGCGTGATTATGGTACCCCCAGATACCCGGTTTCGTGAATGTGAAGCTGTAACTTGCGCTCGCCACACATTGATCAAACGGAACGGAGCCGGTGTAGCCGGCGGCGCAATGCTCGCTCATAACGCTGTTGTCGTAGGTCTCGTGTGTTGGATGCTTGGCGGAGGCGACCCACATCCGCTCACTCGTCTGATTCGAGAAGGTGATTGTTGTACCCTTCGGTACCGTAAGTGTTTTCGGCGAGAATCCGTCGCTCGTGTACGAAACCGTCGTGCCAGTAGAAGGTGCGGTTGTGGGGGCGGTCTGTTGCGGCGTATTTGTTTCAGCGGTTGCTGGCGCTGGCGTGTTCATCGGCGTTGGCTTTAAGAAAAAATACCACCCGCCAAGAAGGGCGATGAGCGCTATGAGAATTCCGATACTATTTCTGTTCATATAGTGATGATGCTGACTGGTAAATATGTATCGGAACAGTATATCATTTTTGTTTTTATGATATGCTGTAACCTATGAATACCACAACCCTGGTGCTTATTGTTCTCGCCGTTGCTGTGCTCTGGGCCGTTTTCGCCTATAACCGTCTCGTCGCGCTCGTGAACCAGGCGAAGGAGGCGTGGGCCGATATTCAGGTGCAATTGAAGCGCCGCTACGACCTTATCCCGAATCTCGTGGAAACGGTGAAGGGCTACGCGGCGCACGAGTCATCCGCTTTTGAGAACGTAACGAAGGCGCGCGCCGCCGCGATGGGCGCCACGGGCGCGACGGGGAAGGCGCAGGCGGAAAATATGCTCACCGGCGCGCTCAAGTCGCTCTTTGCCGTCTCCGAGGCGTACCCTGACTTGAAGGCGAACCAAAACTTTCTCCAGCTCCAGAAGGAGCTCGGCGACACCGAGGACAAGATTCAATCATCGCGCCGCTTCTACAACACGACCGTGATGGCGCTTAACACCGCGGAGCAGTCATTCCCCGGCAACCTCATCGCCTCGTCGTTCGGCTTTACGCCGATGGACCTCTTTGAACTCGCGGCTGCTGATGCCGCAGCCAACGAACCGGTAAAGGTGCGATTCTAGCTGTATGGAGGAATTCCCAAAACCGAAACGGGAACTCTCGAAAGAGGAAGTGCAGGACGCCCAGATAGGGCTTCTGGAATGGGAACTTGAAGAGCGGGACAGGCATCATGGTATAGAACCTCTTACGGGAGCGAAGAGACGCGAGGTGTTGATGCAAGCTCTTGATCAGGCGCTCAAGGGAATTCATAAAGAGGGCGGTAAGCGTCGCAGGGAAGGGGTCTCCTTGGTTTTTATCGATCTTGATAAATTCAAACAAGTGAACGATACGCGCGGCCACGCCGTAGGCGACGGAGTGTTGAAAAGAGTCGCCGAACTGCTGAAAGGGTCGGTGCGCGGGACCGATCTGGTGGCCCGTTACGGAGGGGATGAGTTCGCGGTGCTCTTGCCGGACACCAGTGAGGAGCAAGCTATGACTATAGGGGAGAAACTTCGGGCGGCGCTCGATGACGACGCGGAACTCAAGGGGTTCGGGGTCACGGCAAGCGTTGGCGTTTGTTCATCGGAGACTTCCACCGCAATTGATTCAGAAAATTTCATCAAACACGCCGATGAGGCCGCCTATGTCTCAAAACGGGCCGGCGGGAATCGGGTAGAAGTGTATACCTAACGGTACATGAACCTCTACGAACAGCGCTCCAGCAATATCCGCCGGACCTGGGCGCTGGTGCTTGGATTCTTGGTTGTCGTTATCGCGGTCGGCTATGCAGTTTCTTGGTACTACGGCAATCCGGCTATTCTCTACATAGCCGTCGCGATTGCATTCCTCACAAATTTTTACGCGTATTGGAAATCGGACACGCTCGTGCTTTCGCTCAACCATGCACGGCCGGCGCCGCGCGAAGAATTTTTTGACTTCTATACCGTTACGGAGAATCTCGCCATCACTGCGGGATTGCCGAAGCCGCGTCTCTATGTGATAGACGACCCGGCCCCGAACGCCTTCGCGACCGGCCGCGACGAAGAGCACGCGGTCGTCTGCGCGACGACCGGCCTCCTCGCGATGCTCTCGCGGGTGGAGCTTGAAGGCGTCATTGCGCACGAGCTCTCGCACATCAAGAATCGCGACATCCTGCTTATGACCGTGGCCGTAGTGCTCGCGGGCTTCGTCGCCATCGTCGCAGACATCTTCCTACGCATCTCCTTCCACGGTGCGGGGCAGAGCGACAACAAACAGGGGAACGCACTCTTCATGATTCTCGCCGTCGTTGGTATCGTGCTCGCGCCTTTGGCGGCGAAGCTGATTCAATTCGCCGTCTCGCGCCGGCGCGAATTCCTCGCCGACGCCTCGGGCGCCCTGCTGACGCGCTATCCCGAGGGGCTCGCGGCGGCGCTCCAGAAAATCAGCGCGCACAATAGGCCGATGCGTCACGCGAGCCACGCGACGGCACACCTTTTTATTGACGAGCCGTTCGGGAAGCCCGAAGGCGGCCGCCTCGCGTGGCTGGAACGGCTGTTCTCCACTCATCCTCCCGTCAGTGAGCGAGTCGCCGCACTTCTAGGAAAACCCGCGGCCTAATAAGTGCTTATTTCAGTATTTTGTTGTAAGTTGGATGTTGTAAGTCGGCAGTTTGCAAACGGAGGCGTCGCATAGCGGTCTAGTGCGCACGCTTGGAAAGCGTGTGAGGGGAAACCCTCCGAGCGTTCGAATCGCTCCGCCTCCGCCTTCGCCCGCAGAGGCGGAATTAGTCCAAGATTTCTTTGTTTTTATCGCGTTGCGGCAATCGCGTTTACCAATCCGTAGCCGTATTGCGCGTCCTTGCCCGCCACACCCAAATTGGTTGCGGTGGCGTCCAGCTTCGCCCGCACCTCATCGTTGATGCGCCCATTGAGGTTCGTGTCGGTAACCGTGCCGCTCGCGATGACGCGCGCGGCGGCGCCGGCGACATGCGGCGAAGCCATGGAAGTGCCCGAGCCGTACTTGTAGTAGCACACGGAATCAAGGCACATCGGCTGCGGATTGAGATAGCTTGTTGAATCATTCCACGTTGAAAGCACGGATACACCGGGGGCCATGAGTTCAAGCGCGCTTCCCGTGCTTGAGAAACTCGCCCGCTTGTTGTTTATGTCGGTCGCTCCTACGGCGATGACGGATGTGTACTTGGCGGGGTAGATGATGTTGTCGCCTTTTCCAGCCGTGTTGCCGGAATTGCCCGCCGCCGCAACGATGACGATTCCCGCCGCTTCGGCGTTGTCAAAAGCGGTTTTGACGGCCGTACCTGGATTCTTTGAGCTTCCCAAGCTCAAGTTGACGACCTGCAATTTGTGGTCCACCGCCCACTGCAGGGCGGCAATCGTTTTGCTCCATGCGCCGACGCCGTCGTCGTTTAAGACGCGCAGAGAGTAGAGAGAGCATCCCGGCGCGACTCCGACCACGCCGAAGCCGTTATCTTCGGCGCACGCGGTGCCGGCCACGTGCGTGCCGTGGCCGTAGACGTCCATCGGGTTCGTGTCGTTCTGCACGAAGTCATATCCGCCCGCATACACGCCGTCCAGATCGGGGTGATTGTAGTTGATGCCGGAATCTATGATGCCGATGCTGACTCCGGTTCCGGAGTTGCCGTTCGCCTGAACGGTTCCGGCTCCGATTTTCGCCACACCCCATGCGTTATCAAGCTCTGCGTCGGCCGCGTATACCTGGTCATCGGATTCGATGGCGGTTATCTTTGGATTCCTACGAAGTCCTTGAATCGCGGCTTCGGGAATGCTTGCCGCAACGGCGGGAGTGATGGTGTAGCTGTACCGTACTTCTCCTCCGGCATGTTCCACCAAGGCGCGTTCGGCGGCGCCGGGAATGCGCTCGAAACTTATAAGTACGTCCACTTTGGAGGGCGTGGCATCGGCCTGCACCTGCAAAGGAAAGGGGCCGGTCACGCCGACAAGCGTAATCGCAAGAATGGGCACGAGAAGCGTCTTTTTTAACATGGATTGGGACAAATGAACTGATAATAAAGATACCCGCATCATACCACCTCTAGTGAGGGAGCGTTGGGTGTGCATAAGTGCCCTGTACGGCTGGAGATGTGCAAAACTATAGGCATTAATCCTTAACCTGCCTTAATGTATGCCTCCAAGTCGCACCGCGTTCCTCAACAATAAAACGACCATAATTATCGCCGCGCTTATTCTTATCGGTATCGCCTTTTGGGTCGGCCGCTCAAATGGCTACACAACAGGATATGCGAAAGCCCAAACCGACATCCAGGCGCTCCAAGGAGAAGCCGCCCGCAAGACCGCGGAAGAAGCGGCGAAATCCGCCAATCCGTTCCAGGCGGTGAATCCTCTGGAGGGCGTGGAAGCGAATCCCTTTGAGAAAGTGAAGAAGGTGCTGAATCCTTTTGAGAACTAGTATGCGGAGGATACTTACGGCCGCCGGGACTATCGCGGCGTTCGGTATCGCCGGTATCGCCTTCGCGCAGACGGCGCTTCCGGAAGGGGTTACCGAAGAGCAGATGAATTCTGCGTTTAAGGACCTAAGCTCTGTATACGGAGCGCCCGTCGTGCGCCTGGACCAGGCGAAAGCGATATGCAACGAGGAGAAATATATTGTTGACTGTGCTGAAATCGGCAAGAGACACGAGCTTTTCCCAGACGAGCGCACGAAGCAGGTTGACGCGCTGCTATCCGAATTCAAGGGAGACGCGGTGGAGAAGATGAAGGCGTGCACGGATGTTGCCTGCCTCGTAGACGTGGCGACGTCCATAGCCAGCCGCTTGGGCTCCAGGAACCCTGCGGTTGCCAAGACCGTGGAGCTCACCGTAGAGAAGGTGAAGGAAAAGCGGAGCATCGTTGAGACGGCGAAATCCATCGGCGTTGACTTTGAGGCATGCCGGACCATGGACCCCGAGACCGCCTCGGTGGAGCTTCTGCGCTCCTGCGCGCGGCTCGCGAAGCACGAGAATGTGCAGAAATATGTCTCGCAGGAAGTGAAGGACCGCGCGAAAGAGGCCGATGCGACCATCGACCTTAAAGAAAATCTTGCGAGCGGACAGGTTTCCTGCGGGGACAATACGCTTGAAGGATGCGGGAACTTCTGCCTTAAGCCGCCGGCCGAAGCGCAGGAGAAGGGCGTAGCCGCCATTCCGCCCGTCTGCCGCCAAATCGCTTCTCGGTTCTTCGGCGCCGAAGGCGTTAAAGAACTTGAGAGGGCGTATACGACGGTCCAAGAGACCTTTGACACGCTGGCCGAGCACGCGGAAAATATCGTTTTTGAGGCGCCAGACGGCCGGACACTTGCCGACCCCGCCTCCATCGGCAGGTATCTTGAGGAGGAAGGAAGCCGCGGGAACGTGGAGGCGGTAACGCGCGGCATGGACTTCCTCGTCAAGCGGGGATTTGTCAATTCGCAGGATCGCGATTTCGCCATTACGATGGTGGGTAAGATTAAAGAACGCGGTCCCGTTGACTTTGACGTTTGCCGGGACGATCCGTCCAGATGCGCGGATCTAATCTCCGAAAAAGACCGCGGCCAATTCAACGTTATGGGCGAAGTAGAGAAGATTATGCGCAACGAGATGACAAAACGCGGAATCGCGGACCCGTCCCGTTGTTCAGTTGATCAGACGATCGGACAGGCCTGCCTTGACGCCGCCCGCGCGGCGCTCCCGCAGATGGAGATTCTCGCCGGCTCTTCTCCCGAAGCGCGGCCGATTATTTCGGATATCCGCCAGAAGATACGCTTTGGCGAGGCGGGCTTTGAGGCGCGTTCGCGGGTGGAAGAGCGCTTCAAAACGGAAGGCGATTTCTCAATGGGAGACCGCCGCTTCGGGTCCTTCACCGAGCTGGAAGGATTCTGTAAAACGAATTCCGAGCAATGCTTAAGCGAGACCGCTCGCGACGGAATCTTCTCCAGAGACGTGGCCGCCGAAAAATATGAACGCGTCATAGAAGTCAGATACGGCCCGGTTCCTCAAGTTTCCCAAGTTCCTCAAGAAAACATGCGGGGCGCTCTTGCTCCGGCAAACTTCAACAAAGAAGAGGCGCTTCAGCAGTTCCGGGAATGGCTGGATAATCCACAGGGTCCGCCGCCGATGCCTCCTCCCAGAGAAGCCGGCCTGTACTCTCAATATTCCCCGTATCCGCCAAATCCCCAGTATGCCCCGTACCCGCAGAATCCTCAATATCCTCAATATCCGACAAACCAATACTCCCCCTATCCACGCCAGCAATGTGCGTACCCGATGGTGTTCCAGCCGCCCTGCAAAGCGGGGGAGTATCGCCAAGAATCCGTCAACGAATTCGGCTGTTCCGTGTTTGGCGCTTGTATTCCGTTTGCAACTAAGACGGAGCCGCCGCGGCCGGACGGAATGAATATCTGCCCCGCAATGCCCACGGTTGAATCCTGCCGCGCGGGAGAGATTAAAGAGATAGCGTTCAGTTCGCCCGAATGCGGCACCTACTACACCTGTCGGTCTGTTTCTAAGCCTCCAATCCAGGACGACCAGAATCGCGTTACGGCGGATTGCGGACGATACGGGAGCGGCTGGCGCGCACTTGACGAAAGCGGGAATTGTTTCAGTTCGTCAATGACCGAATATCGCACGGCGAACGGCACGCTTTATTCCTGTTCCGCCTTTCCGGCCTATGGGTGCAGCGCTACGGATGTGCCGCCTATGCCTACACCTATGCCTGTGCCTCCTTCCGGCCAGCGCGAACAAGTATGGAACAGTTCGGGATTACGGTCATGGGTCAGAGCCGACGCAGACCAGGCGCGCATAGACTCGCTCAAGCAGGCGTGCGCGAATGTGTCTTCGCAGGCGAATGTGTGGATGCCCGGCGCCGGCACACAGTCAAGCACGGACTTCGGCATGCCGGACTCGGCGAAATGCGCGAGGGCCGCGGCGTGCACCTCCGCGCAGTACTTTGACGGCGCCGCGTGCGTGGCAAGCATATCCACGCAGCAGCAGCAGTCGTGCGGGTATAACGAATATTGGAGCGGCTCGGCGTGCGTTCCGTCCACGACGCAAACCACTACCAATACGATGGTTACCGGCAGTTGTTCCAGCGAGCTTATCGGTCTTTTAGGAAGCGGCTGTCATTCCATGGGCGGCGGCTGGTTCAGCGAGGACATGACCAGGTATGTGCTTTCCAACTCGCAGATCGTGCGCAGTTGCGCGGTTGAATATGTCTCCGGCTGCTCGGGCGGTTCCACGCAGACCTCCTGTCCATCCGGCCAATACTGGAACGGTACCGCGTGCGTGACCTCTACGACGAGCGGTAGCACCTACGGTAGCGAATGCCGTAGCCAGTCTTCACAATCTGCGTGCTCCACAGTATCGGGGTGTTACTGGTATACCGGCTACAGCGGAAGCTACTGCGATAGCGCAGGGTCAGCCGCTACCAGCGGTTCCTCGTGTCCTTCCGGCCAGTATTGGAACGGCTCGTCCTGTGTTACGTCCACGACACAAACCTCCTGCGGCTCTGGCCAGTACTGGAACGGTTCGTCCTGCGTTACGTCAACCACGCAAGATTGTCCTTCGGGGCAGTATGTAAACGGCGCGTGCGCATATTCTTCTTCGACAACGGCGTGTCCTTCGGGTCAGTACTGGAACGGCAGTTCGTGCGTAACGACATCTACAACCGACTGCACTTCCGGCCAGTATTGGAACGGTTCATCCTGTGTTTCGTCTACAGAAACGACTACAACGGGAACCTCGGGAACCTACAGCGCGACGAACATGGCGCAGGATTGTGCCAACGCAGGCGGCACGTGGGACAGCGCGGCGAATTACTGCAATATGCCGAGTTCATCCAGCACTTACACGGCTCCGTCCAGTAGCGGCACTTATACTCCTCCAGCCGATAGCACCTACACAGCCCCTTCAAGCGGTACCTACACGGCTCCCGCCGACAGCACCTACACGGCTCCGTCAACGGAAAGCTATACGCCGCCGCCGACAACCACTGAATCGGCGCCGGTCTCATATCTCTTTTGTCCGGAAGGCCACGATTGGAACGGGGCATACTGCACGCTTTCTCCGCCCTCAACCGCCGAGCGGTACATGGCGAACGTGTGGTCCGCACTGCGTTCTCTCTTCAGTAGATAATTGGTCAGTGCATAAAATAAAGAACCCCATGAGGGTGCCGACAGCGGCCGCCGTTCTTGTCGTTGCGAGCATTTTAGCTTTCTCTATCTATCGGACAAATACGCCGCCGGCTCTGCGGGCGGCGCAGGTATTACAGGCGGGAGAGTTCGGCGGCGTGTCCTTAAGGATAGAGTATGCGCTCACACCGGAGGCCAGAGAACGGGGGCTCGGAGGACGGACGGAAATACAGGAGGACTACGGAATGCTTTTTGTATTCCCAAAGGACGGCGCTTACGGCTTCTGGATGAAGGATACTTTAGTACCATTGGATATATTTTGGTTGGATAGTAAAGGACAGGTCGTCTCTATTGCCGCCGACGTAGCGACTTCCTCGTACCCGAATGTCTTTTATCCGAGCGTACCGGCGAGGTATGTCCTTGAGGCCGCCGCGGGCTTCGCGCGCGCTCACGGCATCGCGACCGGTACCCCGCTTTTGTTGAAAAATTTTCCGGTCGTTTCGGAATAACGCTGTCCACATAGCGCTTCTCGTATACGGGAGTACACTAAATCTAACCTAACGAATCTTTTTATTATTGCCCCGTAACCAGCACTGCTCATGACCAAAACCGTCAAAGTATCCGTTCACGTGAAGACCATTAAACAGGACGCGCCTATAGCGCCGATATCCAAAGAAACGCGCCGCTATCGCGAGATGATACCGCAGGTGGAGAAGCGCGACGGGCGACTCATGCCGTTTGATTTTGAAAAGATATCCAGCGCCATCTGGAAGGCAATGGCGGCGGCGGAAGAAGGCAGTCAGGACGATGCAGTACTCGTCGCCCATCAGGTGTGCAGCGAGCTCGCGCGCTTCGCGAAGCGGTATAAAAACTTTCTTCCGACCGTGGAAGGCACGCAAGACGCGGTGGAGAAGCATCTTATCCTGAACGATTATGTAAAGACGGCGAAGGCCTACATCCTCTACCGCGATAAACGCTCCCAACTGCGCGCCGCGCATTTTGAGATTCCGGAGCATGTGCGCAAGCTCGCGGACGAAAGTAAAAAATATTTTGAAGGAAATGCGCTCGGCGAGTTCGTCTATTTGCGCACGTACGCGAAGTGGATACCGGAAGAAGGACGGCGCGAGACCTGGATAGAAACCGTGGACCGTTATATGCAGTTCATGCGCGAGAATCTCGGCAACAAACTCACGGAGAAAGAATACGCGGAAGTGCGCCTCGGCATCTTGAAGCAAGAAGTGATGCCCTCCATGCGGCTCATGCAATTTGCCGGCGAGCCGGCGCGGCGCTGTAACACTTGCGCGTACAACTGCACCTTCACCGCGCCGACCAAACTCACGGACTTCGCTGAAATCATGTATCTCTCCATGCAGGGATGCGGCGTTGGTTTTGCGGTTGAGAGTCAGAATATTGAACAGCTCCCGCAGATCATGAAGCAGGCAGGGAAGAAGGAATCAACATTCATCATACCGGATTCAAAGGAAGGATGGTGCGATGCGCTCACGCTCGGGCTCCAGACTTGGTACGCCGGCAGAGACATAACGTTTGATTTTTCACAAATACGGTCGGCGGGCGCGCGGCTCAAGACGATGGGCGGCAAGGCATCCGGTCCCGAACCGTTAAAGTCCCTTCTTGCCTTTGCGCGCGAGAAGGTGCTTTCGCGCCAAGGGCGGCGACTTCGCACCATTGATGCACACGACCTCATCTGCAAAATCGGCGAGTGCGTGGTCGCCGGCGGCGTGCGTCGCACCGCGATGATATCACTCTCCGACTTGGACGATATAGAGATGCGCGACGCCAAGAAAGGGCAGTTTTATATGACCGACCCGCACCGTTCGGTCGCGAACAATTCCGCCGTCTACGAAACCCAGCCGACCAATGCGCAACTCATGGATGAATGGATCGCGCTCATGAAAAGCGGCGCCGGCGAGCGCGGTATCTTTAATAGAGCTTCGCTCGCAACGACGATGTCCAAACGTCGGGCGAATTATTTTAAGAAGACGGGATTCCTCGGGGAGGACGGCGTCGTTCACGGCCCCATAGGCACGAACCCTTGCGCCGAAATCATTCTGCAATCAAAACAATTCTGCAATCTTTCTGAAGTTATTGCGCGCACGCACGACACCGAAGCATCGCTTCTTCGGAAAGCGCGCCTCGCGGCGATTCTCGGCACGTATCAATCAACGTTAACGAAGTTCGATTACATTTCAAAAGAGTGGGCCGAACATTGCAAAACCGAGCGTCTGTTGGGCGTCTCCATAACCGGGCAGTGGGATTCGCCGGCGGCGCGCCGAAGCGAGACGATGCGAAAAATACGCGATGTGGCGATACAAACGAATGTTACGTATGCGAAACGTTTCGGCGCTGCGTCATCTATGGCAGTCACGGCGGTAAAGCCCTCGGGTACCGTCTCCCAGACCTTTAACTGCGCTTCGGGCATCCATCCGCGCCACGCGCCCCACTATATCCGCCGCGTGCGCATCAGCGCGACTGACTCGCTCTTCAAATTGATGCGTGACCAAGGAGTGCCGTATTATCCGGAAGTGGGGCAGTCCATGGAAGAGGCGAATACCTACGTGCTGGAATTTCCGGTCAAGGCGCCCGACCATTCCAAGGAAGCCCGCTTTAAGGACGACCTCTCGGCGCTGGAACAGCTTGAATATTGGAAGCGCGTGAAGCTCAACTTCACGGAGCACAATCCTTCGGCAACCATTTCGGTCTCCGAAGACGAATGGATCGGCGTCGTGGACTGGATACAAAAAAATTGGGACATCATCGGCGGGCTCTCCTTTCTCCCGCGCGCCAATCACGTGTACCGCCTCGCGCCCTACGAGACCATCACGAAAGAAGAATACGAGGCGCGCATGGCTCGCTTTCCGAAGGTGGACTACAGCAGACTCACCGCCTATGAGCGTCAGGACGAGTCCGATATGAAAAAAGAACTCGCCTGCGCCGCCGGCGTCTGCGAGATTGAATAATTGGTAGAACAAGGTTTAACCTCGTTCTATTTTAGACCGTATATACGGGCTCGTTTGGCGGCTTGACTTATTTAATAGTTTATGCGTATAATATCAAACAGAAGAACCTTGAGACCGCTCGCGGAATAGAGGGCTTCGCTCGTGCCGTTTGGCTCGGGCAATCATCAAAAAGGAGAAGCGCATCATGGATGCGAAGACCTACGACAAGAAAACCGCGGCGTTCGCGGGCTACATCATTCAGAACATACCGGCTGACCTCGACGAGGAAACGATGGACGGCTGGATGAACAATCCGGACGGAACGAAGAAGTTCCTCTCCGGCCTCAAACCGCCGAAGACGCTTCCAGTAAAACCGACACCTTTGCTTTCCGTCGTCGCGCCGACCAATCTCGGCGCAGTCGCTGGCAAGAAGACGGCAAAATGTTTCAGCGATTCGCGTTACGCATACCGAGATACCGACTTCGACAATTGGCTCCCGAAAAATCAGCCGAATGCGGACGCTTGCGTCATCACGACACTCGCTCCCTCGCGGGACTGGACGTTCGCAGAAGTCGCCGCTACCGTTCTCGGCATCGGCGGCGTCGGTACGGACATCAAACTCCTCGGCGAAGCGCTCATAGAAAACGGCCACACCATGACCTTGGCGCAAACCGAAGAAATGGTGGAGAAGACCGAAGCCGGCGAGAAAACCGGGATGAAAACCGACGGGTATGGTAATTTTTGTTTCGTTGAAACTAGCGACCCAAAGAATCCCGTCTCGGTCGGCAGCGTCTATCGCGTCAGGCGCGAGTGGCGCGCGGACGTCGTCCGGCTCGACTTCGGCTTTCGCTGGGTCGCCGTCAATCGGCTCCTCGTCCGCAACTTGGACGCTTCGAAACTCTGACCCTTCTGGTCCCTGTATTGAATTGTCCGTGCCCCCGTTTCGCGCTTGCGCGGAACGGGGGTATACTTTTGTCCGAACACGCTGGCATCTCCGGTCCCCACACTTGAGATGGCGAGGTTCCGGGTAACAACGCCCGAAAAAAAGAAACACACGTTGGTGCGCTGCGCTGGCGGGCTAACGGCCCCAAATAAGATTCAACCGGGAGAGCACTCGACTGGTGGTGGCATTCGCTTGCGTTACAGATGGCGCGGCGCACGAAGCGTCTCGGTCGGCAACGTCAATCGCGACAGGCGCGAGTGGAACGCGAACGTCAACCGGCTCGACAACGGCAATCGCTGGGACGCCGACAATCGGCTCCTCGTCCGCAACACGCCTTACTTTCTCTCGCTTCCCGCGGGAGTTTTCTTTTCCAGATACGAGCGCCATCCGACGAGCATCTTGCTCGCGTCTATCAACAGTCCGCTTATTCGCACGTGTTGCGCGTTTGTTATCGCGTTGCATTCCCAGCCGACAAGGAGCAAAAACTTTGCAACGTCGAGTCGCGCGATTGAACTGTTGAGCGCCGCGATCTTTTGCGTGACCGGAAGATACGATGCCGAAAAAGCGGACTCAAGCGCATCGAGAATCGCATCGTCAATCCGAGCGCCTATAGTCTGTCGTCGCGCTTTTGCGACGTGCGGGAGTGCCGCCTGCCAGGCGAGGTATGCTTCTTTTAATTTCGTCACCACAGGCACGAGATTCTCTTGCGGAATCGTCCGGGGGGGGGGTACGTTCAGAGATATGCGCACGCAATTCAGCCATACATATGACGATATCATTTCTACGGATAATTTACTTCATGCGTGGAAAGAATTTCTGCACGGCAAACGGAGGAGAAAAGATGTGCAGGTATTCGGCTATCATCTGGTTGAGAATATTAGAGAACTGCATCAGGAACTTGTATCAGGCACGTACCAGCACGGCGGGTACTACCACTTCAAGATCGCTGACCCGAAGCCCCGCGACATCCATAAGGCCTCCGTGCGCGACCGGCTCGTGCATCATGCGCTCTACCGCCAGTTCTATCCATTCTTTGACCGTACTTTTATTGCCGACTCATATTCCTGCCGGCTTGGAAAAGGCACGCACAAGGCGATGAATCGCCTCCGGTCTTTTGCATATCAAGTATCCAAGAATGACACGCGCACCTGCTGGGTCTTGAAGTGCGATATCCGAAAGTTCTTTGCGTCCATTGACCAGCATGTCCTTATGGAAGTTGTCAGGGCATACATTCCCGACGTTCGCATCATTGCACTTATCGGGAATATTGTCAGCAGTTTTGACTCCGGCATAGTGGAAAAAGGTTTGCCACTCGGCAACCTCACCTCGCAACTTCTCGTGAACATCTATATGAACGAGTTTGACCAGTTTGTGAAGCACGAGCTCAAAATCACGCACTACGTCCGCTACGCAGATGATTTTGTCATTCTCTCTTGCGACAGAGCATATCTGTTTACAACACTTTCATATATGAAGGTGTTCCTGCACGACAGACTGAAACTTGAACTTCATCCAAACAAAGTCTCGATACAAACGCTTGCTTCAGGTGTGGACTTCCTCGGTTGGGTACATTTTCCTGACCATCGCGTGCTACGGACGAGCACGAAGCGGCGGATGTTTGAAGCGCTTAGCGGGAATCCAAAAGAAGAAACGGTTGCGTCGTATCGCGGTATGTTGAAGCATGGGAATGCGCACAAATTGGTGAGACATACATCTTAAAGCGAACGCCCATGCAGGAGCATGGGCGTTCGCATGTTCAAGGACCGGGCCGATAAGCCGAATTCTGTCGAGGACAACTATTTATCTGGGCCTGTCATTACTGACAAGCTCGAGCAGCACCCCGCCAGCGCGAAGCGCTGGCGATACGGCCTTGCACGGGGGTAAGGATTTGGTCGTTGCACTCCTGCCTTCCGACAGGATTATTCCCGAAGGAACCCTCTGCCTCTCGGCTTCGGCGTCACTGTGGTCACCTCTCATCTCGCGATGTATGGGCGTTACCCATTACCCGTCTGCACACCCTTGCGGACGGCCCGTGTTCGGACTTTCCTCCAGCAGAGCAACTCCCAACAGCCAACAGCCAACTCGCAACGAAATACGAATGCATTTCGTTGTTTGTTAGAGGCTGGATGTTGGAAGCTACTACGCCAGTAGTCGCCTAGCCCGGTCCAAAAGCATTATACCACATTTTTATTGTAAAGGAGCGGGCTTGGACGAAATCCCCGATAAGGTATACTGGGCGGCATTACCACTGATAATTTCAACAAGATTCACACTATGCCTCCGTACCAACCAACAGTGCCGCGCCGCCGTTCGCTTGAAACCGTCGGAGCCGCCGCTCTTTTCCTTACATTCGTCGCCGCGATATTCGTATTCATCCCGTCTGTGTCGGTTCCGTTCATGGCGACCAAGTCCTTCATGCTTGCCGCCGGAGCGCTCGTCACGCTCGCGTTCTTTATCCTTGCGCGTCTGTCGCGCGGCAGTATCATTTTTCCCCCCTTGACGCTTGTCGGCGCACTCTGGCTCCCGGCGATTGCCTATGCGCTTTCTACGGCATTTTCGGGCGTGCCGTTCACGAATGCGTTTTGGGGAATGGCGCTTGAACCGGACACGCTCGGCTTCATGCTCGCCTCCGCGGCGCTTGGAACGCTCGCCGCGCTCATACTGCGGCGCTCCGAACATCTCCGCTCTTTCCTGCAGGTCGGCGCATGGGCATTTAGCGTCCTTGTCGCGCTTCAACTTGCCGTCATTGTCATTGGACAATCCGCACCGGACATCGTCTCGCCATCCTTCTCCATCATCGGCTCCATAGGCAACCTCGCCATCCTTCTGGGGCTCGGCGTCATCGGCGTCCTCGTCGCTCTTCGCGAGATGGAACTCTCCGCGCGCTCGCGGCGCGCGCTCGCGGCCGCCGGCATCGGCGCGCTCGTTCTCCTCGCCATCGCCAACAATTCGCTTGTCTGGATACTGCTCGCGCTCGTCTCGCTCGGTTTTTTCGTGGAATCAGTGATGCGGCGCCGAGGGCAGGGAACAGATGCCGAATTGAATGATGTAGACATCATAGACGAGGAGCCGCTCCCCGAGGAGGAAGGCAGCCGTTCGCTCATCCTGCCGCTCGCCGTGCTCGCGGTATCGTTGTTCTTCCTCATCGGCGACACGCTCGGCGGGGCGCTGGCGAACTCCTTTGGCGTGAATGAGGTCAATGTCCGTCCGTCGTGGCAGTCCACCTTCTTGGTTGCGAACAAGGCGCTTGCTACCGCCCCGGTCTTTGGCACCGGTCCGGGCACGTTCGGCATAGAATGGTTGAAATATCGTGATGCATCCCTTAATTCCACCGTCTTCTGGAACCTTGACTTCACGTCGGGCATCGGCTTCATCCCGACCTCGTTCGTAACGACCGGCATCGTCGGAATCGTCGCCTGGACGGCCTTCTTGGCGTTCTTCATCGTACTCGGCTTGCGCATGCTTATTCTGCGCGCGCCGCAGGACGGATACGTCCGCTCCGTCGCCATGCTCTCGTTTCTTGCCTCGCTCTACCTCTTCACGCTTGCGGTCTTTGATCTGCCGAACACGCTCGTTCTCGCGCTCGCGTTCGCCTTTACCGGACTTTTCATTTCCACGATGCGTTTTAGCGGGCAGGGCCGCCAGTGGGGCATCCTCTTTGCAAGGAGCCCCCGCATCGGCTTCGTCATCGTGTTCTCATTGACCATTCTTCTTCTCGGGTCGGTCGCCGCCGCGTATACCTTGGTGGGACGTTACATTGCCGTGGTCAAATTCGCTTCGGCGAATGCCGCCGCCGCTTCCGGCGATTTCGCTGCGGCCGATAAAGCGATAGAGACCTCCCTCTCCTTCGCGCCCTCCGCCGCCGCCTACCAGCTTGGGGCGAGCATTGCGCGGACGCGCCTCAATGAAATAGCGGCTTCTTCCGCAATGCCGCCGGCCGAGGCGCAGAAAGCGTTCCAGGAAACGCTCTCTTTCGGCATCAACGCGGCCTTGACCGCGACGAATCTTTCTCCTTCCGACTATCAAAATTGGCTTGCGCTCGGAAACCTGTATGCGCAGGCGGTGCCGCTCGGCGTTGATGGAGCGTATGAGAGCGCCAAAACTGCATATGAGAAGGCGCGGATGCTGAATCCGACGAATCCGCAGATACCGTTTATCATCGCCCAGCTCAATATCGCGAACAAGAACATCAAAGCGGCTATAGATGACATTAAAGCGGCCATCGCGCTCAAGCAGGATTACACGGCCGCCATCTTTCTCCTCTCACAGCTGGAAGTGCAGGACGGCAATGTGCAGGACGCCCTCGTGTCCGCCCTCGCCGCCGCTTACTTCCAACCCAACGACCCGAACATCCTCTTCCAGGTCGGCATCCTTTACGCCGCGCAGAATGACTTCGCAAACGCCGCATTGGCGCTCGCCGCCGCAGTCGCAGCGAACCCGCAATTCGCGAATGCGCGCTACTTCCTCTCGGCGGTGTACCAGAAGCAGGGTGATAGTGCGAGCGCGCTCAAGGAGATGGAGGCGATAGCCGCAATGTCGGAGGAGAACGCACAAGCGGTCGCCTCCCAGCTTGCAGACCTCAAGGCGGGCCGGAATCCGTTCCCGGCCGACCTCCTTTCGGTCTCTTCAACCCCCGTTAAACAATAAATTTGGTCGTGAGCGGAAGTAGAGTACTATAAAGCAATGGTTCGCTGGATTTTTGAGCGCATCACGGCGCCGGTACGCGGCCTGCATCAGGCCGCGTATCTGCTTGCGGCGCTAACCCTCGCATCGCAGGCCTTAGCCCTCCTGCGCGACCGTACCTTTGCGCACACCTTTGGAGCTGGAGAGGAATTAGACCTTTATTATGCGGCTTTCCGCGTTCCCGACCTCGTTTTCGCGCTGGTCGCCTCGCTCGTCTCCGCTTACGTGCTCATCCCGCGCCTTACCGGCATGGATAGGGAAACGACACGGCGGCTCCTCTCTGAATCGGCAACCTTCCTCTTCGGCGCTGGCGGACTTATCTGTATAGGACTCGCCGTCTTCATGCCGCAATTTCTCGGCTTCTTATATCCTGACTTCATCGCGTCTCCCCATCAGACCGAATTCGTGCTCTTGGCGCGATTATTACTCCTCCAACCCATTCTGCTCGGACTTTCCGGCATTTTTGGAAGCGTAACACAGGTGTATCGACGATTTGCGCTCTTTGCGCTCTCGCCGGTCCTCTATAATCTCGGTATCATCTTCGGCACGGTTTTTCTTTATCCTCTCTGGGGCATCATCGGTATCGGCGCCGGCGTTCTCATCGGCGCCATTGCGCATCTTGCTGTCAATATTCCAGTTCTCATCGGCGCGAGGATTGTTCCCCGCTTTACTCTCCCGAGCGTTTCCCGCATGTTGCCCGTCATACGGGACTCCGTACCGCGTTCACTCGCGCTCGGAATAGGTTCGGTTATCGCACTTATCTTAACTGCGCTCGCTTCGCGCCTTGGCGCCGGCTCGGTTTCCGTCTTCACCTTCGCGACCAATCTTGAGGCGGTTCCGTTGGCTCTCATTGGCGCTTCGTATGCCGTTGCGGCGTTTCCGGCGCTTTCCGAAGCGTCAACGCCAGCGCGCCGCGAAGAATTCACCCGTATCCTTTCAGCGAGCGCCCGGCACATCATCCTCTGGTCAATCGTTTCCCTCGGACTTATTGCCGTACTGCGCGCGCATATCGTGCGCGTAATCCTCGGTACTGGCGCTTTTGACTGGGACGCCACGCGTCTCACCGCCGCGCTTCTGGTCATTCTCGCGGTCGGTCTTGTTGCGCAAGGACTCGTACTCCTCTTCTCGCGCGCGCTCTACGCCGTGCGCCAGTCCTGGCGGCCGTTCCTCTATCAGCTCGCCGGCGGCGCGCTCACCGTATTTCTCGCGGCGACATTCCTCTCCATGCCGGAGACGGGATTGCCGGCGTCGCTTGCCGCATGGCTTCGCGTTGGTGACGTGCCGGGAACCGCTATTTTGCTTGTGGCGCTTGCGGCAACTCTCGGTCAGGTATGCCTCGCGTTCCTTTCACTCTTGGCGTTCCGAAACGTTTCTCCCGGCCTTGCGGGTACGCTGGTACGGCCGCTCGCCGACGGCTTGCTCGCCGCGCTTGCCGGCGGTGCGGCCGCATATGCCACCCTCGTCTTAGAGGGCGGCATCGCGCCTTTGACGACGCTCGTTGCCGTTTTTACGGAGGGGCTCATCGCGGGTACCGTGGGCCTTGCCGCCGCGGCGTTCGCGCTTTACTTCGCAGAAAATGAAGAATTCCGCATCGTGACCGGCGCGCTCGGAAAACTTTTGTATCTTCCAGGCAGGCGCTCCGATATTCTCGCTCCTTCCGCGGAAGAACATTCATCCGTGCTCTAAGTTTTTTATGAATCCGGCGCACATTCGCAATTTTTCCATTATTGCCCACGTAGATCACGGGAAGAGCACCCTTGCCGACCGCCTGCTGGAGCGCACGGGGACTATTCCCGCGCGCATGATGCGCGACCAGGTATTGGACCGTATGGACTTGGAGCGGGAGCGCGGCATCACCATAAAGATGCAGCCGGTTCGGATGGTGTACCATCCGAACCGGCAACTCCCAACTGCCAACACAAAACTAACAACGAATTCGAATTCAGTTGTGAGTTTACCGTTGGATGTTGGAAGCCAAGATTCAGAATTTATTCTGAATTTGATAGACACGCCGGGGCATATTGATTTTTCGTATGAGGTGTCGCGCGCGCTTAGGGCGGTGGAGGGGGTTGTGTTGCTTGTGGACTCCACGCAGGGCATACAAGCGCAAACTCTCACAACGCTCGCAATGGCCGAAGCGCAGAAGTGCGTCATCATTCCGGTCGTTTCCAAAATTGATTCTCCCGCCGCTCGTGTGGAAGAAGTAAAGACGGAGCTTATTGAACTTTTGCATATTTCATCGCATGAAGTGCTCGCGGTATCTGGAAAGACGGGAGCGGGTGTGAACGAACTTCTTGAAGAAATCATAGCCCGTATCCCGGCGCCAGTAGCAAGGGGAATCCTTGCTCATGTTGAGCAAGGGTTCCCCTTGCTACACTTGCTACATGAACCGCGCGGGCTCATCTTTGATTTCTCCTACTCTAAACATCGCGGTGTTGTCGTGTATCTGCGCGTCTTTGACGGCACGTTCAAGAAAAAACAGCCGCTTAAATTCCATGCGGCCGGAAAGGAATTTGTCGCTCTGGAGGTCGGCATCTTCGCGCCGGAGGAATGTCCAGCCCTTTCATTAGGGGCTGGAGAGATCGGCTATGTCGTAACAGGCATCAAGGAGCCGGGCATTGTAGCGGTAGGCGATACCATCGGGACCGTCCGTGGGGCGCTTCCGCCCTTGCCGGGCTACGCCGTTCCAAAACCGGTCGTGTGGGCCTCGGTGTATCCGGCGAGCCAGGACGACCTTCCCATCCTTCGCCAATCGCTTCTGCGCCTACGGCTCTCTGACTCTTCGCTCTCGTTTGAAGAAGAGTCATCGGGCGTCTTGGGCAGGGGATTTCGTTGCGGCTTCCTTGGGCTCCTGCATCTGGAAATCGTCACCGAGCGCCTAAAGCGCGAATTCAATCTCTCTTTGATAGTTACAATTCCCACAATCTCGTATGTAGTAACAAAGACAAACGGTTCACGCGAGGTTATCTATACCCCTGCAAAGTTTCCTGAGCACGGAGATATACTGAAAATAGAAGAACCGTGGGCAAAAGTTATCATCATCACTCCGCCGGACTCTCTGAACACTCTCATCCAACTGCTGTATGAGCATGAGGCGAACACGCTCACGACCGAGACCTACCATGACGGCAGAATAGAAATGACTGTAGAGATGCCGCTTCGGGAGCTCATGCGCGGTTTCTTTGACGCGCTGAAGAGCATCTCGTCCGGATACGCATCGCTCTCGTACGAGCTTCTCCCCGAGCGCGCGGCGGATGTCGTGCGGCTGGACGTGCTTGTCGCCGAGGAACCGGTACCGGCGTTCGCGCGCGTGGTCGCCCGCCGTCGTGTGCAGGAAGAAGCGGAGAAGATGGTGGAGAAGCTCTACGGCCTTCTCCCGAAACAGCTCTTCGTCACCAAGATACAGGCGAAGTCAGGCGGGCGCATTATCGCTTCGCGAACGCTCTCGGCCGCTCGCAAGGACGTTACCGGATACCTTTACGGCGGAGACGTCTCGCGTAAGAACAAGCTCCTAGATAAGCAAAAGCGCGGGAAAAAGAAATTGTTGGAGAGAGGCACCGGCAAAGTGAACATTCCCGAAGAAGTCTTTATGAAAATGGTGCAGGCCTCCGCTGAATAAAGTTAGGACACCCGATGTCCCTATGCATTTGGACATCGGATGTCCTGTATACTGGCTGAATGCGCGCGAGGCAGTTGCGACGGGGTCTTCTTATCGGCATTCTGCTGTTCGCTGCTTTCTGGCTCCTTTATCTTATTTGGGGGCTTGCAGGCAAGGCGCAGATAGCGGTGAGAGAGGCGCATGAAGTGGAATGGCAGTACCAGGCGCTTGAAGAACGTAAGGCGGCGCTTGCGGCGGATCTCGCGATGCTGGAGACGGCGCGCGGCAGGGAAGCGGCCATTCGGACCGCA
>ERZ1292640.1181-Hain-H43-02um-R1-1181-length-21584-cov-20_pt1 | contig 21584 bp, 26 predicted proteins | sample MGYA00564404_ERZ1292640 | MGnify/ENA primary metagenome ERZ1292640 (study PRJEB36523, sample SAMEA6512636) | groundwater metagenome | collected 2019-01-08 | study: AquaDiva: Metagenomics assemblies of 32 groundwater samples
GACGAGGTCAAAAGTATCCAAGAGATTCTGTCTCACTAAATGACGAAGTCAGGAAACATTAAGGTAATCGCTAGTCAATTTATTATTGTTGGCATCATAGACATTAATCGTATATTGTCCGACAACAAGCGCGGGAGACACGGTTATTGACCAGCCACCATTCACAACCGAGATCAAACCACTGCCGTATACTTTACCGCCATCATTGCTTAGAACAATTCCAACCTGACTCACCCCGCTTGCCGTACCCGAGATGGTCGGTGTTAAAGATGTGGTTTGTCCGTAATTGGTAATAATCACGGAGGGTTGGGCAACGATACACGACGCAGTCAAAGCACCTCTTGTTAAAGGTCCGACGAAGCCTGTGTTTGGAATACCATGCTCCATTTGGAATAATTTCACGGCCGAGAATGTAGATTGTCCAAAATATCCTTTTGGTGATCGCCCTGAAGAAATATCAGGAATATTGTAACCATTCGCTATAAGCCAAGTCTGCAGAGCGACGACATCGGCGCCGGTTGAACCAATTGTCATGTTGGTTGACCAAACATAACAGGAATTAATGGGCGTTGGAGGAATCGGAACTGGAGACGGTACAGGCGTAGTTGGCGTACAAATATACCCTGCTGGACAATTAACAGGTTGTGGCGCAATAGGCGTACATGTGTAGCCTGAGGGACAAGCAACTGCCTGTGCTTGCGCCGATACGATACTGACGCCAATTATCGCGAGTGAAAAGATTGCTAATGGAATGATGAATAAAAATAATGATTTTCTCATGATAATAGTGGTTAATAATAAGGTGAAACTAGTGACAATTAATAAGAGCCACAAAATAATTGACCTTTTTGTTATATGAACTAACTGTGCTCAATCGTACCCCCCCCTGCGAAATTGTCAAACATTTTTTATTAAACAAGCATCTTCTTATGATCAGAAGAGATTTGTTTGCTCTTTAATACACCTGTTACTAAAGCATTCACAATAGTCTTGGGTAATTTCTCAAAGAAAATCTTACCACTATGCTCAATTTCAGCAATAAGATCTTCCAATGTCTTCTCATAGATATTATTACAATTCACAACACTATTCACACTTAAACGAGGAAAATCCGAAGGAGATACTAAGACCAAAGTTTCAGGATCCTCCTTGACCCTTTTCACATATTCTTGTTGATGAATAATCTGTTTAGTAAAAGTTACCAAAATAAGGACGCTGGCATTTTTCGGATTCGCATTTAGGACAACAAAAAATCTATTTCCTTTGTATGTAGTACCGTCAGTATTTTTAGTCTCTAAATAATAATGATATACCGAACCTTGTTCAATACATATTGGTATCGTAACTTTCGCTGGAATATCCATTATAATAGTTCATGATTATTTCAATATGTTTTCGACTTCTTGGCGTTCTTGATACAATTTTTTTGTCATATCCAAGTGTTCAGGAGACATCTCAAAAATATTTGACACTGAATGTTTTGGATTTAGAAAGAAATCCGAATAATCCATATGACCAGCTCGTGTTTTACCACTTCTGATGTCTTCTCCAAACTTAGACCATTCTGGATATTCATGCGTTATTTTTTTAGCCAATTCAAACTGATCACGATCTCCAAATTCTTTGTAAATAGTTTCAAGAGCCTCGATATCTGTTTGTGAAAAAACACCAAAATCAACTTCCTTTTTTGAAACTATTTCTTCTTTTTTTACATCATCTTTTGGGTGAGAAATGAACTCCTTTACGTATCTTAAAGACTCTTTATCGAGATTGTTTTCTGAAATATTCGCTACATTCAAGGTATTGGAACCAACTGGTCCCAATTTCATAGCCAAGTACATATCACCAATAATCGGTCGACCATATTTCCGAATATGGTATCTGTCCGCAAGATAAACAAGCTTAATAGCTTTCATCTTGTTTATTTGCCCATCCTTTTTTCTGCTGAAATAATTCAGGGCTTGGGTGCTTTTTTTGTAAAGAGTTGAAATCATGGTATTTCTTAATATATTTGATTATAAACCTGATTTGACTTTAATACTAGGTCCAAGTCAGCCGGTATGACCTACACAAAAACAACCGCCGATTATTGATTGGCGGCTATTTCTTTTGACCAGAAAAACCTTACCCTAACCTTACCCTAATTCCCAATTATAGTCCTCCATTTCGATAATATTCTCTAACCGCATCCCAAATTGCCGCCGTCGTACCGGCTTGCGCACTAACAGTTATTTGTTTGGCATTGGATGCCGGAATGCTCGAACTCACCGATGTACCGTCTCCAAATTTGACGGTAATAGTACCGCCGGAAAACGTCGTCGTTTCCGGTTGCCCGTACAAGTCAAAGGTATTCGTACCGGCTGAGGAAATATCTACCATATTGCCGTAAGCGGTGTTGATTTGTACTCCATTCTTGAAAACGACCAATGGGTAATATCGACTATCAGAAGTTGACCATGCTTCACCTGCGGTATTATGGTTGATTGTGATAGATGAAATATTCATCTTTGCGTTAGCATCAGCCTTAACTATGACTCGCCAATGCCAATCGTTGGCGTTTTTATTCTGCCACGCGTTTTGTATTCCCAATCCCGGACTAAAATTCGTACCAGCTTTGTCCGCTGAAGCGTCAGATAAGTATGCACTTATGGAAGTGGTAAGAGTTTGGTTTGGAGTTGTAACTGTAGTTGCTTGTCCCGGCTTTACAGTCACTTGTGAGGTAATACCTTTGGCATAATTCGGATTATCGGAAGTATAGATGTAATAGTTTGGCACTACCTCTTGTGACTGCGAAGAAGAATTGTTAAGTATCACAGTATAATCAGTATTTGATGTTACATCCGTATATTGATTGCATTTCGATGTTCCTTCAGTTACACCTGTGGGACAAGCGAGATATAGAGAAGCACGGACGGTATTAGACGGGAAAGTAAAATTAAACTTCACGCTACTGCCAGAATCGATCGTGGAAGCGGAAGGCGTGATGGATTGAGTGCCTGTAATTGGAGGTTGGGTGGTGTTGTTTACTATTTGAACATCGATTACATTACTTTTTATAAAGTTATTATTTGCATCAAGTGCAGTTACATATAATTTATAGTTTCCGTTTGTAATAGGTACTGTTGGTTCATTCCACATACCCGGATTGACTCCGCGACCTATCGTACTAGGAATAGTGATAGTGAGTTTAGAACCATCATAAGAAGAGAAACCATTGAGAGCGGTAACATCTACAGCATATCCCGTTGACCATGTTTTCGATCCATCAAATGTTGTGAGAATTATGTTCCCTTGTCTTCCGGCATTTGCAACATATACGGACAACCGTGAACCAACAGAAGTTGGCTGCGGTCCAGCTAGAGAAATAGCTGGTGCAACATTACTTACCGGAGAAATAATTGAAAAATATGAATTACTATCATCACAATTATTTGTACCACTACTACAAACCCTCGCTTTATATTGGCCTATAGGAATGATGCTTGGGGATGTCGCAAATCCTATGGACTGCGCGTTACTACTTGATGGTCTTACATTATATTGAATTGGATTTGATAAGACTTGATCGTTCGAATTCAATATCTTTACATCAACAGATTGAGTAGGAGATGCGGAATTCCAAATAACATTGAGGCTTTCTCCTTGTGCAAAGCTCTCACCCCCATTCGGACTTAAAACAGTGATGGAGGGTTGAATCACTGAGGTTGTTATTTGGGAACTCGTGCTTGGCGTAATCGAAGAAGCCGGAATATTTATAGTCGCGCTTGTGCCATCAGTAAACTCAATCAGAAGATATCCGCCGCTAAATCTCTGACTAGCTGGATAACCGAAAGCAAAGAAACTCATGGAACTATTCGCGGGTATTGGTGTGGCTATATTGTCAGTATAAGATGTATACGGCTGGCAACTCTTTCCGCAAGATGTTGTCTGGGTCGTTGCCAAGGTGTAAAGCGATTTGCTGACTAGATTATTTGCCGAAGCATCGGTTGCCCAACCTTCTCCGCCGGTATTGTGAACCACAACCATTCGCTTTATGGTTTTTGCGCTTGACCCTGAATTTGTGATCGAGATTAACCATTTCCAATCGGGACCATGAATTTGCTGTCCCGCGCCCCATTTGAACGCTTTATCCTCATCGGCGCTTGCGAGTGAAGCCGTGCCGGAAATATTAGAGTCGGTCGGCAATTTCTGATAACCAGAAGTATTAATTGGAGTTACCGGCGGCACGCAAGTGCTACCATTCCACACATTGGGACTTACGCAGGGTTGAGTCGTAGTAGAGGTAATCATAGTAACTTTACCATTGCCACTATTACATACAGAACGAGTAGGTGTACAAATCCTTACCCAGTAAGAACCATCTCTATCCATGGAACCACGATCAGATGTTTTTCCAACTTCCCATGTATACGAACCAGTATTAAGTGCTCTATTATAGACGCTTGATATATCATAATAATCATTTGTACCTTCCCTTACCAAACTAATATCAACCTTACTGTCACTACCTATATTACTAGTCCAAAGTATTTTCTGTTGCGTGCCTCTTACCCATATATTACCATTTGGACTAAAAACAGAAATAAAAGAAATTGATGGGGGATTAATAGAACTACACGACCCATTCAAAGCACCTCTAGTTATAGGTCCGACAAAACCCGTGTTTGGGATATCATTGGCAGTTTGATATAACTTCACGGCTGAAAATGTGGATTGTCCAAAATATCCTTTTGAACTTTGGCCTGAAGAAATATCCGGGATGTTATAACCATTAGCAATAAGCAATGTTTGGAGCGCAACAACATCCGCGCCAGTTGAGCCAATTTGCAAATTGGTTGACCAAACATAACAGGAATTAATTGGTGTTTGGGGAATTGTAATTGGGGATGGAGTTTGAGATGGTGTAGGCGTAGTCGGCGTACAAATGTACCCCGCCGGACAATTCACCGGCTGTGGCGCTATTGGCGTGCATGTATAACCTGAAGGACAAGCGACGGGTGTGGCAACGGGTGTCGCTTGTGCATTCATTGGACCAATCATAACAATCGCGAGCGAAAATATCGCTAGTGGAATAATAATCGAAAATAATGATTTCTTCATATTTTATAGTTAGTGAATAATGAAAATAACTAATAATTAAAACCTAACTACTAGTGTACCCCCCCTACAACAAACACAAGGACGGGTTATCAACAGTTTTATTTCCTCTTCTCCGTAATTTCCAACGCCACATTCGTCGGCACCACCTCATAATGGTCAAATTCCATCATGGCACTACCTTGCCCGGAAGTCATAGAACGAAGCTGAGTTGTATAGCCGAACATTTCCGATAGCGGAACTTTCGCGTGAATAGCTAGCACTTGACCGCGAGGCTCTGAACCTTCGACTTGACCGCGCTTGGAAGCGATAGAGCCATTGATATCGCCCATGTATTTCTCCGGAGCGACTATCTCTAATTTCATTATCGGTTCGAGAATAACGGGGCGAGCGCGTTTAGCGGCATCTTGAAAGGCTTGCGAAGCGGCGATTTTATAGGCGATTTCGGATGAATCAACATCATGATATGAACCGTAGGTCAGCTCACAGGAAACATTCACCATTTTGTAACCAGCGACGATGCCACGATCCATAGCTTCATGAACACCTTTTTCAACCGCTGGAATAAATTCATTCGGAATAACACCGCCCTTGATAGAGTTTACGAATTCGAAATCATCAAAACGGTGAACAGTTTTCGGCATCTTTTTGCCTTCTGGCCACGGTTCCAAAGGTTTGAGATTCAATCGTACATGGCCGTATTGGCCTTTACCGCCAGTCTGCTTGATATATTTATGTTCAGCTTCCGCGGTACCGAGAATTGTCTCGCGATACGCTACTTGAGGCTCACCGACATTAGTTTCCACAGTAAATTCGCGTTTCATTCGTTCGACCATAATCTCAAGATGCAGTTCACCCATTCCTGAAATAATTGTCTCGCCAGTTTCAGAATTCGTGGAAACCTTAAAAGTCGGATCCTCATTGCCAAGTTTACGGAGCGCCATGCCCATTTTTTCCTGGTCGGCTTTTGTCTTCGGTTCAACACGGAGAGATACAACCGGCTCCATGAATTTGATCTTCTCTAGAACAATAGGATTATTCTCATCGCAGAATGTATGCGAGGTCAAGGCGTCTTTCAGTCCCACCGCCGCCGCTATCTCACCAGAATAAACCTTTTTGACTTCTTCGCGTTCATTAGCTTGCAAACGGACGATACGACCAAGCCTTTCCTTCTTGCCAGTCGTGGAATTATACAAATAAGTACCAGCTTCAATCGTTCCAGAATAAACGCGGAAGAATGTCAGCTGTCCGACAAACGGGTCATTTTGTAGCTTGAATGCTAGGGCGGCGAATGGTTCTTCATCTGAAGCATGTCGAATTGCTTCCTCTCCGGTTTCCGGATTTATTCCCTTTACCGGCGGCATATCTAGGGGCGATGGAAGATAATCAACGACAGCATCCAAAACTAACTGAACACCTTTATTTTTCAAAGCGGAACCGGTGAAAACCGGGAAAATTTTGTTTTCGATAACTGCCTTACGGACTGTCTTCTTTAGCTCTTCCAAGGGAATCTTCTTACCTTCAAGGTATTGGCTCATCTGCGCATCGTCATTTTCAACAATCTTCTCTATGAGTTCCGCGTGGTATTTCTTCGTGTCTTCCAAGAGATTGGCTGGGATTTCTTCTTCACGAACCTTCTCGCCCATTTCTCCATCAAAGTAATACGCTTTCATCTTCAAAAGGTCAATAACACCGTTATGTTCCCCTTCCATGCCAATGGGGATTTGGAATCTGACAGCTTTCTTGCTCAAGCGTTCTAGAATCGATTTGTATGAAAACTCAAATGAAGCGCCCATACGGTCCATTTTATTGATAAAACAAAGTCGAGACACATTGCCTTCATCGGCATAGCGCCAATTTGTTTCCGATTGCGGTTCTACGCCGGCAACGCCATCAAAAACAACGACGGCGCCATCAAGAACGCGCAGAGACCTCTTCACTTCAGCGGTAAAATCAATATGTCCAGGCGTATCGATGATATTGAAACGGACTTTTTTGGAAATATCGTTTTTACCATCCGCGCCTTTAATTCCGCTCATATATGTCGGATTCCAGAAACAAGTAATAGCAGCCGCGGTAATCGTAATACCGCGCTCCCTCTCTTGTTCCATCCAATCGGTAACCGTGTCTCCTTCATGCACCTCGCCAATCTTATGAGTCATTCCCGTATAGAAAAGCACGCGCTCGGAAGTCGTGGTCTTTCCCGCGTCAATGTGGGCAATGATGCCGAAGTTACGAACTTTTTCTAATGGGTAGTCGCGGTGCATAAAATCTCAAAAATTAAATATTGAAACCTACCATGCGAAGTGCGCGAACGCTTTGTTTGCCTCCGCCATTTTGTGAACATTCTCGCGCTTCTTAACAGCTTCACCTTCATTCTTGGAAGCGGCGATAATCTCATCTGTCAATTTGAGATACATTGGCTTGCCTTTTTTTCCTCGCGCGGCTTCGATAATCCATTTCATGGAAAGAGCTTGTTTGCGCTCCGGACGAACTTCGCGAGGAACCTGATAGTTGGCGCCGCCAACGCGGCGTGAACGGACTTCCATGGCGGGAGTCGTGTTTTTCAAGGCGAGTTCGAAAATCCCTAGAGGATTCTCCGTTTTGGCTTGTTCCTTGATAGCCGTCATGCAGTCATGGACAATGGTTCGCGCAATATTCTTTTTTCCTTCTTGCATAACATAGTTCACAAATTTCGAAACTTTTACAGAATCGTAAATTGCATCGGGCTTCAATTCACGCTTTACTTTTATTTTCCGTCTCATAGTATTTAATCTTTACATTACGCGGTTTTAATAGACTTTGGTTTCTTATTCCCATACTGACTGCGGCCTTTTCTCCTGGCTTCAACACCCGCGCAATCGAGAACTCCTCGAACTATGGAATATCGAAGGCCTACATCCTTGACGCGGCCGCCACGGAGCAAAACCACGGCATGTTCCTGCAAATTATGTCCCATCCCCGGAACATAAGCGGTAACTTCGACGCCATTCGTGAGGCGTACGCGGGCAATTTTGCGAATAGCGGAATTCGGCTTCTTCGGAGTCTTCGTCGTCACCTTAGTGCAAACTCCCCTCTTGAATGGAGCCGGAAAAAATACCGGGCGGTTTTTTATACTATTGAATGTGCGCGTAAGGGCGATGGATTTTGACTTCCTTTTGAAACTAGTTCTATTGCTCTTCGTCAGCTGATTGATTGTTGGCATTTTGATATAAGTACGCAAGGCGCAAGTACGCAGGTGGCAAGTATGAATTCTTCACCGATTTTGACTTGAGTTTGGCCTTGAATTGAATGTAGCCTGCCAAAAGCGATTACTCATTTTTGCCTAATAATTAACTTGTCCTTTAATTACTAATAGGACAGTGAAGTTAGGTTAGCATTGAAGAGAGACAAAAGCAAATTATGCACTATATATTCTCAAGAACTTCTACAAACTCCCCCGGCCTACCGTTGAGGTTAATATCGGGTTTACGATAATCATCTCGTGACCATACTAATTCCTTTCTGTCGTGTGACACATGAATTGTCCAAAAAGCCGTTGGAATTGTCTCTCTCGGTATGAAAACCTCAAATCGGATAGCATTCTTGCTTCCACGAAAATAATCTACTCGTTCAAAGCCCTTCCTTTTTGCCATCTCCTTAACAGCTCGAACATAACTATTAAGCTGATATTGTCCTAGTTTGGGCATAGCATGTTGGACCGTCTATCTTACCTTGATTTATAAGAGCTTGGAATGCTAGATGATTAAATACATCTTTATCCTCTGAATCAGAAAGCGCCTTTTTCTTAAGATGATCGGGATAATCATATTTTTTCAACCCTTCTTCGTAGACTTCGACCATTTCTTCTAGAGCATTTTGAGCCTGCTTCTTTGTTTCCGCTTCAGTAGTTATATCATAAGGAAACACAAAACCTCTCCATTGTCCTGTTTTTAGTTTATATGTCACCAAAATCGAAGAAAAATCGACTTCAATTGGCTTTTGTATTGTTTTAATGGCTGTTTTCATAGACTTTAATTATAGCATGCTCGTCAAGCAGTAAATACTACATTATATGTTAATTCGGCAAAGTCAAGCGAATTTATTTATTTAAGAAATTTGTCGACTTCATCTATAAAGTCGTATATTAGATTATTTGAGATAATCACCCCCATACTTTCATAATCATCCCCACTAACCATTGATGGTATCCCAATTCTGCAACCATACTGGTCAACAGCAAGACCACCAGAGTTTCCATGGCTAATTTTTGCGGAGGTCATTATATATCCATATTTGGGGAGCAGACTACTTACAATGCCGTCTGTAATTGTGAGTGTATATCCACCACTGATTGATGGATAACCATAGATACGAACAGGTTCGCCTAACTTTACATCTTCATTCTTACAGTATTTATCACTATCATAAGCTGGAAATTCCTTAGGATATACTCCGTATGCCTTATTCTCTTCTTCATCATAATACACATCATCTATTTGAATGAAAGCTAGATCATACTCCTCACTGATACTAGGAATCACTAATGGTTTTGCATAATACATTTCCTTTGAACCGCCTGTTGTTGGATCTGGAAGAATAACTAGACAGCTTTTCTCATTAAGACTTTCATTTTTACCTCGGGGAATTATGTGTGCATTTGTAAGTACAAGCCCATCTGTTGTAATAATAGTACCTGAACCACCAGACCCCTGACTATCACTGTCTGTTCCGTTGGCTCCTTCACAAAATATATTCACAACGGCAGAAGCAATATCTTTCTGTGTTTTTTCAGTCGTCAGTATATTAGATCCTTCATTGGAATAGATTAAATATATAGTTAGTGTTATTAACAATAAAAGTAATATGCCACCTATAATTACTATCTTCATGGTAAAAAAATGTCTCTTTTTAACAATTTGAGGCATCGAATTTTCTCTTCCACACTTTGTGCAGAATTTTATACCATCTTTTATTTCGTTGCCACAATTATTACAAAACATATTTTATTTTGTTACAGTTGCTGTACCACATTTTCCACAGAACTTCGATTCTTCTATAACATTATTTCCACAATTTGCGCAATAGCTAAGATTGGTTTTATCTTCACTCACAGCTTTCGTCTCTGTAATCTTCTCTTGAACATTCTCAGATGACCCGCTATTAAGCTGGTTTAGTCGTGCACAGTATTCCTCTTGACTGATCTTACCATCTACAATAAGTTGATTTACCTCAGCCAGAGGCTTTATTTCATTGATCTGTTTCTGATTTAATACAAGACCATATTTGCAAATTGGGCAAGATAAGTGATATTTAATCTCATATGGAATGATGGGAATAAAAAATATCGTAAACCAAGTTATAATCCTTGTCAGGACCCAATATTGCTCGTTATTACAATGACTACAAAGGTTCTTGAACGCTGGACCAAAGTCCTTTAATGTTTGGAAACCCCAACCAAAGATAATCATATAATTAGAATAATTTCTTAAACTCTTTTTTCCATTCTGGTTTTCGACCTATTGATATATAAAGCACCGAAATCTTTATCAATCGAGCTATAATTATGTAAATTACTAGAGTAAGTAAACAATACCAGAAAGCAGATCCGCTTGTATCTGTAACGGTGTATGGTCTTGAAAAGTAATTATACGAAGAACTATTTTCACTCCAAACTAACGGTATAATTCCAAGAAGTGGAACATATAAAAGTATATAAATAACTTTAAGAAGTCTATACCACCATTTGTCATTTAGCGTTAAGGCCGGCTGTTTTATAGCTGTTGTTTTTGTTTGAGCAGAAAAAACCAATTGTCCACATTTTGTACAAAATTTATACGATATATCTAATTTATTACCACAATGTTCACAGAACATAAAATTAATTATTATTTATATAATCATAGACCTCTTGTGAAATCTCAACTTTCCCACTAGCAATAGCCTTGCGTAAGTAAATCTTTGCATTTACTGAATCTCCATTTCGAGCATACGCTAAACCTAAAATGTATGCAGTGTTAGAATCTTTATCTATAGTTAAGCTACTTAAAATTGAAATTGCTTGAGGGTAATCCTCATTAAAATAATAAGCGAGACCGAGATTTTGCTTAACTGTTTGTAAATCACTTAATTGCACCGCTCTTTGAGCATATTGAACAGCTTTTTTGTAATCAACATACTGTGGTGCAACATTATCTGGATCTATATAGAAGAGAGCAAGGGCATTGTTTATCTGAAATTTATTAGGATCGAGCTCGTACGCTTTATTATATGCAAGAAGTGCTGAATTTGGCTTACCCTCAAGCATAGCTATTTCTCCAGAAATCAAATAATAATCAACAGAGCCACTACTTGCCAAAGATAAAGCTTGTCTAAAAGAGTTTAATGCCTGATCATTCTGCCCCTCCGTTGAATAAACATAAGCGAGATTCTTTAATGTACTTATTTTTGTATCATTAGTGACAGCATCGTTCGAGGCTTGTTGAAATTGGGTGATTGCTTGTTCGCTGTTTCCTGAATCAAAATTTGATATGGCATTATTATTCTTCTCAATAGCAGTGTCATCTTGAGAACTATATACACCCCACCCAATTAGTGCTACAACGATAATAATAGCGATAATTCTTCCTGCACTCCAAGATGATTCTCTTGGAATCTTTGAAAAGTTTGGTACAGCATGTGTTGGACTCACATTTTCTGGTTTAGAAAATCCATTACCACAATTAGTGCAGAATCTTTTTGTACCATCTGAATTATTACCGCACTTTTTACAATACATATTATTTTGACATATTATTATTCTTTCCACATTTAGAACAGAATTTCACCGTACTTTCCTGCTTAGTACCGCATTCTGCACAATAGGTAACTGAATGCTGATCTTTAATTTCTGATTCCTGTCTTTTTTTAGAGCTTCGACTCCCTTCAACAATTGATGCGATAATAAAACATGCACCAAAAATACTGAGCAAATCTCCAAGAAAAGCATCACTTGCCAAAACACCACGTATCATTAAAAGTGCGATACCAAATATTAACCACATCCACCATTTATTTTGTTTTTTTGTATTCATTTTAATATCTTTGTTCTTGAGCTTGTTTTGCTTTTTCACGCGCAGTATTCAACGAGACAAGAACAACTGAAGAGAGAATTCCAATTAAAGCTATTCCTAGAAGAATCCAAATGATTATCATTATTGGACTTTTTGCACCCCCTCTTTGCCCAGTAAAGACCCCTTCTTTGTTCTTGACTCCCAAAAATGTTGACTTACACTTCGGACATCTATATTTATTAGTTGCAACAAAATAAATGATGGTGATCAATGGGGCAAATAAAACGCAGAGCCACGCTAAAATCATAGCACTTATCGATCTAGCGGATTCTCCTGTGCCAATATACCCACAGTTTCCACATTTTACTATCACTTCCGATTTTATCACCACAGGATTTCTACTATTAACTGAAGATGAACTTGTTTGAGGGGTTGTTGTTGAAATTACCTTGCCACAGCTCTGGCAAAATAATGCTTCACCTTCAACTTTAGTTCCACAGTGTTCACAAAACATATAATTCAAAATCTTAACTACAATAATACCATTATATACACGATTCAGCAATATGAAATTTCTGATTGGAAAATATTAATACTCCATTGAGTATATATTGCAAGATAGAATAGAATAAGATTACAGAAATACTCTAAGAAATTTTTGAAAACCTCAAAAATTAATGCCACTTAATACTCGAAAAATCCACGGGATGACTGGTGAAATAAATTTCCATAAAACAAATATAACAATAACGATAAAAATGGGTGCATTTTGTTCCATGACTATTCGAGTACGACCATACTGATTCGGTAAAATCGAAAATAGAAGCTTCGAACCATCAAGCGGTGGTAGCGGAATGAGGTTGAAAATAGCCAGAACTATATTAATGATGACTATATACGCGGTGACCTCGAGAAAAGGTGTTAAGGTTGTCATTCCCACGGAAGCAAAACGAATAATCGTGCCGAATATGAGAGCAATCAAAAGGTTGGAAAGCGGTCCGGCAAGGGCGATGAGGAATTCGCCTTGACGCTTATTCTTCAAATTGTAGGGATTGTAAGGCACCGGTTTTGCCCAACCGAATGTGAAGCCCGCTAAAGAAGTGATGAGTGGAACGACAATGGAGCCGACTGGGTCAATATGCTTCAAAGGATTCATGGTCAATCTCCCTTGCAATCGCGCCGTTGGGTCACCCAGCAAATCAGCGACATAACCATGAGAAACTTCATGAATGATTACGGATATTATTAGGATTGCGATTGAGAGGATGGTAAACATTGATTTATCTTAAATTCACATTTTTCATTTTGATTTTTTGCTTTTTCAATTACTTAATGATACCATACCACAACTATGGCTAAGATATGCGCAATAACCAAGAGAGGTTCAGTTTCCGGCGGTCGTTATTCGAACCGAACCCGCGCCACCCAATTCAATCCTTGCGGCGTTGTTCGCCGTTATCCGAATCTTCAGAAAAAGCGCATTTATGTCCCGGAATTGAAAAAAACGGTCAATATTATCGTATCTGCCAGAGGACTGCGCACGATAGAGAAGAATGGTCCTTACAAGGCGCTCAAGAAAGCGGGAATTATTTAATTCCGGGATGTCGGACATCCCTATTCTCCAATCTCCAATAGTGAACCATTCGAAATGATTTTAATGGTTCCTTTTTCTTTTAAGTTAAATCTGTGATCGTCTAACAGATAAAATAATGAATCTACTTTTTCGTCTTTTGATATCGCCGACTTCGGATTTGAGCTGGTTAATGATTTCAAATAAATTAAATTTTTCGGTTTCAATTTACTCATAAGTTCGGTTGCAAGGTTGTCTGGAGAAGCATTGTTGAATATGATTAATACGTCAGCCGATCCCAAGCCGACACTTCCCGTAGAGAGCCTTAGCGGAGCGGAGCGATTAATGGCTCTCGGAGGGAATGTGTCGGCGATGGGAGCGGTACCTGATGCGATGAACTTTTGGATTTTGGATGTTACATTATTCAGAAGCATTATTGAATTCTTACCGTATGAAATATTCATGACAAGTTGTGGCGCGCTGGCCTTCGAGTATTTGAACGACTCTGATGCCGTCGGGAATAGGAAATTGAATGAAACGGAATCGAATTCAACCTTATCGCCTTCTTTGACTTGTTCAATTCTAATTCCCTTTTCCTTTATCATATCTAGAAAAACCGAATATATCTGGTCTGTTGTAGTCGACAGTCCGAGTGATTCCAAGGTGATTGCCGGCAAAATGACTTTATCAACCGAATACCTTTTTAGAATATCTATAAGTCCCGACACATTATTGCCATTTGTATCCGTTGCGATAATAGTGTCAATTTTCCTTGAATAGAATGGTAAAATCTTCGTCAATTGGCGTATTATTCCCGAATTCGCACCGCCATTTATGAGAATCCGCTTATCATTCGGCGTGCGGATGAAAGTCGCTTCATTACTTTTTAGATCAAAAACATATATTTCCAGAACCTTCGTCCTATCCCATTCTTGCCAAGCAAAACCGAAAATAAAACCAGCCGAAGCCAACAAGATAAAAAGATAAACAAATGATTTTGAAAGAGTTTTTGTCGGCATGTGATTTATCCGCATAGGAATAGTATGGCGTTTGCGTCAAAATAAGCGAGAAAATGGTACTATTACTGAAGGTCACTACTAACATTATCGGAAATAACCAATAAAACTATGACTATATATGATGTATACAAATTTAATATTCCAATTCTGAAAGGAATATCAGCCAAGAATGTTGAGGAGCATCTAAAACTTTACGCCGGTTATGTGAAAAATGCCAATCTTGTTCTAGGAAAAATTGAAGAATTAAAAAAAGATTCTGACCCTTCCATGCCAAAAGGACAAATAAACGCGTATTTGCTCGGCGAACTCACGCGCAGATTTAGCTTCGAATATAATGGCATGCGAAATCATGAAGTATATTTTCGTCAGTTTGAAGGCGGCGCGAAGGCGCTTTCCGCTTCAAGCCCGCTCAAAAAAGCCATCGAAAAAGAATGGGGTTTATTCGACGGCTGGCTACAAAGTTTCAAGAGTTTTGCGATGACGCGCGGTATCGGCTGGGCAATGCTTTGGTACGATTCTCGCGACGACCATATGCTAATGTCTTGGATTGACGAACAACATTTGGGCCAACTGAACGGCTGCGACACTATTCTCGCGTTAGATATGTGGGAACATTCATATATCACAGATTATCAACCATCCGGCAAGAAACAATACATCGAGGATTTCTTTACTAACTTGAATTGGGAGGCGGTAGAGAAGAGAATGAAAAAAATGTAAAAATCTCCTTTCTCCAGTAAATTAACACAAACATCGCGTAAAACCCCGCGACCCACCATCCTGAAAACTGCGGAATATATAGGGCGGCGAACGGAAGCCTGGCAAAATGTTCAACTACGAACAGCTCGTAGGAAAGCAGGAAATGCGCGACCCAGCCGATAATTTGTGAAAGTGGAAATGAAATGAAACCGACCGCGCCAGTTAGGAAAACAAAAAGCATGGTGACGGGAATAAATGGCAAGATTAGGATATTAACGATTACACCGATGATAGAAATCTGCCCCATCATATAGAGGATAAGAGGTGAAACGAATATTTGTGTAGCGAATGTGGTAGCGATGGTACCACGCAAGCTGAATCTTTCCGGAATGAATGTTAGGTGATTTTCTATTGGTTTCGCGAGTAAGATAAGGCCGAGCGTGGCAATAAATGAGAGCTGGAATGATGGGTCATGCAAAAGAATACTCGGATTTTGAATAAGCATGAGTAGTCCGGCAAATCCGAGAGCGCGTACGACATTGTAATCTCGGCGAATCAGGTCAGCAGAAAGAGCAACCCCAGACATGAAACAAGAACGCACCACCGTCGCTCCTCCGCCGACTAAAATACCGAATAATGTTATGCCGGCCCCGCCGATCGTAATTCCCCAAACTCTCGGCAAGAATGAAAGCATCCGGCGCAAAGCATCGGCGACTATTGTTATATTGAATCCAGATAATACAACTACATGTATGAGTCCGACAATCCTGAAATCATTCAATAAATCTTTTCCAAGCGCGCTTTTTTCTCCGACCACTAGCCCCGCCGCCAAAGCCGCATGCGGCTCGCCCAAGACTATTTCCAAATTATTCACAAAACCTCTTTTAAGTCTAAATAATATTGAACTAATAGAATTTCCTTTTTTCTCTTCGGAATTCGAAATAACTTTCGCGCTTTTTATCTCATAATAAATATCATCTTTCGCCAGATAGCCCTTATAATCGAATGCTCTACCGGTACCGCTCTTGAAATTAAACGGCTCATTCAATTTTCCGGAAAAACTTACATCGTTGCCATAAGTAAATCGCGGATATAATTTTGTCTTCATTCTTATAAGTATTCCGCTTGGGCATGACTTATTCCCAAATAACAACTCATCTGCTTGCACGACAATCGTCTGTCCACTTTCCGTAAAAGTAGATTCTTCGGTGACAATTCCGTTGCCATTTACGGTTTGTTTGAGGCAATCGCCGATATTAGACGTTATGTTAGACAGAGAAAACACGAACCGCGCGAGTGCCACGGCAATAAAAAGCGACCAGAAGATATAAACTCCCCTTTTCATTGGAAGTTATTCTATCTATTGAGTAATGAAATCCAGATAAAGAAAGTATGAAATTCTGATAAAAAAATAATGAAAAAAGGATAAAAAATGTATGAAAAAGTTATGAATTTACTTCAAGAATATTGGGAATATTATATTTCTCCAGAGAATCGTCGAATAATTTGACTGGCTCACTGTCGGCAAACGCCGTCGCTATTCCATCACATCTTTCATTGCCGGCAATACCGGCATGGCCGCTTATATGAAACCAATCAACAGTCCGAATGGAAGTCAAAGCATCGAGTTTCATCCATAAATCTTTATTTAAAACTTCTTCTTTTGTCTTTGTCAGCCAATTATTCCGCTTCCAACCATTCCTCTTCCATCCCTTAACCCATTTCGTTATTCCGTTTATTAGATAAGATGAATCGGTGTAAAGCACAACTTCCGCTTCTTTTGGAGTCTTTTTCAAGGCCTTAATTGCCGCCGTCATTTCCATTCTATTATTTGTCGTCATCCTCTCTCTACCACCAAGCTCAAGCACTTTCTGACTATCAACGATGATAGCCGCCCAGCCGCCTCGACCAGGGTTGCCTCTACACGCGCCGTCGGTGAAAACTGTTATTTTATTATTCATATATATTATGTGTACCTACCTGAAAGAATTTTACCGTGTTCTCTCCAACAAAATTAAAAATAATACGATATGAATAGTTTACGGAAAAAGCATAGTAACCTTCAAATCTACCGGATAATTTATGGGTCTTTAATCTTGAATCAAAAGGATTATCCCTAAATATGATTTCCCTTTCTTCTGCAAGATCTTGAATGAAATTATCCAATCTCTTGTACTGTTTCAGGAATTTTGAATGGTAGAGAATCTTCATATCCCGCCATTTTACTCTTTATCTCAAATCTTTCAATGATTCTAGTACCTTCCAGTTTTTCCCTTTTGCGAAATCAGCCTCCGACTTTTTCAAGTCTCGCAACAATTGCTCTGTCTTCCACAACCTCCACAAATATCGAAAGAATTCGCTAGTCGAAGCGAAATGGCCGGCTTTTACTTCTTTCCTGACTTCCCTGGCAAGCGCCAATGGCAATGAAATGTTTAGTATTGAACGCATATGTGTCTTTTTTTATTGTCTTTATTATATTTATACTGTAATACAATGTATTACACATCTATGTTACCAATATATGAATAATAAAGCAATCACATTATAGTCATTGAAAATAGAATAGTTAAAAAACTTCCCCGTGGGGAAGTGTGAGCAATTAAAGCATAGATGATTTGTTGACCATCAACGCGGTTCTTGACCGACGAAATGATTACCAATTATGCTCAATGCTATAAAAGAAGATGAAACATCATCTGTAGCAAGTGGATCTTGCTGTGCCAGATAATCTCTTTCGGCTTCTTCGATAATACTGCTCGGATGCGTCTCAAACTCAATCTTCTCAAATTGAGACTTAAGATCTTCTACAAGCTGTGGTGATCTATTCATACAGGGCCTTTCCGTAATTTAGATTAACATTTACTACCCTCAACTTCAACTCCGGCTCTCTCCGAAATACCGATTTTTCGAGCGAGGCGATTAAATCAATCAGCTTACCGGTTTGAATCGTCTTTGCCCACTCACTCTCCGCGCCGAAGAATGAAATCGCGGAAATTTTTTCGTCATTCTGCTTTTTGAAAACTATTTCAACATGCTCATTCCTTTTTCCAAACTTGCGTATTGAAGCCGGCACTATATTCTTGAATAGGAAAACCGGCTTCGGATTTCCCTTTCCGAACGGAGCGAGCTTATCTATGTCTTTAAATAGATCCCAATTAACAGAATCCAGCGTCAATTCCGCGTCAATTATATTTTCTTCTTGCGTTTCATTTTGTCCGCCAGCTGACGGATTGAGATTTGATTTTTGATTTTTCAAAAATGCCTCATTCAAATGTCTGTCCAAAAAATGTATCTGTTCATTACTGACCGCGAATCCGCCAGAATGTTTATGTCCTCCCATTTGCGTGAATATTCCTTCCGGTACCGCGCGCATTATTTCCATAATATTCGCCCGCCCTTCCGATCTGCAAGAACCTTTTATGACATTGTCGCCGTCGCGCCCCCATAGGAAAAATGGGCGATTGAATTCTTGCGCGCAGGTGTTGGCGACTAATCCAAGTAAGGATGGACGCCACGCGGGATTTCCGAGGACGATCACATCCGGCAATGTATTAATTTCATCAACAAACACTGTGTCGCTTCTGTCGTTCGCAGTCTCTCCCTTCCGCCGCTTCGCGTCTTCGGGAGAGACTGACTCACGACTGCGCGACACGGCTGACGCCAAACTGTTATTCGCCCCGCCACTTGGGTGGGAGGAGTCTCTCGAGGAGGAGCGAAGCGATGAGCGAGGGAGAGCTCCTCCCGCCAGAAGTGGCGGGGCGGTCAATGTTAAACTTCCATATCTTTCCTTAATAACCTTTTTCACCTCCTTCACCAGCGCCGCCACTACGCCTTTACGCTCATTATTTATGCCGTCCAAATGGTCGGCGAAATATTTCGCGTCCGTGTCATTATCCGCGGATAAAAGTTTGAAAGCATCCATTGGCACACCCATTCTCGATGCCGCGTTTATTCTGGGAGTTATCATAAAACCGATATCATCTTCAGTTAAATTATTTTGATTTATTCTCAATTTTTCAAACAATTTCTTCAACCCTTTCCTCTGGCTTTTTCGCAAAACCGACATGCCATAATACGCGAAAACTCTATTTTCTCCCGTTAATGAAACCATGTCCGACAATGTCGCGATACCGACCATATCGAGAAACCATTTCTCATGCCCTTCTTTCAGACCAAACCTGTCTTTTTCGAGAATCGCTTGAATAAGTTTATACGCCACCGCCGAACCGCAGATATTTTTGTCGGGATATTCGCAGTCTATTTGCTTGTGGTCAACTATCGCGAACGCCTGTGGTAATTTTTTAGGCGGTTCATGATGGTCGGTAATTATCACATCTATTTTCAATTCGTTCGCGCGCGCGACCGCCTCAATATCAGAAATACCGCAATCAATTGTAACTAAGAGTTTTACGCCTTCGCCAGCCAATTGTTCGACTGCTTCCACATTCAAGCCGAAACCTTCGTCGTGGCGATGCGGAATATAAATAGAGAAATTCTCGAAGCCAATTCTCGTAAATAAATCGTGGAAAATCACCGCGCCGGGAATACCATCGGCGTCATAGTCGGCGTAAATTACGGCTCGTTCATTGTTTTTTATAGCTTGAATGATACGCTCCGTCGCCTTTTCCGCGTCTTTCAATAGGAATGGGTCATGAATATCGCGAGTATAATCAGGATTCAAAAATTTATTCGCGTCTTCCCTATTCAAAATACCTCTATGAAAAAGCAAATGCGCCAATAATGGCGAATATTCAGCCAATTTCGCTTGTTCTTCATTCGAAAGTTGTCGCTTGATTGAGTGATTCACGGGGTGAAGTATAGCATGCTAACCCCAAAATTTGACTTGTTATGACAAAAGTGTAATGTTAGGTCAGAAAAAGAAAGGAACAGCACATGAAAAAACCAATAAGTTTCTCGCGGAGCGCAAGTGACTTCAAGCGAGCGAAAATCCGCAAAGAAGAACGGAAAAAGCAATCGGAGATTCTGGCTCAAGAACAAGCTCAGTGGGCGCAAGCCAAGATGAAAAAGATCTATGATGCCCTGCTGATAAAAGCATTGGCCAACCTACGGGAAGTCATGCAAAGTGATAAGGACTTCCGTGATTACCTTGTTCGACTATTTGGAACGAATTTCGCGCGGTTCTTTGACGACCGATCTGGCGCATGCGGATTCCCGGTACCACCGCTCAAATGGAAGAAAGAAAAACTTTCAGAGCTCATACCCGGCGTGAAATGCAAGGTGGAAAGTCTTATCGGCACGACAGAAGATTACAAAGTGCCTATTTCAGTCCTCGTTCTTTACGGGGAATATGAATCGAAACAAGGAGAAGTTTCCACTCGAGAAGTAGCGGATGGAGAAAGTAATAGTCAAAATCGTCCCGTATTGGCTCTTACCGCGCTTCGTAGCTGGGGCTTTGGCAAACCGGAGATTGACCAGTTGGGTAACTTCCAACTGGTGATTATCGATGAGCAATACGAGAGTCAACTGGACATGACAACCTATTCTTGGTATTCGTCAGTCTCGGTCGACCCAGGCTTTGAGAGTACGCTACGGAAGCTAACAACGCCAAAAACAACCTTCGAATATTTCCTGAAAAGATTTGGTTCCTTGACTATTCCGTAAGAACATTGGGGGTTAATCCCCCACCACCCCCGCCAATCGTGATTCAAGTCATAACTTGGGTCACGCTTGGCGGGGATTTTTTATGATACATAACCGAAATTACACTTTATTTAGCAATAATATATAATATATCCATGCAAAACTGCATTTTCTGCAAAATCGTAAAAAAAGAAATTCCCGCTAATATCGTCTATGAGGACGAAAACTTCATTGGCTTTCTCGACATTCATCCGCACACGCCCGGCCATGTTCAAGTCATTCCCAAGAAACATTATCGCTGGGTTTGGGACATGCCGATCGATAAGAAAGTATCCCCAAACTTGGGAAGCTATTTCGAAACCGTTGCCAAAATCGCGCACGCGCAACAAAAAGCTTTCAATACCGATTGGGTGTTAAGTAAAATAGTCGGCGATGAAATACCGCACGCGCATATTTGGGTTTTTCCGAATAGTGAAGTGAAAGATGATAAAAACGATTTTGAGGGAAATAAAAAGAAAATTATTGAAAGTTTAAAATAAAAAAGAACACCGTCGTTTGAGGGTGTTC
>ERZ1292640.1182-Hain-H43-02um-R1-1182-length-21581-cov-10_pt1 | contig 21581 bp, 19 predicted proteins | sample MGYA00564404_ERZ1292640 | MGnify/ENA primary metagenome ERZ1292640 (study PRJEB36523, sample SAMEA6512636) | groundwater metagenome | collected 2019-01-08 | study: AquaDiva: Metagenomics assemblies of 32 groundwater samples
GCACGCTGGGCGTGATCACCGGCGCCACCATGAAGCTGTACCCGATGCCCAAGGCGCAACTCACCGCCTTTGCCGCCGTGCCCTCGCTGGAAGATGCCGTGAAGCTGCTGGGCCTGGCGCACCAGCACCTGAGCGCCGGTCTGACCGGCTTCGAGGTCATGGGCCAGTTCGCGCTCAGCCTGGTGGCCAAGCACTTCCCGCAGCAGCGCGTGCCGTTCTGGCAAGAGTCATCTTGGTGTGTGGTGCTGGAGAACTCCGACAACGAATCGGAAGCCCATGCACGCGAATGCTTCGAGCGCCTGCTGGAAGCCGCCATGGAGGCCGGCCATGTGACCGATGCCGTGGTGGCCGAAAGCATGGCGCAGGCCCATGCGCTGTGGCACATCCGCGAGAGCATTCCGCTGGCGCAGGCCGAGGAAGGGCTGAACATCAAGCACGACATCTCGATCAACGTATCGCGCATCCCCGAATTCGTGAACGAGACCAATGCCCTGCTGCTCAAGCGCTTCCCCGGCGCACGCCTGGTGACCTATGGCCACCTGGGCGACGGCAACCTGCACTACAACGTGCAGGCGCCGGAGGGCGACGACCAGGCGCGCTTCCTCAACGAGCAGGAGGCGCCGATGAACGAACTGGTGTACGAGGTGGTGGACCGCTACAACGGCTCGATCTCGGCCGAGCACGGCATCGGCAGCCTGAAGGCCGACAAGCTGGCGCACCACAAGTCGCCGGTGGCGCTGGAGTTGATGCGTTCGATCAAGCAGGCGCTGGACCCGCACAACCTGATGAACCCGAACCGGGTGCTCAAGGCCTGAGCTGCAGCCGGCCCGATCAGCCTTTCACGTAGCGCAGCAGTGCCGCCTTCAGATCCTCTGAAGCACCCTTGAACTGCACGCCGGTGACAAAACCCATGCGCTGGCCACTGTAAGTGCTATGGACGATAACGGCGCCCACTTGAACCTTGTGCAGGCTGTTGTCCGGCAACTGCAGCGTAAAAGCCAGCTTGCAGGGGGTGCCGGGGGCCAGGTTGAGATCGACGACCAGGCTGATGCCGCCGGTACTGACGTCGACGGCGCGGACTTCCGTCTCCGGCTTGCCGGCCAGCGCCATGCGCACGCGCACCCTCAAGGGTTTGCGTTCTACCTGCCGGCGTTCGCTATCTAGCGGGGTGGGCGTAAGCGTCGATGACATGAATTCCTCACCTGATATGTTGCAGTTCGCATAACTGCTTTTTTCTTTGATACCACTATAAAGCAGCGTCATGACAGTCTGCGCCAGCGCTGTGCAGGGTCGGTCCGACTTGTAGGAAAATGCTTTTCTTATGACCTCCCGCCCCATCCGCTCCCAGTACGAAGACTTCATGCGCCACGTGTACACCACGGGCGTGACCAAGACCGACCGCACCGGTACCGGCACGCGCAGCGTGTTCGGCCACCAGATGCGCTTCGACCTGAATGAGGGTTTTCCGCTGGTGACCACCAAGAAGGTGCACCTCAAGTCCATCATCCTTGAACTGCTGTGGTTCCTCACCGGTTCGAGCAACAACAACTGGCTGAAAGAGCGCGGCGTCACCATCTGGGACGAATGGGCACGGCCCGACGGCGACCTGGGGCCGGTCTACGGCGTGCAGTGGCGCAGCTGGCCAACGCCGGACGGCGGCCACATCGACCAGATCGCCGACGTCATCAAGACCCTCAAGACCAACCCCGATTCGCGCCGCATCATCGTCAGCGCCTGGAACGTGGCCGAGCTGAACAAGATGGCGCTGATGCCCTGCCACGCCTTCTTCCAGTTCTACGTGGCCGACGGCAAACTGAGCTGCCAGCTCTACCAGCGCAGCGCCGACATCTTCCTCGGCGTGCCCTTCAATATCGCCAGCTACGCCCTGCTGACGCACATGGTGGCGCAGCAGTGCGACCTGGCCGTGGGTGATTTCATCTGGACCGGCGGTGACTGCCACATCTACAGCAACCACCACGAGCAGGTGGAGCTGCAGCTCTCGCGTACACCCTACCCCTACCCGACGCTGAACATCAAGCGCCGGCCGGATTCGATCTTCGACTACCAGTACGAGGACTTCGAGGTGCTGGACTACCAGTGCCACGCTGCCATCAAGGCACCGGTGGCGGTGTGATCAGCAAAAAGCAGTTGCTGGCCCTGGTGGCCCTCACGCTGATGTGGGGCATCAACTGGCCGATGATGAAGCTCTCGCTGCGCGAGCTCTCGCCCATGTACTTCCGCGCCGTCACCATGACGGCCGGCGCGCTCTTCCTCTACAGCTGGTACCGCGTGCGTGGCCTGCGCATGCTGCCGCAGGGCGCCGAATGGCAATCGGTGATCCGCATCGGCCTGCCGAACATGCTGGGCTGGCACACCGTGTCCATCCTGGGCGTGAAGGAGCTGGCCTCGGGCCGGGCCGCCATTCTGGGCTTCACCATGCCGATCTGGACGGTGCTGATCGGCGTGCTGCTTCTCGGGGAAAAACTCACGCGCCGTGTCGCGTTTGCTGCCGTGGCGGTAGCGATCGCCATTGCCCTGTTGACCTCCGGCGAGTTCGCGGCACTGTCCGGTCGGCCGCTGGGCATCGTCTGGATGGAGATCGCCGCCGTCTGCTGGGCCATCGGCACGCTGATGGTGCGCCGTGCCCACCTCACACTGCCGGTGGAAACATTGACCGTCTGGATGATGATCCTCACCAGTGCCTGCCTGTGGTTGATCGCGCTGGCCAGTGAGCCGTGGCCGAGCTGGCAGTTCAGCGCCGCCATGTGGGCCAGTCTGGCCTACGGTGCCTTCATCAACTACGGCTTCGCCCAGACCATGTGGGCCGGGCTGGCGCGCAACCTGCCGCCGACCACCAGCGCCATGAGCATCATGGCCATTCCGCTGATCGGCACGCTCAGCGCCACCGTCATCGTCGGAGAATGGCCGCACTGGCAGGACTTTGTCGCCATTGCCTTCGTGATGGCGGCGATTGCCGCCGTCCTGCTGCCGCCGCGTACGCGGCACATCCAGGGGAAAACCGCATGAAACTGCACATCATTTATGCGCGCGCCGCCAATGGCGTGATCGGCAAGGACGGCACCATGCCCTGGCATCTGCCGGAAGACCTGGCCCACTTCAAGCGCACCACACTGGGCTGCCCGGTGATCATGGGGCGCAAGACCTGGGAGTCGCTCCCCGTCCGCTTTCGCCCCCTGCCCGGCCGCATCAACGTGGTGGTCACGCGCCAGCGCGACTGGCAGGACAGCGGCGCCAGCGTGGCGCACTCGCTGCCTGAAGCGCTGGCCCTGTGCGGCGATGCGCCGGATGCCTGGATCATCGGCGGCGCCGACATCTACGCCCAGTCGCTGCCGCTGGCCAGCACGGCCGTGGTCACCGAGATCGAGGCCGACTTCGAGGGGGACGCATTTGCGCCACAATTCGGCCCCGAGTGGCAGGAAGTGGCGCGCGAACGCCACACAGCCACCAATGGTTTGAACTTCAGTTTTGTCACTCACCAGCGCACAGAAGGAAATTGATATGTCCGGACACGGTTTTCACGTCCACGGCCCGCACGACCACGAGCTGGAACACGCCCAGCAGGGAGGCCACGGCGACCATGGCAGCGGCATGACCAACCAGATCGCGATGTTCACCGCCATCATCGCCACCGTGGGCGCCATCTTCGCCTACATGGGCGGCGCCACCCAGGCCAATGCCGGCCTGTACAAGAACAACGCAGCCATCAAGAAGACAGAAGCCTCCAACCAGTGGAACTACTTCCAGTCCAAAAGCACCAAGCAGTCGCTGGCCGAGGTCTCGCGCGACCTGACCGCGCGCGAGGAAGAGAAGACCAAGTACCAGGCCAAGATCGACCGCTACGAGAAGGAAAAGAACGAGATCAAGGCCGTGGCCGACAAACTCGAAGCCGACGCCACCGAGTGGGACAAGAAGAGCGACGAGCAGATGCACCAGCACCATCGCTGGGCCCAGGCCACCACCGTGCTGCAGGTCTGCATCGCGCTGGCTGCCATTGCCCTGCTGACGCGCAAGAAGTGGCTGGAGTACGCCATGTTCGGCACCGGGGGGCTCGGCGTGATCGTTGGCGCCTTGGCGGCGCTACATATTTAGTAGCTACCTGCGCATATTTGACAAGGGCCAGCGCCTGAAAAAGTATTGAACCCATGAAGCTCGCCACCTGGAACATCAACTCCCTGAACGTGCGCCTGCCGCAGGTGCTGGACTGGCTGGCCGCCAACCCGGTCGACGTGCTGGCGCTGCAGGAGCTCAAGCTCACCGACGACAAGTTCCCGTTCGAGGCCTTTACGCAGGCCGGCTACCACGCCCAGTGCTTCGGCCAGAAGACCTACAACGGCGTGGCCCTGCTGACGCGTGCGCCTGCCACCAACGTGGTGCGCAACATCCCGGGCTTTGCGGACGACATGGCGCGTGTCATCAGCGCTGACGTGGGTGAGCTGCGCGTGGTGGGGGCCTATTTCCCCAACGGGCAGGAGCCGGGCTCGGACAAGTTCGACTACAAGATGGCCTGGCTCAAGGGCTTGCGCGACTGGCTGCGCGGCGAGCTGGCGGCGCATCCGAAGCTGGTGCTGATGGGCGACTACAACATCACCTTCGACGACGCCGATGTCTGGGACCCGGTCGGCCTGAAGGACACCATCCACTGCACCGAAGAAGAACGCTACCAGCTGCGTGCGCTGATCGCGCTGGGCCTGCATGACGCGTTCCGGCTGTTCGAGCAGCCCGAGAAAAGCTACTCGTGGTGGGACTACCGCGACTTCGCCTTCCGCCGCAACCGCGGCCTGCGCATCGACCACATCCTGGTCAGCCAGGCGCTCCAGCCGCTGGTGAAGGCCTGCAGCATCGACAAGGCACCACGCAAGAACGAACGACCGAGCGACCACGCGCCGGTCATCGTCGAGCTTCAAACCCCCTAGCGCCCGGAGGCGCAAAAGGCACTCAGGCCGGCTGCGCCGACTTCGGCGCCCGCAGCGGCACCCGCAGGGCAAAGACCGTGCCGACGCCGGGCTGGCTGCTCACATCGACGTGCCCGCCGAGCACTTCGGTCACGATGTTGTGCACGATGTGCAGCCCCAGGCCGGAGCCGCCCTGGCCGAGCCGGGTGGTGAAGAAGGGATCGAACACCCGCTTCAGGTTGTCGGCGGGAATACCCACGCCGTTGTCGCGCACCTCGATCTGCACCTCGCCGGCATTGATGTCGCGTGCGTGGACTTCAATGCGCCCCCGCTGGCCATTCACAAAGGCATGGGTCATCGCGTTGTTGATCAGGTTGTCCAGGGCCTGCCCGAGCGGGCCGGGATAACTGTCCAGCTCCAGTCCGCTGGCAATGTCCATCTGGACCTCGCAGCCGGAGCGGCTGATCATCGGGCTGAGGGTGATGACGATTTCCGAAACGATGTCCTGCAGCTTGAATTGCCGGCGCTGTGAACTGGCCCGGTCCACAGCCACCTGCTTGAAGCTTCGCACCAGGTCACCCGCACGCATCAGGTTGCGCACCAGCACTTCAGTGGCGAACTGCGCATCCGTCATGAACTTCTCCAGTTCCGAACGGCGCAGACCGGCATCGACATGCTCGCCGAACTCTTGCAGCCGGTGTTCCAGCGTGGTGGCCACGGTCAGGCCGTTGCCGATCGGCGTGTTGAGCTCATGGGCGACACCGGCCACCAGCGAGCCCAGCGCCGCCATCTTTTCCGAGCGCACCAGGTCATCCTTGGCGCGGCGCAGGGTTTCCAGCGCCTCGGCCAGTTCCGTATTGATCTGTTCGAGCTTGAGGGTACGGCGGTGCACCCGGTCTTCGAGCTGCTGGTTGATTTCGCGGATTTCCTGTTCTGCCGCGCGCTGGGCCGTCACGTCCTTGACCGCCAGCATCATGTAGGTTTCCCCTTCGGCCTGGAAGAGGCTGGCGGACACCTGGCTGTAATAGAAATGCCCTTGCTTGTGCTGGAAGGTCACCTCAAAATCGCGCACCTCGCCATCGCGGCGCAGGATTTCAATCAGTTGGGTGCGCTGTTCCGGCATCGCCCAGACACCGAGTTCGGCAGAAGTGTGGCCGAGGGCCTCCTCCCGGGCAAAGCCGGTCAAGGCCTCCCAGTTGTGATTGACCTCGACAAAGCGGCCGTCCGCAACGCGCGTGATGGTCAGGGTGTCAGGCACCAGATTGAACACCTTGGCAAAGATTGCGTTGCGTTTGCGCAGCGCCTCTTCAGCTTCATCGCGGAAGACGGCTTCCATCGGCATATGCTGCGTTGCAGGGGAAGCGCCGCGCCGGCGTCGGCCCAGAACGAAACCCGACAACACCCCCACCGCCAGCAAGACCAGTGCGATCCCTAGTGCGCCCATTGAATTGACTCCATCTCCGCCACGGTTTCCCTCATGGCATTATGGAGGTGTGGCGGCGACCGGCCCAAGCAGGGGGTTTATTCGAGCCCCAGTTCCTGGATCTTGCGCGTGATGGTGTTGCGGCCGATGCCGAGCTTGTGCGCTGCTTCGATCCGACGCCCCTTGGTGTTGGCCAGCGCGGTGAGGATCAGCTTGCGCTCGAAACGGCGCGTCAGTTCGTCCCACACGTCTTCGCGCCCGCTGCTCAGCAGCGCCAGTGCTTCCACCTCCAGCCCGCCTTCCCAGCCGTCACCCGAGGTCTGAAGTGTGCATGCAGGTACAGCCTCGTGATCGGTCGCTGGCGTGGTGGTGGCCGGCACCAGGGCCGGCATGCCGGCCGGGACGGGCGCTGTGGCCCCATCGGCAGCCTGGCCGTTCTCACCCAGCGTCACCTCGGGCGGCAGGTCCTTGGGCTCGATCACCTGGGCCGGCGCCATGACAGTGAGCCAGTGGCAGATGTTTTCCAGCTGACGCACATTGCCAGGGAAACCGAAGCGGCTCAGACGCTCCAGCGCCGCATCGGAAATGCGCTTGGGCTCCACGCCGAGCTGGCGTGCGCTTTGCAGCAGAAAGTGGCGCGTCAGCATCGGCACGTCCTCGCGCCGCTCACGCAGGGTCGGCAAGCGCAGACGGATGACGTTGAGGCGGTGGAACAGGTCTTCGCGGAACCCGCCGTCCTTGACGCGCTGCTCCAGGTCCTGGTGCGTCGCCGCGATCACACGTACATTGGCCTTGACTGCGCTGTGGCCGCCGACACGGTAAAAATGACCGTCCGAGAGAACGCGCAGCAACCGGGTCTGCAGGTCGAAGGGCATGTCGCCGATCTCGTCGAGGAACAGCGTACCGCCATCGGCCTGCTCGAAGCGGCCACGGCGCATGGTCTGTGCGCCGGTGAAGGCGCCGCGCTCATGACCGAACAGCTCACTCTCCAGCAAGTCCTTCGGGATGGCGGCCGTGTTGATGGCAACAAACGGACCGTCGGCACGCGGCGAGTGCTTGTGCAAGGCGCGCGCCACCAACTCCTTGCCGGAACCGGATTCACCGGTGATGAGCACGGTGACATTGCTCTGGCTCAGCCGGCCGATGGCGCGAAACACATCCTGCATGGCCGGCGCCTGCCCCAGCATCTCGGGCGCGTCGCTGATGCTCTCCTGCGCCACTTCCTCACGCTGGCTCTCCTCCACCGCACGGTGGATCAGTTCCACCGCTTTGGGCAGGTCGAAGGGCTTGGGCAGGTACTCGAAAGCGCCGCCCTGGAAGGCCGACACCGCGCTGTCGAGGTCGGAGAACGCCGTCATGATGATGACCGGCAGGCCGGGAAGGCGCGCCTTGACCTTCTCCAGCAGTTCCAGCCCGGAGCCCCCCGGCATGCGGATATCACTCACCAGAACTTGCGGGCCTTCAGGATCCTCATCAAGTGCGGCGAGCAGATCCCTGGGGTTGGTGAAGCTGCGTGTGGGCAGTTGCTCGCGCAGCAGTGCTTTTTCCAGCACGAAGCGGATGGACTGGTCATCATCAACGATCCAAATCGGCTTCATGTCGTGGCTTACCTCAGGTCATGCTGCCGTGAACGATTCATGGCAGCGGGATCAAAATCTTGAAATCGGTCCGGCCCGGCTCGCTGTCACACTCGATCAGGCCATGGTGCTGCTGAACAAAGGTTTGCGCCAGCGTCAGCCCCAGGCCGGAACCGCCCTCCCGTCCTGACACCAATGGATAGAAGATGCGGTCCTTGATCGAGTCTGGCACGCCAGGCCCGTTGTCTATCACATGCAATTCCAGTGCCAGTTTGTAGCGCTGCTTGCCGAAAGTGACCTGGCGCGCGATCCGGGTGCGGAAGGTCAACTGCGCCTCGCCGGCGGCCATGCGCTCGGCCAGCGCCTGGCAGGCATTGTGGGCGATGTTGAGCACCGCCTGGATCAGCTGCTCGCGGTCGCCCCGGAATTCGGGGATCGAGGTATCGTAATCGCGCACCACACGCAGACCGCGCGGGAACTCGGCCAGGATCAGCGAGCGCACGCGCTCGCACACCTCGTGGATATTGACGTCGCCCACCACGTGCGGGCGGCGGTGCGGCGCCAGCAACCGGTCCACCAGGGTCTGCAGCCGGTCGGCCTCATGAATGATGACGCGCGTGTACTCGGTCAGCTCGCGCGAATCGATCTCCATCTCCAGCAGCTGTGCCGCACCGCGGATGCCGCCCAGCGGGTTCTTGATCTCGTGCGCCAGATTGCGGATCAGTTCCTTGTTGGCCAGGGCCTGGTCGAGCAGGCGCTCCTCGCGCTCCTGGCGCGCCTGCTGCTCCAGCGGCAGCAGTTCGACCACGATCTCTTCCGCGTGCTCGGTCTGCGTCACGATCACGTGCACCGGCAGCAGGTCGCGGTTGGGGCGCTTGAGCCAGGCGTCGTAGCGCAGGGCGGCAAAATCGTTGCTCTTGACCCCCTCCAGCGCCGTGCGCAGCACCTGCGGCTCGGTGAAGCTGACCGTGAAATCAGTGCCGACAATCAGGCGGCGCGAGGTTCCCAGCGCGTCTTCCAGCGCGGCGTTGGCAAAGAGCACCGCGCCGTCACTGTGCACCACCGCCACCAGGGTGGCGAGCAGGTCGAAGGTCTGAAAACGGGAGGAGGATGAGGCGGACTTTTTCAAGCCGCCTATTTTGACGCAGTTGGCGCGCTCGCACGGCCCAATTCACGCCGGATGCCGGCAATATCGCTGTCGTTACGCTCGATATGGGCCTTGAGTTCGGCCACGCGGTCCAGGTATTTCTGGTGGTTGCGCGTCTCGGGACCGAGCTTTTCCGGCTCACCGTTGTTGTATTCCTTGAGCAGTTCCTCGCGCCGGACTTCGGCCTTGCGCAACTCTGACTCCAGGATCAGGCGCGCATCGGAATCGCGCGAACGCTGCTCGGCCGTGTCGATGCGCGAGCCCGCCTGGGCTGCGGATGCCACGCGCACCGGCGCCAGGCGCGGGGTCTGCACCACGGTGACATTGCCGCCATCGAGCAGCTTGCAGCTGCTCTTCTGCGACTCGGAAATCGTGTTGGTGTATTCATTGCCGCAACGGTAGATGCGGCCCTGGGCATGACCATTCGCTACGAAAAAAGTAGCAGCCAACGGGATCAGTAGTGCGTATTTCATACTCTCTCTCCACGCATCGAACAATGCAGGGACGGTCGATCAGTATCCCTCAAAGCCCCGCAAAGTCAAACGTCGGTAACACTCTGAAATGAAAAAGGACGGCCGCAGCCGTCCTTTTTTGGCGACACACTGTGGATACCCACAGTGTTCTAACCCCTCTTACAGGGAATAGTACATGTCGTACTCGACCGGGTGCACCGCCATGCGGAAACGGGTGACTTCCTGCATCTTGAGTTCGATGTAGGCGTCGAGCATGGAGTCGGTGAACACGCCGCCCTTGGTCAGGAAAGCGCGGTCCTTGTCGAGATGCTCCAGCGCCTGGTCCAGGCTGTGGCAGACGGTCGGCACCAGCTTGTCCTCTTCCGGGGGCAGGTGGTACAGGTCCTTGGAGGCAGCCTCGCCCGGATGGATCTTGTTTTCCACGCCGTCCAGACCCGCCATCAGCAGGGCCGCAAAGCCCAGGTAGGGGTTCATCAGCGGATCGGGGAAGCGGGCTTCCACACGACGGCCTTTGGGGTTGGACACGAAGGGGATGCGGATCGAGGCCGAGCGGTTCTTGGCCGAGTAGGCCAGCTTCACCGGCGCTTCGAAGTGGGGCACCAGACGCTTGTAGCTGTTGGTGCCGGGGTTGGTGATGGCGTTCAGGGCACGGGCGTGCTTGATGATGCCGCCGATGTAGTACAGGGCGAAATCGCTCAGGCCGGCATAGCCGTCGCCGGCAAACAGGTTCTTGCCGTTTTTCCAGACCGACTGGTGCACGTGCATGCCGCTGCCGTTGTCGCCGTGGTAGGGCTTGGGCATGAAGGTCGCCGTCTTGCCGTAGGCGTTGGCGACGTTGTGGATCACGTACTTCTGCAGCATGGTCCAGTCGGCGCGCTCGACCAGCGTGCTGAACTTGGTGCCGATCTCGTTCTGGCCGGCGCCCGCCACTTCGTGGTGGAACACTTCGACCGGAATGCCCAGCGATTCGAGGATCAGGGACATTTCAGCGCGCATGTCTTGCGTGCTGTCGACCGGGGGCACCGGGAAATAGCCGCCCTTGACGGTGGGACGGTGGCCGCGGTTGCCGCCTTCGAGCTTGGAACCGGTGTTCCAGGGGGCTTCGTATTCCTCGATCTCGTAGAAGGTGTTGTGGGGCTCCGTGCTCCAGCGCACACCGTCGAAAATGAAGAACTCCGGCTCCGGACCGAAGTAGGCAGCGTCGCCGATGCCGGAGGCCTTCAGGTAAGCCTCGGCGCGCTTGGCGATGGAACGCGGGTCACGGTCATAGGACTTGCCATCCGTCGGCTCCACCACATCACAGGTCATGATGATGGTGGTTTCTTCGAAGAAGGGGTCGATGTTGGCCGAGTTGGGATCCGGCATGAGCAGCATGTCGGAGGCTTCAATGCCTTTCCAGCCCGCAATCGAAGAGCCGTCAAAGGCATGGCCGGACGTGAACTTGTCTTCATCAAAATGGGAGACGGGCACCGTGGTGTGCTGCTGCTTGCCACGGGTGTCGGTGAAACGGAAGTCAACAAATTTGACCTCGTTCTCCTTCACCATCTTCATCACGTCTGCGACGGTCTTAGCCATCAGATACTCCTGGTTGAATGGTTGGTTGAAAATTTCATGGGCATGAATGCAGTTTCTGTGCCAGGCTGGCTTCTGCACGATTGCGCCGAATCTCGTATTTTGCCTTCAGTTTGTGCCGGTACGGTCGCACCATTCACGCCAAAGCCACTATTTTTTGAACCCCGATAAGCACCCAATTAGGGCACCCATAAGGCACCAACAAGGTGCATCACTAATTTCGCACCAACTCAGGGCCCAGCTTGACACCCAAACTGTGCAAGCCGGCCAGCAGGCCCGGGTAAGCCTGTGCCACGCGGTGAGGCGCGCCCTTGACGCCGAGTTCAATGTGGCGGCCATGCTGCGGATGGTCGACGCTGGGCAGGCTGAACACCTTGACACCCTCAAACCGGTGCTCGATGTCTTCCATCAGCGGCGTCAGCGCGGCTTCCATCGAGCCGTAGACGATGACGGACTGCTCGACCCAGGCCGCCTGGCGAAACAGGTGGCGGTAATGGGTGTCGAGCACCCACTCGATCATGGGCCAGGCCATGACGGGGAAACCCGGTACGAAATGCACGGTACCGCCGGCCGCACCGGCGCAGCTGAAGCCCGGAATCTTGTTGTAGGGGTTGGGAATGATGCTGGCGCCAAGCGGAAACATGCCCATGTTGAGACGATGGATGTTGTCCGGCCGGTCCGGCTCGTAAGGCACGCCCTGCTCCCGCGCCACGTCCTGCATGCGTTCGCGGATCAGGCTTTCGGCCTGCGGGTGCAGCGCCAACTCGACACCCAGCGCGCGCGCCGCGCACTGGCGGGTGTGGTCGTCGGGGGTGGCACCGATGCCGCCGCACGAGAACACCACCTCCCCGGAGGCGAAGGCACGCGCCAGCGTGGCGGTGATGCGTTCGGGCGAGTCGCCCACATAGTCGGCATGCGTCAGCTGCAGGCCGCGCGCGTGCAGCAGCTCGATCGCCTTGGGCAGGTGCTTGTCGGCGCGTTTGCCGGAGAGGATTTCGTCGCCGATGATGATGAGGCTGAATTCAGGGGGGTGGCTGGTCGTCGGCATGGGGCAAGGTGGGGTTGTCGCTGGCGGCAGGCGCCGGGCTGGCAGGGCTGGGCATCGGCACGGCCGACGCGGCCACAGCCTCGGACCGCAGGGTATCGAGTGCGGCCAGGCAGAAATGCGCGAACCACAGCGAGGAGAAGGCGAAGACGAAGGTGTAGATCCAGATGGCCAGCGGCACCAGCAGCGGCGCGAACACGATGGCCATGGCGCCGACCGCCCAGATCAGGCCGGGCGCGGCACCCAGGTAGCCGGTCAGGATGCCGATGCCCAGCATCCACAGGCGGTGCCGGCGCAACAACTCGGCACGCTCTTCGCGGCTGGCGTGTTCAGCCAGCGTGTCGTAGGCCATCACGCGGTAGGTCAGCCAGCCCCAGACCAGCGGCGGCAGCACCACCACCAGCGGCGGGATCAGCCACAGCGGCATGGACACCACCAGGGCCAGTGCCGCCAGCAAGGAGGTGCCCAGGGCGAACAGCAGGCCGCGCCAGAAGGTGCCGCCATGGCGGTGTTCCAGGCGGGGGAACCGCCGCTCCGCCACCAGCGACACCAATGACGGAGTCATGAGCGAAGCCACCGCCAGCAGCGACAGGATGATGATGACCGGCAGCGTGAGCATCAACAGCACCAGCGGTGCCACCACGCTGCGCAGGTTGCCGGCGCCCGCGCTCTCCAGCCAGCGCATCAGGCTCTCCAGCAGCGCCAGCTCGCCCAGCCAGACCTGCATGGCCTGCACCGACTGCTCCCAGAAGAAATAGACCAGCCCGCCGGACAGCACGACCATCAGCACCAGCGGCAGGAAGGACAGCGCAATCACGCGCGGCCGCAGCGAATAAACCAGGGCACGCCAGAAGGAGTCCAGGAACAGGTTCATGGCGCGGAGCATACCTTGGATGGCATGACGGGGAAATGTCAGGCGCGTCCAACCAGGCGCTTGAGCCCCAGCCATTGCTGCGACCAGAAACCGCGTCCGTAATCCCTGCCCTGCTCCACCTGGTCGCGCACGCCGGTCGGGTCATAACGCTGCTCGAAGTTGGCGGTGCCAAAGAGCACGTCCCACCAGGGCAGCAGCACGCCAAAATTGTGCCCGCCGAGCTTGACAGACCCCACGCTCGGCACTGGCGTGTCCTCGCTGCCCCCACGCGCAGGCTTGCCCTGCGCTTCGCTGGGGCTTGGGGCCTTCGCGCCTTGGGACGGCCCGGCGGCGCTCATGGTCTCTTTGTTTGGCTTGGCTGGCGACTCGTGCCCGATGCCAATGCCGTGGTGCAGTCGGTGAAAGCGCGGGCTGATCCACAACCGCTCGCCCCAGCGGCCGAAGGACAGGCGCAGGTTGGCGTGCTGGAAGCTCTCGCTGAGCTGGGTGAAGGCAACAATGGCGACGAACTGCCCCGGCGCCACGCCGATCAGCTGGGCCACGCCGACCACGATCACGTCGCGCAGCAGGTCATCGAGCAGGTGGTTGCGGTTGTCGCTCCACATCGTCATCTGGCGCTGCGCGTGGTGCAGGGCATGCAGGCGCCACCACCACTCGAACTGGTGCTGGCCGCGGTGGATCCAGTAGTCGACGAAATCGAACACCACCAGGTACAGCAGCAGACTGACCAGCGGCTGGTCGGTCACCCCGGGCCAGAGATCGTCGAGATGGAAGGTGGCCAGCCCGGCCACGCGCAACTCGCCGAACAGGTCGTCGAGCAGCGGCGTCAGCGTGAAAAACAGCGCCAGGCGGAACAGGCCGAGGCGGTGGATCAGGGTGTAGAGCACATCGACGCGCACGGTGACGCGGTCGGTCACGGTCTCGACCGGACGCCAGCGCTGCAGCGGTCCGATCACCGCCAGCAGCACGATCAGCTGCAGCAGCCCGACCAGCAGCCAGCCGGTGGCGTCGTAGGCGTCCTCCAGCCGGTTGCCCAGCCCGAGCCCGAAAGCCAGCGGCTGCACCAGCGCCTCGAACAGCCACTGCTGCAGGTCGGCAAAGGCATTGGTCAGGGCGTCCATGCCTCAATTCCCGCGCGGCTGGCGGCTGACGATCCACCCGCGGTAGGCCGGGTGCTCACGCAAAGTGCGGAAGCAGAAACCCCGATCCTTCAGGCCCATGATGAGCGGCTCCAGCACGGTCGGTGCCCACGGGTCCTTGCGTGACCAGATGCCCAGGTGCGCCATCAGGATGTCGCCAGCGCGAATGTCACGCAAGGCCTTCTTCAGCAGCACCGCGTTGCTGTGGGACTCGCTCGACAACTCGTCACCCAGAAAACCGGCCGCGGCCCAGCCCACGTGCGCATAGCCGCAGCCTTTGGCCGCCGACAGCAACGCCGGCGAGGTCTTGCCGCCAGGCGCACGGAACAGCGGCAGCGGCTTACGCCCGGTGAGTTGTTCCAGCCGGTCGGACGCGGCCGTGATCTGCGCGCAGTACTGCCGCGCATCCCAGACCCTCTCGCGCCCCTCGTCGGCGCCGGCCGAAGGGCGCACGCGAAAACGCGGCGCCCCGCTCTCGCCGGCGACATCAGCGCGCCAGTAGACGTGATCGAGCGTGTGCGAGGCGAATTCATGTCCTTCCGCGGCCCGGGCGCGCCACCAGGGCGCCCAGTGCTCCCCCAGGCTGCCGTCACCGACGCGGGTGCGTTCCTGGGCCGCAAAGAAGGTCGCCCGCACCTGCTGGCGCTGCAACACCTCGGCCACCAGTTCGGCCACACCCATGTGGCCGGTGTCGAAGGTCAGATAGACCGGTTTCTTGCAATCTTTTGGGGGCTCCGCCCTTGCCGAACCTGAATAGATTGCTATGAAAATAATAGCAATCAGAAAAGCGGGCAGCAGCTTACTGGCGCGGCGCATGATCCAGTGTCCAGACGCCGTGTGGCGATTTGCCGACCCTGACCTGCCGCACCACTTCGCGCGTGGTGGTGTCGATCACGCTGAGCTTCTTGGCCCAGCGCGAGGCGACGAAGATGTAGCGGCCGTCAGCCGTCAGGTCCATGCAGTCCGGGCCGCTGGGTGCCGGGTACTGGTCCACCACGCTCATGGTCTGGAAATCGATCTTGCTGATGGTGTCGGCCACGCGGTTGCTGACGAAGACATGGCGCCGGTCGCCGACAGCGCGGAAGGCGTGCGCCCCCTTGCCGGTACGGATGTAGTTGACCAGCCGCGGTGATGGCCCGGAAACATCGTAGACCTCCACGCCTTCACCGCCGGTCAGGCCGATGAGCAGGAAGCGGTCATCAGGCGTGCCGAACACGTCGGCCGGCAGCGGGCCGGTCCTGCGGCGCCATTTGAGCGTCTGGGTGGCGAGGTCGATCGCCACCAGTTCATCGCTGTCCTGCATGGACGCGTAAGCGGTACTGCTCTTGCTGTCGATCCAGACATGGCTGGGCGTCTTGCCGGTGGCAATGCGCTTGGCCAGCGTCAGGTCGCGGCCGTCCCAGCGGTAGATGTCGACATGATTGAGCCGGTTGCCGGCGGTGACGAACCATTTCATGTCGGGCGAAAAACGCAGCTGGTAGGGGTCGAGAATGCCGCGCACGGTGCGCTGCACCTCGGCCGTCTGCGGGTCGACGAAGGTCAGCGAGTCGCCCAGCGCGTTGGCGATGATGAGCGATTTCTCGTCCGGCGTCAGGTACAGGTGGTGCGGCTCCTTGCCGGTGGCAATGCGCTTGACTTCCTTCCAGCTGGCCGGGTCGATGACGCTGACATTGGCATCGAGTGAATTGAGCACGAAGATCGGCCGCAACTGGGCCCAGGCCACGGGAGAAAAGGCGCTTGCCGCCAGCAGGACCAGGAACGCGAGAAAGAAAGGGACAGGATGGTGCACGGCGGGGAACTTGTTCAGGCAATCTGCAAGTGTAGCGGCCGGCCCCGCCCCGGCGCCGCACGACGTTTGACCAGCATCAAGAACCGTAGTGGCCAAGCCGGCGCACCAGCCTGGCCAGTGCGCTGGTCAGCCGGCGATCAGCGCGAGGTCGGCTTCGCTCAACCAGCGCCACTGTCCCGGCGCCAGATCGGCAGGCAGCATCAAGCCGCCGATCTGCGAGCGGTGCAGCCCCTCGACCCGGTTGCCCACCGCCGCCACCATGCGCTTGACCTGGTGGTACTTGCCCTCGGTCAAGGTCAGGCGCAGGTGATGGCTGTCCACCGCCTCGCAGGCGGCGGCACGCACCGGCTTGGGATCGTCGTCCAGCACCACGCCGGCCAGCAGGCGCTGCACCTGCTGCGCATCGAGCACGTGTTTGAGCGTCACCTCGTAGACCTTGGGCACGTGGTGGCGCGGCGAGCTCATGCGGTGGATGAACTTGCCATCGTCGCTCAACAGCAGCAGGCCGGTGGTGTCCTGGTCGAGCCGGCCGATCGCCTGCACGCCCTGCACGCTGCCCTTGTTCGGCCGCAGGCGCAGCGGCGACGGCAGCAGGGTGTAGATGCTGGGCCAGGTCGAGGGCTTTTGCGAGCACTCGGTGCCGGCCGGCTTGTGCAGCATCAGGTAGGCCTTCTCGTGGTAAGCCCAGTCCTCCCCCTGCACCCGGAAGCGCAGGCCGGTCGCTTCAAATTCCATAGCAGCCTGCGTACATTCGACAAAGGCTGCAGCCTCATCTGAGTCATGAATCTGGACGTGGCCCTGCTGGATCAGGCCGGCGCAGACGCGCCGCGTGCCAAAGCCCTGGGAATAAAGGATGTCTTGCAGTTGCATGGCACTGAGTATCGCAAACTGCCCGCGTGGCGCTGTGACGGGCAGCCGCCGACCGCCTGGATGGCGTCGACGCCTTCAGTGTCTTGAATCGGGAAAGTGCGCGGCCACCGTGGCCATGCGGTCCACGTTGTCCAGCACCCAGTCAACGATGTCGGGGTCGAAGTGCAGGCCGCGCTGCTGGCGCAGGAAATCCAGGATGGCCTCCAGCGGCCAGGGCTCCTTGTAGCTGCGGCGGCTGCCCAGGGCGTCGAACACGTCGGCCACCGCGCCGATCCGGCCGAAGATGTGGATCTGCTCACCCTGCAGGCCCAGCGGATAGCCGCTGCCGTCCCATTTCTCATGATGCTGACCAGCCAGCACCGCGGCGGCCTGCAGGATTTCACGCCGGGACTGCCCCAGCATCTCGTGCCCGATCTCGGCATGCTGGCGCATCACCGCCCACTCGTCCGCATCGAGCGATCCGGGCTTGTGCAGCACGGCATCGGGAATGCCGATCTTGCCGAAGTCGTGCAGCGGCGCGGCGAGCTTGAGAATGTCGGCCTCACGCTCGGCCAGGCCGAGGCCACGGGCGATCAGGTGGCAGTATTCAGCCACGCGCCGCACGTGCTGGCCGGTCTCGCGCGAGCGGGTTTCGATCGCCTCGCCCAGCATGTAGACGATGTCGCGCTGCGTGCCCTCGATTTCCTCGTGCAGCAGCGTGTTCTCGTAGGCGATCGAGACGTTCTGCAGGAACAGCTGGATCAGGCTGGAGTCATCGTTCGAGAGCGGCTGATGGCTCTTGAGATAGATGACGTTTTCCTTGCCGCCATGCGCCTGGAAGTAGCCCCAGTACTCGCCCTCGCGCAGCAGCGGCTGGCGCGTGCGCAACACGGTGGCCACATCCTCCAGCATGTGGGCCGGCAGGCTCGACACGGCCTGGGTGCCGACCAGCCCGACGAAGCTTCCGGTGGCCGCGACCACCACCACCTGGCCGCCCTCATGCCGCAGCGCCAGGCTGTCGCACTTGATCAACAGGGCATCGCGCTCCAGAAAGAGCAGCGCCACCAACTGCTCCAGCACGCCCTGCACAAAGCGGCTGAGGTCGCGCGTGCGGAAAATCTCGCCGGTCGCGTGGATCACGCGCTGCAGACCGGCGCGGTTGCCATCCAGCGCCATCAGGTCGCGCCAGGAACGCAGGCTGGTGAGGATGGCGCTGTAAAGCTTCTGCGCCGAAAGTTCGGATTTTTCCTTGTAGTCGTTGATGTCGTACTGACTGATCACCGCTCGCTCAGGCGCCTGCCCGGGCTGGCCGGTGCGCAGGATCAGGCGGATCATCCGGTTGCGCTGCACCTCGCGGATGGTACGGATCAGGTCCAGACCGGCGCGCTCGTGCTCCATCACCACATCCACCAGCGCCACGGCCGTGTCGGGATGCGCCGCCAGCAAGGCCTCGCCCTCGGCCGCCGAATAGGCGTGGAGGAACACCAGACCACGGCCGTCGAATTCGAAACCGCCCAGGGCCAGCCGCGTGACCTCATGCACCCCGGCATCATCATCGATGATCATGATCTTCCAGCCAGCCCGGGCCGGCCGGCCGGCCGGCGTCACCTCCAGCTCCTGCGCAAAAATCATCTCGCCTTCCGGATGGTCTGTTTTCTTCATGCTTCCTCCTTCTGCGGCTGCAGCGGGAACCTGATGCGGAACGTGGTGCCCGGGCCCTCATTCTTGATCAGATGAATCACCCCGCCAAGGGTGCCGGCAACCAGGTTGTAGACGATGTGCAGCCCCAGGCCGCTGCCGCCCGCGCCGCGCCGCGTGGTGAAGAAAGGATCGAAAATCCGGTCCTCAATCTCGGGGGAAATGCCTTTGCCGTCATCGGTGAAGTCGAGCTGGATCTCCGCGCCCACCTGCTCGGCCGAAATCCGTATGTTGCCGGGCTGCCTCGACTCGTAGGCGTGGATCAGGGCATTGAGCAGCAGATTGCTCAGGATCTGGTAAATCGCCCCCGGATGGGTGCGAATGGTGAGATGACGGTTGCTGACATTGAACACCTGGACCGCACTGCCCTTGAAGCGCGGCCTGAGGCTGAGGATGATCTCGTCGATGTAGTCGTGCAGGTTGAGATGGCGCCATTCGTCGCTGGACTGGTCCACCGCCACCTGCTTGAAACTGCGTATCAATTCGGCCGCCCGCAGCAGGTTGTTGACCAGAATGTCGCACCCGTTGAGGCCATGCGCTATGAAGCGCTCCAGCGACGAGCGCTTGAGCGTGCCGCCGTCAAAGGCCCGGCTCAGGACCTTGAATTCCTCCTGCAGCGTGGTGGCCGAGGTCACGCCGATGCCGATCGGGGTGTTGATCTCGTGCGAAATGCCGGCCACCAGGGCGCCCAGCGAAGCCATCTTCTCCGATTGCACCAGTTGCGACTGGGTATCGCGCAACGTGGCGATGGTGTGGCTCAGGTTCTGGTTGGCCTCGATCAGGGCCAGCTCGGCCCGCTTGCGCTCGGTGATGTCGATGCCGGTGCCGATCATGTACTGCAGCCGTCCGGCCTCGTCGGTCAGCGTGGCATTGTTCCAGGCGATCAGGCGGCGCTGGCCGTCGCGCGTCAGCCACTCCACCTCCAGCGTACGCGGCAGCTGGTCGGGCGAGGTCTGGTTTTCGTACTGGCGCTGCACGGTTTCGCTGCGCTCCGGTGGCACCACATGCGCCCAGAAAGGCTGGTCGCGCAATTCCTCGAAGCGGTAGCCCGTGAGCCGCTCGCAGGCTCCGTTGAAGCGCACGAAGCGGCCATGGCTGTCGATCACGAAGATCAGCGCCTCGGCCGTGTCGATGATGGCCTCGATGAAGGCGCTCTGCTGCTCGATCTCGTACGTTCGATCCAGCACCCGCTGCTCCAGCGTCTCGTTCAGGCTACGCAATGCCTGTTCGGCCAGCTTCTGCTCGGAGATGTCCTGAATGGTGCCACTGACGCGGATCGGGTTGCCATGCGCATCGCCCTGCACCGCGCCGCGCAGATGCACATGCTTGAGACGCCCACCGGGGAAAACCAGCCGAATCTCGACCGAAAAGGTCCCCAGATCGGCCAGCGCCTGCGCCCGGTATTGACGCACCAGGACCAGATCATCCGGATGGATGAGTGCGGCCACCGTCGCGCGTGGCACGCGGCCTGTCAATGACGTCAGCTCGTGGATGCGCAGCGACTCATCCGACATGATGTACTCGTCAGTCATCATGTCGAATTCCCAACTGCCCAGCCGCGCCAGATGCTGCGCCTCGTTCAGACGCGCCTCGCTCTGGCGCAGGGCCGACTCGGTCCGCTTGCGCTCTGTGATGTCGAGGTACACCAGCAACTGCCGGCTGGCCTCGCCATGTCGGAAGCTGGTCATCACCACCTCGCACGTCCGGTGCTTGCCGCCGTGCACACGCAGCATCACTTCACGACGGCCTGGCCCCGGCTCTGGCGCCACGTCGGCGACATCAGACGGCTGAAGCAGCTCGGCCCCGGCATCCGCCACCAGGTCTGTCCAGGTCGGCAGGGCCTTGAGTTCGGCCTGTGACAGGCCGCTCAAACTCTCCATCGCGGGGTTGGCATAGATCACACGGCCGTTCTCGATCAGCAAAACGCCTTCGCCGGCATCCGACTGGGCGGCCAGCAACGCCTTGTAGAAGTTGTTCTCGCCAATCACCTCGTCGTAGAACGTCAGCGCCAGCGAGGCCACCAGCACCAGCACCGCCAGCAGACCGACAAGCAGACCGATGGCGTTGCCCCCCAGCCCGCTGGATGCAACGGTACAGACCGCCTCAGGCGAAAACTCGGCGGCAGCCATGCCGGTGTAATGCATGCCGGCGATGGCCAGGCCCATGAGCACTGCACTGATGAGCCGGTGCCCCCAGGGTCTCGCTTGCGTCCGCTCGCGGAAGTACAGAGACAGGGCCACCCAACTGGTGCCGGCGGCAATCAGCAGCGACAGGAGGGAGAGGGTACGGTCGTACGCGATGGGGGGCGCCATTTTCATGGCGGTCATGCCGAAGAAGTGCATGGCCACAATGCCCAGGCCGATCAGCATCGACGCCATGAAACGTGTCATGACACTGGCTTGCGACCGGCCCAGCACAGACAGGGCAATGGCCGAAGCCAGAATGGCCGGCAGCAGCGAAAAGGCCGTCATCAGGGGGTCGTAGGCCACCGGTATCGGCAGATGAACGGCCAGCATGCCGACAAAATGCATGGCCCAGACGCCGATGCCCATGGCGCAGGCGCCGCCGGCAATCCAGTAGGAACGTGTCGCCCGGCTGACCCACGCCAGCCGGGAGGCCAGGCGCAACGTGGTGTAGGCGGCAAAGATGGCGATGAAGACCGAAAACGCAACCAGGGACCACTGGTAGCTGAAGGTCATGGCGTTTTCCAAAATCAGCGTTCTTGTTGTCTTGCTCGATCCACTATACAAGACAAGAAAGGCCCGGCCGAAAAGGGAAAACCCGACCGGTCACGGTCGGGTTTTGAGGGGATTGGTGGAGCAGTTTCGCGAATGAAACAACTCCTCTCTTTCAAAGAATGAGTACTGGTTGCAGGTGTTTGCGTACGCACTGCTAACACACCTCAGTCTTGGGAAATCCGTTGCCAGGAATTGAACCCGCGTCCACAAGTTGAGTTTATCAGTGCCGACTCAATCACGGTGCACAGTGCTGCCACTACCCTGCTTTTGGCTTATCGCGACCTACTCATGTTGGCGCCGATTCAATATTGACCACCTGTGCCGATTGAATATTGACCAGGGGA
>ERZ1292640.1185-Hain-H43-02um-R1-1185-length-21570-cov-5_pt1 | contig 21570 bp, 22 predicted proteins | sample MGYA00564404_ERZ1292640 | MGnify/ENA primary metagenome ERZ1292640 (study PRJEB36523, sample SAMEA6512636) | groundwater metagenome | collected 2019-01-08 | study: AquaDiva: Metagenomics assemblies of 32 groundwater samples
TGCGGCGGCGGTCAGATGGTGTTCAACCTATGAAACAAACCGGACAGCAGTGAATACATATCTATTTGCAATAGCGGATCTTGCATTTCCGTTGTTTTAATTCATTTGGTGATTTGTTTTACGATTTAATTGGCGTTTGGTTTGGCACAGGTGCTGCACCTGTCGCGCATAGATCACTGAATGCAATTTGTGTGATACTGCACGTAAGTACAGTGGGGGGCAACAGGGGTCATCAAAATTATGGATATGGTTCTTCCCAAAGAAGTTTCCTTAAAGGCCTACCTTTACCCGCAGGCTCCCATTTGGGAGCCTGCCGGGTTATCCTCTTTTGATTGCGATAGAGCCTCTGGCTGCATTGGTATTTCTTTGGATTGGCATATGTTTAACCCTGTCTGGTTCGCACAAAAGAATATGTAAGCCGTTATGTGATTTTATCGGATCACTTACCACGCGCCTGTAACTTGCTCTGTCTGGCAAAGCATTGTCCCGCGTTGATGTCCCCCGAGCCGCTAACCAAATATACGAGAATTTTAACCAGTTTCTTTCCGACCCGAGCATCCTTGACAGACTCGAAAAGTTCTTTCCCGGGATTTTTGCAGGAATTGAGAAATGGCACCAATCGCGTCCCATCGTTAGCGGACATATGGCAGCGTGAAGGCATGGCCCCCATAGCGGATTTGGCAATGTCTCATTTCGTAATTTGGAAAGGTATTGAGAGTTAGACTTGCTTGCCGGTTCAACGATCAGTGTCCCGCCGCCGTGACAAGAGTCATGTATCTCGGATAGGAACTCACGTGAGTGGCGGCCTTCATTAAGAACATGTCCTAGAATAACCAGAGAGTTATTTTTCCCTATCAATGACCTGGCTTTTTCTGCGTGAACGGTGTGCGTCGATACACTGATCTCAAACTTTATTTCTGGATGATTTTTCTTAAACAGTTCAACCAAGGCTATGCCGTCTTGCATGATGGCTCTTGAAGTATCAATCCAAACAAGCTCTATGCGTTGCAGGCTCTTGCAGCACTTGCAGTTAAGCCCAGCAAGCCAGAACAAAAAAGCTATTGAGGCGGTTCCGGGCCCGGCGCCTATGTCAATAAGCCTTAGTGTTCCGGATTCATGACCGTGTTTTATCGCGGCTTTCATTGCGTTATGATGCAGTTCAAATAACATTAAAAATTTTGCCGCTTGCAGGGGCAGGAAGTACAACAAGTACGCAGATCTGAACCTTGGGTGGCTTAAGTAGCCGGGCATTTTTCTTATGTCTTCAACGGAGAAGAGATTTGAGAGCTCGATGATACCTCTTGAGAAAAATCTGATGTCCTTTTCAGAAAAGCTCTTGTTTTTCCACTGCTCTTTTTGGCTATAAAGTTGTTTAACTAGCAGGGGCACCTGTTCGTCAAAAAATGATTCCCATCCTTTTGGGAAAAAATTGCCTACTATAAAAGGCTCGAAACGCACAAATCTATCGATGTTATTGCTGGTTCGTTGCATCTTAATCTTTTCTTTGTGGTAAATTATTAAACATGGGTGGTGCTAACAGCGGGAGCGATATTCCAGCAAAATCGGTTTGGCGTGGTCAAGATGGTAAACAGTTTTCATTTTTTTGCCCCCTGTGCAAGTCACGTCGTAAAGTGGATGTATGTTTCGCCCCGAATCCGGTTAATTTCAAGCTGTTTTGGCAAGCTGCGCTTTGTGGGATAGTTTTCTCTCTAATTACATGGAGCCGGTTTTCTTGGAAAGGCATTGTTTCTATTCTCCCATTTCTGGCAGGGGCTGAGTTTATATACAGAATACGCCGCCGCAGAGTTCTTGTTTGTCCTAGCTGTGGCTTTGACCCATATCTTTATCTGGTTGATGCCAAACTTGCCAGAAAGGAAATCGAGGACCATACCAAAAGACAGCTAGCAACAAGGCAAGATTTAAATGCGTCAACCGTCAAAAAACAGGAAGCTCAGGCGCCCGCATCGGCCGGCGCATCAAACGGCAATGATAAAATTCAGCCCGAGTAATGTCTTGACAGGAATCGAGCGGGAACGTTAATTCTTCCCTCATGTCTATAAACAAAGTCATATTGGTGGGGCGATTAGGCCAGAACCCGGAAGTCCGTTATACGCCTTCCGGTGCTGCGGTTGCAAACTTCAGTGTTGCCACAAATGAAGCTTGGACTGATAAATCCGGCCAAAAACAAGAACGAACCGAATGGCATAAGGTCGTGGTTTGGGGGAAGCTCGCTGAGTTATGCAATCAGTACCTGGCGAAGGGGCGGCAGGTGTATGTTGAAGGCCGGCTGCAGACCCGCCAGTGGCAGGATAAAGATGGCCAAACAAAATATACGACTGAAGTGCAGGCGCAGACGGTGCAGTTTTTGGGAACCTCTAGCGGTTCCGTTTCGGCTGATCGCAGCGAAGTTCGAAATAACAGCGGAGTTGACAACAATGTGGCTGCTACGCCAGAAGCAGCAGGTTCAACAGGAGCTATGACACCTTCATTTACAGAAGATGATATACCCTTTTAATGAAAGCTCTTGTTGTTATACCGACCTACAATGAGATCGAGAACATAAGCGGTCTCATTGAGTCGATAGATTCAGTAACGACACCCGATGTAGAGGTTTTGGTCGTTGATGATGGTTCTCCGGATGGTACCGGTCACCTGGTGGATGAGCTTGTCAAAAACAACCGCAAGCTTCATGTCATACATAGGCCAAAGAAACTTGGCTTGGGGACAGCATATGTTGCTGGGTTTAAGTGGGGCCTTTCCAGGGGATTTGATGTTTTCATTGAAATGGACGCTGATTTTTCACATGATCCAAAGTATCTGCCGAGGATGCTTGATTTGCTTTCCACAAATGATGTGGTTATTGGTTCACGATATGTCAGCGGAGGCGGTACAAGGAATTGGGGCCCGGCCAGACGCGCATTAAGCCGCGGAGGGAGCTTGTATTCCAGATTGATATTGGGCGCCTCAATAAGAGATTTCACCGGTGGTTTTAACGGCTGGCGACGTCAAGTATTGCAAGCGATTGATTTACCGTCACTCCGATCTGATGGCTATTCTTTTCAAATAGAGCTTAAATACCGCGCATTCCTTAAAGGGTTTAAAATAGTCGAATTCCCTATTGTTTTTGAGGACCGGAAGGTTGGAAAATCCAAAATGAGTCGCCATATAGTTTTTGAGGCGTTACGCAGGGTTTGGGGATTTCGCTGGAAAACCATGCGCGATGCTAGAAGGCGTAATGACTAAGTCCACGCATTTCAGGATGAAGAATCTTTCGGAAGATGCATATCCATTAACGTGGCAGGTTTTGCGTTCTGGGGTGGAAACTGGAGTTGCACCAGGTGTCGTCGCCGGTTTATGGAGCAAAAAAGAGCCTGACTGTTTTTTTATAGCCGCGCTTGGAAATCGCTGCGTGTTACCCGCCGCCATGCCAATGCTGCCGGATACGGTTTTTGATCTTTCATCAGTGAGTAAGGTATTCGGTACCGCAACGCTTGCTGCAATGCTTGTGGAACGCAAGTGGATTGATTGGGACACCGAGATTGGATCATTTTTTCAGCAATATTTGCGCTCCGGGATCCGCGTGAGGCATTTGCTTGGGCATACCGCCGGTTTTTCAGCTTGGGAGCCGTTTTGGCAAAAGATGAGGCACGTGCTTTCGGTTGAGCGAATCGAAAGAGTTCCTGTGGAAGAACGCCAGCGGGCGATGCGTGATGTTGTATTAAATTTGAAGCTACTCGGCAGACCAGGGGAGCATTGTGTTTATTCTGATATATCATTTCTGATTCTCGGATTTGTTTTGGAAGAAGTCACACAGATGCCGCTCGATCGCGCAGTCAAGACCATGCTTTGGGATTCGATGGGGATTGAAGGCGCATTTTACAAGCGAGTTACAAAGAGTGTGAATGAAGACACGCTTGACGTCGCGGCTGCCACCGAGAATTGCCCGTGGCGTGGAGGAGTACTTCAAGGGCAGGTACATGATGACAACTGTTGGGCAATGGGCGGCTATGGCGGGCATGCGGGAGCTTTTGCCTCGGCAAGAGAGATACTTCACTTCAGCAAGCGGCTTATGATGGGCTTTCTTACAAAAGAAACGTTGAATGCCATGTGGAGCAGGATCCCGGAGCCACCAGGCTGTGAAAGGACACTTGGTTGGGATACGCCATCCGGGAGCGACTCCGCTACTGGGCGTAGTTTTTCGCCCAGTTCAGTCGGGCATCTTGGATTCACCGGCACATCACTGTGGATCGATCCGGGGGCTGAAATAGCAGTGGTATTACTCACTAACCGTGTTCATCCTTCCAGGGATAATATGAAGATAAAAGGTTTTAGGCCAAGATTTCATGATGCTCTCAGAGATGACCTCGCGAGAAATATAGGAAATTGAAGATGAGTCCAAAGACCACCCTCTTGGGCGGTGTAAAAAGAATTCATATCATAGGAATTGGCGGGACTTTGATGGGGGCTTTCGCCGCGTATCTTAAACGCCAAGGGCTATTTGTTACCGGAAGCGATCAGAATGTTTACCCGCCAATGAGTGACGTGCTCAAAGAAGCCGGGATAGAGCTTTTTCATGGTTATGCCGCCGATAATATTCTTGGCCAAACCACCAGGCCAGATCTTGTGGTGGTTGGCAACGTCGTGCAGTCCACGAACCAGGAAGTCAGGGCGGCGGTGGATGGCGGGTACGGGTGTTGTTCGCTCCCCGAGGCGATGGAGCTGTTTTTTCTAGAAGATACCCACAATATCGTGGTTGCAGGCACTCACGGAAAAACAACTACGTCTTCGATGATAGCTCATGTTCTAACAAGTTTTGGTAAGAGACCAAGTTACTTCATCGGTGGGGTTTCAAATGATTTGCCGTTCGGGTTCAATGTCTCCGACAATTCACATATGGGCGGGTATTTTGTTTTGGAAGGTGATGAGTATGACACTTCCTTTTGGGATAAGGGACCTAAATTCAACCATTATCTCCCTAACGATGTATTGTTGACGTCGGTTGAATTCGATCACGCCGATATTTTTGCTGATTTAGAAGCGGTCAAATGTGCTTTCCGAATGCTGCTCACGAAAATAAGAGGCGGCAGGCTGGTCGCATGTCATGATTACCCCGCGGTGAGGGAACTGGTTTCCGGCTCAACGGTTGATTTGATCACATACGGGACGGAAGAATCATCCAGTGCAAGATTCAAGATAGCTAATTTGAGGACAGAGAACGACAAGTCTGTTTTTGATGTCATTGATTCCGGAAAAAAGGTCGAGCAAATAAAACTTTGCATAGCCGGGCGCCATAATGCGGCTAATGCCCTGGCTTCATGGATCGAATGCACGGAGCTTGGGCTTGATTCCGCGCGCGTCGTGTCCGCGCTGGGTGAATTCAGTGGAGTCAAGCGACGGCAGGAAGTTAAGGCAGTTGTCAAAGGTATAACCGTGATTGATGATTTCGCTCATCATCCCACCGCGGTACGTGAAACGCTGGCGGCCTTGAGGCAGAGGTACGCTTCCGCCAGGATTATAGCGGTGTTCGAGCCTAGGAGCGCGACTTCAAGAAGAAAGATATTTCAGCAGGAATATGTCAAGGCGTTCCTCTCCGCAGATGCGGTATTTGTATCTTCGCCATATGACCAGAGCAAGATTCCGGATGCCGAAAGATTTTCGAGTAGGCAACTTGTCGAAAACCTTGTTGCGCGCGGGAAGCAGGCTGCTTCTTTCCAACAGGTAAACGACGGCGTGCGCGAGGTCAGTAATTTGGCCCGGTCCGGTGATGTCATAGTGGTGCTGTCTAACGGCGGATTCGGTGGCTTTATCGAGAAAATTATTTCAAAATTTTGAAATTACTTCTTCTGTGTTTCCACGTTCAGCGCAAATCGCATGATTCCGTGAAATCTTAATGCATCCATCAGTTTTACAACCGTACCGTGAGATACCGAAGCATCAGCGCTTATTACAACGGATTCCTCGGCGAGGCGCTGCTTTACTGATTCTATGGTGCTATCTAAATTGCTCCAGCTAAGGGGGGAATTATTCCAGAATAAGTCGCCCGTACTGGTGAGGCTAAAGGTGAGCGGGGCTTTTCTGGTTTCCTCAGCGGTTCTCGCCTTAGGGAGACTCACTTTGATTGCAGACTGATAAATCACCGGGGCCGTGATCATGAAAATAATAAGCAAGACAAGAACAACGTCCACCAGTGGCGTGACATTTATGCTTGATATCAATCCGTCATCGTCATCAAATGCGTTTGCCATCGTGACAGATTACTCCCTTGCCTTGATGGCAAGCTTTCCGATCAAGAAACTTTTAAGTGCCTCTGCTTCCGTCAGGGCGGATTTTACTTTTCTCTGGAACAAGTTAAACGCTATTACCGCAGGTATGGCTACCAGCAGCCCTATCGCGGTGGCAACCAAGGCTTCGGATATTCCAGCAGTAACAGTCTGGACCCCGGTTGCGGCCTGTTGTGAAAGATCATGAAAAGCCCTGATAATCCCTAGAACCGTACCAAATAAGCCTATAAATGGGGCATTGTTGCCTATCGTTGCGAGTATGGCAAGATTGCGTTCCCATGAAAGCCTGGCGCGCGCTATAGAATCATGCGCGAGATTTTCAAGAGCCTCAGGGGGAAGGTTTCTGTTTGAAGTAATAGCAAGGGCCATTTCAGTTTCAAGATCTCGTATTAGATTGTCCGAGGATTTATGCCGGCCGGCGGCGGTTTCCAATACACGCTCCGCCTGGCCGTTTGATGCACATGATCTCACCGCCTGCCTGAAGTGTATTAGTCCGGCGGATGCCCGACGGTAAAACCTTACTCTCTCCAGTATTAAAGCCACCGATATTACAGAAAGCAGAATTAACAGATACAGAATCCACTCGGCTCCCAGCAAGGAAGCCCCAACAAAAATGTGTGACAACATATATAAATTAAAGGGTACACCCATTCGTGGCATCAATTCAAATGGCTTTATGTATATTTACTTGTTTTGATTGTTCTGGCAGTCTGAATTTAATGTGCGCATTTAATGTCGTTACGAAGAACAGTGTAAGGGAGCGCTTTATCGGCGTTCCACGTCCGCATCTATGGAAGGATGTTGCGGAGAAGGATTGGGATAACTGGATCTGGCAGCAGCAAAAAAGGATCAAGTCTCTCGAACAGCTTGAAAAACTTATCAACATGACAAGCGAAGATAAGGAAGCTTTCGCTCAGACTAATGAACTTTTTAACATGGGTATCACACCGTATTACGCCTCATTAATCGATAAGGATGATCCGAATTGCCCGATACGTTTGCAATCGGTCCCGACAAAGAATGAACTGAAGATTTTGCCGACGGACATGGAGGATCCGCTTGCCGAAGAGCGCGATATGCCTGTCCCCGGGATCACCCACCGGTATCCCGATAGGGTTCTGTTCTATACAACGCATAATTGTCCGGTTTACTGTCGGCACTGTACGAGAAAGAGGAAGGTCGCGGACCCTTCTTCTTCAGCTGCGAACAAGCAAATAGAAGACGGTCTTGCTTACATAGAAGCGCATAAAGAGGTTCGCGACGTGGTTATTTCAGGGGGGGACCCGCTTTCGAATTCAGACGACCGGCTTGAATACATCATGTCCCGCTTGCGAGCCATGGATCACGTCGAGGTTTTTCGCCTAGGCACCAGGAATCTTGTCACCCTTCCACAGCGTATTACCGATACTTTTGCGGCAATGGTTAAAAAATATCACCCAGTTTTTATTCATACTCACTTTAATCATCCAAAGGAATGCACCAGGGAGGCTTTTGATGCTTGCGCGAAGCTTGCCGATGCAGGCTGCGTGATTAACAACCAAATGGTTCTCTTAAAGGGCATTAATGATAGATCTGAAGTCGTCAAGGAACTGAACCATAAACTGCTAATGATGCGCGTGCGGCCTTACTACATATTTCAATGCGATTTGTCTGAAGGGATCAGTCATTTCCGCACATCGGTTGATGTTGGCATTGATATCATCGAGAATTTGCGCGGGTGGACCAGCGGTATGGCAGTGCCCCACTACGTAATTGATGCCCCCGGTGGCGGCGGGAAGATACCGGTATTGCCGAATTATGTTATTAGCAGGGATGGGAAAAAGTGGACTCTTCGCAATTTCAAACACAATAAGTTTGATTATTACGAACCATAAGCAAATGAGGCCCATGCTTTTTGTATTCACTGCCTTAGCGAGCGTGTTTGCAGCTTGCGCGACATTTCCGGAACCAAAATTAACCAGATATGATTTTCCTAAAGGTGCTTTTTTTGGCGAACAAAAACGCGCATACAAAGTTATCGGGATGGTGAAAAGCAGGGTTGACTTCCCCTCTCTTGATCCGGCGCATGATGAAAAAATACTTTGCGTGAACTATTTCAATAAATCCATTGTTGACCTTGTTAAACAAGCTAAGGAACACGGCGCGGATGCCGTAATAGATATTAAGTCCGTAGTGTTCCTGCAGGATGGTCGTAGTGAGACGTACGGATCCGCTGAGTGTTCGGATGACGGTGAAGAGGGCCAGGTATTGACGCAGGGAATAGCAGTTAAATGGAATTAAACTTTTTAATCGATGTGTCCGAAAAGACCTTAACAGGACAGTGTTTTTGGGAGACCATCGATGAGCGCGAAAATCGTTATTTTAGAAAAAGACAATAAGATTCTTGAGGTTCTGAAAGGCCGCCTTGAACAGGAATGCCTTGAAGTAACCATAGCCAAAGATGCCAGCTACGTGCGCGGTGTTTTTTCTAAAGAAGGGCAAGACATCGGAGTCCTGCTCCTGGAGTTGGATTCACTGGAAGATAACGGACCAGACTTAAATCTTATTTCGTGGGTACGTGAAAAGTACCCGTGTACTTGCACGATCGCGATAACGGATCCTGCGCACAATGAGATGACAATTCAGGCTTTAAAGCGCGGGACGTCTGATTACGTAAAGAAGCCGCTTGACCCGGATGAGATAAGTTTGGTGGTTAAACGAGGCATCAGGGAATATTGGTCAAAACGGATCGGCGGGGAGTCTTTGGAAAGGCTTGAGGCCAGGGTAAAAAGAGTTGAAGGCAGGGTAGAGGATAGGTTCTGGTTTGTTACAAAATCACCGGCGATGGACAAGGTGAACGAACAGTTAAATTCAATAAGGCGCGAGGCCATGCGCGGGATAGAAAACGAACCACCCGTGCTGATCTCCGGAGATATCGGTACCGGCAAGGAAGGTATTGCGCGCATGATCCATGCGGGCTCAAGGCGCGGGAAAGGCCCATGGGTCACGATATATTGCGCTAATTATGGCGGCGATATGCTTGATGCGGAGATGTTCGGCCATGAACACGGGGCTGTATCTGGCGTATTGGGCTCCAGGCGTGGGGCGCTCGAGCTTGCATATGGCGGTACTCTTTTTATCGATGAGATAGCAACGATGGATGCATATCTCCAGGAAAAGCTCTTGAGGACTATCAAGCAGAAAGCGTTTCGTAGGATTGGAGGAAGCACTGATATCGGTTATGATGCGCGTATTATAGCTACTTTCAGTGGTGATCTTGACAAGCTTGCGAATGACGGCAAGTTCAGCCGTGAGCTTCTGCACTACTTAGGCGCCATAATGATTTCAATGCCCAGTCTGAAGGCACGGAGTGATGATATTATTTCGGTTGCAAAACATTTTTCAGAGCGTGCGTTCAGATTTTACGGGAAGATATTCGCCGGTTTCGCTCCCGATGCTGAAGTGCTTCTTAAAAATCATGATTGGCCCGGCAATCTTCGTGAGTTGTATAATGTGATAGAGCACGCCGCGCTTCTTTCACCAAGCGGCTGTCCAGTCACAGCCGCTGACTTGTATATCAAAGTGAATCTCTCGTCAGTGGCGGATACGAATACCAGCAACGTAGTTAGTCTTGATAGGGGATCGGTAAGTTACACATCGATGAAGAAAAAATGGTGCGCCACTTTTGAAAAAGAATATCTGATGGACACCCTGGCACGGCATGGGGGGAATGTATCTTCTGCCGCGCGCGAAGCCCAATTGGATAGGAGTAATTTTCTGCGGCTTCTTAGGAAATACGGGCTCAGGTCACAGGAATTCCGCAAAGCGGCTTAATATTAAGATGCTAAAAACAATAAAGGACTCGGAGGTCGAAACCTCCGAGTCCTTTATTGCCACGAGCGCCACATTCTGTGTGGGGGGGAAGTGAGCACCCATGGAAAACTTATAAAAGCTTTATATAGCAGAGCAAAATTATCTGCAACCAGTATATTTGCTATTTTTAATTCATCAAGATTTCCACACAAATGTTCGATAAATGAGGTGTGAAACAATATATCTTCTATTTAACTCTGCTGCTGGTTACATCAATAATCCACGCTTCTGAACCCAAAAAAAGCCTTTACCTCCGCTGTACTACTTCACGCGAATTTATAACAACACTTGAATTCCTAAGAAACCAAGATCAGCTGCAAATACACGAACAGCAGGCCCAGCAAATAGCGACTAAAGTCACGGATGGTTGCACGGGTGCGGCACAGAGATTTATAAGCGTGGCAATGGCTATGATCCAATCAGGGTTTACTTCACCTGATGCCGTTAAGCTTGGAGTTGAGTTTTCCGCAAAAAGCGATGTGGAGACCAATACATTCCTGACTATTTTTAAAAAAGCGTTCCTCGCCGAATATCTGGACCTTGATATCAGGTCCGCCCTTAAAATGGCGCGCGCACTTTCGATGGAATTTACCGGCAACGCGTCAGAAGTATTTGATGACTTTGACAAGCTGCTTGAGTTCTGCGCCGGCGCCAAATCACTTGATCTGCCGCGACCAGAGTGCGGGACATTCGCGGTCCGGCTTGCCAGACAGGGAGAGACATGGAGCGGTGGCATTGCAAAGCCATTCATAGAAGCATTCGAATTCCTGCGCTCAGAATCCGGGCCGGAACTCATCACGTCCGACGCCTTAAAGCTTGCTGAAAGCCTGCTTGCGGCAGGACCGGATGGCCCGATAAATTTCATACAAGCTTATAAATACGCGGCCTCGCGCAAAGGTCTGAAGATGGATCGTAAAAGTGCCATCGCGTTTGCCCGGCAGATGGCCATGCCAAAAACATTAAACGTGAACTGACAGGTTTTCTCTTTTAAAAGAGAAAGAATTAAAAGAACACCGACAAGATCAAACCTGGCGCTGGGTTACCTGTGCCTGGTTCTGGAATCACAGTAGCAACTGGGGCGTAGATCCTCTTTTTATATTCCTGTTGCTCGTTTGATACCGCCATCCAGCGGCTCCTAAAGACCAGCGGCGCAAAAGCTGTTGCTATCGCGATACCGTCCACAAGAGATGACAAAGTTTCAGGCTCGGACTTTCCAGCCATATAGATGGCCGTACCGAAATTGGTCGCAACAGAAAGCCACATGAGTTTCTTGGCTAAGCTGGAAGTTGAATTGATCTCTTCCTCGGCATATCGCTCTCTTACAAGCAGGTCGCGAGTGCTTTTCTTTCCCATCACATTAAGATGGCCGGCTGCTGATGAATACGGGTTATAGTACATGGCCATCGCGGTTGTAAGCACAAGCCATCCGCCACCGACAGCTAAACCAGCTAACCCGGATTGTTTTTTCGGGTCGGTCTTAATATTCGGGGTGGCAAGCTGAAGTATACCGGCGGTTAACGTAACCATTGCTGAAACTTGGAGCGGCAAATGAGTCCGCCATTGATTCTGGTTTTCTTTCTGTGCTTCCAACACTAGACGGTCACTGGCCCTGGGTGTTACGTTCAGTTCGGGATAATCAAAGTCATTCACCGCGGCAAATGCAGGCGGGGGCAATAAAAACAAAAAACATAATAAAATTCTTCCAATCACAATGACAGATCTCCTCATATTATTTATAATCAGCATATCTTATGAAGAACCATTCAACAATTTGTTTCTGTATAACCACACTGATAGCATTGATCTCATACCCCGCCATTGCGGGACCGCAAATCGGCACCATCACGCAGGCCCAGGGCGCGGTGACACTGCTTTTTAACCCTTCACCTACACTACCAAACCATAAGGAAGGCACAAGCCGCGCACTCTTTGAGAAAGAGTATTACCATGTACGGCCAGTGCAACCAGCTGACAGGGTGGAGAGGGGCAATGTCATTTCAACAGCGCCGAACGCCAAAGCACGCGTAGTCTTTGATAACGGTGACCAGTTTAACATCGGTCCTGGAACATCCTACCGAATCACTTGGGACAATGACACGGCAAATGCCAAAACACATCTTAAACTAATGTATGGCAAGCTCCGCGGCGTGATCGCCAAAGGCGGACCACGCAGCCGTATTCAGATTAAAACACGTTCAGCAACCATGGGTGTTAGGGGTACTGATTTCTTCATAGCGGACGATGGGGTAAGTGGAGAAACCGAGATATCAATACTGAGAGGATCGGTGGAGGTGAAATCAGCCGCTCCAGCAGCCAAACCTGTTGAATTAAAATCAGGATTCTCAGCAACCCTGGCAGCAGCGCCAATCTCACCGCCAGTCACGCAAAAGATCGCAACTCAAACTAATGCCGGCGCAGTGAAGAAAATCGTCTCCCTGCCACCGGCCATGGTTCCAGCTGTTGAGATACGCCAAACCACGCAGGAAGAACTTATTGGCATCCAGAAATCCTCGCAGATAAAGCCACCCGAGAAATTAGTCGCCGCGATGCCTTCATCATTGGCTCCGTCACCTGGTCCCTCAGAGATTCCATCAAAAACTCAACAGGCTAAATCACCTGCTACGGTCGTCGAAAAGAAAATAATGGAACTAGAGGCAAAGGCTGTAAAAAACACACTTGAAGACATCAAATATCACGATCCGCAGCTGTACGCTAAACTGGATACGAAGAAAGTCGAGAATATCGAGGAAGTCAACTCACACGCCATAAAGAAAATCTTTCAATCAGCGCCAAAGGCACCCACGCCAAGAAAGCCATACCTGAGCGAGCTCGAAGATCTCGAAAAGGGTGCGTATGAAAGATACTTCAAAGTACTTGATTGACGCCATCAGTGCTTTCGTTGAGTCAATGCGCATCGATCACGGCGCCTCAGATAGGACAGTTGAGTCCTACCGCGGCGATCTTTTACAATTTGTGGTACAATTTGCGGCCCAATTTGCGGCAGATAAACCGGTTGATATAAATGATATCGGCCAAAAGGATATCGAAGATTTCCTGAAGAGACTTCACGAGCAGCAGCAAAAGCCGTCTACGATTTCACGAAAGATTAGCACGTTAAGACAGTTCTTTAAATTCTGCTCACTTGAATACAACCTTGAGAAAAATCCTGCTGAAAAGTTGCCGGCACCGGCTCAATCCAAGAAATTGCCGCGCCATCTGAGTTCAACCGAAGTCGAGTCGCTGCTCAAAGCCGCTGAAACAGGCTTGCCATATCCAAGCCACGCCCGCCATGCTTTACGGGCGCGAGATAGAGCCATGGTGTTTCTCTTATATGCAACCGGGCTTCGTGTATCGGAACTGGTCGGTCTTTGCCTTAAAGATGTGGATATAACCGCGGGCTATTTACGAGCAAGCGGCAAGGGAAGAAAGGAGCGGATCGTTCCGTTCGTGCAAGTGGCCGGGCTTCATATTTTTGAATATATTAAATCACACCGGATGGCTTTAAACCCACTAACAGATCACATTTTTGTATCCAACAAAGGTTGCGCTCTGACTCGGCAATCATTTTGGAAAATTCTTAAAATATTAGCCAAACAAGCATCAATCCATCAAAATGTGTCACCACATCTTATCAGGCATTCTTTCGCCACACACCTGTTACAAAAGGGTATAAATATTCGTTCATTGCAAATGCTGCTTGGTCATTCAAATTTGACTACGACAGAGATATATGCTCATGTAACGCCTGAACATTTAAAGGAAACCCACCGACGATGCCATCCGCGTGGGGGCAGTTAAAAGAGGTTTGCTAAAAGAGATTTTATGGAAGAGTTTGGCGCCAGATTCCAAATGCTCTCGGTACAGTTCGTACCTTTTATCATGGCGATAGTGTTCCATGAATTCGCCCATGGGCTTGTCGCGAGCAGATGTGGGGATCAAACAGCAAGAGACGCTGGAAGATTAACCTTAAATCCTATCCCGCACATCGATATGCTGGGGACCATTATTTTCCCGCTGATTAATATGATTTCTGGAATGAATCTGCTTTTTGGTTGGGCCAAGCCGGTTCCGATAAACCCCGCGCGGTTTAAAAAATACAGACTTGCTCTTTGCTCTGTTTCTGCCGCCGGACCTGGGATGAACTTCTTTCTTGCATTCATATCGGCCATGGCTTACTGGGCGATGCATCTTTGGCTTCCGCAGTCGTTTTATTTGGCTGAACCACTGGCCCAAATGGCGGTCATCTCGGTGCAGATTAACTATGCTTTGGGCATATTCAATTTGATCCCTCTGCCACCACTTGATGGCAGCAAGATCATAGAGGCTTTTTTACCTTATGAGGCTGCACGTCGCTATGAATCTATCGCGCAGTATAGTTTTTTCATCCTAATGGCCTTGCTCCTGACTGGCGCTTTGTCATTTCTAGGATACCCGATTTTCATGTTATCAAAATTAACCATGGGGCTCGCGGCTGGAATTTTCGGAATATCGACCGAGATATTATGAGCAAACCAAGCAAGATCTCAAAAACCATCCTTTCAGGCATTCAACCTTCCAGCAAATTAACACTGGGCAATTATCTTGGCGCACTGAAGAACTGGGTCAAGCTGCAGCAGGATTATGATTGCCTTTTTGTTGCGGTTGACTTGCATGCGATAACGGTAAGACAAGATCCAAAAGAACTAAGAGAACAAACCTACCGAGCCATCGCCACATATATTGCTGCCGGCGTGAACCACGAAAAAGCAGCTGTTTTTGTCCAATCACATGTTCCACAACATGCTGAACTCGCATGGATACTAAACTGCCACGCCTACATGGGCGAGCTTAGCCGCATGACTCAGTTCAAAGATAAGAGTACAAAACAAGGCGCTAATATTCCGGCCGGACTTTTTAGTTATCCGGTGCTTATGGCCGCCGATATCCTCCTCTACAAAACAGATCTCGTGCCGATAGGCGCTGACCAGAAACAACATCTCGAACTAGCCCGTGATATTGCTGTAAGAATGAACAATCTCTATAGCAAGGATTTGTTTACAGTTCCGGAAGCCTATATCCCGCCCGTAGGAGCAAAAATAATGAGTCTTAAGGATCCTACGGTCAAAATGTCAAAATCAGATCCGGATCCAAACAGCGCAGTCTACCTGACCGATTCAAACGACCAGATTGTTAAAAAAATCAAGCGAGCCGTCACTGACTCAGGCACCGAGGTGACTTATGAAGACCAGAAGCTAGGTGTAAAAAACCTCATCAACATACAATCCGCAATCACCGGTAAAAACATACAAGACATCTTAAAATCGTACGAAGGCAAGCAGTACGGCCACCTTAAAAACGATACCGCCGATATAGTGGTACATGCTATATCACCTATTCGTGACAAGACGGACGAACTGGTGAGCGAAAAGAGTTTTTTAGACGCTGTTTTAAAAAAAGGCGCGCACATCGCCGTAAAACGCGCTCAGCCCACATTGACACAGGTTTTTGATTTGATAGGATTTGTCCAGTGCCATACCGAGTGCCCATAACAGTAAGATTGGATAGTTTCGAAGGTCCTTTGGATCTATTGCTGTACCTGATCCAAACCAGCGAACTGGACATCTCAAAGGTTTCGATCGCCAAGATCACCGATCAATATCTGGTCTATGTTCAATTAATGCAGGAACTAAACTTTGATACTGCCAGTGAATTTCTCGTAATGGCCGCGACCCTCCTGTATTGGAAAAGCAAGGCGATCCTGCCGCCTGACGAAAACCAAGCCTCACTTGACGAGGGCGACGAAGACGACAGAACGTTAAGCCAGGAGGATCTGGTAAGACAGCTTCTTGAACGACGCCGTTTTCTCGCCGCTGCTGAAAACTTCAATCAGATGCCGAGGCTTGGTGATGATGTTTTTACGAGAGCCAATGCAAAGCCACCTGTTGAAAAGATATGGCGGGAGATGGACCTAACTGGAATGGCATTGGCCTACCAAGGCACGCTGGTTCGAGCGCGCAATAGAATGCAGATTCTGAAGAAAGAAACCGTATCCCTAAGCGATAAAATACGTGAAATCGCAGAGCGCCTATCCACTGGCAAAATAGTCGCGCTGCTAAGCCTGGCGGCATCAGATATCGAGTGTAGGGCGATCAGGCCTGAAACGGTGGTGACATTCCTGGCTGCACTTGAACTTTCAAGACTCAGGAAAATGCGTCTTTATCAGGAAGAACACTACTCACCTATATACGTTGAATTAATCAATGATCTGAATGATTTTGATCTCCAGATGGCTTCCGGGTTTAACAGGGAGCCCACGACAACATTACAGGAAGTGACTATATGACAGATACACCAGACGACACCCCAGACAATATGCCAGATGATATACAAGTTACTTTTGTTGAAGACCCCTTCGGGTTTAACTTATCCGAAGTCGCAGAAATCCAAGAACTACCCGGTGAACTGAACCTTGACAAGGACATCCAGGACTTTGTGCCCGATACCGATTGCAAAAAGGATCTTGACCTTGCTGAAATTGAATCATGCATGGAAGCACTGTTATTCATAGCAGACAAGCCGCTTTCGCTCGATCAGCTCCATAAAATGATCAATCACGAGCAGCCTATCCAGTTGTTTAATGAAGCGATGGAAAAACTTACTTCAAGGCACCAGGAAGTGCACCACGGGATAGAGCTTGTGGAAGTTGCCGGGGGTTTCCAGTTAAGGACCAAGCCCGGCCGCGCTGAACTTGCAAAAAAACTGACGAAGATACAACCTCAGCGGCTTTCAACCGGAGCCATGGAAACTCTGGCAATCGTCGCATATCGCCAACCGGTCATGCGTGATGATATCGACAAAATCCGCGGTGTTGATTCCTCTTATTTCATCCGCCTGCTGATGGAAAAGGGATTGCTTATAATTTCCGGGCGATCAGAGTTGCCAGGCCGGCCGATATTATATTCCACTTCAGGGAAATTTCTGGAGGTATTCGGCCTGAGGGATCTTGCCTCCCTTCCACCACTTCATGAACTCGAAAAAATGGTCCCTGACTCTGAAGTTAAAAAAGAAGAGGACCCTGCCGCAAAGGAAATGCAGCGCCTGCTATCTGATTTAAAAAACCAGAATGAAAACATGATTAACTATGATGCCGCGGAAGACGACAAGCTGTTAAATCAAATACGCGAACAAATCAAAGCCGTCCGCGTGTCCACGCCATCACTAGACGAGCAAAACGAAGCGAAAAAAGAGCTTGAAAAACTTGCGGAGCAAAATGCGCTGGCAGCTGCTGCGTCCAATCCGACTGAGACAACACAAAATGCAACTTGAAAGAATACAGAAAATACTTGCAAGGGCAGGGATCGCTTCGCGCCGCAAGGCCGAGGAGCTGATCGCTAGCGGTGAAGTTTCAGTCAACGGCAAAGTGGCAAAACTAGGTGACAAGGCGAAGTTTGGGAGGGACTCCATTAAAGTCCACGGTCACCTGATTTATAAAGTTGAACCGCCGCTTTATCTCGCTTTCAACAAACCCAAGGGCGTTATCTCGATGATGAGTGATACTGATGGCAGGCCCACGCTTTCTGATTACCTTATCAGAATCAAAAAGCGGCTCTTCCCTATAGGGCGGCTTGATTTTAACAGTGACGGCCTGCTGCTTCTTACAAATGATGGTGGATTCGCCGCTAGCTTGCAAAAGCGCGGTGATATACCGAGGATTTATCACGTCAAAGTCAAGGGTCATCCTGAACAGCAGGCTATTGCAAAGCTTGAAAGAGGCGCTCGAATAGGGCGTAAGCCCGTACGGCCGCACTCGGTTACGCTAGTACAGAAGCTAGCTAATAAATCAGTCATTGAAGTGATTTTCCTTGCTCCTGGCGCGGTGGATGTCAAAGGCTTGTTTGAGTCAAAGGGCTTTTTAATCGAAAAAATCACGCGTACAGCGATTGGCCACATTACTTTAAAGGGCCTCGGACCTGGGGAGTACCGGCTACTCAGGTCTTCCAGCGTGGAAGCCCTGCTTAAGCAACCAGAGCTTGGGTTACCTAACGTTTAGCGCTGTAGTTCTTCGACTAGGGCCTTGGCGTTATAGATTTTCGATAAAGCTTCCAATATACCGCCTGAATTCACGGCCACTGCCCGGTTTGTTTCAGGAATATAAACGAAATTTCCCACCGTGGAGTGGATGTTGCCATCAAAAATCAGTCCAACGAATTCTCCTTGCCGATTGATAACTGGGCTCCCTGAATTTCCACCGATAATATCCGCGCTGCTGATGAAATTAAAGGGGACTTCAAGGTTAAGCTTATCTTTTGCTTGGTGCCAGCTTGCGGGGAGCTTCCATGGTTTCTCGCTTTCGTGATTTCTTTCGTGTTCAAAAGCCCCTCCGATCTTAGTGATCGGTGCTATCAATTGGCCGTTATCCATATGCCCTGACACGGTCCCGAACGTCAGTCGCAATGTGAATGTGGCATCAGGGTAAACCTTGGTACCATATACAGCGAACAATGCTTTTGCGATTTCGGCATATGCTTGCTGTTTTGGACCTTCAACTTTATCTTCAGTCATTTTACGGATTGACCTGGCATCCGGATCAATGGCGGCGGCAAGACGTATCATTGTATCTTGGCTGTAGCGAATAGCCTTCATTCCGCCTTTTGCAATCAGCTTGCGAACTTCCACAGCCGCTAAACTTGTGCCTTCGATGAGCTCCTGGGCGCGCTCTTCAGGGCTCTTTCCCATAAGAATTTTTTGCACTATGGGGCTGTCCTCACCTAGTTGCTCCGCCAGATATTGCAATGAAAATGTAAGTTTTGCCTGTTCATATTGCGTATATATCGGTGCTGTAGAAAAAAGCCGTTGTTCAAGCGAGGCCCTATGGCTAACTTGGAATTCTGGAAGGCGGTCAGAATCTTTTTTTAGGTCCTCGGCCGCCATTCTTACTAGAGTCTTTGCTATTCTAAACAGTTTTGTGTTTAGCCCCATGTAGCCTTCTAGAAAATTAGACCTTTTGGAAAGCTTAGCGTCCATGGCTTCCGCTTCTGCTATCTGGTCAAAGGCGCTCAGGGTTGAGACCAACTCTGGCCGCTTGCTGATTTCAAGCTTCAATTCTGATTCGGCCTTTAATTTTGCTTGCATCATTTTTTGGTCCTGCAGGCCTTTAAGCTGCCCCATTAAAACTTTACGGCCATTCTTAATGCCGAAGAGATCTGTTGACGCCAAACGATCTTGCTCCTTGCCTTCGTAACCATATTGTTGGAGAAAGATTTCTTGCCGATAAATGAAATTAAGGATCGCAGGGAGTTGAAAATCACGCTGCGCTTTCAGTGCGCTTACCGTCTGGATCCTGTCCGTACCGCCAGGATGCCCTGATACAAAGATTAGTTCATTTTCGATGACATCCGTACGTGACCAGGAGAAATAATTTTCAACATTTACTGGATTGCCGTTCTCGTATGCGCGGAAGATGGCCATGTCGAGATCGTATCGCGGGAATTCAAAGTTATCCTGATCACCGCCGAAAAAAGCGATATCTAATTCTGGAGCGAAAACCAGCCGGATATCAGTATATTTCTTATACCTGTATAGGTGGAATTGACCTCCCATGTAAAGGGTTACGACGTCACTCCTTAGACCTGTCTGCTCAAAGGATTCTTTCTCGATCTTTGCTTTTTCAGACTTTTGGGCCGCATATGCTTCTTGAGGAGGCATCTCAGGTTTCACTACCCCCATCACTCGCGCGGTGACGTCTTCAATCGAAATGAGCTGGTTTAATTCTAAATCAGGGGCTTTGATCTCCTGGTCCTGTGTTTCGGCGTAAAACCCTTCACGATAAAGATTTTTTTGCGGAGTGGATAATTTTTGCAATGTATCTGAAGCGACATGATGATTGGTTAAAACTAAACCGCTCTTAGATATAAAAGAGCCGGAGCCACCGATGTTGAAGCGGACTGATGACTTCATTACGTGATCAATCCATTCCGGGGTGGGGGTGAAATCATATTTTTGTTTCAGTACTTCAAGCGGTAGTTGATTAAAAAGCCACATGCCTTCGTCCGCATGAATTGCTGTATTCATCAATGATAGCGAACCTAAGATAAAGCTTAAAGAAACCGCTAAGTACCTTATATTTTTGGGATATAACATAATGCCGTTTGCCTCTAGCGCGATGTATTATCTATTTTGACTATATTTGTCAACAAATTAGTTTTCAGCGGGTGTGAATTTTCTAGCGTACTCCCAAGCCTGAAGCTGAGAAAACTACCAACCCAAATTACCATTACACGCTATCTTACGCTACACTATGTAGCGTGATGTGTTGACTTGTTGTGTTTGAGCGGATAAAAGCTGCCGCCATGAACGCATTGAGTGGACAAAATTACAGACAGATTCTTCAAGAAGAGCTTGCGGGTCGATGTCAAAAGAATCCGAAGTATTCGTTGAGGGCGTTTGCCAAAGATTTATTGATTTCCCCGCAGCGGCTTTCTCATGTCCTCAATGGCAACTACGGTTTGTCAGGACCGGCAGCCGTAAAAATTGCAAAGCGTATTGGGCTTTCTCATGCAGAGGCTGAAGTGTTTTGTGCTCTTGTGGAAAGTGAACATGCACGTGGAAGGGTTCGTAGGGACATCGCTAGGCAAAAGGTGAACGAGCTCCGTAAAGAGTATACGCCGCTAAGTGTAGATACTTTCAAAATCATGGCGGACTGGTATCACTTTGCAATCCTAGAACTCACTCTTGTTGATGACTTTGATGCGGATCCATCTTGGATTGCAAAAACGCTTGGGATCTCTATTTATGAAGCAAATAGTGCTATTCAGCGTCTCAAGAAACTTGAGTTCCTTGAAGAGAAGCGGGATGGGTCTTTAAAGCTCGGAGCCCAGTTTGATGTGAACCCAGCAGGAATTCCCAGTGATGCAGTAAAGAAATTCCATAAACAGTTACTTGAAAAGGCGATGCTAGCCATTGATCTGCAATCTCTTGATGATCGTGACTTTTCAAGCGTGATTTTGGCTATGGACTCAGCGGATATTCCGCTTGCAAAGAAAAAAATTAGAAAATTTCAAGATGAGTTTGATGCTGAATTCTCGAAAGCAGCCAAAAAATCCAGCGTCTATTGCCTTGGTGTACAGTTGTTTCGGCTAAGAAAGTGAATTGATAGAAGGAGAAATATGTGTATAATTTACACCAGCTTTTCCGATAAGAGATCATGAGGATCTTTGGGATCTTGTGGGGCATTGTATGTGTCGGCGCATTAACACAGAGCTCAGCTTTTGCGGGGACAGGATTATGCCTGATAAGGCAGCTTGAGGAACTTCGAAATAGCAACCGTATCACGCTTGAAAGATTCTATGCGCCAATTAATGAAATACGCTCAATAATACAGGGTAACCCCGCGCTAGACCTGGCAATAGATAAGCTGGTTGAATCTGATTCTCGAAAATACATATTCAGGCTTGAAGCG
>ERZ1292640.1187-Hain-H43-02um-R1-1187-length-21560-cov-47_pt1 | contig 21560 bp, 12 predicted proteins | sample MGYA00564404_ERZ1292640 | MGnify/ENA primary metagenome ERZ1292640 (study PRJEB36523, sample SAMEA6512636) | groundwater metagenome | collected 2019-01-08 | study: AquaDiva: Metagenomics assemblies of 32 groundwater samples
AATGGAGAACGCCCATTCTACACGTACTCACTTTGCGGCGAAGCCGCGCTGTGCTGCTTCTTGTCTGTCTCGGCGCTCGGGCGCAGAGTCAGGAAACCCGGGTCGTGATCGGCGAGATCGTCGAAATACGATCGAATGTTCTCAAGGAGCCGCGCCCCCTGCTGATCGCGAAGCCTGCCGGATATGAGAATGGCACGGACCACTATCCCGTCCTATACCTCCTGGACGGTTAAACGCACTTCCATTACACCAGCGGAATGATCAAGTTTTTGGCGGAGAACGACCGCATTCCGAAGCTGCTCCTGGTTGCGGTCACCAGCGGTGGGATGGCGCGACGCACGCCTGATTTGACGCCTCCCTCGGCGGCCGAGATCGACAATCGCTTCTCGCCAGGTAATGGTGGGGCCGATGCTTTCCTGTCTTTTCTGGCTGACGAGTTGATTCCGTTTGTGGAAAAGACTTATCGTACGCGACCTTACCAGGTGCTGGCCGGCCATTCCTTTGGCGGCCTGTTCGCTATTCACGCACTGATGGCGAAACCGAAGCTCTTCAACGCTTACATCGCCATCGACCCAACTGTTTCATGGAATAACGGGGCGGTATTGGCGCAAGCGGAGTCGTTTTTTTCGAAGAACAAAGAGCTTGCGACGGACTTTTACATGACGGCCTCGAATGCTGCCGGCGGGGTTCCGGCCGGCGTTCAAAAGCTGGCCGCAATGCTCGAGGAAAAGGCTCCGGCAGGCTTCCGATGGAGCTTCAAGTGGATGCGGGAGGAGACTCACGGGTCGATTCCGCTGCGGAGCATTCACGAGGGCCTGGACACCATCTTCGACGGCTGGCATCTGACAGACCCGCTGGAGCTGTTCGACAAGGGCGGCATGGAGGCCATACACCGGCACTTTCGAGATGGCGGGAGAAGATGCGGCTTCGACCGAACAACCCCGCCATTCACGGTTTCACTGGTGGTTGCCGGATTGATGAGAACGGGGCGTCTCGAAGAAGCATCCAAAGTGCTGCTCCATGATCCCAAGGCTTATCCCCCTCCCTGGAACCAACTGGATGCGCTCGCGCGGGCGTACGCCGAGCGGGGCAACGTCGAGCAGGCAATCCGCTACTACTCTTTGTCGCTGAAGGAAAACCCGCGCAACGAGTGGGCGAAACGGAAGCTGGCGGAGATGGGCGTCAAGGTTGAATGATGTGGCGGGGGACGGTGGGCGGGTGTCGGGAGGCCGCTCCACTGCGCGAGGGGATGACCTTATTTCTCTACCTGGATCATGCTCTTCACTTCAGAGGGGGAAATAGAAGTCCCGTCGTTGATGACAACCTTGGTCGCTTTGGCGATGCGGATGGCCTCGTCCCGCGACGCGGCCGATTCGACTGTTCCTGACAACACCACGTGCAGGTCGAGCACGCGAACGTAGACACCGCGCGCGGTAGTCTCGCTGGCTGCCAGATTTTTCCGGATGGCGGTCTGGAGCAGGATGTCGTCCGAACTGCCGGCCTCGGGGTGGAGATAGACGTCCAGCGCGAGGTTCAGCGGCCGGCTGCCCTTACCGCAGGCGAGGGTGAAGGCGGTCAGGATCAGCAGAATGGAAAGCATTGCGCGCGCCAAAGTGGTCTCCTCTCATTGGCCGGGACTATCCAGGAAGGTTCGCTGGAGGGAGTACACAAGATTGCGGAGCCGCGCCTGCCGGTCCGCAAAGCCCGGCGTGCGCCCCCACAGTACGCGGAGATCGCCTTGGACGGGAAGCGGTCCGCGAACGTCGATTCCCCGCAGATGCAAGAGCGGGCTGCGGGTGTTGACCAAGCCATCGCTCACGTCGAGCCGGACACTCAACGTATCGTAGCGCAGCGGGGACGCGCGGGGGGTGAGCCGGCGGATGGCGTCGAATAACTCGCGGAGACCTTCGTCCCGAGGCATGAGACCTACATCGACATGGGCCTGGAAAACGCCTGGGAGCGGCCGGCCTTGTGGGGCACTGTTGAGCGCCAGGCTGAAGCTCACCTTGTCCAATTCGGAAACCCGCGACGCATCCACACGCAACGCATCCACGAGCGCCGGACGGAATCGGAACCCGGCGGTGCGCAGGTCGAATGTGCCTTCCATCTTATCCTCGATGATCGGCTGGGGACCGCTTCCCACGGCCCGGCCGAACGCGCCGGCCTCCAGATCGCGAAACCCGACCCGGGCGAAGGCATCCACAGAGGCATCGTTCTCGCCCCATTTCAGTCTGGCTTGGAACAGGCCGCCGGCGTCGCCGAAGAGCGCCCGGCCTTGAAATGGGAAGTGGAGCTGCAGGGGCCCCTCGAATCCGAGCGCCAATTGAAGAGGACCACTGGGGAATCGGATTTCCCGCAATGCGAATCCGCCCGCGAGAACTTCCGGTCGATCGATGAGGGAGACCGGGCGCGGAGCGTGGACGGGCCGATAAGCGCTCCAGAAGCTCTCATAGAACTTCGTATCCCACAGATGCGGCGATTCGCCCGGCGCCGGGCGAAGGCGGGAGTTAACGGCGATGTGCAGCGGAAGCTCGCCCTTCCACTTCCGTTCAGGGCCGCCGGACACCGAGACGGCAAGATCGGCTGACGCAGCCGCGTCGGCGACGACATGGTCCAGGTGCGAGGACAGCACGATGTCCGGGGCCAGCGAGCCGCGTAGAACGAAGGGACGGGCACCGCCGGCGATGGTCGCGGAGAGATGCCTCCAGTTGGACTGAAACGCGAGTCGAAGCCGATCGCGTTCCCATTGGAGCAAGGGCAGGCCGTCCCTATTATCGAGTGTGAAATCCCATCTCAGATTCTTGATGTCGCTGAAACCGTTGCCGTTGCCAAGTATGTCAGCCGCGCGCATCAGGTGATGGCGCAGCCCTTCCCCCGCATCCGAAACCTGCCGCCTCCAAGCCGGATCGATGGAGGACACGCGGCTGGCGGCAACAAAAGGCTGCCGGACGGCGGCGAAAAGCGTGGCTGTCTCGGCACCGTCGTTCACGTTCACGCGCAGACCGCGAACGTCGGCGGATGCATGCGCATTGCCCGTGCCTCCTTCGAAGGTGAGATCGGAGTCTGCGTTCAGAGCGAGGATCGCCGATCGGAGAAACCGCGGCTCGTTCGGACCGAGCAGCCGGCGAAAGTCGATCGTGGCCAGCGGTCCTTGCCTCAGCCGAAGTGCAATGGTGTGGTTTCGAAGTTCGCTGCGCTGGAAGGACGCCTTCGCATCGAGCGACAACACCCCTGCCTGCGGGTCGATGCCATCCAGATCGACTCCGGCCTCCTTGAGGAAGGGATTCGTGCGGGCCACGAGGCCGGAGAGGTCAAGCGGCCGAAGCAGCTTGAACTCCAGTTGGTCCTGGGTCAGATTCAGACTGGCGGCGGGCGACAGGCCCGCCGCCGTTTCCCCCAGCAGGCTGGCCTCCACGCCATCGTCCGTCACCTTGGAACGAACTGACACGTGAAGGTCGCCGCCGTGGCGGCCGGTGCGCAGTTTCCGCGCGAGCGAATCGGCTTCGAGCAACCCGAAGCGCCCGCCGGGCAACAGCAGCCTGCGAACGCGGGATTCCAGTGAGCCGCTGATGGATGCACCGGATGGTGTGGCGGCGGTAAAGGTGACTGGTCCGTTTTGTTGCCAATCGCCTGCGAGGTGGAATTGGACCGGTTCCGGAACCCGCGGGAGTGCGCGGCGGCGCCAGTCGTCGATAGCGCGGAGGTCCGCCCGGACGGCATCGAAGGATGGAACGGTGACTGCCCGCCCCTGGCTGGCGAGATGCACCCGATCAATCCGGTCAATTTCAAGGCCCGGCGGGAGGGACGGCAGATACAGAGTGTTCGTGCCGGAGCGAAAGCCGGCCCGCAGCGGCTCGCCAGGCGTCCCGGTAATCTGCGCGGAAAGCCCCTTGAGTTCCAGCGCGAAGGGATCGAGGCGAGGGGACAAGCTCGAGACGTTGATGGCGGAATTGACTACGGCCCGGAGCGGACGCAGTGACTCAACGGCGGCATGGGCGCTGAGCTGCACGTCCAGCGACGGGCCCAGCCGGCTCGTAACGGATTGCCGCAATGCGGCTCGCTGTTCGTGAACAGTGAACTCGCCACGGCGGAGATCAGCGGTGAATTCGATCGGCCGGGACAAACCCAGCACGGGCCCCGCGGCGCCGGACAGCACTATCTCCGCCTTTCCATCCAAGCGGCGGAAAGATCGACCGGCAACGGGGATTCCCGTGACCTCCAGCGACGCCGAGGGGAGATCGGCCACCAGCCATGGACCGGTTTCACCCGGCCTTTCCCCGCGCACAGATGTACCCGTGGAACGTGCCAGGAGGGACAGGCCGACGGAGCCCGCCCGGGTGGCTTTCAGGTTTACGGAAGCGGCCTGCACCCCGTAGCCGTCAGGAAGAGCGACCGCCAGCGAACTGAGCAGGCCCTCGGCTTCGATCCGGCCGGCTTCGCAAGGCCGGGGGAGCCGGGCGCGCAATTCGGCCGAAGCGATCCGGACGGAAGAGGATCCTTCGCTCGCCTGAATTCCCCGGAGGTGGATGGCAGCATCAAGGTTCGGCCCGGCCGTGAGCACGCCGGAGCCGCTCTCCACGGCGAGGCGGGAGCCGGGAGCGCTCCTCAGTTGATGAATGCGGACACTGCCGAGGTTGGCATTGCCCCTTGCGCGAAAGGCCACGTCCTGAAGGTGGACGTGGCTGTCAAAGCCCGCCGGATCGAGCACGACAGCCACGCGCACGGAGTGGGCGGCGGCCGGCGGTTCGCAAGCCTCCGGCGGTGCTGCCCGCCCATCGGTTGTGGCGCTCACGCAGAAACTGAGGGACGGCGCGGATCTCCAGTCCGGCGGCAGGTAGCGGATGTCCCGAAGATCGTTGAGCAACGGCGAAGAAACAAGCCCCTTGGCGGCCGCTTCACCCCAGGAAAGCGATTCGAGGTCGAAGGAGCCTGGCCTGATGCGCGCTTCGAGCGAGGTGAGGGTGGCACTGAGGATGTTCGCCGTGGCTGCCTCGCCGCAGGACGAGGTTCGAATGAGCGCGTTCACCGCGCGGGCCTCGGCGGCCGCGATGGACACGGAGCCGGGCTGCGGCAGCTCGGGCACCGGCAGTCCGGAGATCCAGGCGTGCGCGAAAAGGATGAGCGCCAACAGGCAGGGCGCCAGCAGGACCACTACGGCAGGCTCGCAGCGCTGGCGCCACTCGGGGGCCCGGCGATAAAACAAGCCCCACAGGACGATCGCCATCACGGTCGAGCAGAACAAGACGATGAGCATGCGGCCTGCGAGCGATCGGCCCGCCGGCAGCCAGACGCCGAGGGCGTAGCCGAGAAGCACGGGCGCCAGCGCCAGAGCAACCCGCCACCGCCAGGGCAACGGCGAGCCCGTCACCGCAAGTTTCAGGAAAAACACCACCACGGCCGCAACCCAGAAGGCCACCCAAAGGTCCGACCGGATTCCGCGGAGCGTCCTGCGGACAGCAGCGGCCGTGCGGCGGGCGATCTCCGAAAGCTCCCGCGCTCCCGACTGCAACTGGGGGAGCGCCTGCTCGAAGTTCCAACGGCCGGCGGTCTCGATTAATCGCGCGTCCACGCCTTCGACGACAGCACTGCGGATCGCAAGCTTTCCTTCGCGAAAAACAACGCCGGCGACCTGCGATTCGCGGATGCGGGCCAGCGAGGATTCCGGCCGCGGAAGAACATCGACTGCCGTCGCTTTGCCCAACCCGGCGCCAGGCGAAACGACGGCGCCGGCAACGGTGGCCAGGATTTCTCCGGCGCCGAGCCTCCAGTGCGCGCCACGAATGCCCGCCTGGCCGGTGGCCTGGTCGAAATCAAGCACTCGGGCGCGCAGAAGATCGGTGTGATTCACGTCGCCCAGGAGACCGTCAGTGACCGATATCCGCGCGCCTTTGGATGCGAGGCACAGATCCAGCGAGCGGGCGCTCAGCCGGGCCGCACGAGGATCGGTAAACGACAGGACCGGCGAAGCGGCCGCGACGAAGTAAGTACAGCCGGCATGGTTACGCCGGAGACTGACCAACTCCACCGAGGGGCGAATCCCCCACCGCGGCGCTATCGCTGCCCCGCTTTGAACGAGCCTGGTGAGCAGGTTGTTTCCCCGGCCTTGCAGGATGCCGCGTGCCAAGAGGGCGACACCGATCGCACCCGCGGCCAGCCCGATGTAGATGCCGAACCGCACGGGGTGACGGCGTATCCATGCTCCGGCCCGTGGCGGGGTCATGCGGGCGCAGCTCCGCCGCTCATTCGATCGACTCCCGCGAAATCACTTTCAGCCCGCCGGCCGGGTCGCGGTCCAGCACCGCCGTCGAGCGGATGTTCGACATCCAATCGGCATATCGTAGCGTGATCTTCCCGTCGGCGTGAAGCGACATCCGGCAGTAACCGTTGTTCCCCATGTCCTGGCGCAAGTTGGTGGACTGAGGGAAACGGGCGCGGGTCTCGAGGAACAGCAGCGGAGCCGGCGAGGTTTTGCCTGGCCGGAGACGCTTGTATGGAAAACCGCCATGGCCCACGCAACTCCCGATGAAGGGAGTGCCGGCGGTGCGGTCGAATAGCCCGCAGTAGTGGGTGTTGCCCCAGAACCAGATATCGATGAACGGGGCCAGGTCACGAAGGTCCTTATCGAAGAGCTTGGTGAGATCGTCGTCACCGTACTCGTAGGGCTGGTTGGCGCTCAACAGAATCGCAACCCGCCCGTTGGCGCGGGCGTCGGTGAGCTGTTGGTGGAGCCACTCGCGGAGTCTGTCCTCCTTGAACCGGCCGTTCTTGTGATAATCCGTATCGATGCCCACGATCTGGAAGCGGCTGGAGACCAGGCTGAAGTAACTCCCTTCCTGCTCCTGCCTGGCCGGAAGCGCGGTCCGCTTCTTGTCGATGAAGTCGAAATACCACTTGCCCCCGGAAAACATCTCGTGATTGCTGTTGAGCATGAACAGGCGGGTGTCACCAAGGATTGGCGTGAGCGGTTTGTTGAACTGCTCCCGGAACTCCGACTCCCGGCCGGCATAGTAAACATCGCCCAGGTGGATCGCGTAGTTGAACTTCTGTTCCTCGAACTGCCTGGCGATGTAGCGCGAGTGATAGAGTCCGGTGCCGAAGTCGCCGAAGAGGGCCACTTCCACGGCCTGGCTGGTGGTGGGATCCTCCAGCCTGTAGCGAAAACCGCTGCCATCAGGGCCGCTGTCATGGAAGCGGAAAGGCGCCTTGTCCGGTCCGAACAGGATGGTTCCGCCGGCGAAGATGATCCAGCCCGGGAGGTCGCCGAGATCTTCGAACTGATGGTTGTCCGGGTCGATCGGGATTCGATCGAGGTCCATGCCCGGAAACGTAAAGCCGGGCGGCAATTCCGCCCGCGCGGCTTCGGCGGCGACTTCCAGGGCGGCGGAGAATCTTTCCGGCTGAGCGAGCATGGACCGGGCGCGAGCCAAACCGTGCCGCAACAGGTCCTCGTCCATTTTCGGATCCATCGTTTCCCGAATAAGCTCCAGGACATCTTCGGGATCATGCGCCAAGAGATCCTCGATCTTCGCCAGCCTGTCGAGGTCCAGAGGAGGGAGATCGCCCGCGCCGGGGGCAGCCGCCCGAGGCGCGGGACCTCGCAAGCCCATGGCACGATGGAGCCTCTCAACATCGCTCGCCCGGGTGGACTCCGCCGGCGTGAGGCGCAGGTGCAGCTTCTCCAGAACGCTATGGATGTTGCAGGCCAGGGCAAACTCAGCGGCGACCGTCTCCGACTCTCCGGCGAAGTGAAGTCCGACGACCACGTCCTTCAGATCCGGATCGTCCATCATCCAGAAGCTGCCCGAGTCTCCACCCATGCTGACCTCGCCGTTCGCCGGCGGTTTGTCGGCATTGACGATAACTTCGAAGCCCCCAATCTCGATTTCGCCTTGCCCTTCGTACCGGATCTTACTGACTACGCCGACGCGGCTTACGACGCCGAACGTGACGCCGGTGGTTCGGCCGGACTTCACCAGGCGATCGCCCAATTGCACTTTGCCCAGCCGCTCCGGCACGACGTTGAGTTCCAGGATCCGGCGATCAAACTGCCGGCCTTCGATGGAGCAGACGGCGCAGTCGCCCGCCAGTCCCAGGTGGCTGCGGACCAGCTTACCCACAGATGCCTGTGGCGTATCTCCCGCATCCAGCGGCCCGGGCTGCACGATCGCGTCTCCGGCGTTTCCTTGCGCGCCTTGGAGCACGTGCCAGTTGCTCAAGATCATCGGAGCGCCGGTTTTTTCGTCGAACACGATGCCACCGATAGTGCCGGTGAGATCGCTGTCAGCCAGGCCGACACTGAGGCCGGGACGAATGGGATTCAGCCGGTCGCGGCGCTGCCGGCGGGGCGTTGCGGCTTGCAATTGCGGGTCCACCAGGTTGACATCGCGTTCGTATTTGCGTTCCACGACATCCACCGGGATCACTTCTCCCTCTGGCGTCGTGATCGTCTCCGGCAGCTTTGTGAGACCTTCCGCAACCAGCGCCTCGGGGACGAACTTTTTCTCGACCGTGAACTGTATCGAAAGGGTCCCGGTCGGCTCCGCGCCTTTGATTTTGTACCCCACGCCGACAGAGGTGACGTTCTTCTGCTTGAGATACCGCTGCGCGTGCCGGCGGAGCGCCTGAACGTAGGCCGCCTCTTTTTCGTGCGGTTTGAGAACCTGGAGGACGTCGGCAGGCTTGGGTCTCCGGGATTGGCCGCCCGGCTCCAGCGATGAAGGCTTGTCAGACATGGTTATCCGCACCTCCTCAACGGAAAATCAAGGCCGCAACGACGCCGACCGGAAATGTTATATAAGCACCCATGGTCATCCAGCCGATATCGGCGCCCTCCGTGTCCCGGCGGACGAGACGGGTGATGGCGCCGCCGACTCCCCACGGCAGATATAAGAGCGCGGCCAGGCCCAGGTTGATCCAGGCCCGCTCGGGATGCCGGTAGGCGGCCCAAACCAGAATGGCGGCCATCAGGATCGCCGGCAGCAGCGTCAGCGTGCACACGACCATGTGGACGGGAACCGACCAGACGCCGGCAGTCATCAGCGCGGTCCGAATCAGGTAGTTGACCGCGAACAGGAAAGACAGAATCGCGAGCGCGTACCAGAGGGTTTGTGGCGCGAGGCTGAACAGATCGAGGATCTCGCCCAGGTTCGGGTTGAGGAAACGGGTCAGATTCGAAAGGTCGAACATAGTTAGCACCTCTCAAGGCGCCAGCGCGGCGCCCAGGGCTTTCAGCAGCGTCCAGTGAGGACGGGTTCGGGACCGCTCCGCCAGGTCCTCTCCAAAGTTGGCGATGGCATCGAGCGTGTCTTGTGAAACACCGTAATGGGGCTCGGCCAATCCGGGCGGAAAGCCGGGCTTCCGGAAGATGAGGTAGAACCAGAGCGACATAAGGCGTCTCGGCTCGCGGCCGACGTGTGTGTATCCGCGGGCCGCTACCACGTTGGCTCCGCTCCGCTCCAGCCATCGCACTATCATCGCCGCGGTGCGCTGGTAGGCGCCCCGGCTCATGGCCAGAGCCACGGCGTCCCGTCCCTCGAACAGGCGGCGATTTGCCGGATCCAGAAAAACGGCCTCCACCGGCGCCCCCATGCTCAGCAGCCACGTGGGCGATTCGACGACCACCAGGTCGTAATCGTCGCGAGGGACCCGGAGAGGCGCGATCTTTGCCGGGCGGCGAAGGAATGCCCGAAGGATGATACGGACGAAGTCCATCAGCGACATCGGGAACCGGAAGATACTCTCCTGGGCGACAACCCAGATCACGTCGCTTTGATAGCCTCTGTTCCGCAGGCCGGCCTCGAGCTGATGGATCACTTTCCGGCCGTTGTCGGTAAGCGAGAATCCGATGATGAGGGCGCGGTTCGTCCTGGGGCGGTCGATTCCGTCGAAGATCGATTGCTGTAACTCGGTGAGATCGCGCGACTCCAGGTAGATCCAGTACAGGATGAAGATCACGACGAACACCGCATCCCAGACGGCGAAAACCAAGTAGAACCAGTGCAGGCCGTGCAGCGCCCAGTGCCAGGAGGTGACGATCGCGTAGGCGCCTTTTCCCAGCGCGCCGATTTGCAGCAGAGGAATGGCGCGCGCGGTGTCGAAGAAGATCAGCAGCGCCACGACGCCCATCGAAAACGACAGTGCGGACTCGATCGCGAACAGACGCGCGTCGACCGGGGGCGGCACGCCAAGCCAGTTGAACAGCAGCGGATAGCCGAGTTGCAAGCCGATATTGCCGCCGATGTTGGCCAGAGCCGTCAGCAGGCACAGATAGCGCAGGATCAAGCCTGCGGCCGGGATGCGTCTCATTGGCAGAGCCTTTCCGCGTACATTTCCGCCAGCGCCGCTATGGTGAGCGACGGGTTCGGACCCACCGCCGTGGGTATAATGCTGCCGTCCACTATGTAGAGGCCGGGATACTGGAACACCTGTCCGGTGCGCGCATCGACCACGCCGGTTTTGTCGTTGTCGCTCATCGGGCATCCGCCCACCGGATGCACCGTCACGTACCGGTTGAGGCCGCTGAGCGGATTCTCCAGGAATTGTCCGCCCAGGGCGGCCGCAATGCGTTCCATGCCGCTTCGCATGCGCTCGTAGTGCAGCTCGCTCGCGCCGACGTCCCACCTCAGGCGGAGGCTGTCGCGGCGGCGGGCGCGCTGGGGGTCGAGTTCCATAACGCCGGTGGAGCGGTCTCGCCCCATCCCCAGCAGCGGCAGCGTACACTTAGTCAGCCTGGCGTCTGCCACCAGCGGGCTGAGGTCATCCCCGATATTGGACTCCGAGCGTTTCCCAATCAGCCCCATGATGTAATGGTAGACGGTGCGGAGCATTTCCAGGCTGGGAGGAGCGATCCGCCCGAGTATGAACCACGCGAGAAATCCCGGGAATCCACCATCCTCGATCCACAGCGCGGCCGGGAAGCCGTCCGGATAGTGGCCCTGGTCCATCCGGATGGCCGCGGTGATGACGGGGCCTCGAGTCGGCAGCACCTGGCCGGCGGTGTCCAGGATGAAGGCGAGCAAATCGCCGTTGGGGGACCATCGCGTGCCGAGCGGCGTCTGACTGAGCTTCGGCAGATGCCCGTGGTCGCGCATTTGCAGCATCAAACGCGGCGATCCCAGAGAGCCGGCCGCAACCACGACAATATCGAAGCGCTCGGTAGAGGTCTCCCGGGTGCGCGGGTCGCCCAGAGTCAAGTCATACCCGCCGCCGGCGGCGGGACGGATTTCCGAAACCTCGCACCACGTGCGGATCCGGGCGGCTCGCCGCTCCGCCAGCGCCAGGTAGTTCAGATCCAGCGTGTTCTTAGCGTGGGTGTTACAGCCGGTGTTGCATTCCCCGCACATCACGCAGGTGGTCTGTTTCACCCCCTGCGCGTTGATCCGTTCCTCACCCGGGCTGTTGCTGAACTGGATGGCCAGCGGGGGCAGCTCGAGCCTCGCGGCCGGATGCGCCTCCCGTGCGGAGCGGATTTTCGCCGCCGCCTCTGCGAGGGCCAATGTCTTCGGCGTGTCCCGGTAGGGGGAGTCTGGCGCATAGACCGGGTACGGCGTTGCCTCCATCGTTCGCAAAACGCGGTCGTAGTAGGGGTCCAGGGACGCTCGCGTGATGCCGCCCGGCCAGGTGCGGAAAAAGCACTCCGGCATCGGGTACAGCACGTTGGAGTAGATGAGCGACCCGCCGCCGAGGCCGCTGGCGGTAAGGACATCGACCTGCGAGCGGCTGAAGGAGGAATACTCAAAGAGGCCAAAGAAGCCGTCGTCCGGATCCCAGAACGCCTCGCGCAACTGGTCCGGCCGGCGCGGGAACTCGTTGCGCCCGTAACGCGGCCCGCGCTCCAGAATGTGGACCTCGTACCGCCCGCTCTCGGCCAGCCGGCATCCGGTTACCGAGCCGCCGAACCCTGACCCGATGATGGCCGCCTTCGGCTTGCCCACAAGCTTCCCGGAACCTCCAGCCCTTGAGATATGCGGCGCCCGTCCAATGCCGCAGAACGGAGACGATCCCAGATCCCTACTTGTTATTATAGGGCAAAAGTTCGGGAATTCCGTTGAAATTACGTTACATTCGTTACATTCTTCCAAAAGACTTAGGTTCGCTCGAAAATCCGCGGCCATGAACCCTGCCCCAAGACGTTCCCGCTACGAGGTCAAGCCGCGAAGGGCGAGGCCGTCTGACCTATCGGGCCTCCGGCGGGTGCCAACCTATACGCCATGCGGGCGCATGGCATGTGGGTCACCCTGTCTTTGGCCTGTGGGGCGGCGGCGCAGCAGGCCGCTTCCAGCCGGGAAATGGGCGACCTGAACTGGATGGAGTTCCGCGAGCTGGTGCCGGCCAGGGTCGCGACCGTGCTGCTGCCCACCGGGACGATCGAGGCGCGCGGAGGATGGCGCCGAAGGTCAGCGCGCTGGTGGCCCCGCGGGCGCCCTACGGCGTCACCGGCAGCCTCGACGCTTTTGCGGGAGGCTTCACGATCGGCGAGGACGGCGGCCACGCCGGCTGGCCACGCCCCGCCCGGCGCCCGATGCGTGGTCCGCATATCCCTTCCCGTCCTCGATCATCCTTGTGGGACGAAGCGGGCATCTTCAAATGATGGGCAAGCCAGGAGGCTTACCCCACCGTGTGCTACATTGCAAAGAAACCATGACTTTCGACCCCTCAGAAAAGCTGGCCGCCGATGGCGGCCCCAGGGCCAAGCGGACGCCCTTCCCGCGGCGCAAACGGCACGGTGAGCTGGACAAGCGCCTGCTCGCCGAGGTGATCGACGCCGACGTGCTGTTTTACTACTTCGGCACGAAGGTTCGCGAGCTTGAAAAGCGGTTCGCGGCCATGTACGGCCGCAAGCACGCGATCGCGTGCTCCAGCGGGACCTCGGCGGTGCACGTCGCGCTCTGCCTGCTCGAGCTGCCGCCGGGTTCCGAGGTAATCACAACCTGCATAACGGACATGGGCGGCCTGACCGGCATCCTGTACCAGGGGCTGGTTCCGGTGTTCGCCGACGTCGAACACGACACGCTGAACCTGGACCCGGTTTCGGTGCGGCGGCTCATCACGCCGCGCACGCGGGCGATCATCGCCACCCATCACGCCGGGCTGGCCGCCGACATGGACGCGCTCATCGCGATCGGACGCGAGTTCGGCATCCCGGTCTTTGAGGATTGCGCCCAGGCCTACGGCTGCGAGTACAAAGGCCGCCTGGCCGGCACGATGACCCCGCTCAGCACTTTTTCGCTCAACCACTTCAAGCACATCAACTGCGGCTCGGGCGGCATGGTGCTGACCGACGACGAGCGGCTCCGCTACCTGGCGGCGCTCTACATCGACAAGTGCTACCAGCGCGAGGAGGGCATCCGCAACCCGTTCTTCCTGGCGCCCAACTACCAGATGACCGAGTTGCAGGGGGCAGTGGCGCTGGCGCAACTGGAAAGGCTGCCCGAGATCGTGGCCGCACGCAGCCGGCTCGGGACACGGCTTGACCGCCAGTTGGCCGAGATCCCCGGCATCTCGCCGCAGACAGTCGCCGCCGGCTCGAAACACAGTTACTTCCTCCATCTCTTCAAGCTGGACCTGGAACTGCTCGGCGCGACGTCCGAGGAGTTCTCCGCAGCACTCAACGCCGAGGGAGTGCCGAACAAGGCGCACCTGATCACCGGCGGTATGCCGGTCCATCTCTACCGCGTCTTCCAGGAGCGCTCGGCGTTCCCCGGAACCGATTATCCCTTCGCCGGCCGCGTCTACGCTAGAGGAGACTGCCCGGTGGCCGAGGACGCCTTCGACCGCTGGATCACCATGGACCTGTTCGAGCACTATACGGAGACCGACATCGACGAGATCGCCTTCGGCGTGGCCAAAGTGGCCTGGCACTTCGCGCGGCGCTCGGTGGCGGTCCCCGCATGACGACGGACAGGCGCCCCATCCGCCACCTGCGCTGGTGGATCGGCGGGTTGCTGTTCCTCTCCACCGTCGTCAACTACATCGACCGCCAGACGCTGAATGCGCTGGGTCCCCTCCTGAAGGAGGAGTACCGCTGGACGAACAGCGATTTCGCCACCGTCCTGATCGCATTCCGGATCGCCTACACCATCATGCAGAGCGTCTCGGGACGGCTGCTCGACTCGCTCGGAACGCGGCGCGGGCTGGCGCTGAGCGTCGCCTTCTACTCCGTCATCGCGTCGCTGACGGCCACGGCGCGCGGCATTGTCAGCTTCCGCGTCTTCCGGTTCTTCCTCGGCTGCGGCGAGGCCGCCAACTGGCCGGGGGCGACCAAGGCCGTCTCGGAGTGGTTCCCGGCCAAGGAGCGCGGCTGGGCGGTGGCGCTGTTTGACAGCGGCTCCTCGATCGGCGGCGCGGTTGCGCCCTTCATCGTGCTGTTTCTCTACCACCGGTTCGGAAGCTGGCGGCCGGCGTTCGCGCTGACCGGCTGCCTCGGCTTCCTGTGGCTGATCGCCTGGCTAAGGCTATACCGCACGCCGGAGCAGCATCCGCGGATCAGCGAGCGCGAGCTCGACTACATCAAGGCGGGCCGCACTTCGGCCCCGGACACCGGGCTGCCCGGCGTCGGCTGGGGCCGGCTGCTGGGCTACCGGCAGACCTGGGGCATCGTGCTGGGGCGCTTCCTGCTGGACCCCTACTGGTTCATGGTGTCCGAGTGGTTCGCGATTTACCTGGTCAGCAAGGGCTTCCAGTTGGAGCGGAGCGTGATCGGCTTCTGGGCGCCGTTCCTTGGCGCCGACCTGGGCAACTTCTGTGGCGGGGCGCTGTCGAGCTACTGGATCAGCCGCGGCTGGCCGGTCGGCCGCGCCCGGCGCGCGGTGCTCTGGATTTTCGGGCCGAGCATGCTCATGCTGATTGCGGCTGTCTACACCTCCAGCTACGTACCGCTGATTCTGCTGTTCGCCTACGCCACCTTCGCCTACGCCGCCTGCTCGACGATCTTCCTGGCCTTCCCCGCCGACGTGTTCCACACCCGCGCAGTGGCCTCGGTGAGCGGGCTGAGCGGCACCGGCGCCGGCATCGGCACGCTGATCTCCACCTGGCTGATCGGTTACATCTCGGACCGCTACTCCTTCGAGCCGATCATTGTGGCAGCGTCGGTGATCCCCTGCCTGGCCGTGCTGGCGATGGTCACTCTGGTGCGGGCGCGCAAGACCCCGGACCCGGCAGGCGTGGTGCTGGAGTTCTGAGCGGCTACCCGCCGCGGCTGCGCGCTGCGCGCACCGGCGGCGCATCACTGGCCACAGCAAACGGTCATGACGTTTACTGGAGAGGGGATCACCCCTCCCGCACGACCTGGAAGCCCATCAGGCGGCTCATTTGCTCGACCGGGCGGAGGTAGTCGCCGTAGACGACCACGCGGTGGAGGCCGCCGGTGAAGCCTTCCAGCATCTTGCGGGCGTCGGCCACGCGGGTACGGAACTTGGTGCGGCAGCCGCGGGCGTAATCGACGTTGCCGAGCGCCTCGCCGGTCGAGATGGCGAACTTGGTCGCGCTGAGGAACTTGCCCACCGTAACCGTGTCGGCCACCGGCACCAGCACCTGCATCGACACGCCCTTGTTGTCCTCCATGTGGGAGCGGATGATGTAAGGCGATCCCGGTCCACCCACGCCCAGCATCGCGGTGGCCGAGACGCAGTGCGCGTGGATGACCTCATTGCGGCTGGTATCGAACACCGGGTCGGAGACGAAGCCCGGCTTGCCGGAGAAGGCGGTCAGCAGTAACTGGCTCATGGTGGAGAGCAGGTCCGCCTCGCAGACGCCGTAGTAGCCCTGATCGTTCAGCTTGGACCAAGCCACGCAGGGATAGGCGGGCAATTCACCGCGGCGGAAGCCGCCCAGGCAATCCACCGTAATGGCGTTGGCCTTTTCGCGCTGTAGCAGCTCCCGCACGCCGAGATAGAAGCGCAAGGCGTCGGTGATGTCCTGCGGCGAGGGCTCGACCACGCGCAGGGCCCCGCGGGTGAACTCGTCGGCAGCCTTGCGCGCCCGGCCGGCGTCCACCGCCTCATAAGCGGCCTTCAGGTCGCGATAGGTCACAAAGCGGATCGTGGCGCCGAACTGCCTGGTGAACGCTTCGGCGGACGGGCTGCGCTCGGGCGGGTTCTGCACCACCATGAGCACCTTGCTGTGGCGCAGGTGATGGATGGTGTAGAAGATCCGCATGTAGGGATCGAGGTCGCCGAACTCGCTGGTGGAGAGCAGGTCGGCCTTCTTGCCGCCCTGCGCCCAGTTGGCCACGTCCACGTAGGACCAGCCGGAATACGGGCGCGCGAACAGCAGGACGGGCGCCTCGATGGCGCGCAGCGGCTTGAGCATCCCGCCGGTGCCGGACGTCAGGTCGATGATCAGCACCGCGTCGGCGTCGCCCAGTCCCTTGGCCCAGGTCTCGGCGGCCTCGGGCGTGCGCACCAGCTCGCCGCCGCTGAAGCGCACCTTGCCGGGATGCTTGCGCTCCAGCTCGCCGATTCTGGTCTCGACCTCGGCCATCTCCCGTATCACATCGAGGGCGGGGTGCGGCCAGGTGGGTTGGGGAACGGCCAGGTAGATCTTCTTGACGTTGGCCGGGCCCATCGCGGGCAGCGGCTCCTCGCCGGCGAGCGGCAGGCGAAGCGCGGCGCCGGCGCAGAGCAGGCCGAAGTGGCGGCGGGTGCAACAAGTGGTGTCGGGCATAATCTTCTCCTGGACGGCATTATATGATTCGGACACTGGACTCCGCAATTGAGCCGGGAACCCCGCGGCGGTAGAATCGGACTGGGTGAAAGGGGGAGAAGATGCGGAAACCGCTTCGAGCAGCAGTTTCCGTCCTCGCCGCGCTGGGTTGCTGTTGCGCCCAGGAATCGCGGGCCACCATCATCGGCCGCGTGATGGATCCCACCGGCGCCGTCATACTGGGGGCAAACGTTGGAGCGGTCAACGTGGCCTCCAACACGCGAGCCGTTTCGGCCACCAACGAGAACGGCAACTACGAGATTCCGTACCTCCTGCCAGGCATATACCGCGTCACGGTAGAGATGGCCGGCTTCAAGAAGGCGGTGAGGGACGGGATCGAGCTGCGAGTGGCCGACCGCATGACGCTGGACTTCACGCTGGAGCTGGGCAACGTGGCCGAGTCGGTCGTGGTGACGGGAGAGACGCCGCTGCTGGAGTCGGCCACCGCCTCGATCAGCATGATCATGGACGAGCGGCGCATCAGCGAGCTGCCGATCGTCGGCGGCAATCCCTTCTACCTGGCCCGGCTCTCGCCCGTGGTGCTCTCCAGCGGCGGGCGCTCGGCCGGCAACCCGATGGACCAGGGCGCGGCCACCGGCATCATCGTCAACGGCACCCGCAGCGAGTCCAGCGAGGCGATGCTCGACGGCATGCCGAACATGTCCCAGCGCAACACCGTCTTCTCGCCGCCGCAGGACCTGGTGCAGGAGTTCAAGATCCACGCCGCCACCTTCGACGCCAGCCTCGGCCACGCCGCCGGCGCGGTTACCAACGTGAGCATGAAGTCCGGCACCAACGCGCTGCACGGCTCGGGCTACGGTTTCGACTCGCGCATCCGGGCCGTTCCCTGGTTCACCAACCGGTTCATCTACGATGTGCGGACGGGCCCCATCACTGAGGAGAAGAAAAAGCGGGCGCTGGAGGGCTGGCGGCACCAGCGCTGGGGCGCCACCCTGAGCGGGCCGGTGGTCCTGCCGCGCCTCTTCGACGGCCGCAGCGGCACCTTCTGGACCTTCGGCTACGAGGGCCTCTACATCATGCGCAACCTCGGCTTCACCGGGACGGTGCCGACGGCGGAACAAGGCCGCGGCGATTTCTCGGGCCTGCTAGCGCTCGGTTCGCGCTACCAGATTTACGACCCGGCCACCATCCAGCCGGAAGCCAGGGGAACTCTCCCCTGATCCAGGCACGAAACCCACCAACTCAAAAGTCCACCCTAAGGTTGAACTGGATGAGCCGGCTCAAGCCGTTCTGGGAGGTGACGCGCCCGAAGTCACGGTTGGTGGGGTCGGTGTTCGGCCCGCTGAAGTTAGTGTGGTTGGTGGCGTTCAGCAGGTCCACGTCGAAGCTCGTGCGCAGCCGCTCGGTGATGCGGAAGACCCGCTTGACCTTGATGTCCCAGTTGCGGATGCCGTCGGCGCGAAGCTCGCTCAGCCGCGTCGGGAAGACCCGCACGTGGTAACTGCCGGGTTGAAGGGCGGAGCGGCCCTCAAAGCCCTGGAATCCGCTCGGAACCGCAGCCGTCCCCCTGTAGGTGGTCGCCGGGTCAAACCAGACGTGAATGTCCCTGGCATGTACCTGCTCGTGGTTGAAGAGGTCGCCGATCTTGCTGACGTCGCCGTAGAAGAAGCGGTTGCCCCAGCCGGGGATACCGCCGGTCTGATACTGGTAGACCCAACTCAACTGCCAGCCGCCGATGACGTGCTGGAGCGGCCCCTCGGTGGTCCAAGTTCTGTTCCTGCCGAAGGGCAATTCCCACACCGCGCTCCAGACGAAGCGGTGGGGCCGGATGGCGTCTTGCGGGCGCCAGGAGGGCCGGTCGTCGAAATCGTTGTGGTAATAGTCCGACTCCTCGGCTCTGGCGTAAGTATACATCACCGCCGTCTGGAAGCCGCGGCTGAAACGCCGGTTGAGCTGTAGTTGCAGGTCGTGGTACCGGTTGCCTCCGCGGGCATCGCTGAACTCAACCCCCGGGCGCAGCCCGCTCAGGCCGTTCATGTTCGGGAAGGCGCGCAGGAGCTGGTGCTTCCGGATGGTCTTGCCGGTGAAAAAGCCCACCGTGCTCAGGTAGTTGTACATCTTGGGATCGGAGGTCTGGAGCGAGGCGAGGTTGGCGATGTTGAACGGATTGGGGACATTCGTGTTCATCCTGTCGTCTACAGCCTGGTTGCGCACGTTGCCGGTGGCCCAGTACTGGCGCGGCAGGAAGCTGATGCTTTGGGTGACCGGGATCCTGGCATAGGCGCCGCTGTAAGCCACCTCGATCACCATGTTGTTGGTAAGTTCCCGCTGGATACCGAACCTCCAGCGCTGCTGCCAGGAGGCGCTGAAATTGCGGGGCACGAAGCTCCAGCCACGGCCCTGGCGCATCATCGAGCCCAAGGAATTGCCATAGGGTGTATCGAACCGGGTGCCATCGGCGCGGACGGGGAAAGGATCCACCATGGGGTTCCGGCCCGCCGCCAGGTTGCCGATCGAGCCGACTCCGCAGCACCACGACAGGCCCCTGTCGGTGGTGAGAATGGTGCTGGTGGCTTTGCTGAAGCCGTCCTGGTTCGGCCGGTCGTTGTTGGTGTTGTAAGTGTCGTACCACCAGCCGTAGCCGGCGCGCAAAACGGTCCTGGGCGAAAGCTGGTAGACAAGGCCGAGCCGCGGCAGCAGGTGGTGCGTGCCGTCGGTGAAGGTCTTATGGCGTCCGCCGAGGTATTCGGTTCCGCCCATCAGCCGGAACTGGGCGGCCGGCAACTCAGGCAGCGGACTCTTGGCATAGGCGGCCTGAACCAGGTCGGCGAACACCGGCTTGTAGTCGAACAGGAAGCCGCCGGCGATGGCCCGGTTGAACCGCTCCGTGATGCCGCCCTCGCGCTCGTAGCGCAGGCCCAGGTTCAGGCGGAGCTTGCTGGTGAGCCGCCAGTCGTCGTGGAAGAACAAGGCCCGGTACCGGGTGGACCAGTAGGCGGAGTCGTTGCTGTCGATGTTGACCCCGGAGGGGACTCCCATCATGAAGGCCGCCCACTCCAAGCCATGGTTGGAGGCCGTGTTGGTATTGTCGGCCTGGCGCATGTAGCTGTTGTTGAACGAGAACTGGCCGGAAGTGTATCCGGGCCCGCCGGTTGTCGTCCAGTAGCGGCGCTCCTCCCAGCCGTACTTGAAGGAGTGATCGCCGATGACGGTTGTCATCTGCGCCCGCAACGTGCCGGTCGCCCCCCTTATACCGATCACGGGGTAGCCGGCGCCGAAGTCCTCGAGGTTGTTGAACTCCAGCCGCGGCAGCAGGTGCAGGTCACCGGCTTTTGCGTCCAGGTAGGATGGCAGCCCTACCTCGCTCGGCTTGTACTTGGTCTGCACCGGCCGCTCGGAACCCTCGCTGAAGCGGTTCCAGGCGAGGCCGAGGTCCAGGATGCTCGTGTTGCTGAGGGTCCAGATGTAGTTGCCGCCGCCGCCCTTGTTGATCCGCACCAGCCCGTTGGCGTGCAACCCGCGCTTGGTGGGGTAGGTCCAGTCGTACTCGTCGGCCAGGCGGTGGTTCCAGTACCAGCGGCCGAAGATCTTGTGCCTCTCCGACAGGCTGTAGTCCACGCGATTAACCAGCGAGTTGAACCGCTCGTCCTTGGGCATCGCCACCGCGTACCAGTTGTTGAAGCCCTCGGGCGATACCAGGCTGGGCACGTCGTTGGGCTTCGGGTACAGCGGCTCGTAGAACTTGTAGAGCGGATTCAAGACCGGGATTCCCTTGTTCCCCGGGAAGGGAGTGCGCACCACGCGGCCGCCCACCTCGCGCGAGGAGCGCGGATCGTAAACCGTGTACTTCACCGCGTCGATACCCAGCAAGTCGGAGAAGTCGCCCTGCCGCCAGGACACTTTGGGCACCGTCCGGTTGATGGAACTCGTATCCTCGGCCTTCTTTTGGTAGATCCCGTTGTAGCTGAAGAAGAAGAACAGCTTGTCCTTCGCGATCGGCCCGCCCAGAGTGCCGCCGAAGTTGTTGGACCGCCCCGGTGCCTGCTTTTGAGAGTCGCTGCGGAGCTTTCCTTGCCGGACCTGGTCCTCCCAGGCGAGCCGGGTGAAGTGCCGGGTGGCGTTCCAGCGCTGTTGCCAGTGCTGATCGTACAAGCTGCCGTGGAACGTGTTGGTTCCCGCCTTGGTCATAACATTGACCGTGGCGCCGGAAGTGTGGCCGTAGGCGGCGTCGAAACTGGCGGTCTCCAGCTTGAATTCCTCCACAGCGTCGGCGGGCGGGGTAAACCCGACGCGACGGCCAGTACCAGTGACCGGGGCGTTGTCAATGGTGTACTCGTTTTGCCCCACTCCCCCCATGGTGTTGAACGAGGAGGTGCCCGCGTTGTCGAACGGCCGGCGGTAGGCCGGTTGTCCCGTCCAGTGCATGCCGGGAGCCAACGTCGCCAGCGCGAACGGATTCAGGTCGTTGAACGGCAACTGCATGATCTGCCGGTTGTCCAGAACCCGCCCGGCAGACGCGGTCGTCGTGTCCAGCAGAGGAGCCTCCGCGGTGACTTCGATCGTCTCGGCAACCTGGCCCACCTGCATCGCGACTTCGATCTCGACGCGTCCGGCCACGTTCAACTCGAGGCCGCTTCGCACCGACGTCCGGAAGCCGGCCGCCTCAACCGTGACCGAGTACCTGCCCGGGTTCAGCAGGTTCACCTCAAAGTAGCCGGTGACGTTCGTGGCGGTGCGGTTGACAACGTTGGTTTGCACGTTTGTGACGACGACCGCGGCGCCCGGGATAACGGCGCCCTGCGGGTCGACGACCCTGCCAGTGATGCTGCCGCGCGACTCCTGAGACACAGCGCTGTCCACCGCCAGGAACAGCAGCGCAATCAGTGCGATGGCGAAAA